>Ga0101945_1000253_pt1 | contig 110378 bp, 101 predicted proteins | sample DewCreD2012metaG_2_FD_75246 | JGI IMG/M metagenome (GOLD analysis project Ga0101945, IMG submission 75246) | Hot spring sediment bacterial and archeal communities from British Columbia, Canada, to study Microbial Dark Matter (Phase II) - Dewar... ... | reverse complement strand
GGCCGACCGTGTTGCTGAGCAGGGGACGAGCCGTCGCGGGGTCGCCGTCTCCCCATGGACGGGTCAAGTAGTCGACGGTGACTACATCAAGCGTGAGGCTCAGGCAGGTCGTATGGGCCAGCAGCTCTATGCCGTTGTGGTCAAAACGCCCCACGGAATCGACTTCCGTCCGCCGACCGAAGCTGATCTGGCTGCAGCGGCAGCTGCCGAGGCCGAGCTGGCACGCCGCCTCCCCGGCTGGCTGGCCCGCGACCTGGTGCCCGATGAGGAGATTCCTGAGGTCAGCAATGACCCGCGGCCGCGTCTGTACGGCATGACCCGCTGGCGCGACCTCTTTGCTCCCCGCCAGCTCCTGGCGCTCGGTACGGCCGTCGAGGCCTTGCGCGCCCTCGAGTCGGAGATCCGGGCTCAGCTCCCGCCGGACCGTGCCCGGGCCGTCCTGACCTATCTGGCGCTGGCCGTGGATAAGCTGGCGGACTACAACTCGCGGATGGTGCGTTGGCACTCGCGGCGCAGTGTTATCGCGGGTACCTTTGACCGCCACGACTTCAGCATGAAGTGGAGTCACGCCGAGATGGCGGTGGTCGCGGCCGGCAAGGGGCTCGACTGGGCCATTGACCAGGTGGTCGATGCCTACCGGGGCATCGCCCGACTGGCCCAACCAGCTCGGCTCCCGCTCTGGCAGCGCAGCGGCGCCTCGCCAGTCGAGCGGCTGCGTGTGACCCAGGGCGATGCCCGTGACCTCCGGCATCTCCCAGACGGCTCGGTCCACCTCGTCTGCATCGACCCGCCCTACTATGACAACGTCCAGTACGCGGAGCTTTCCGACTTCTTCTACGTCTGGCTGAAGCGCACGGTGGGGCATCTCTACCCAGACTGGTTTAGTGCCCCACTGACCGATAAGGACAACGAGGCGGTGGCCAACCCAGCACGCTTTGCTGCTTTGGGACGGCGCGGTCGGGCACAGGAACTGGCACGACGCGACTACGAGCGCAAGATGACCGCCATCTTCCGGGAGTGTGCCCGCGTCCTGCGCTCGGACGGCGTCCTGACCGTGATGTTCACCCACAAGCAGGTCGATGCCTGGGACGCCCTGGCGCAGGCGCTGATCGACGCCGGCTTCCAGGTCACTGCCTCCTGGCCCGTCCACACCGAGTCCGAACACAGCCTGCACCAGGCCAAGAAGAACGCGGCACGGTCGACGATCCTGCTGAGCTGCCGCAAGCGTCCACCGAGTGACGGGGCGGTCTGGTGGGACGATCTTAAGGGGGAGCTGCGGCAGCGAGTGCGGGCCCGTGCGCAAGAGCTGGCAGCGTGGGGACTGCACGGGATCGACCTGGTGCTGGCGACCTTCGGGACAGCGCTCAGCGTGATCTCGGCGCGCTGGCCGGTGCTGACGAGCCAGGCGGACGAGCAGGGGCAACCTATCCCTCTCCGGGCGGAGTCGGCGCTCGATGCGGCGCGGGAAGAAGTGCTCGGGCTGGTCCGCGAGCGGCTGCTCCATGGGCAACGCGTCCAGTTTGATCCGGTCAGTGACTGGTACCTCATGAGCTGGGAGATGCTCAAGGCACGGGAGTTCCCATTTGACGAGGCGCGCAAGCTGGCGCTGGCTACCGGTGTGGAGCTGGAGCGCGAGATTCTCACCGGCGCGCGGCTGGTACAGAAGGATCGTGACGCAGTGAAGCTCCTCACCCCCAAGGAGCGCTGGCAGCGCAAGGCGGTGACGGTCGACGGGGCACCGACACGGCTTGTGGATGGGCTGCATATGGCGCTTGTCATAGCCGAAGAGGACGGTGTCGGAGCCGCAGAGCGGTACCTGGAACGGGTCGGACTGCGGCAGCAGAACGACTTCCGGGCGTATGTCGCCGCGCTCCTGGAGGCGATCCCGCGGCAGCGCGGGACTGACGGGCGTCTCCAGCTTCCAGAAGCACATTGGTTGGAGGTGTTGCGCGCACACTGCTATCCGGATCTTGCCCCACCACCGCAGCCGGAACCGAGGATCGTGTACGACCAAGCACAGCTGGCCTTCAGCGAGCGTGACGCTAGTGTGGACGAAAACGGCGAAGAGGAGGACTAGCTTGGGCACTGCGGCGACGCGAGGAGTTCTTCGGACTTACCCGCTTGCGTCGCGATCGCGCTGGCTGCTGGGGGAGTTCTGACCATCCCTGGTAGGGCTGGTGGAGGTAGCGCGCCACGTGGTGCGGCCGCGATGTTCTGGTCTCGTGCTCGCTCTGGGACGGGGAGATGCAGGACTCTCTGCCAGTTGTGCCGGGACGCTCGGGCGGAAGGACGAGCAGTGCCGCAGCGGTGGGAGGGAGCGAGGTCGGTAGCCTTCCGGGATCGTGCACTCTCGGGTGGTGCGCGGTCGTCAGGAGCGGGGGCTCCCAGTGAGTCGACGCACTCCTTAGGAAAGCAGTCAGATCTGAGGGGAGGAATGTGGACGGTGGGCAACGTCTCACAAGGTACCATGCCCGGCACGCAATGCGTGGGGACGTCGGGCACTGCGTGCCTCGGCTTCTTGGGAGCGGACGATCGTGAATGGTAACGGCGTGTGACTCGTGTGAGGACCTGGTGTGCACTGTGTGCTAAGCAGAAAGCTGACTCCAAGGAGCTCCCGGTTCGCCTTTTCAGGGGGTTCTGGCTCGGGAACTTGCTCACCAGTGCGATCCGACCTGAGGGGGACGCGTGAGGCGCCGCAGCGAGGGCGGAAGTACTGCACGACTCGTCTCCCTGATTTCCTAGGATTGATCGGTCGCCCGAGAGCATTTGGAGAGGCGGTGTGGTAACAGGTTCGTCGACTATACCTCTGTTCTGTCGGTGAGGGAGAGGCATGCTCGACGCGGACGCAGGCAACGCACGTGGATTGCGGGGGTATCCCTTCACTTATCGCTACGAGGAGGGGGACGATCGACTCCACCGCTTCTACCTGCCGGCGCTCGAGCGGAGTGTGCGATACGACCGCGCGGCCGGGTTCTTTTCCAGTTCGGCACTCGCAGTGGCGGCGGCTGGGGTGGCGCGTCTGATCACCAATGGTGGTCGCATGCGCTTGCTGGTAGGGGCGGCGCTCACCCCAGAGGATGTAGAGGCTATTGTCCACGGGGCCGACCTTCGCTGGGTGGTGCAAGAACGGCTACTGCAGGGGTTCGTCACAATCGAGGAGCTCTTGGAGCGAGAGCGGTTGGCTGCCCTGGCATGGCTTGTCGCGGAAGGGCGACTCGAGCTGCGCGTGGTGCTTCCGCTGGGACGGGATAAGCAACCGCTGGCAGCGGCGGAGGCAGCGCCGTACTTCCACGTCAAATACGGCATCTTTACTGATGCCTTCGGCAACCGGCTCGCATTCGAAGGCAGCGTGAACGAGACGGCCGCGGGGTGGGTGCAGAACTACGAGACGCTTTCGGTCTACTTTTCCTGGGATGAGTCTCGGCGGTATCTCGAACACATTGTCGTGCGGTTCGAGCGACTCTGGCAGGGGGAAGAGCATCGCTGGCGGACGCTGACCTTGCCGGAGGCCGTGCACCAGAAACTCCTGCAGTACCGACCCGACGAGCCCCCGCTCTACGATCCGCTGGAGCGGGTGCAGGTTCCGGTCTCGGAAGTGTGTGAGAAGACTGGAGACTATCAGACCGGGCCGGACGTGAGCGGGGCGATCGCGCGCTTCTTGCTTGATGTACCGCGGCTGGTCGGCGCCCGTTGGGTCGGACTGGCCACAGCGCCGGTCGTGCCGTGGCCGCATCAGCGACGGGTTGTGGAGCGACTGGTCGAGCACTTTCCTGAGCGGTTCCTCCTCGCTGACGAGGTGGGATTGGGGAAGACGATTGAGGCCGCACTGGCCTTGCGCGAACTCTTGCTCAGCGGGCGGGTGCAGCGGGTCTTGTTGCTCGTGCCAGGGGGACTGGTGCGGCAATGGCAGGAGGAGCTCCTGGACAAAGCTGCACTGGCCGTGCCGCGCTTTGATGCAGGGAAGCTCTGGGACGCGCAGGGTGGCAGTTCCCCAATCGGAGCCAAGGAGCTGCTTGAGACGCAACCGGTGCTTCTCCTCTCGAGCCACCTTGCGAAGCGACGTGAATGGGCCGAGCAGCTTCTCCAGGCGCAGCCCTGGGACCTGGTGATTGTCGACGAGGCGCACCATGCACGCCGCGACGCTGAGGGGCGCCCCAACCGTTTGTTGTCCCTGTTGCGAGCGCTAAGTGAACGGACGCGTGGGCTCTGGCTGCTCACAGCGACGCCGATGCAGCTCCACCCGAGCGAGCTTTGGGAGCTGCTTTCACTCCTGGGCCTGCCGGGACAGTGGGGTGCAGGACCAGACGACTTTGTACGCTACTTTGCTCAGCTGCGTGGTTCGGACGGGGGAGCACCGGACTGGGATTTCCTGCTTAAGCTGGCGCGCGAGGAGCGGGCGGTGCGCGGTGGATTGGACGCTCAGTTCGTCCAAAAGATGCGGGAAAGGTTGGGGCTGGCGCGTTGGCAGCGGATCGAGCGACTCTTAAGCACGGACTCGGCGAGTGATCCGCGGTCACTAGACCGGGATTCCCAGGCGGCACTCTATGCTGCGTTACGCCAGCACACACCGGTACGCCGACTGATGCTGCGCCACACGCGGTCATTACTGCGTAGATATCGCGAGGAGGGGCTGCTGAACGAACCGCTTGCCGAACGCGATCCTACGGTGGTGTGGGTCACGTTGACAGACCCGGAGCGCGAGCTCTATGACCGGATTGAGGAGTACATCACGGAGTTCTACGCACGGTACGAGGCTGAGCGGCCCGGACTCGGCTTCGTGATGACTATCTACCGGCGTCGGCTCACCTCGAGCTTCGCGGCGGTGCGGCTCAGCCTGGAGCGGCGGTTAGCGTTCCTGGAAAGGCGCAGTGACGATGTCGGTCTGACGGAAGAAGACGTGACCGAGGAAGAGCTTGACCGCGACGTGCAGGAGCGGGTGGGCGATATCGATCGTTGGGCAACTGAGGACGAGATCCGCTACCTGCGAAGATTTCTCGAGGATCTGCAGCGCCTCCGCCGCGACTCGAAGCGCGAGCACGTGCTCATGTTGCTCGAGCGCCTCTTCGCCGAGTCGGAGACCATTGCGATCTTCACCGAGTACTACGATACGCTGCTTGATCTCCGTGAGCACTTGGTGCCGATCTACGGAAGCCAGGTTGCTTGCTATTCCGGTCGTGGGGGCGAGGTCTGGCAGGACGGGAAGTGGCAACCGATCAGTCGGTCGGAGCTGGCGGCGTTGTTCCGTGAGGGAAGAAGAGTGCGGCTGCTGCTCTGCACCGACGCGGCGAGCGAAGGGCTGAACCTGCAGACCTGCGGCGTCCTGGTGAACTACGACCTGCCGTGGAACCCGATGCGGGTCGAGCAGCGGATCGGCCGCTTCGATCGGATCGGCCAGCGCTATCCAGTGGTCCGGATTGTGCACCTGCTCTATCAGGATACGGTGGAAGCAGAGGTGTACCGTCGCTTGGGAGAGCGGATCGATTGGTTCCGGAACGTGGTCGGTGAACTGCAGCCGATCCTGACGCGAGTCAGCGAAGAGATTCGCCGGCTAGCGCTTGCACCGCAGAGCGCGCGCCGTCGCGAGTTGGAGCACCTGCTGGAGGAACTGGAGCGAGAACTCGCGCAACGCGAGGAGCAGGAGCTCCTGCAGACACTGCTCGAGCCGGATGCGGCAGCGTACGAGGCCACAGGAGGGTTACCGCCGGTCACGCTCTCTGAGCTGGAGGAAACATTGTTCGAAATCCCGGCTATTGCTGGTGTCTTCCGCCGTCACCCACGGATCGAGCGGGTGTACCGCATCAGCGACGAGGCGCGTCACACGACCGTGACACTTGACCGCCAGACATACGACGAGCGTCGTGAGGAGTTGCAGTTTCTGACCTACGGGACGGAGGTGCTAGGGAAGCTTCTGGAACGTGCTGCTGGCGAACTTCCACCGCATCTCCTGCGGCTGGCGGACGAGTCAGGCCGGGTCGGGTATTACTGGCTGGACGGTGACCGGGCGGTGCCGATCACGACGCTGCAGGAGTTTCGTGAGGCCGTGACGTCGTCGGGTGTACGGACGGAGACTGCTGTCCGCGCGGCCGAGCAGGACTTTGCTGCGCGCTGCGCGGCCGAGCGCGAGCGTGAAGCGGCGCGCGAGGCGCAGATGCGGTCAGTACGGCGGAGTGCGCTCGCGGCCCAGGCGCGAGCGGTACTGCGGGAGGCAGTGGCAATCGAGTGGGTGCTCGGGCGTGGTGGAACGGTCCAGGCACTGGCGAGCCGAGGGTATCCGTGGGCGCCGCTCGTACGTTTGGTTGGGAAGGACGCAGAGGATGAGCGCACCGTGCGCCAGCTGGTGCCGTCGCTGCGGCAGCGGTCACGCGAGCAGCTTGACGGGCGACTTGGCTACCTGACTCAGGTTGCCGGGGAGCTCGTGGAACGGCTTGTCGCCCTAAGCGCCTGAAACACCGTCACGGCAGTGTGGCGAGGTGGGCCCCGGGTACGGATGATGCCTGAGTGCTGGCTCATACACCGATAGGCACGTGTCGTTGTGACTGTAGAACGTGCGAAGCTGCGTTGGAAGACCACAAGGTGGTTCCTCAGATGTGCGATACTGGTGGTCACCCTGACCACGGAGGGATGACGTGGCTGCGGTGGCGCAAGAGGTACGGCGGTCAGAGCAGGCCTGGCCGGCCAGAGGGGAGGACCAGTGCGTGCTTCGGTGAGCACAGTTGTCGTCGACAACCACGGAGTGCTCACTGGGGTGTATGCGGGGGACGATCTCTGCCGTCGGGCAGTGACAGGCTCGCCTTGAGCGGAAGGGACAGTCCATGACGACGTACCGTGAAGTGCTAGGACCGGTCCTTTCCCCCGCGGCGCTGACGCTGCTCGAGCGGTTGACACCGCTTATCTGCGCGCTGTATGAGATCGAACTCCTGCTCGAGATGGAAGTGCCGCCGGTTGAGCACCAACGGCTGCGTGAGCGAGTGACCGGCCGGCTGGAGCGGATTGTGGCTATCCTTCCGCCAGACGTACCTCCAACGGCCAACGAGGTATTCACCGCCATCGAGGTGCTCGTGACGGACGTGCTCGGTCGGGAGCTCCAGGTAGGTGAAGAGATTGCTCGGCTTGAAGTGCTGTCTGAGGCCTTCCGCAATGATCCGCTGCTCTATCAGCTCGCGCGCGGACAGGTGAATTGACCGGCGCGTGCGCCGCTTGTGGGCTCCGTCAGCACGACAAGGTACCCCGACAAGGAAAGGGACAAGAGTTGGTGGTCGGTCGTTGCCGCCCGCTGGGGTCTGACTGCTTCGTGAGTGCGATCTTCTCACTCCGTGATGGCGAGCGCAAGAAGGTATTGTCCGGTCAACTGCAGACCCGGCTCGGTGACAGTGGTTACGCCGGGGCGCCGTGCGGAGACAGATTCCCAGGGAGAGGCTGGGTGTTGTGGGGGAACACTGCGCGAGTGCTGACCTGGCGATTGCCGCGCAGCGCACTTGAGCTCGATACGAGCTGAGAAGCAAGGAGTCTGGCACTTTTGTGCTGTGCTGCTGCGGTCAGCGAGGCGAGCATCGGTGTTGGAGGATCGGCCTTACTGTCGGGCACGGCGTACCAGCCGGGAAGCCGGTGCTCACCCTGAGGGGGCTACAGTGCGCTGTCACAACTTCAGCCGACCTCTGCCAGGGTGATGAGATCGAGAGCGGCGTCTCTCTGCGAGACAGGCTCTGCCGAATCACTCGTCTCGATAACGCAGCGTCACGGTGCGGTGCACTGGGCCGATCTCAGTTGCTGGAAAGATGGTGCGGGCCATCGGGAGCCAGGTCTCGGGGTCGGTGAGTGAGGGACTGAAGTGAGTCAACCAGAGTCGCTCCACCTGTGCCGCACGGGCGAGTTCAGCGGCCTCATGGAACAGCATGTGGCCACGTTCGACCGCACGCGGGAGCATTTCCGGATCACCATACATGCCTTCGCAGATGAGGAGGTCGGCGCCGTGGACGAAGGACGGGAGCTCCGGCGTCGGACGGGTGTCGGTAACGAAGGCGACGGTAATGCCGCGGCGCGGTGGACCAAGGACATCGTCTGGTGTGATCACGCGGCCATCGATCTCAACGGATTCGCCATACTGGAGGCGTCGCCAGTACAGAACAGGGACGCCGAGCGCACGCGCTCGCTCCGGATCGAAGCGGCGTCCGCGCGGCCGGTGGAGGGTGTAGGCCAGGCAAGGAACGCGATGCGCGACGGGGAGGGCGCGAAGATGGAGTCCTCCCGGCAGGTCGAGTTCAGCTGGACCGGGGAGTTCGAGGACTTCGACCGAAAATGGAAGCACAGGGACGATCGTACGCAGTGCGGCGACGATACGTCTTGTTCCCTGTGGGCCGATAATGCGCACCGTTTCCTCGCGCTCGGCAAAGGCGAGGGAGAACAAGACGCCAGGAAGTCCAGCGACGTGGTCGGCGTGGAGGTGAGTGAGCAGAATGGTGTCAAGATCACGGAAGCTCCAGCCGGTGTAGCGCCAGGAGATCTGGGTCCCTTCGCCGCAGTCGACGAGGATCGTGTGGCCCTCGCAGCGTATCAGGAGCGCTGAGAGCCAGCGCTCTGGCAACGGCATCATGCCTCCGGTACCGAGTAGGCAGACGTCGATCACGCCCAAGCACTCCGTGCCACTATGCACGCCGGTGGCGAATCGTACCACGTTGGGCGGTACTTCCCTGCATGCTACGATGCTCGCCGGGATGGGAGATCGTGATCAGGAGGTGTGTGGTGACACAGTTTGTGACCGGGCGACCGACGACACTTGCGACCGAAGGGATGGTCGCCACGCCGCATTATTTGGCGACACTCGCAGGCGTGCGTGTCCTTCAGCAGGGCGGTAACGCGGTCGATGCGGCGGTGGCGGCGAACGCAGTCTTGACAGTTGTCTATCCGCATATGTGCTCGGTGGGTGGTGACGCTTTTTTCCTCATCTGGGAACCACGCGAGAGCCGGTTGCTGGCGCTCAACGGGAGCGGTCGGGCGCCGGCGGGGATCTCGGCGGAGGAGCTCCGGGCCCGTGGCTACCGTGAGATCCCACCAAAAGGGCCGTGGGGCGTCACGGTACCGGGGGCGGTCGATGCCTGGGCAACCGTGCTTGAACGCTGCGGCACGCGTTCGCTTGGGGAACTCCTTGAACCAGCGATCGCCTACGCGGAGCGCGGGTTCCCGGTGAGTCCCCAAGTCGCTCGGGCGATCGCAGCGGAGGCAGAAATATTCCGCCGACAGGAGGCTGCGGCGCGCCAGTTCGTGCCGAACGGACGTCCTCCTGTTCCTGGGGAGGTACTCCGCCAGCCGGAACTCGCAGCCAGCCTGCGACTGATCGCGACAGAAGGTCCGGACGCGTTTTACCGCGGGCGGATCGCAGAGCAGATCGTGGCGACGCTCCGTGCAGCCGGTGGCGTGATGGCGCTGGATGATTTGGCCGCGCATCGGTCCGACTGGGTCGAGCCTCTTCGGACCCGGTACCGGGAGGTGGAGGTGGTTGAGCTTCCACCGAACACGCAAGGTTTGACGGCATTAGAGCTCCTGAATATCGTCGAAGGCTTCCCGGTAAGCGAGTTGGGCTGGGGAAACCCGCAGCTGGTGCATCTCTTCCTGGAGGCCAAGAAGCTCGCTTTTGCGGACCGCGACCGGTATCTCGGGGATCCGGCGTTTGTCGATGTCCCGGTCAGCCGGTTGCTCGATAAGTCCTACGCGGCGGAGCTCCGGGCACGGATCGATCCCGAGCGGGCAGCGATTCCGCCAGCACCGAGCTGGGACACAGACACGATCTACCTCTGCGTGGTCGACCGCGAGGGACGAGCGGTCTCGTTGATCCAGAGCCTCTATAACTCATTTGGTAGCGGATTGGTTGCTGGCGGAATTGTGTTGCAGAACCGTGGGGCTTGCTTCGTGTTGGACGAACGCTCACCCAATGTGCTGGCCCCGCGCAAGCGGCCACTCCACACGCTGATCCCCGCGATGCTGCTCCGTGAGGGGCGACCCTGGGTAGTCTTCGGGACGATGGGCGGGCACAGTCAGCCGGTCATCCACCTCCAGCTGGTGACCGGAATCGTCGACTTCGGCTTCGAGCCACAGGAAGCGGTGGAAGCGGCGCGCTGGGTCTCGCGACGCGAGCCGGGGGAGGCGGGTGAGACCGTGTATGTGGAACCGCTGCTCGCGGAGCGGGTAGCAGAAGAGTTGAGACGGCGTGGGCACCGGATTGAGGTCACGGAGCCGTGGTCGTCGCTCATGGGGCACGCGCACCTGATTGTGATCGGTGAAGACGGGGTGCTGCGTGGCGGCTCGGATCCGCGAGCGGAAGGGTGTGCGCTCGGGTGGTGATGGTCACTCGAGCGGTAAATGTCCATTATCGTGCGGGCAGACATGCCCCTCAGGACCGATGACCGCCCCGCAGCGGGGACAGCGCGGGCGTCCGGCTGCGATGACGCGGGCGATCTGATGGGCGAGCGCCTTGGCAGCGGGAAGTGTGGCGCGGCCAGCGAAGATTGGGTCCTCGTCTTCATCCTGCTCGATGTCGTGGGCGAAGATGGCGATCCGCTGGCGCTCCTCATCGTATCCGATGGCCATCTTCCCCACGACGTATTCCGGAATATCGGGCGGCAACGGTGCCGTACGTGCCGCTGGGCGTTCGGGGATACGGGACTGCACATACCCAGCGAGCCGAAGTTGCTCAAGGAGTTGCTCAATAGCAAGACCGAGTGCCTGGAGCTGTTCCTTCTCCATCCAAAGTGAGACGAGATCGAGACCAACGCCAGCGATTAAGCGGAAGCGACGCTGCCCAGGTTCGCCAATTGCTTCCGCTTCAAGCACAGTGAGCTCCTGGTATTCGTGTCTACCGACCATCATCTACTCCGCCTCACGGCCGATCGTCGCTATGAGGATACACCAGCGGGCGCCGGCTCCGGCCGACGCCCGCACGGTGAGGTGGGGGATGGGTGTGGCAGGGGAGGGAGGACGTTTGCAACGGATCGGCTGGTTCAACTCGCCACGCTTGACGAGCGGAACCGCTTCCACTATACACGTAGGAGCGGACTTCGTCAAGTAAAACGTTTCGGAAGTTCCCTGGATACCAGGAGCCGGTCATGGCAAAGCGTAGCGGCTCGAGTCGGGTAACCATCCGCGACGTTGCGCGAGTCGCGGGCGTGGGAGTCGCGACCGTTTCGCGAGTGCTCAACGGGGATCCGGCAGTGGCGGCAGCGACGCGCGAGCGGGTGCATGCCGTGATGGCGCAGCTTGGTTACCAGCCGTTGCGGACTGCGCGCGCACTGTCGCGGCGCCGGACAGACGCATTACTTGTTGTCCTGCCACTCTTGACGCGCTTCTTCTACGTGGAAATCTTACGTGGCATCGAGGAGGCTCTCCTGGAGACAAACTACGCCTTCATTCTGCGCACGCTCGAGCGTCCCGCGGATGGATCTCGGGCCATAGCATCGGTACGACGCGATCTGGTCGACGGGGCTCTCCTGGTTTCGATGGCAGTGACACCGGTCTGGCTCGCTCGTCTGGAGCGCGAGCGTTTGCCGGCGGTCGTCGCCGATGCCGATCCGGCGGTCCCGCTGTCGCGGATTGTGGTCGATCATGCAGAAGGGGCGCGATTGGCCGTGACGCATCTGGCGCGTTTGGGCCACCAAAGGATTGCGGTGATCGATCGACCTGACGATCCGTTTGCTGAGAAACGGATAAGTCGGCGCCTGCTCGGCTATCGACAAGCACTACAAGAGCTCGGTCTCGAGCTGCGAGCGGAATATGAACGCGTGACCCCATTCAGCGTCGAGGGCGGTATCACGGGACTGCACTCCTTGATGCAGTTACCCGTTCCACCGACCGCGATCTTTGTCGGGAGTGATACGCAGGCCTGGGGCGTGTTACGTGCCGCACGGCAGCTGGGGCTCGACGTACCCAGGGATCTCGCGGTGGTCGGCTACCACGACATTGAGATCGCCGAACTCCTGGGGCTGACGACCGTACGCGTTCCGATGCGGGCGATCGGACGCCGGGCGGCGCAGCTTCTTTTGGAGCATCTCAGCGGGCGACTCGCCCCCGGCGAACTGGCGGTCGAGTGGGTAACGCCGGAACTTGTTGTGCGCCGGTCTTGCGGGGCGCAAGGGACGGACGCTGGTGTGGAAAGCGCCAGCGAGTAAGATCCCCAGAGAAACGGTGAGGGGGTGGAGTGCACAGGCACACGTGGGTGGGGCTTCTTCTTGCGGTGATCAGTTTAGTTGTCGCCTGCCGCGGTCCTGTCATCTACCCGACGCCAACCGCGGTGCGGGGGACGCTTTCAGGCCACAGTTCGCCGTCTCAGGCTCCACAGGAACCGACGGTGGTGAACACGCCCTCGGTAGCAGTCTCTGGGGCTGAGACGTTCGTCTATGGTTTCAACGTTGCCTGGCGAGGGGATGAGGATGGTGCCGCTTTCAACCAGAGAACAGCGGACATGGTGCGGCAGGCGGGATTTCAGTGGATCCGATTCCAGGTGCGCTGGGAGGCGCTTGAGCCACGGCCGGGTGAGTGGGACTTTCGACCTTTGGATCGGGTGCTGCCAATTTACGAAGCAGCTGGACTCTCCATCCTCGCCTCAGTGGTTGCGGCACCGGCGTGGGCGCGCGATCCTGAGGGGGGAATTGTGAAAGATCCTGCGACGTTCCGTGAGGCGATGTACCGCCTAGCCTCACGCTATCGTGGCCGGATTCACGCCTGGGAGATTTGGAACGAACAAAACCTGGCGCACGAGCTCCACGGTCCAGTGCGGGTCGAACCGTACTGTGCCCTCCTGCGTGCAGGATACGAGGGAGTAAAGGCGGGCGATCCCGATGCACTCGTCGTGTTCGGGGGGCTTACGCCAACTGGTGTCAACGATCCGAACATCGCCATGGACGATGTTGCCTACCTCGAAGCGTTTTATGCGTTCGAAGGTGGAGCCTGCACGCGCTACTTTGATGTGCTCGGTGCGCACGCCAACGCGACGCTCAACCCGCCAGACACGCTTTGGCCAGAAAATCCGGGCCCCGGTCCAGGGTGGCGGGACCACCCGAGCTTTTACTTCCGGCGCGTCGAGCAGCTGCGGGCAGTGATGGAGCGGCACGGCGATACGCGGCCGATCTGGATTACCGAGTTTGGGTGGACGACGGCAAATCCAGCGCCGGGTTACGAGTACGGCCAGTACGTGAGCGAGGAGCAGCAGGCGGAATATCTTGTGCGCGCCTTCGAGATCGCACGAACACGCTGGCCTTGGGTAACTGGCATGTTTGTCTGGAACCTGAACTTCTCGACGATCGTCGATCCCGAGGACGAGAAGGGACCTTGGTCAGTCTTGAATGCGGACTGGTCGCCGCGTCCAGCCTATCGTGCGCTCCAGGCGATGCCGAAGAAGCCCTAGGAACAACCACCGCTTGCGAAGAGACGAGCCACTTCGTCCACGGCAAATGTGGGAAGCGGGCGTTCACCCTCCATGCTGAGAAGGACGCGGCGCGAGGGATCGGGATCAAGCCAACCAAGCTGCGTCGCAGGGATACCAGCCTGGCGGAGGGTCTCCAGAGCGAGCGCGCTGCTGTCTGGTGTGACGACTGCGAGGAGCGCACCAGAGGCGATGAGGCCTAAGGGATCGAGGCCGAGCGCGGCGCAGAGAGTCCGGGTCTCTGGGTAGACGAAGATGGCCCGCTCCTCGACGACCAGGCCGGTGCCGCAGGCGATGGCAACCTCATGCAACCCGGTGGCCAGTCCACCCTCGGTTGGATCGTGCAGGTATCGCAGGGCCGAACCGAGTGTCCGCTGGAGCAACTGAGCGGCAGCGACAACGCTGATGCCTGGTTCGAACAAGAAGCGCTGGCAACGGGAAACGAGCTCCGGGTCAAGGATCCGGCTCAGCGTCTCCGCACACTCACGGGCGAGGAGCGCTGTCCCCTCAATCGCAATCCCCCGTACCAGGAGGACGGCATCACCTGGATGAGCACGCTCTGGGGTGAGCAATTGATCCTCGCTTAAGAGACCGACCATCGTTCCAGCGACGATGGGGCGGTCGAGACCAGCGGTTATCTCGGTATGGCCACCGACAAGTGTCACCCCAAGGTGCTGGGCGGCGTGCGCGAGGTCGTCAAGGATACGTTGGGCAAGTGAGGGTGTTGCACCTTCCGGTAGGAGGACACTCGCCAGGAACCAGCGGGGTGTTGCCCCAAGGCAGGCCACATCGTTGGCATTGACGTTTAGGGCGTACCACCCGATGGCATCGGTTGCGAAGGTAATCGGGTCGCTTTTGAGGACGAGGAGCTCGCTGCCGGCGCGTACCACCGCTGCGTCGCGGCCAATGCCGGGACCAACGACGACACTCGGATCGCGGGGTAACCGCCCAAGAAAGGCGGCGAGGAGCTCTGCTGGTAGCTTGCCAACAGGGAGCGGAGCTTCAGCCATGCGCCTGCTCCTCGTCCGGCTGAGCGAAACTGATCCCAATATCGCGCGCTGTTGCCAGCAGTGGATGGTTGAGCGGGACAAGGCGTGGACCGCGGGCGACTTCAGCCAAGGGTACGCGAACGATGCCCCAGGTTGCCTGGCCACTTGGGTGTCCTCGGACGGCCACCATCACTCCATGGTCACCTTGAGCAAGTGTCTCGACCGCGGCAGCGCCGAGTGCAGTGGCAAGTGTGCGGTCAGGAGGTGTAGGAGTGCCGCCGCGTTGCAGGTGACCGAGGACGACAGCGCGCACTTCCGTGGGGAGCAGGGCGCTGAGCTGCTGTTGAAGGACGACGGAAATGCCGCCGTACTTGCGCTGATAGGGGAGTGGACCGAGTCGCTCGTAGACAGCTTCGCCACCAATCGGTTTGGCGCCTTCCGCAACGGCGACGATCGTGAAGTGGCGTCCACGCTTCCGTCTGGCCTCCACAACTGCGACGATTCGTTCCAGGGAGAAGGGGAGCTCTGGCAGCAGGATGACATCTGCACCACCCGCGACACCGGCGTGGAGCGCGATCCAGCCGGCATCGCGCCCCATGAGTTCGACGAGCATGACACGGTGGTGACTCTCGGCGGTGGTATGGAGTCGATCAATGGCTTCCGTGGCCGTGCAGACTGCGGTGTCAAACCCGATGGTCACGGCGGTCCCGCGCACATCGTTGTCGATCGTTTTGGGTACTCCGACGACGCGGAGCCCGAGATGGTGTAGCCGATGGGCAATGGTGAGGCTTCCTTCGCCCCCGATGACCACGAGGGCGTCGACGTCCCACTGCTCGAGTGTGGCGAGCAGTGTTCTGCTGTGGTCACGTGGCTCGGTGTCACCGAGTTCGGGATGCTGAAAGTGGAAGGGGTCAGCGCGGTTGGAGGCGCCGAGGATCGTGCCACCGCGGACGAGGAGCCCTCGTACATCATCAAGGCCGAGCTCGCGTGCGCGGCCCAGGATTGCGCCCTCGTAGCCGTCAGCAAAGCCGACAACCTGCCACCCATAGCGGAGAATAGCTGTCTTGACCACGGCGCGGATAGCTGCATTCAGCCCTGGTGCATCGCCACCGCCAGTTAGTACGCCAATACGGCGGATTCTCGTGGTCATTGTGCGCTCCCTGTTCGCCTGCGTCTCGCCAGAGCATGGGTATACTCTGCGTCGAGGCCGAGACGGTGTGCCCCGACGAAGCCCCAGCGCATTCTACGCGAGTGCGGTGCAGGACTGTGCGGTGTGGTTCCCGCGCGAGGGAGAACGAACGATGACGACGGAGCGGAAATACGTTGAGGAGCTGATCGAGCAGGAAGATGATTTCGACCGCTGGTATGTCGAGGTAATTCAGAAGGCTGAGCTCGCAGACGAGTCACCAGTGCGCGGCACACGGGTCATCCGCCCGTATGGCTTTGCGCTCTGGGAGAACATGCAGGCGGAACTCGACCGGCGAATCAAAGCGACCGGTGTCCAGAACGCTTATTTCCCGCTTTTCATCCCGAAGAGTTATCTCGAGCGTGAGGCCCAGCACATCCAGGGCTTCGCGCCGGAAGTTGCGTGGGTAACAAAGGGTGGCGACAAGGAACTGGAAGAACCACTGGCGGTACGGCCAACCTCCGAATCGATCATCTGCCCTATGTTCGCGCGCTGGGTGCAGTCGTATCGAGATCTTCCCATTCTGATTAACCAATGGTGCAGCGTGGTTCGTTGGGAAGAGCGCCCACGGGCGTTTTTGCGGACACTCGAGTTCCTTTGGCAGGAAGGGCATACCGTGCATGCGACGCTCGAAGAGGCGGAGGAGCGTGCACGGCTCATGCTCGAGGTCTACCGGGACTTTGTGGAGACCGAGCTTGCAATCCCGGTGATTCCGGGACAGAAGACAGAATCGGAGAAATTCGCTGGGGCACTGCGCACCTACACCATCGAGGCCATGATGGGTGGCAAGCACTGGGCATTGCAGTCGGCGACCTCGCACAATCTCGGTGACCACTTTGGGAAGGTCTTTGAGATTACGTTCCTGGATCGTGAGGGAAAGCGCCGATTTGCCTTCAATACAAGCTGGGGGCTTTCTCACCGCACGATCGGTGCGATGGTGATGGTGCATGGGGATGATCGTGGGCTCAAGCTCCCGCCGCGCGTCGCACCGATCCAGGTGGTCATCGTGCCGATCTGGCGGAAGGACGAGGAACGCCGGCAGGTAGAGGAAGCGGTCGAGCGAGTTCGGACGATGCTCCGGCGAGTCGTGCGCGTCCATGCGGATTTGCGTGACGACAAGACGCCCGGTTGGAAGTTCAACGACTGGGACCTCAAAGGCGTACCGATCCGCCTTGAGATCGGGCCACGCGATGTGGCCAATGATCAGGTCACGCTCGTCCGGCGCGATGTGCTCGGGCAGAGGCAGACAGTGCCGGTGGCGAACGTCGTCGAAGCAGTACAACAGGAACTGGATTCAATTCAGGCTAGTCTGTACCGCGCAGCGCGCGAAATGCTGGAGCGCCATACGGAAGATGTGCGGGACTACGAACGGCTCAAGGAGCGTGTGGCGAGTAACGCCGGATTCAATCGCGCCTTCTGGTGCGGGAGCGCCGAGTGTGAAGCGCGGGTCAAGGCGGAGACCAAGGCGACGATCCGTTGCATCCCGTTCGAGCAGCCGACAGAGTATGAGCCCTGCCTCGTGTGCGGAGCTACGGGGCGCTACCAAGTGATCTGGGCCCGAGCATACTGAGGCGGTGCATCGGTCCTAAAGAGTGCTGCGGGCCGGGTTACCCCGGCCCGTATCGTCTCTATCATGTACGTCGTTCAGCGGAAGGGGTGGGATTCGAACCCACGAGGGGCTTACGCCCCCACACGGTTTCCAGCCGTGCGCACTCGGCCACTATGCGACCCTTCCGTGCGAGTGCCTGGCGATGTGCGCCACTAACAGAGTCTACTCGGAGAAGCGACTCTCCGGCAACGTGAAGCACGTCCGTAGCTAGCTCGCCTATGAAAACCAGAGTCGGTATGTTACTGATACAAGACTGTTCTGGCGAAAAGGGACAGATGCGGTTGGTCAAGTGCTCGCCTGGGCAGTAGGTGCGAGCGACTGGACGAGAGAATCAACCGAGTTGCTCAAGAAGCAGAAATGACCAAAGGTTTGTCTTATAAAGGGCTTCCACCTGGGAACTCTGTCTGGTGGTGTCACCGACTGTGGGCGCAAGAGTTTGCTCTGGTGGAAGGCATCGGGTGCGAAACCGGTCTCGACAGCGAAAAAAGCTGCGGGATGACAATGAGCTGTCGGCCGCGTTTGGCTCCCGAATGTGTTCGGGAGCGTTTGGAACCCGTTTCAGCGGTGACCACCCGACGGAGACACTGTGTGTCGGGATCAGAATGGATTTGGTGGCCAGGCGAGCGAAGAAAACGCTGGAAGGTGCTCGGGCGTTTGTAGGGTGGTGTTGCACGAGTGGGAGCGGCTGGGATGCCGGTCTCCGCCGACGGAGAGCATTCCTCGCATCGGACATGCGCTTGACAGCCGTATCGGTCAGTTTTTACGCTACGGCTGGCTGATAGACCACCTGAGTTGCGAAGGGCGGGACAGGAGGCGATGTGGCGGCGATCGGCCAGGCGGGCACTTTTGCTGTTGCTCCTTCTCGCAGCACTGATCGTGGCCGGGTGTGTTCCGCGAGGGAGTGGCAGTGCCGGGAGTGATGAGGCAACACGAACAGTAACCAACGAGGGAGCCGTGACCGCCACTCCCAGTGTGGGCGCATCGATGGCACAGGCGAGTGCGCAACTTTCCCAGTCGGGTGTAGTCGTGGTCCAACTGTGGTGGGGCGGGCCAACCCAGGAATTTGTGCTCGTTTTGATCGATCCGAACGGTGAAGAAATCGAGATCGGACGCTATCAGGCTCAGGAGCAACGATGGTTGCCGGTACCGGTGAACCTACCGCGTGTCGCAGGGGAACGACTCCAGGCGGGAACCTGGCGGGTGCGTTGGATGGAAGCTTCCCAACGTCGCGTCGTGGCCGAGGCCACTCTGACCGTCACCACACAAGACGTGCAACGCTGGCGTGCTGCCAGCACACCTCGCCCGGAGTCGACGCCGCTTGCGGAACAGCAGGCGACGCCAGTTGGTTCGCCTACTGCGCAGCGACCCACGCCGACGCCAGTGCCGCCCGCTTGGGCTGCGTCCTGGCCGAGTCAGCCGATCCAGCCACAGGACTGCTTCACGGGTGCGCGAAATGTTGTCGAGGTGGGGATTCGCAATTCGACCGGGCGGCCGGGACAGAGCTGGCGGATGATCGTGCAGGTGATCAATCCGGCCGGCGATGTTGCGGAGTTGGGGCCGATTACTGTCGAGGCGGACCGCGCAACACAGACGCAGTTCGACCTCTGCGAGTATGGTGGAACGTCGGCGCTGGTGGGAACCTGGAGGGTGCGCTGGGTCGATGCTGGTAACCGCAGCGTGGTGTACCAAGAAGTGACGTTTGAAGTGTTGCCAGTTTCCGGCGGTAGCCCGGCTCCCCCACCACCGCAAGGGAGTGTAGACAGCGATGGTGACGGCTTCGTGGATGATGAGGAACTCAATTTCGGCTCCGACCCACACAATCCTGATACTGATGGCGATGGCCTGCTCGACGGATTCGAGGTCTGGCAGTACGGCACTGACCCGACCGTCATCGACACCGATTGGGACGGAACGTACGATGGCGCCGAATACCAACTCGGCACCGATCCGTGGGATCCGTGTGATCCGAATCCCGACGCTGACGCCTGCACACTCTGAAAGGGAGCGCGGTCCTCTGCCAGCTATTCAGTGATCAAGAAGACCAGGCGCTGCGGAGTGCTTGCCTGCGTCAGCGGGCTCTCACGCTTCGGTCGACGTGCTGCAGTTGCAAGACATCGCACGTGCGGCCCGTCCGGCTCTTTTGCATCTTCTTCGAAGAGAAAAGCCGTGTGCTGGTTACCGCGGGCGCTCGGTGAGGAGAGTCGCGGCTGTGCGGGCTCGCCACCGTATCGTTTTCAGAACGTGAGCTACTCTGTGAAGACATGTAGCCACTTCAGGCTTTATGCGAGCGAAGTCGTACCGAGTGGCCCTGGCGCAGGAGAGCCCGTCTATTCGAGCGCGGTCGGACAGCTCACTCGTAGCCCGGCCGTTGGGAGCAGTTCGCTCGCTCACTCGGATTCGGCAGCGCCTGCGATACAGGTAGCCGGAGCCGATTTTGGCCTGTAACCCGGAGCAGTACTCAAGGTGACGGAGAGGGGTGAAAAAAAGAAAGGGCGGACCCAACACAGTGGTCCGCGTGCATGCCGAGTATTGCCGGCCGAGGGGGTGGGATTCGAACCCACGAGGCGCTCGTCGCGCCTACCGCTTTTCGAGAGCGGCACCTTCAACCACTCGGACACCCCTCGGCGTGGTAGAAGGTGCGAACACTGAGACTCGAGAACCGGTACGCCCGGAGGGACTCGAACCCCCGACCTTTAGGTCCGCAACCTAACGCTCTATCCACTGAGCTACGGGCGCACATCATTCATTGTTGCTACTGGTGGTTGTTCCACCAGCACGGGACAGTATAGCACGTCACTGCTTTGGGCGGCAAGTCCTGGATGGGCAGAGCACAGAGCGAGCAGCGCTAGTTCCTTCCACGGTGGGTCTCTCTGATCCGAAGGCCCGGTGGCGCGCACCCTCATGTGTACACCGACGAGCCATTTGGCGAACCATTCCTCGGGTGACGGATGAGGTTCTGTTGTCCCAACAATGCTGGAGGTAAGTTGGCTAGCGAGACAACGCTTGTTGCATTGCGTCTCGGAAACGCCGGAGTTCCTGGCCTGGTGCCTGTCCGCTGTGAAAGAGGGCAGAGCCCGTCACCACAATGTCGGCACCAGCACGAACGACCGCTTCGATGTTGGAGAGTTTGACACCTCCATCGACGGACAGAAGGCAGCGTAACCCGGCTTCGTCGACCATCCGGCGGAGTCTTTCCAGCTTTCGGAGGGCGCTGGGGATGAGCGATTGGCCACCGAAGCCGGGATCGACCGTCATAACCAGTACTAAATCCACGAACGGTAGAATCTCCTCGATAGCCGCCAGAGGAGTTGCCGGATTCAAAGCCACCCCAGCGAGCACACCCAGTTCGTGGATCATTTGCACCGTGCGGTGGAGATGGATGCTCGCTTCCACGTGGACGGTAATCGCCGTCGCTCCAGCCTCAGCAAAGGCGGCGAGGTAACGCTCAGGCTCGACGATCATCAGATGCACGTCGAGGGGCAGCGTCGTCACCTGCCGGAGAGCAGTGACAACAGGGAGCCCAAAGCTGATATTCGGAACGAACCGGCCGTCCATCACGTCGAGATGGATCGCGTCCGCCCCGGCTTCCTCGAGCTCTCGGACGATCTCGCCGAGCCGCGCGAAGTCGGCGTTCAAGATCGACGGCGACAACATCGGGCGGCGGTGGCCGAACGTCGTCGTCATGGAAGCTTTCCCTTCGCTGCGGTCTTGAAGCGACGGGAACCCCCGTCGCGTGCGCTGCTGAGTGTACCGGTTGAGTAATCAGCTATGCTTGCTCTCGTGATGTGCGAGAGGGGTCGTACTGATGCGCCGCACATGGTATCGCATAGGGGACGAACCGATTCCGGAAGGAGCGGTGCTGCGGCGTGACGTCGTGGTCCACGCTGACGGGCGTCAACAGTTTCGGCGCGGAGTTCCGCTCACGGAAGTTCTGACCCGGGGAGTACTTCCAAGCGGTACGCGTTTGCCGATCGCGGCTCCGGAGGAGGGAGAACTCGAGCAGCATGTGGCTTCACAGCGCATCGCGGAAGCGATTGCCGGTCCGGGAACGAGTTTGGATGCGCCGCACCAGGGGCAAGTGAACGTCCGAGCTGCGCAGCTCGGGGTTGTCCGCGTCGATACACGGCGACTGGAGCGGCTGGTACGCAGCGGACATGCGCTCGTTGCAACGGTTCTCGACGGACGCGTTGCCGATGCCGGGGAAGTCATCGCGATCGCGAAGGCGCCAGCGCTCTTTGTGCCCGAGCGGGCGCTGGCACGCGCACTGGCGGCCCTGGGACATGTGCCACTCGTGCGAGTGGCGCCGTTCCGCCGGCGGCGTGTTGCGTTACTGGCTGGTGAGCGCGTCCGTCCAGCTGCAGTCGATGTTGCGGTGCGTGCACTCAGTGAAAAGCTCCAGCGTCTTGGGGCAGTGCTCGAGCGGGTTGAACGCCTGGCACATGATGAACCAGCGACGATCGCCGAGCGGATCACCGCATGGCGGCAGACCGGGACTGAGTTTGTCCTGACCGCCGGCTCGATCATGCTCGATCCGGACGATCCGTTCCTGCGGGCGCTCCGTCGCCTGGGAGCTCGGATGACGGTGCGCGGTGCACCGGTGGATCCTGGCACAATGTTTTGGGTTGCCTATCTTGATGGTCTGCCGGTGTTCGGTTTGGCAAGCTGCGAGATGTATGGGCGCATTTCGGTCTTCGACCTTGCGCTTCCTTATGCACTGGCCGACGAACGCCTGGATCGCGCGCTCTTTGCGCAACTGGCGCACGGCGGCCTCCTTGCAGATACGCAGCTGGCGCGAATGCCTCAAGCGTGGCGCCGTCAAGAGGAGGGCGCAGGCTGAACGAGGCGTATACTCGCTAAGGAGCGACGAGGCTGAGAAATGTTGAGCAAACTGCAACGATTCGAGGACTTCGTCGAGCGGTTGATGGAAGGCACGGTCGGCCGCATTTTTCGGACGACGGTGCAGCCGGCCGAGATCGCTCGACGACTCGAGCGCGCGATGGATGCGCAACAGCTGGCAACACCTGAGGGCCCGATTGTGCCCAACGATTACCTTGTGCGGCTGCATCCCGAAGACTTTGTGCAGTTCGCAGACTTCGCCGACTCGCTCTCGCTCCAGCTCGAGGAGTGGCTCCTGGATGTCGCGGAGGAGCGTGACTACGGGTTCGTCGATCAAGTCCGCGTGCGGCTTATTGGTGATCCATCAGTGCCGCGGCGCCAAGTCCAGGTAGAGGCGCAGATTGCTCAGTTACCGTACGACGAGTTTGCGAGCCGGCAAGCTTGGCAGCGGACTGAGGTGTATCGGGTTCTGCATGATACAGGAAATGTGCCGCGGGCCTTCTTGCGCGTTCTCGAAGGGCCGCTGGCTGGCCAGACGTTCCTGATCCGGAAGAAGGTCACGACGATTGGACGTGCACTGGACAACGATATTGTGCTGGAAGTGTTGGACGTGTCACGGCGGCATGCACGGATTGAGTATGTCGAAGGACATTTCGAGGTGATCGATCAGGGCTCGACGAACGGAACACTGGTGAACGGCCGAGCGGTGGAGCGAGCCCCACTCTCCAACGGTGACCGGCTCACGCTTGGCACGGTCGCGCTCGAGTTCACGACAGCAGGAGCTTGAGTCGACGCCGATGGAGTGGCTGACTCAACTTCCGTTCGAGTGGTTTGTTCTCCTCTTGCGTCTGGTTTTCGCGTTTCTCCTCTACTTTTTCATTTTCCTCATCGCGCGGATCACAATCCGGGAACTCGCCGCGATAGCGGAGACGACAGGTGAGGCGGGTGGCCCACCTGGTCACCTGATTGTGCAGTCGCCTGGTGCCAGTGGACTGCGGCCGGGGACGCGGCTCCCGCTCGACCCGGTGACAGTAATTGGGCGGCATCCGTCCTGCACGATCCGCTTGGATGACGCATTCGTCTCGACCGAGCACGCGCAGCTAACATGGGAACACGGTCGCTGGTGGATCACTGATCTGAAGAGCACAAACGGCACGCGGGTGAACGGACGACCGGTGACCGCCCCGACCGGCTTACGGTATGGTGACGTCATTGAGCTAGGCGATGTACGACTCGTGCTGGTGCCGTGAAGGAACTCCTGCGAATGGACCGGCACTACTGTCGAGATTGGGGCTAGATGGTCACTTTTGTCGGTAGTAAGCCGCGAAGCGCTACCGAAGGGGGATGATCGGTAGGTGTGCCCAGCTGTGGCCGGATGCTAGGATGAGGACAATCGAGGGTGGAGGGGGAGCGGTTGACCAGGGGGACCGCTCTCCTGTCTGGTCGATCGGCACGGGGGCGACGAGCGCGCTACCGCCGCGTGGTGCACGCGCCAAGGGAAGGGGGTTCGGTGAAGTTTCTGCGACTTCTTGTTGTCGGCTGGCTCGTGTTCAGCCTGCTGCCGATGGGAGCAACGTCCAATGTCGCACGAGCAGCAGCGCCGAGCGCGCCGGAGGACCTCGAGATGCCGCGGTACTTTCCCGAAACGGGATTTTGGGTGCAGGGGCCGTTCCGGCGTTTTTGGGAGACGCATGGCGGTCTCTTTATCTTTGGCTACCCGATCACCGGCGTGTTCCAGCAGGACGGTTTCTGGAGGCAGTACTTCGAACGGGCGGTGTTCGAGTATCACCCGGAGAAGGCTGGGACCGAGGACGAAGTGCAACTCGTCCGGGTCGGTGCCTGGCGTGTGAGTGGCCGAGAGAACGAAGATCCATTTCGGCCAATCGGCTGGTTCCCAGACACTCGTGAGCGGAGGTATTTCCCGGAGACCCAACACTCGCTGGCCTACGGGTTCAAGAACTACTGGGATCGTAACGGTGGATGGCGTGTGTTTGGATTGCCGCTGTCCGAGGAGTTCACGGAGCAGAATCCAGCTCCCCCAGCGGGTGATGGGAATGTGTATACTGTTCAGTACTTCGAGCGGGCGCGGTTCGAGTACCATCCGGAGAACAGGGGAACACCGTACGAGGTACTCTTGGGGCTGCTTGGACGCGAGTACCTACAGGCGCGTGGAGCTCCGCCGGAGGCGCTTGCCCGGCAGGATCCGGCACTACCGCCGTATGACCCAATCCGGAAGAGGCAATACGGTCCACATGTTGGGTATGGTTTCAATATCGCCTGGCGGGGTGATAACGACGGCGATGGGTTTAACCAGCGGACTATGGATCTGGTGAAGGGTGCGGGATTCTCCTGGGTGCGTATCCAGGCGATCTGGCGTGATATAGAACCGCGGCAAGGGCGGTACGATACGCATGCGTTGGATCGGATCCTCGATACGACGAGCAAGAACGGAATAAAGGTCGTTGTAAGTGTGGTCAAAGCGCCGACCTGGGCTGACCCAAACGGAGGCATTCCGGCCGATCCAGCGCCATTCGGTAAGCTCATGGAGTTCCTGGCTCGGCGTTATGCGGGGAAAGTCCAGGCGTGGGAGATTTGGAACGAACAGAATCTGGCTCTCGAGACCGGTGGGCATGTCGACGTGGGACGCTACGTTGCACTCCTCAAGGCGGGCTATCAGGGAGTGAAGCGGGGTGATCCCAAGGCGATCGTCTTATTCGGAGGACTTACACCGACGGGCGTGATTGATCCCTCTATCGCGATCGACGACGTCGAGTATCTCCGGCGGGCGTACGCCTACAATAACGGCGAGATCAAGCAGTATTTTGATCACCTCGCAACGCATCCGGGCGGGACACTGAATCCGCCGGACACGCTCTGGCCGGAGCGGCCTGGACCGGGGCCGGGATGGCTTGATCATCCCAGCTTCTATTTCCGCCGAGCTGAGCAGCTGCGGCAGGTGATGGTCGAGAATGGCGACGCGGCCAAACAGGTCTGGCTGACCGAGTTCGGGTGGTCGACGGCGAATCAGGCGCCAGGCTACGAATATGGGAATTTCATGAGCGAGCAACAGCAAGCCCAGTATCTCGTGCGGGCGTTCCAGATTGCCCGAACGCAGTGGCCATGGGTCGGCGTCATGTTGGTGTGGAACCTGAACTTCAGCACGATTACCCAGCCGAGCGACGAGAAGTATCCGTGGTCGGTGGTCTCGGCTGATTGGAGTCCGCGCCCAGCCTATCGGGCTTTGCAGGAGATGCCGAAGTGAACGAGCGTGCGGCGAAAGTCCAGGGAGCGGGAGTGCTGCCGATCCGCGGCAGCCTCTCGCTCGTTTTACCGGCGTACAACGAAGCCGAGAACCTCGAAGCAGTGGTGCGACGGTCGCTAGAGGTACTGCCTTCCCTCGTCGAAGCGTTCGAGATCGTAATCGTCGACGATGGGAGCCGCGACGGAACTGGTGAGATTGCCGAGCGGTTGGCGCGGGACGATCCTCGGGTGCGTGTTGTCCATCACCCGGTGAACCGCGGATACGGTGCAGCACTGCGCTCGGGTTTCGCGGCAGCCCAGGGTGACTTGATCATGTTCATGGATGCGGATCAGCAGTTTGATCCGGCCGACCTTGCGCACCTTGCTCCGTTCGTCCCCCATGCGGACATTGTGGCCGGCTATCGTGTGCGGCGGCGCGATCCGTGGCAGCGGCTCGTCTATGCGGCGATCTTCAATGTCGCGATGCGGTTGCTCTTCGGTATCGCAGTGCGCGACATTGACTGCGCCTTCAAGGTTCTTCGGGGTGACCTCGTGCGCGCGATCGATCTGCGGATGAACGGCGCGCTTGTCAATACGGAGCTCCTGGCCAAGGCACAGCGAGCCGGTGCGACAATCGTCGAGGTCGGTGTACGGCACTATCCACGACTGAGCGGCGAGCCTTCTGGCGGCAGTCTCCGCGTGATCTTGCGCGCCATGCGCGAAGTGGCGCAGCTCTGGTGGCAGCTGCTCTGGTACCAGCCGCCGCGCGGTGTTGGGCGTGGACGGCCGCAACCACGCTCGAGCCAAGTGATGCGCGCGGTAGTGCTGGTCACGCTGGTTTTGTCAGCATCCTGGTGGCTAGTGCGGCGATTCTTCCAGGGCAACCGCTAGGCGCGCTGCATGCGAAATTGCTCAAGCCGCGCGAGCAGTTCCGCGCTGGTGAGTCCGGTAATGCGGAGACGTTTGCGGCGCTGATGCTCACCAGCAACGATCACAATGCGTCGGATCGGAATATCCAGGGCATCGGCAAGCGTCCGCACGAGTGCCGCGTTTGCCTCGCCTTCGATTGGTGGAGCTGTCACACGGACAAGGAGCGTGTCGTCACGTATCCCGGCGATTTCCGAGCGGCTCGCACGAGGCTGAACGGTAACCCAGAACTCGACACTGCCATCCGGACGGTCAACGGGCGTGAAGGTCACAGCGTGCGATCCCTCTCTCCTGTATGCAGCAGAAGTGGCTCGGGCAACGTGCGATTGAAGCTTCCCGAACGATAACCCTCGAGATCCAGGGTGATGAACTCATATCCCAGGGCACGCAAACGGGTGACAATCTCCTGCCGGAGTTCGATTGCCCGCGGCAGATCTTCTGGCTGGAGCTCGAGACGAGCGATTTGTTCATGATGACGGACCCGGAAAGCGCGGAAGCCGAGCTCCCGTAATGCGCGCTCCGCTGCGGCAACCTGCCGCAGCTTCTCGACAGTGATCTGGGTACCGTACGGAAAGCGAGAGGAGAGGCAGGCATAGGCCGGCTTGTCCCATGTCCGAAGACCGAAGATCCGGCTCAGTTCCCGGATTTCCTGTTTGGTGAGGCCGACCTCGGCGAGCGGGTGAAGCACCCCGAGTTGCTGCGCAGCACGCAAGCCTGGTCGATAGTCGCGGAGATCGTCGGCGTTCGTACCGTCGACGATCGCGGCGTATCCCTCGGCGCGGGCGAGTTCTCGCAACTTGCCGTAAAGCTCATTCTTGCAGAAGAAGCAGCGCTGGTGGGAATTCATTGTGTATCGAGGATCGGTCAGTTCTTCGGTCCGTACCATGACGTGTCGGACGCCGAGTTCCCTTGCAAGCTCGCGAGCTTCTTCAATCTCTTCTTCGGGATACGTTTCCGAGAGTCCAGTCGCTGCGATCACGTGGTCACCAAGGGCTTGTCGTGCGGCATACAGGAGGAAAGTAGAATCGACACCTGCGCTGAATGCGACCACGATTGAACCAAGACTGCGAAGTCGCTCCAGCAATCGGTCATACTTGGCGCGGAGTTCGTTGTGCATCGTCTGCTCCGATCGCAGTCGTCTTCGACACCGTTCGGCAAGGGTAGCACAGATGACCGGCAGACAGGTGAACTCAGGGTCAGTCGCCACGGTGGCGATGCATGGTTCAGCACTCTGGCGGCGCTTGCTCGTAGGGTTGGGGCTCGGCATCGTTGTCGTAGCGGCGCTTGCTGTCGTGGCTGATGTGCGTACGGTCTTGCCGACACTGGCTGGATTCTCCTGGGAAATTCTCCCCGTCGTCTTGCTATTAACAGCCGGGAATTATGCATGCCGTTTCCTCAAGTGGCAGTTGTATCTGCGCTGGGTTGAGGTGACAGACTTTCCGTGGCGTTGGAGCCTTGCGGTTTTTCTCTCCGGGTTCGCAATGTCGATTACGCCGGGGAAAGTTGGTGAGTGGCTCAAGGCATATCTTGTGTCACGTCTCGGCGGTGGAGCCATGGCACCGCTTGTTCCGGTCGTTGCTGCGGAACGGCTCACCGATGGGATTGCAATGCTGGTGCTCGGACTGGCAAGCGCCGCGGTTGGATCAGGGTGGGGATGGGAACCGCTTGGTATCCTCGCGGTGATCGTTCTCCTCGGTCTTTGGCTCCTGCAAGAGGAGCGCGTGGTGCGACCGCTTCTTCGGTTCGCAGGGCGGGCACCGGTGATCCGAAAGAGGGCTGATGCTGTAGAGGCAGTCTACGACGCGGCGCGTGCGATTGTCTCCTGGCGGAGGCTCGTCCTGGTCAGCGGGCTGAGTGTGTTCTCATGGTCTCTGGAGTGTATTGGCCTCTTTCTGATCCTAGTCGGATTGGGACTACGACCAGAGCCGGAACTCCTCGCCATCGCGACCTTCGTGCTGTCGACAGCGTCAATTGCGGGTGCTCTATCGCTGCTGCCAGGGGGGCTGGGAGCGGCCGAAGCGGGGATTACAGGGCTACTGATCTTCTTGCGCCCGGATGTTTCCACAGCTGTGGCTGCAACGGCAACAGTGCTCATCCGAATAGGAACGCTCTGGTTCGGGGTGTTTCTCGGAGCTCTCGCGCTCCTTTGGATACAGCAGCGGGTACTGCGCTCAACCGAGCAAAGTTGTGCTGAGCGGGAACGAGTGGGTACGTGACGGCAGACAGCTCACGGTCGACCTGAGGAAAGATCGACCGTGAGCTGTCGTACCTGCTTGTTCAATTCAGTTCGTCCTCGTCGAGGATCTGCTTGAGCCGATCACCGATCCGATATTGGCCTGGTGGCGTGCTCGAGCGTTGGGCCTGAGGCCGTTGCGGTCGACTCGGGCCCCGCTGCTCCGGTTTGCGCGGAGGTGGAGTGGGCCGGCGCTCGGGCTGCTGCACTGGTGCGCTGGGACGCTGTGGCGGGCGCTGGTTGCCGCGACTATCAGTGGGGGGTGCGGCTGCAGCGCGCTCCGCGGCCTCCTTTTCGAGGAGCGCTTTCCGGGAAAGGTTGATTTTGCCATCCGGCCGGACACCGATAACCATCACGTTGATCTCTTGGCCAACTTTCAGCACGTCCTCAACAGAGCGGATACGACCAGGCGCGATCTCCGAGATATGGAGGAAACCGTCTTTGCCCGGCAGGATCTCGACGAAGGCGCCGGAGGGGATAATGGTAACCACGCGTCCATAGAAGATCTCTCCGACCTCCGGAACCCGCGTGAGGCGCTCGATTTCTCGCACTGCTCGCCGCGCGCTGTCTTCGTTCATCGCGGTTATAAAGACCGTTCCGTCTTCTTCGATCGAGATCTTGCTGCCGGTCTGTTCCTGGATTGCACGGATGACGCGACCGCCCGGGCCGATGACCTCGCCGATCTGCTCTGGCTTGATCTTGATGCGAAGGACACGCGGAGCATACGGCGACATCTCGGGGCGCGGAGCATCGATGACCTCACACATCTTGTCGAGGATGAAGAGTCGTCCTCGGCGTGCCTGTTCCAGGGCATCACGCATGATCTGGGGGGTAATACCCATCACCTTGATGTCCATTTGGATGGCGGTGATCCCATCGCGTGTTCCAGCGACTTTGAAGTCCATGTCCCCGAGGGCGTCCTCGATGCCCTGGATATCCGTGAGGATGGTGTATCGTCCCGTCTCTGGGTCGGTCACCAGGCCCATAGCGACACCAGCGACCGGTTTGCGAATTGGCACGCCGGCATCCATAAGGGCCAAGCTCGAACCGCAGACGCTTGCCATCGACGTTGAGCCGTTTGAGCTGAGTACCTCAGATACGAGGCGCATTGTGTAGGGGAAGTCTTCCTCGCTCGGCAAGACAGCAAGCAACGCTCGCTCAGCAAGTGCACCGTGGCCGATGTCACGTCGGCTTGGCCCGCGCAGCCGGCGGATCTCACCAGTGCTGAAAGGCGGGAAGTTGTAGTGGTGCATGTATCGCTTCGTCTCTTCGATACCCAGGGTGTCGAGGAACTGTTCTTCTTCCTTCGTGCCCAGCGTACAGACGGAAAGCACTTGTGTCTGTCCGCGCGTGAAAATGGCTGAGCCGTGCGGTCGAGGCAAAACCCCCACCTGGATCCAGATTTCGCGGATCTCGTCCGGTCGGCGACCGTCTGGACGTTCGCCACGTTCCAGGATCGTGCGGCGAACGAGCTCCTTCACCAACGCATCGAAGAGTTCGCCAACTTCCTTCGCCGTTGGCTGTGCGGGAGCGGTGATACCCTGGAGCTGAACTTCTGCTGGAGCGAAGTGGGCGATCACCTCTTCGCGCAAGGCTGCTGTCGCTTGCAAGCGGAGTGTCTTATCAGGGTTAAATACTGCTTCGCGCAACCGGTCGCCGAGGTATTCCGCGATCTGCCGCTTGAGTTCCACGTTCTCCTGTGGAGGCACGAACTCGCGCTTTGGCTTTCCGGCAATCGCTTGGAGTTCGAGTTGCATTGCGACGATGCGCTTGATCTCTTCATGGGCAAGGACGACCGCTTCGATAAACCGATCCTCAGAGATCTCGTCTGCCTGACCCTCCACCATAAGGATCGCGTCGGCGGTTCCAGCCACGACGATGTCCATAGTGCTTTCGAGCAGCTGGTGACTTGTTGGGTTGATGACGAGTTCACCGTTCAGCTCGCCGACGCGTACTGCGCCGACGGGGCCGTACCATGGAATATCAGAGAGTGTCAGCGCAGCTGATGCACCGATGATCGAAAGGACATCTGGCTCGTTCTCTTGATCTGCGGAGAGAACCGTCGAAATGACCTGGACTTCATTACGGTAGCCCTTGGGGAAGAGAGGCCGGATTGGCCGGTCAGTCAGCCGGGCAGCGAGGATTGCAGATTCCGATGGCCGTCCCTCACGGCGGAAGAAGCCTCCGGGGATCTTCCCGGCTGCGTACATCTTTTCCTCGTACTCGACAGTGAGCGGAAAGAAATCAATCCCCTCGACTGGCTGCTTGGCGCCGACGACGGTCGTCAGTACGACCGTTTCGCCGTAGCGAACGAGCACCGCACCATCGGCCTGTTCTGCAACACGACCGGTTTCTATGGTGAGGATGCGTCCTGCGATCTCGATGGAGCGCTCGTGGATGATCGGTGGCATGGCTCCGTCACTCCTCCATTTCTTGAGTTTGCTCGCTCATTCAGTGGCACAACCCGTACAGTGAAACGGCCCAGGGTACTCGTTCCCTGGGCCGTGCGCTCGGCGCGCAAAAGGGCTGATGCTGGGTACGCTGAACTACCCGGCGAGCAATGACAACGCCGGGACGATTGTGATCGACACCGCGGTTATCCGCGGAGCCCGAGTCGTTGGATGAGTGCTTGGTACCGTTGGGCATCGGTCCGCTTCAGATAACGCAGCAGCCTTCGCCGCTGCCCGACAAGCTTCATCAGACCACGGCGCGAATGGTAGTCGTGCTTATGCTCGCGCAGGTGCTCTGTGAGAATGTTGATGCGTTCCGTCAGAAGGGCCACCTGGACCTCTGTAGATCCGGTGTCCTGTTCGTGCTGGCGGAACTGCTCGATGATCGCGGCTTTCTGCGCCTTATACAACGCCATCGCTTCGCGAATCCCCCGATCGCTGTGCGCTCCCTGCGCCACACATCCACAACACCAGCAGTATAGCAGAGAGAACGTACCGGTGCCGCAAAAAGAGCGCTCCGGGAAAATCCCCGGAGCGCTCTTGACCCCCTCCTGCGTCAGGATGGGATCTGGCGTTGCTTGAGCCAGGGCATCATGGCGCGGAGACGCTCGCCGACCTCCTCTATCGGATGCTGGAGGTGTTCCTGGCGGAGTCGGTAGAAGTTCGGCCGGCCGGCCTCATTTTCCGCGATCCACTGTTGTGCGAAACGACCTGTCTGGATGTCCTGGAGGATCTGGTGCATGGTTTCCCGGACGTGGTCGTCGATAATCTTCGGACCACTCACGTAGTCGCCGTACTCGGCGGTATCACTCACGGAGTAGCGCATGAACTTGAGACCGCCTTCGTAGATCAGGTCGACGATCAGCTTGAGTTCGTTCAGCACTTCGAAATAGGCGATCTCAGGCTGATAACCGGCCTCGACCAGCGTCTCGAAACCGGCCTGGATGAGATGGCTCACACCCCCGCAGAGCACCGCTTGTTCGCCAAAGAGGTCGGTCTCGGTTTCCTCCTTGAATGTTGTCTCAATCACCCCAGCCTTCGTGCAGCCGAGTCCCTTGGCGTAGGCCAACGCGATCTGTTTGGCTTGGCCACTCGCGTCCTGATGCACTGCCAAGAGTGCCGGGACACCGATCCCCTGGACGTAGAGATCACGCAAGATGTGCCCTGGACTCTTGGGCGCTACCATGGCTACGTCGATATCAGCCGGAGGCACGATGCGCCCATAGTGGATGTTGAAGCCGTGGGCGAACATGAGGAGCTTACCTGGCCGGAGTTCAGGAGCTACGCTCTCCTCGTACACGCCTTTCTGGACGTGGTCAGGCATGAGCATGGAGATGATGTCCGCGCGGGCTGCTGCTTCACGCGGTGTCAAGACTTCAAAGCCGTCGGCTTGGGCTCGTTCCCGGCTGCGGCTGCCCTCGTGTAGACCCACAACGACCTGCACACCGCTATCACGAAGGTTCTGGGCATGGGCATGCCCCTGGCTCCCGTAGCCGAGAATCGCCACCGTTTTGCCGGCCAGGAACTGCAGATCGGCATCTTTATCGTAATAGATCGTCGCCATCGGTTGTCATACCCTCCGTTCGAATCAGTTCTCCGGTACACGCGTTTCATGCTACAACGGGCTGCGGAACCGTCGCAACTACTCGCGTACCGCGTGCCATCGCAATGACGCCGGAGCGTGCCAGTTCCTTGATTCCGTAGGAGCGGACCATCGTGATCAAGGAATCGATCTTGTCTGGCGGCCCCGTCACCTCGATGATGAGCGAATCTGGGGTTGCATCGACGATACGTGCCTGATAGACATCGGTGACCAACCGCATGATGTCACTACGATTCCGATCGGTTGCGGTCACCTTGATGAGCGCAAGCTCCCGCTGGATGAGGTTCTCGTCAGTCACATCCGTGATCTTGATGACCTCAAGAATTTTGTACAACTGCTTGACAAGTTGTTCGATCTTCCGATCGTCACCCTGCGCGACGAGTGTGATGCGCGAGAGCCCGGGTGTTTCCGAATGGCCAACCGCGATCGAATCGATGTTAAAACCGCGCTGGCGGAAGAGACTGACGATCCGATTCATCACTCCTGGCTTGTCTTCGACCAGCACGACGAGTGTATGACTTCGCACGCTCACCATTCCCCCTCAACTTGGTACTCGTCAATCATGTCCCGGAACGTTCCACCGGACGGGATCATCGGGAACACGTTCTCTTCCTGATTCACAACGAACTCGATGAGTGCGGGTCCGCGGAAAGAACGGGCCCACAGGATGGCCTCGTCCACCTCGCCCGGACGTGTGACCCGCCGTGCTGCCATCCGGTAGGCCTGACCCAGCAGGACATAGTCCGGGCTCGAGATCGGCGTCTCCGAATAGTTTCGGTTGTGGAAAAGCTGCTGCCACTGCCGGACCATGCCGAGGTAGCCATTGTTGATGATCGCCACTTTGACGTTGAGTTGTTCGTCGACGATCGTCGCGAACTCGTTCAAGGTCATTTGCACACCACCGTCGCCGACGACCGCCCACACCTCGGCCTCAGGGCGTCCGATCGCAGCTCCCATCGCGGAGGGGACGCCGAAGCCCATGGCACCCAGGCCGCCGGAACTGATCCACTGCTTCGGGATGTCGCACTTGTACAGCTGGGCCGTCCACATCTGATGCTGGCCCACATCGGTCGTGACGATCGCTTTCCCCTCCGTGAGCGCGTGGAGCCGCGCGATGACGTACTGCGGCTGGAGGATGCCATTCGGTCCGGATGGCTCGGTGCGGATTGGCCGGTACCAGCTTCGGATCAGGCTCAGCCAGTCGTCATGCTCCAGCGGTTCAAGTTCTTCGAGCAGGAGGCGCAGCGCTTCGCGTGCATCGCCGACAACCGGCACTTCTGTCTTGAGCACCTTGCCGATCTCTGCCGGATCGATGTCGATGTGGATGATCTTCGCATTGGGCGCGAACTCGCTTGGTCGGCCTGTCACTCGATCGTCGAAGCGCATCCCGATCCCGATGATCAGGTCTGCCTCGTGGATGGCGCGATTTGCGTGAGCATGCCCATGCATTCCGACCATTCCGAGGCACAGCGGGTGAGAAGCTGGAAAGCCACTAATGCCCAGGAGCGTGAGGCCGACCGGAATCTGCGTGCGTTCGGCAAAGCGCACGAGCTCCTCTGTCGCTCCGCTAATGAGGATGCCGTGACCAGCCAAGATGAGGGGGCGCTTGGCTTGGCGAATAAGTTCGGCCGCGCGTCGGATTTGCCGTCGGTGCGGCACGATAGTGGGGCGATAGCCAGGGAGATGAAGTTCCTGGCGTGGAGCAAGGTAACCCTTGGCGAGCTGGACGTCTTTGGGGATGTCGATGAGTACAGGTCCCGGGCGACCAGAGCGAGCAAGGTAGAAAGCCTTCTGAATTGCAGGACCGATCTCCTCCACGCTGCGGATCACCATGTTGTATTTGGTGATCGGCAATGTGATACCGGTGATGTCAGTTTCCTGGAAGGCGTCCATTCCAATCACGCTTTGCGGGACCTGGCCGGTAATGGCGACGATGGGGATCGAGTCCATCATGGCATTGGCGATCCCCGTGACCAGATTGGTCGCCCCAGGGCCGGAGGTGGCCATGCAAACTCCCACCTTACCGGTCGCACGCGCATAACCGTCCGCGGCGAACGCAGCGGACTGCTCGTGTCGAACCAGGACGTGGTGGATCGGATAGTGCGGTAACGCGTCATACACCGGGAGAATTGCACCGCCGGGATAGCCAAAAATGACCTCCACCCCTTCACGCACCAGGGCCTGTAAAACGAGGTGCGCTCCCAACTGTGGTTCGCGCTGCGGTTCTTCACTGACCTGCTGTCGCTCACGTGTCTCAATTGCCATTCCGCCTGACCTCCCTTCATGACCCCCTGGATATATCGCGAGCCTCCCGCTGGGGAGGCTCGCGATGCGCTTCGTCTTTGTTCAGTGTCTTGGTCCGCGCTCGCTCAGCCTCCCGCCAGCGGCAGGCCCGTAAGGATGAGAATTACTACTACGAGGCTGAGGAAGCACGTCCGGGCTGAGGCGGCGGGCACACCCTCAGAACCAGCTGGTCGCTGGTCGTTTTCTTTCAAACCTTGTGGCCGCCGCCTCGTTTCCATGGAACTCCACCCGGGACTGCTCTTTGTCCCTATCGCAGCCTACCAGAGGAGTCGCCTCGTGTCAAGCGTTGAGTGGGCTGAAAGATGAACGAGACATGGATTTCCCCGACAACCGGCAGAGACAACAAGTGCGTTCCGGGGGAGCGAGGATCACAGGAACCTCCTCGGTTACCGTTGAGCGAACTGTCTCTGATAAAGGATAAATGGTGAGCTGAAACTGTCCGCTTGTGCGCTGGACATGTGTTCAGGTGCAGGGAGTCTTAGCATTCAGTGCTATGAAAAGGCACTTTCTCGCCGCTCTGATGCGGTGGATTGGTGCCAGACCACACTTGTGTCACCCCAAAGCGGTTAGAGCATCCGTCCTGGTTGACGACGGGCGGCTTGCCGAAACGTTTCCACGTCTTTGCGAGCAAGACGGGCGATCTCCCGAGTCAATTCCTCGATGCGATCCAAAACACTGGCAAGGTACTCATCGGGAGTGCCTGCTTCCACACCAGCGGTCGGATCTAAAGGATCTCGCCAAATTGCGACGGAACCCGTTTCGCTGTCGACGCGGAGGAGAGGGGCGAACGCGCTCGCATGCTCTTTGCGGTCGAGCCACCAAAGCCAGCCGACCCGAGGACGCAAATGTTCCTCGACCAAGTCGAGGACTGCGCTCTCCGCTTGAACTGCGACAAACCGAGCGCGCAGGTTACGCCAGGTGACTCGTTCCGCGGGGAGAGGCTGCGGGAGGAGCAGATTGAAGCCATGCAAGGCTGCAGTGAGCGTCTTCAGTGCCTGGTCAATGACTGCGCAGGTCGCTGACTCGGCGAGCGAAGGCCGGTGTGTTCGCAGTGCGTCGACGACGAGCGTCAGTTGATCGCGGGCGCCCGCCAAGCGTAAGGCAATTTGCGTCTCATTCGGCAGCTTGAGAATGGCCGGATCGTCTGTCACGAATCTCAGCTCCTACTCACACATGCTCAGTATGTCCGAGAGCCGTGCGGGATACAAGAGATTCTGACCGTACCCTATCACCGAGGTTCTGCCTGCACCGGGTACGTGACGCGCGATCCAGCCTGCGCCGGATGGAAACGTCCTTCACTCATCCAGATGGTCAAACGAGAGGAGGTTCTGGATGCGTACGAAAATGCCGTGAAATCCAGTGATCCCTCTTCACGCTGTTGTGTTTCTGGCGCTGTAGAGAGATGGATCGGTGCATGACGGAAGCGCCTGTTCCCTTGGCTGCGTACAGGCGCTTCTTCCGAGAGCAATTCGATCTCGTTCCAATACCAGAATGTCAACACTCTTGACGAGGCGGAACAACTTGCCTACGATGAAAGTGCTGCGGGTCAGGTCGACGAATGACGGTTAGCAGTGCCCGAGTTTATTGGGCAGTGAGGGTGGAGCTATGGGTAAGCGGCTCGTACTCGTCGTCGACGACGACCCGTCGATCCAACGGCTCCTGCGCGCAGCGCTTACCTTGCGAGGGTACAGCGTTGTGGTCGCAGGAACCGCGAAAGGCGCGCTCGAGGCGCTGGATCGGCATGAACCCGATCTTGTGCTTTTGGACATTATCCTCCCGGACCGCAGCGGATTTGAGGTCCTTCAGGATATCCGCGCGCGAAGCACGATTCCAATCATCTTGATCAGTGCACGGGTCGCCCCGGAGGACCGTGTCTTAGGACTGGAACTAGGGGCCGACGATTATGTGACGAAGCCGTTTCACCTCGACGAACTTCTGGCCCGGATCGCTGCGGTTCTTCGTAGGGCATGCCGCAACACACCACAGCAGACGGTTCTTCACTATGATCACGTGACGATCGATCTCCAGAATCGGCGCGTCTACGTCGATGGCCAGGAAGTTCGCCTCAGTCGAACGGAGTGGGCACTCCTCGAGCAGCTCGCGCGGAATCCCGGCCGTGTCATGCGGCATGCTGAGCTCCTCAGCCACGTGTGGGGACCGGAGTTCGTGCGCGAGACGTACTATCTGCGTACGTGGGTCAGTCGCCTGCGTTCGAAGCTCCGAGACGAGGAGCCACATCGAGTCATCGTGACCCGACCCGGACTTGGATATCAGCTGGCCGAACCCCCAGCAGTATCTGCTTGAGGCCCGCAGGCGTTGTGCCGGGACAGCCCACATGCGGGACCGTCTCGGTACGCCGTCCCTCTTCACGATTAAAAGAGCGATGGCCGCATACCAGGTGGGGGTAGGGGATGGGAGGAAGTCGCCGAGATCATCAAGAGTGGCGCCTTCTCCGGCAAATTGTTGTTCAACTGCCAGAGGCGGTCGTGGTGGCGGTTCGGGAACCGGAATCGGTCATCCTTGTAAACCGGCAGGTTTCTCAGTTGCTCGGGTGGAACGTTGTACCGCCGCTTTCTCTGCGACGCTTTGTGACAGCAAACACACGCCGGACACTCGACGGACGGCCGCTCTCACTCGAGGAGATCCCGCTTGTCCGTGCGCTCCGATACGGCGAAGTCATTCGCCAGCGTGAGATCCTGCTCGAGCGTTCTGATGGTCGCTCAGTGACGTGTCTCGTGAATGCGGCCCCGCTGTTCCTGAACCGCCGCAAACAGTTCGGTGCTATCGCGGTTTTTCAGGACATCACCAGCCGTGCAAGCGAGCAGCGTCTGCGCGAGGAACTCTTTACCTTTGTCTCGCATGAACTGCGTACTCCCTTGACGGTCGTCGAAGGGATTGCTCAGCTTCTCGTGACTAATTGGGAAGAGCTGAGTGTCGAGGAACGCGCGACACTGCTACGAGATCTCCTGACTGCCACTCGTTCCTTGCGGGACATGCTCGAGCGCATGCTCCAACTGGCGGAACTGCAGAAGGCAGGTACACAGCAGATGAGGATTTCCACTCTGGTTACCGATCTTGTGTCCGCCGTGCTACGGGAACTGGCCGACGAGCTTGCGCCGTTTCGAGTGGAGGTTCAGGTCCCTCCTGATTTGACGGTCGATATCGTCCCCTTGCACGTGGTGCAAGCCTTGCGGAGCGTCATCCACAACGCTGCCAAATACAGCCCTCCCGGGGAGCGGATCGAGATCGGGGCGTATCGGGAAGGTGCAGAGGTTCGTATCCAGATCCGGGATTATGGGCCAGGCGTCGAGCCCGAACTCCATTCGCGTCTCTTCCAGCCGTTCCAACGTGGACGTTCTCACGGGAAACCCGGACTCGGTCTTGGCCTCTACCAGGCCAAGTTGCTTGTCGAAGCCAACGGGGGTCGCATCTGGCACGAAGCACCAGGAGGGCAAGGCGCTGTATTCGTCTTGGCGTTCCCCGAGCGATCAAGCAGCACAACCGACCAGAGTGACGCCCCGATCCCGCACCACGTCGGATGAGAGTCGCTGGAGGAGGCGGTGACGTAGCTCGGACAGGGCATCCGACGCGCACCGGCCACAACCAGTGAGAAACACATACCCCTGTGTTGTTGCCACCAGACCGACTGCGACCCACTGGCTGGGAGCAGGTTGCGTGACGTAGTATCGGAGCGTCCACGGACCAACAATGTCCTCGCGCCACTCCTCAGTGCGCTGGTGCGATTGCAACCGGGTTTCCATTGGACACTCCCTCCCGCGGGGAATCTCCCGCTGCTTCTAGAGTAGTCCGTTGGGCGGCTTCTCGTGTTACAGCATCGTGACAGAAGATGAGCAGTCGATTGCCAAGGAATCGGTGCAGTGTGCACAGTCGCAGGCGGCGCGTTGCGGGAGGAGACGCGAGGGCTCATACTTGGGCCTAAGGACGAGAGGAAGGTGGCTTGAGGCCGTGGTTGCCCGTGCGCGAGTTCGTGAGACTACGCTCCTTGTCGGGGCTGCAACCGATCCTGGTCCCGTTCGAGAGCAGAACGAAGATGCGGTCCTCGTGGTCGACCCGACCAGTCCGGATGCGCAAGAGAACGGTGTTCTCTTAGCTGTCGCCGATGGGATGGGTGGCTATCGCGGAGGAGAAGTTGCTGCGCAGATGGCCGTGGAAACGCTCCGTGAGCACTTCTTTGCATCACCAGTTCCGCCCACGGAGGTCGCGAAACGGCTCGAGGAGGCGTTTCGTTTGGCGAACGAGCGGATCTTCCGCGAATGGGAGCCACACGGTGAGACCAACTTGATGGGGACAACCTTGGTCGCGGCAGTGATCCGCGGCGAGAACCTGACCGTGGCAAATGTCGGTGACAGCCGTGCCTATCTAATTCGTGCTCGTCGCCCAACGCAGATTACTCGCGACCATTCGTTGGTCGCTGAACAGGTGGAAGCAGGCCTGTTGACACAAGAAGAGGCGCGGGGGAGTGCCTATCGGAACGTCATTACGCGTGCGCTTGGTTATCGACCGAAAGTGGACGTCGATGTCTTCGAGCTCCGTTTGATGAGTGACGACCGCATTGTCCTCACGTCGGATGGTGTTCACGATGTCCTGAGTGACGAGGAACTCGCGGCAATCGCGCTGTCTGCGGAACCAGAGCGGGCAGCGCGGATGTTGGTCGAGCGCGCGCTCGAACAGGGCAGTCAGGACAACGCCTCCGCCATTGTTGCGTGGCTCAAGCCGGCGACGACCACAGTCGAGGCGGAGGCGGAACGTCACGAGGCTGGCAATCGTTGGATTGTCGCATTGATCGTCATTGGCTTACTCGTGTTCATTGCAATCGTCGGGGTGATCCTGAGCCTGGGTTACGGTGGATGAGAACCATTATTGATGCTCACGTGCATATCTTTCCTCCCGAAATCGTCCAGCGACGGGCCGAATTCTGCCAGCGAGATCGATGGTTCGCCGAACTGTATTCGGATCCTCGCGCGCGTCTCGCAACGGCAGAGGATCTTGTCGCTTCGATGAACGAGGCTGGAATTACGGTCTCCATTGTCGCCGGCTTTCCCTGGTCGGACCCTGGGCTGTGTGCGTATCACAATGAGTACCTGGCCGAGGTTGCACAACGGAGCGCTGGCCGTATCGCGTGGCTAGCAACAGTTGTGCCGCATCAGCGGCAGGCAGCAAGTGAAGCGGAGCGCTGTTTCCAACGCGGAGCGAGCGGAGTTGGAGAACTCAATGCGGATGCTCAGGGGTTCGCCTGGGATGAACCTGAGGCGCTCAGTGACCTCGTTGAAAGCTGTATTGCCGCACGTCGTCCTGTTATGGCGCATGTGAGCGAGCCACTCGGCCACCACTATGCTGGCAAGGGAACCGCGTGGCCACAGCGTTTTGTGCGATTCCTCGAGCGCTTTCCTGACGTGACAGTGGTGGCGGCACATTGGGGCGGTGGACTCCCCTTCTATGAGTTGATGCCTGAAGTGGCAAGGGCGACAAGCAACGTCGTCTACGATTCTGCGGCGAGCACGTACTTGTACCGGTTTCGCGTGTTCCGCCTGGTTGTCGATCTCGTTGGCCCGCAGCGTGTGCTGTTTGCGAGCGACTATCCGGTATTGCGGCAGAAACGCTTCCTGGAGCGCGTACAGAATGAAGGTAGTCTAACCGAGTCGGAGCTCCGAGCTGTGCTGGGTGAGAATGCCCAGCGCATCTACGGCTTACAGTTGCCGCTCGTCGAGGAGCGCGACACGTGATTCGAGGTCTCCGCGGCACACTCGTGAGTAAGCGACCGGGTGAAGTGCTCGTCGATGTTCAAGGCGTCATCTTCCGCGTGCAGACATCGGCGACGACCTTGCAGGAGCTTGGTGACCCTGGGGAACCGATCTCGCTGGTGACCCACCTGATGGTTCGCGAAGAGGAACTTGCTCTCTACGGTTTTGCGACGGAAACCGAGCTGGAACTCTTTCTCTCGTTGCTCGGGGTGAGCGGGGTGGGACCACGAGGGGCGTTGAGCGTCTTGTCTCTGGGGCCGCCGGAACGGATTGCGGAGTGGATCCGCGAGGAACAGGTAGACCAACTCGCGCGTGCGCCAGGAGTCGGACGTAAGACGGCAAGCCGGATCGTGTTGGAGCTCCGTGGACGACTTCCGTCACTGGTTCCATCGAGCGGAGTGGACGAGCTCGACCGCGAGCTTCTGGCGGCACTCCAAGCGCTCGGCTATACCGCCCAGGAGGCACGCATGGCTGCAGCACAGCCGGACGTCCGAGCTGCAGAAACACTTGAACAGCGAATCCTCGCTGCGCTTCGCCACCTGGCTCCATCTTGACGATTATTGGGGTGGTACTCGTTCCAGTCGCTGTTCGATCGCAGCGGCATGTGCTGGTAGGCCTTCAGCCTGAGCCAGTTGCATGGCGGGAACACCCAGTCGCTCCAGCGCCTCGGGCGAGACAGCAATCACACTCGTGACTTTGAGGAACGTCTCGACCGTCACCGGCGAGGCGAACCGAGCGGTCGCCCCCGTCGGCATGACGTGGCTCGGCCCAGCTGTGTAGTCGCCGATCACTTCGGGCGAGGTTTCACCGAGGAACACGCCGCCAGCGTTGCGGACGCGATCGAGATAGCGCCAGGGTTCCCGTATTGACAGACACAGGTGTTCCGGCGCAAAGAGGTTCGCCAGTTCAAAAGCCTGCTCCAAATCGGGGACGATGACGATCGCTCCGTTGCGTTCGAGCGCACTCCGCGCGATGTCGGCCGATTCGAGACGTGCAAGCTGTCGCTCAATTTCGTCGATCGTCGCGCGAGCGAGACGAGGATCGGTAGTTATCAGAATAGCGCTGGCGAGCGGGTCGTGCTCGGCTTGCGCCAGGAGGTCGGCTGCGCAGAGTGCGGGATGGGCAGAGTCATCAGCGATGACCAGGGTCTCTGTGGGGCCGGGAAGCTGGTCGATCCCAACCTCGCCGTAAACGAGCCGCTTGGCGAGCACAACAAAGAGGTTTCCTGGGCCAGCGACGATGTCCACTTTGGGAATCGACTCGGTCCCGAAGGCCATCGCGGCGATCGCTTGTGCACCTCCGAGCCTGTAGACAGAACGAATGCCAAGGAGATGTGCTGCCGCGGCGACGATCGGTGCGATCCGCCCATCCCGTCCTGGTGGGGTGCAGACGATGAGCTCACGAACGCCAGCGAGCTGTGCCGGGATAGCAGTCATAAGCAACGAGGAAGGAAGCGGCGCTCGGCCACCTGGAACATAGATGCCAACACGATCGACAGGGCGAACAAGCTGTCCAAACGCACCATCGCGATCGAACTCGATCCAGGAACGCCGAAGCGTCCGCTGGTGGAAGCGCTCGATACGGTCGCGCGCGAAGCGTAGTGCTGTGAGCACATCCGCTGGCACTGTGGCAGCGGCCCTGACAAGTTCATCCTCCGGTACACGAAAGTCCTCGACGGGGATGCCGTCGAAGGCGAGCGTGAATCGTCGGAGAGCATTGTCTCCCTCTTCACGCACAGCTGTGATGATCCGCTCGACGACCTGAAGCGGTGAGAGCTCCGCACCGAACACGGAGCGAATGCGTTCGCGTACTGGATCAGGGAGCTCGCTTGGCAGCTGACGCGGACGTCCCAAGAAGGCCCGCGCAGCATGGAGATCCTCGAAAAGCCGGATCACGCCCGTCATGCTCCCTCCTCCAGAGCTCGACAAAGCCGCTCGAACGCGAACGACCGGGAATCAAACACGTAGTCAGGCGACGTAACGGTGATGCCAGTACTGCCAGCCAGCCGCAAGTGATCCACAGCTTCCAGCAAGAGGTGAGCAGGAACGATGATCGTGACCTCATACCATCCAGAGCGAGTGTCTCCCGATTTCGGGTAGACGCGGGCGACCGTCGGCCCGAGTTCACCAGTGGTCGCAACATGAGCAGTGACATGGCGGACGACGTCCTCTTCGTCGTGGCCGCGGATGTTCGCCGTGATGAGGCGATAACGCCGTGAGCGAAGGCGAGCCTCGATGAGCTCGATCACGATGCGGGCGCGCTCGAGCTTCTCAGGCGCGTGGCAGAGCGATTTCCGGCTGGCGATGAGACACGCCTGAGCGCGGAGGATGACGCCACCTTCCAAAACGCGGAGCCGGTTCTCGCGGAGCGTGACACCGGTCTCGGTCAGATCAGCAATGAGATCGGCATATCCGAGGGCTGGCGCGACCTCTAGTGCGCCATGCCCTTCAACGAGCGTAAAGTAATGGACGCCATTGCGAAGCAAGAACTCCCTCGTGAGATTAGGGAACTTTGTTGCAACCCGTAACGTGCGGCCACGGCGTTTCCACTCGACTGCAAGATCAGCCAGGTCGGCGATCGTCGTCACGTCGAGCCAACTCTCCGGCACGGCCAACACCAGCTCGCAACGGCGAAATCCGAGATCCTCCATGACCACGAGGACGTCTGGATCGTCTCCTGCCAACTCGGCAACGAGGTCGTACCCGGTGATGCCGAGGTCAGCCCCGCCGGTCGCAACCTGCTGCACTATGTCAGCAGTGCGCTGGAACAGCACCTCGATCCCATCAATACCCGACAGTCGGCCGACGTACTGCCGGGGATTGGGGCGCCAGACACTGAGCCCGGCACCTTCCAAGAAGCGGAGGGTCGCTTCCTCATAAGCACCTTTTGAAGCGATAGCGAGCCGCAACGGTTCACTCATCGGTCTCTCGTTCCTCATTCGAGCGAAGGTCCCAATGCTGGACGGAGCCGGAAACGTCAACGACGAGCAACTGGATGAATCCACGTCGACGAGCGTAGCGGCGATTCGCGGAGACCGAACGCTGCCGCACGTCGAGTTCAACAACTGCTCCTTGTGCACGAAGTGCTTCCGCGACCTGTTCGGCTCGTGCGAGCGCCTCTGGCTGGGCTGCTGCCACGAGCAGGCGCGGTGCTGCCGGGACGTCCGGAAGGGACGCCAGATCAGCGATACGTTCCAGCCCACCAGAGAAACCACACGCGGGTAAGGGAGCCCGTGCGCCCAACAGTTGGGCGAGATCGTCGTATCGTCCGCCGCCGCAGAGTTGACGGCCGAGATCGTTCTCAGGATAGACCTCAAAGAGGATGCCGGTGTAGTAGTGGAGACCACGTGCCATACCTGGGCTGAGAACGATCTGCTGTGAGGCGACGCCGTACGCGGCAAGAAGCTCGAGCAAATCATCGATCTGACGCAGTGGGGTTGCATCGAGCTCGTAGCGTGCGATGACCCGATGGAGCTCGGGAAGGACATCATCAGGTGGGCCGGAAATGGAAGCAAGTTCTCGGACGAAAGCGAAAGCATGACGGAGTGCCTGTTGATCCGCGCTCCGCTCGAGTTTCGCCAGGACACCACGGACGATCTCATCTGGTGCGCGGGAACTGTTAGACGTTTGAATGCCAACTTCTTGGAGGAGTGTAAGGACGAGTCGCTCGAGTTCCTCGGGCTGCAAGGGGTGTAGCTTCTCCCGTAATTCCCTTGTCAGCTGGGCGACGTGGGCACTGCCGGTGAGCGCAGGGAGTTCCGCCTCGAGATCGACGTCTTGTCCTTTGCGCAGCCGTTCCATTGTCCAGAGAAGCCAGTCCCGCGCACGTTGACGGAGCGGTAAGCGCTGGAGAAAGTCGAGAACAATTCCGACATGCCCGAGCACGATCCGCGGGGCAATCCCGAGCGACTGGAGAATCTCGACTGCGAGATGGATCACTTCAGCGTCACCACTCGCGCCGGGTGCCCCGAGGAGTTCGCACCCCACCTCAGTGAACTGGCGCGTGCGACCCGCTTGGGGACGCTCGTACCGGAATACCGGCCCGGCATAAGCGAAACGTAGCGGGAGTGGATCATTCTGCCGGGCATCGACGTAATAGCGCAAGACCGACGCCGTGTGCTCTGGCCGCAACGCAATATCGCGATTCCGAAAGGAAAAAGCATAGAGTTGGGCGATACGTTCTGGGCCGGCCTTGCGGAGAAAAAGCTCGGTCGGTTCGAGGATCGGGGTCTCAATCACCTCGTACCCGTGGCGTTCGAGGATATGAAGGATACGCCGGAGAACGGCCTGGCGTCGTCGGAAAAGTGCTGGCCCCACATCCTGCATACCGCGCAGGCGTTCGAGGGGAGGAAGACTCTCAGGCGTTGAGTTCGATGTCACCGGCGGAACTCTCCCTTGACCCGTCGACGGACTTGCTGCTCGATCCGTTCGCGCACCCGCTGCAGTTCCGCGTCGCTGAGTGCTCGATCAGGTGCCGAGAGGATCACACGGAAGGCCAGACTCTTCTTGCCGGGCGGTATGGCCGGACCGCGGTAGACATCAAAGAGTCGGATTGCCGCCGCGAGTGGCCCCGCCCCAGCCCGGATGGCGGCAGCAACGTCAGCCGCTGGAGTCGCCTCGTCCACGACGATCGCGAAATCCTGTTCAATCGGCTGATAGCGAGAAATTGGACGGATAGTGACAGGCTCCAGACCGAGTTCGATCAACGAGGGAATATCGAACTCGGCGACGACCACTCTGTGGTGCTGAGCGATACCGAACCGCTCGGCGATGGTGACGAGCACTTCCCCTAGAATACCGACGGGCATGCCGCGGTACACCAGTTCTGCGCTCCGGCCCGGTTGAAGCGTCGGATGGACAATCGGGCGAAAGACGAGATCCTGCGCACCGAGGCGTGGCAAAAGTGTCTCCAGGATGCCCTTGAGGTCGAAGAAGTCAACAGGGCGCTCCTCGTGGTACAGATCGCGCGGTGCATGCAGGCCAGCGAGAAGGCAACCGACGGCGCGGCGCTCGTCAGGTAACTCGTCGCGTCCGCGCGGCAGGTACACCTTGCCAGTTTCGAAGACGGCCACAGCATCGTTGAACTTGAGTTGCTCCGCCGCGTTTCGGAGTAAGGTCGGGATAAGGGATGGGCGCATGATCGACCACTCCGGGCGGATGGGGTTACGCGCCCGCACGAACTCCTGGCTCGGTCGCTGGTAGAAACCGAGCCGTTCTGGCACCGAGTCCCCACCTGAAGAGAGTGCCAGGAGTGTCTCGTCATCAACCATCGGATAGGTGATGATCTCGTGGAGCCCAGCGGCAACGAGGCCGTTTTGAATCTGTCTGATGAGGCGCAATTCTGGATCGATCTCGACCGGAACGGTCTGTCCAACCGGGAGACGTTCGGGCAACGAGTCATACCCGATGACCCGGGCGACTTCCTCGACCAGATCCGCAGGGATGGTCACGTCGCTGCGATAGGTCGGTACCTCGACGATCCAGATCGATCGGTCGTCCCGCCGGTGCGTCTCGGTCACGAAGCCGAGTCGCTGGAAGACCTGAAGCACCTCGTGATCCGGATAGTCGACGCCGAGCAAACGCGGGATTTCATTGCGCGGCAGCTCGATACGACGTGGCAACCGGGGAGACGGATAGTGGTCGACGAAAGCAACCACACGGCAGGTGGGAATCAACTCGGTGAGCAAACGCACAGCGCGTTGGGCTGCTGGCCAGCAGAGGTTGGGATCGAGTCCACGCTCAAAGCGTGCAGATGCCTCGGTGCGGAGGCGCTGCGCGCGAGCGGTCCGCCGGATGCTCAACATGTGAAAGTTCGCGGTTTCCAGAAGAACACTTGTCGTCTCTTCGGTGATTTCGCTGTCGAGTCCCCCCATGACACCGGCAATGCCGACTGGTCGCTCGGCGTCGGCAATGACAAGTGTGTCAGGCGTCAGTACGCGTCGGATGTGATCGAGCGTTTCGATCTCCTCTCCTGGGCGGGCACGCCGCACGACGATACGCCCTTCGCGCAAGCGTGCGCGATCGAAGGCGTGCTGTGGTTGTCCCCATTCCACCATCACATAATTTGTCACATCAACGACGTTGTTTATCGGTCGGATACCGACAAGCTGGAGTCGCCGACGGATCCACCACGGCGAAGGCTCGACGCGGATACCCTCGAGCGCTACACCAACGAAGCGGGCGCAGAGGTCGGTCGCCTCGATTGTTGCGAGGATCGGATCAACTGGAGCCTCGAGTGTGGCAAGTGCCGGGAGTTGGAAGGGGGCTCCGGTCAGTGCAGCTACCTCGCGTGCCACGCCCACGATCGAGAACGCGTCGACACGGTTGGGCGTGATTGCGAGCTCGAGGACCTCGTCGCCCAGATATTCACGAAGCGGCATGCCGACGGGAGCATCGGGATCGAGAACCATGATCCCCTCGTGCTCTTCGGACAGGCCAAGTTCCTTCTCGGAGCACACCATGCCTTCCGACCGCACGCCACGGATGGTCGCCGGCTTGAGGGTAGTCAATTTCGGTTCGGCGCTGTGGCCATCATAAAGTGTGGCTCCGGCGAGTGCCAATGCCACCTTCTGCCCCACCGCAATGTTCGGTGCGCCAGTGACAACGGTCAGACGGTGTGCTCCGGCATTAACCGTGGCCAAAACCAGCCGATCGGCATTGGGATGGGGCTCGATACGCTCTACCACACCGACATAGATGTTGTCCCAGTGTGCCCCGATACGCTCGATCGATTCGACCTCGAGTCCGGCCAGCGTCAGTCGCTCCGCGAGTTCGTCGGCCGAGAGATCGGTCGCGACGAGTTCGCGCAGCCACCGCATCGGCACTTTCATCGGTGTTCGCCCACCTTCCGTGTTGGTCGTTGCTCAGACCGGTATCCGATCGAACTGCTGTAGGAAACGCAGGTCGCCTTGATAGAAATAGCGAATGTCTGGGACGCCGTACTTGAGCATGACGAGTCGCTCCACGCCCATACCAAAGGCCCAACCAGAGTAGCGCTCAGGGTCATACCCCACGTTGCGCAAGACCTGCGGATGCACCATTCCGGCACCCAGGATCTCAATCCAGCCGCTGTTTCCGCAGACACGACAACCTTCCCCGCGACAGAACATGCAGTCGATGGCGAAATCGACCCCAGGCTCGACGAAGGGGAAGAAATCACAGCGGAAGCGAACGCGACGTTCGCGTCCAAAAAGCTGACGCGCGAACTCCGCAAGGGTGCCTTTGAGATCCGCCATCGTGATGTGCTCGTCAACTGCGAGCCCCTCGATTTGATGGAAATGCCATTCATGCGTCGCGTCGACCGCTTCGTATCGGTAACAGCGTCCAGGAACGACCACCCGGATGGGCGGCTGGCGTCGTTCCATGACCCGGATCTGCATTGGCGAAGTATGTGGTCGCAGAACGATCTCCTTTTGGTCAGATTCGATGAAGATCGTATCCCAGACGTCTCGGGCAGGATGCTCCGGTGGAATGTTGAGAGCGTCGAACGCGTAATATCCGTACTCGACCTCTGGCCCCTCGACGACTTGGAATCCGAGATGCGCGAAGATGTCGGTGACTTCCCGAATCATCTGTGTCACAGGATGGAGTGTACCGATATGCGGCGCACGTCCGGGAAGTGTCACATCGACTGCCTCGGATGCGATCCGCGCAGCGAGTTCGAGTTCGCGGATTTCTCGCTCTCGCTGTTCGTACGCTCGCTGGAGCTCCTCCTTCAGAGCGTTTGCGGCGCGTCCAAAGGCGGGCCGCTCCTCCGGCGGGAGTGAACCCAACTGGCGAAGCAGAGCCGTTACTTCACCGCGACGCCCGAGATATCGAGCATGCCACTCTGTCAGGGCGTCCTGCGTTGTTGCGGCGTGGAGTTCCTCGAGTGCCCGTTGGCGGAGTGCCTCGATCCGTTCGCTGCTCACTCACTCGCCTCCTGCGATAGGGGCGTTCTCGTTCGACCCTCAGTGGCGCGTCCTTCGGGACGCGGCCTGAGCATAAGGATGCGCGATCGGAGGTGTCAAGCAACAACTCCCCGGCATCGAGACTTTGCAATATCTTGTGACTGGTGGTAGACGAGGAGACCGAAGCCCCGGCCGGCCCTGCTGCCGAGGGCCTACGATCTGTTCAACAGAAACCGGTAGCGCAGTTTCCGGAATAGGTTTTGGAGCACGTTGATTCCGAGTCCAATACTCCCGTAGTAGCCGGCCCTCGGAAAGGCTCACAGCACAACCCAGCGGTGTTTTACGCTCCCCTGCACGCCGGCACAGCCCAGCGGTGGTCCCTGCTGCCCGACGGACTCCTGCATCCCATAAGGCTTCTCGTGCTCCCCAGCGTGTGATGTTCGTCCACTTCACGCCCTGGCACACCCCGCAAGACGCAAGTCCGGGCTGGCGAATCTGAGCTCGAGAGACGACCCATGGTCAGCACTTTCGGCAAAGTCACCGCTCCAGGAGCTTCAGCCGGCCAGGGTGCAGAGCGCGCAGCGCTCTCGCTCGGGCAACGGCCCCGTTGCTCCAGAGCGGCATCCTTGTGCTCTGCCCAAATCCCGGGTGATTACTTTGATCGACCTGGAGTTTCTTTTTTCACCCACCGGCTGAGTGACCGGCAGCGTCCGGGGTCTCGCTTCCGAGGGCAACTGGCTGGCCGGTCTGGGGACGCGAGTGAGAAGGGGAATGGCGATCTCGGTCGTCACCTTGTCTTTGGCTGCAAGGTGACAGAGCGCTAGTTGAATCGATCGCGCTGAGTGGCGCTGACCAGCAGTAGTGCGGCCATGTCCAACGTGCGGTCCCGCTGGGCTGCCTTGATACGACAAGTCCGCGCGGTGCGGCTAGCTGAGAACCAGCCCTTGCATGTGTGCGGGAGCAGAGGCAGGGCGACCAGGCAATAAAGCATCTGGGAGCTTTCGCGGGAGGAATTGGGAGGTGATGACAGAGAAAGCTTGTCGGTGGAAGTCTGGGTTCGCCACTGGTCTTTGCGGAGACGTTGGCCATTGCTGAGTGCTGAACGCTGCGCAGTCACGAAGGGAAGTGGCAGCCGGTCTACTCGTGGAATTGCGGATGGGGATGAAGATGGATGAAGATGGGCGTCTCCAGTATGTAGCGAATGGGATCAGGCGCTTGCAGAACACCACTGCCTAAACGCCTTCCGTCCGACACAAAACCGCAGATCCCGTAACACTCGCAAGCCTTGCGCTTCACTGCCCGGTGGCTCTCGAAGGCACGTATAATGCTCTCATCGCGCAGCTTGTGCGTCAGTGTCACAAGACTCGCATTGGACTATGTGGTGTCGCTGCCAGGCTACCTGACCACGCTCGTCGGACGCGAGCAGGAGATCGCAGAGGTCGTCGACCTACTGCAGCGCTCCGAGACGAGACTAGTGACCCTAACCGGGCCAGGCGGCGTTGGTAAGACGCGTCTGGCGGTTGCAGTCGCCGAGCGGTTGCGTATCGCGCTGGAGCGTGAGGTCGTTTTTGTTGAGCTTGCATCCCTGCGCGATCCCGCACTGGTGCTAACCGCCATCGCCGAGGCGATGGGCTTACAAGACCTCGGCTCCATTCCTGTCAAAGAGCGATTAGCTCTGACGCTGCGGGATCGCCAGCTTCTGCTCCTGCTCGACAACTTCGAACACCTCGTCTCCGCCGCGCGAGACATTGGGGCGCTCCTGCTTGCTGGCCCACAGCTCCAGATCCTGGTGACCAGCCGGCTGCCACTGCGCCTCAGTGGCGAGCGTATTTACCACGTCCCTCCTCTGGCGCTCCCGGCCGACCTGGACGCTCCAACAGAGGTGGTTATGGCTTCGCCGGCCGTCCAGCTCTTCCTCGAACGCGCCCGTGCCAGTGATCCAGCCATCGCGCTCACCCCGGATATCACGCCGCTCGCGGCACAGATCTGTGCTCGCCTGGACGGGCTGCCGCTGGCACTCGAGCTAGCCGCGGCACGCACGAGACTGCTCCAGCTCCCGGCACTCCTGGCCCGCCTGGAGCGAAGTCTCCAGCTGCTCACCGGTGGCGCCCGCGACCTCCCTGATCGGCAACGCACCCTCCGCCAGACCATCGCCTGGAGCCATGACCTGCTCGACGAGCGCGAGCGAATCCTCTTCCGGAGACTAGCAGCGTTCGCTGGTGGCTTTACGATCGAGGCGATTGAGACGGTGTGTAACTTCGATGGGCGGCTTGGCTCTGACGTGCTGGACGCGCTCATGAGCCTGCTCGACCTCAGCCTGGTGCAGCGCGTCCCGGGAACCGAGCAGAGGCCACGTTTCCGGCTCCTCGAGACGATCCGCGAGTTCGCCGCCGAGCAGCTCGTTGAGAGTGACGAGGAGCCGCTTGTCCGCCACCGACATGCGACGTACTTCCTCGCGCTGGCCGACCGGGGAGAGTGCGCGCTGCACAGCATTGAGGACCGCGGTTGGCTGGATGAGTTAGAGGTAGAGCACGACAACTACCGGGCTGTGTTCGTCTGGACCCAGGCGGCTGCTCCGGGCAACCGAGCTGAAGCGGCTCAGCTCTCTTTACGGCTGTCCCTTGCGCTCTGGTGGTTCTGGGTCTACCGTGGGCACCGATCAGAGGGGTACGCTCGCCTCACCGAGTCGCTCACGCAAGTGCACGCTCTCGGGATTCTCGACGACCGAACGCACGCTGTCGCTCTCCTCGATCTTGGCATGCTGGACTTCGAGCAAGGCGACTACGACGCAGCCGAAGCGAGGCTGGCAGAGAGCGCCCGGCTGGCCGGTGAGCACGGCGACAGGCACACGTTCTGCCTCGCGCTGCAGTACCACGGGCTTTCGGCACTCTACCGCGGCCACTATACCGATGCACGAGCGCTGCTCCAGGAGAGTGTCGCCGTTGCTCGCACCCTGGGACAACCGTGGTATGTTGCGGTGACGATCTTCGCGCTGGCGGAGGCGACCTGGCCTATCGATCCGCAGGCGGCGACGGTGCTGTACCAGGAGAGTGCGACGGTGCTCCGCTCTCTCGGGGCCTGCTGGGGACTCTCGCTGCCACTCACGAGCCTAGCGCGACAGGCGCTTGACGAGGGACGGTACGAGGACGCGCGTGTGCTCTGTGAAGAGGGGTTGGTGCTTCGCCGGGCCGTCGGTCACCAGTGGTGGATCGCTATGTCGCTCTGTAGCCTAGGCGAGGTCGCCCGGTGCGAGGGAAATTATGCCCTCGCCGAAACGTACTTTTCCGAGGCGCGGGCGATCTACCGTACCCTAGGCCGGACCCATAACCTCGCCTGGTCGCTACGCGGCCTCGGCTATGCTGTGCTTGCCAGGGGCGATCTCTTCCATGCCCATGAGTTACTGCGCGAGGGTCTGATGCTGGAACGAGAACTAGGTGCCACACCCTCGCTGGCAGCTTGTCTCAGCGGCCTGGCAGGCCTCGCTGGAATCGGTGGTGACCCCTGGCGGGCGGCGCGACTGTTCGGTGCCGCCGAGGCGCTGCTCGAGCGCATTGGCGCCAAGTTAGAACCGGCAGATCGGCTCGATCAGGGCCGGCTAATCGCCCAGGTCTCTACCTGCCTGTCGGCCAGTGCCTGGTCGGAGGCGTGGCAGGAAGGGCGCTCGCTCCCACTAGACCTGGCGATCGCGGAGGCGCTGGCGGTACCAGCGCCTGAGCTGGCGTCCACCGAGCCCGTCGAACGTCCCCGTGTGCATCGGCCTCGCCAGGGACTGCGCCACGGGTCACTGACACCGCGCGAGCAAGAAGTGGCCAGATTAGTCGCGCGCGGGCTGTCGAATCGAGAGATCGCCACCCAGCTTTTCATCACCGAGAAGACAGTAGCGAACCACATCGAGCACATCATGACCAAGCTCAATCTCCGCTCCCGAACTCAGATCGCTGTCTGGGCGGTGCAGCACGGGCTCGGTCCAGAGCCGGTGGCCTGACGCTTTCAGCGGAGAGTCCATCGCTCAGGAGCAACTGCCTGCTTTCTCCTTTGCCTCACCCTGGATACCCGGCCGTACAGGCCGGATCCTCTGGTCACTCATGGTGCCGAAGAACCACGAAGGAAGGGCGGCCCGCCTTCTGGCACGCCAGCGGGTCTTCCCCACCGTGCTCTGCCTGGAGCGCTTGTCAGTGCTGGGGTGACCGCGCTCGCTGTAGGGAATTCTCCCTATGTTCCTCAAAATGCGTGGGGAAAGACGCCACAGAATTGGGTATCCCTCCGGATGTTCTGTTCTGCTGACCGCCCTACGCTGGGACTGATCGGCGAAGGCCGGTTTTCGGTGGACAGACAAGATCAGGAGGTGACGTGATGCCGTAGCGGGCCCGTGGAGTTCCGACCAAGCGCTTGACGCGTGTACACACAGGGAGGTCGGTCATGACGTTGCGAAAGGGACTGCTTTTCATCCTGGCGACGCTGGCTTTCAGTTTTGTCGCGGTACCTGCCCTGGCGGCCCCCGGCTCGACTGACCCGACGGTCAACCGACAGCTCGCGGCGGTGCGCGCCGCGACGGCGAAGTACCACGACCCAGCCGCGGCGCTCGCTGACGGCTACCTGCCGACCGAGTTCTGTGTCGCCTCCCCGAACGGCGGCATGGGCATGCACTACGTGAACCCCAGTCGCGTCGGCAAGCTCGACCCGCTGCGACCGGACGTCCTCCTGTATGAGCCAACACCCGGCGGTCCTCGACTCGTCGCGGTGGAGTATCTCCAGTTTGCTTTAGTACAGCTCCCCGAGTCAGCAGACTGGACGCTGTGGTTCTTACAGGACCCACCTCCGGAAGGGTCGACGTTCGCGCCGGCACCATCGCTTTTCGGGCAGCACTTTGACGGGCCGATGCCGGGCCACGAGCCGGGCATGCCCTGGCACTACGACCTCCACGTGTGGCTGTGGCAGGCCAATCCTGCCGGGGTGTTTTCGATGTGGAACCGGAATGTGCATTGCCCGAGTTAGCGAGTGAGCGGATATCCCTGCCGATAGCGCAGCGGCTACCAGCGCTGAAGGCAACGTGAACGAAAGGAAGCGGGCAATCATGACGCACGATACCACGCTCTCTCGCCTGACCGAAGTTGACCTACGGCCGCTCGAGCAGCGGCTGTGCGGACCACTCTTGCGGCCGGGCATGCCTGCCTATGATTCCGCGCGACTGCTCATGAACCGCGCGGTGACGCGCCGGCCGGCGGCGATCGCCCAGGTCGCCGACACCCAGGACGTGGTCGAACTCGTACGCTTCGCACGCAACCATGGCCTGCCGCTGGGCGTACGCAGCGGCGGTCACAGTCCAGCTGGCTACGGTATGGTCGACGACGCTCTGATCGTCGATCTCTCCGGTATGAAACGTATCACGATCGACCCCACCTCGCGCCTCGCGCGTGTTGAGGCGGGGGTCACTTCGGGCGAGTTCGCTGCAGTCGCCCAGCCGCACGGGCTGGCGATCTCCACAGGCGATACCTCGTCCGTCGGCTTCGGCGGCCTAGTGACGGGCGGCGGTATCGGATTCATGGTTCGCAGGTATGGCCTCGCTATTGACAATCTGGTTGCGGTCAAGGTCGTCACTGCCTCCGGCAAGCTGGTGACTGCTAGCGAGCTGGAGCATCCGGATCTCTTTTGGGCTATCCGTGGCGGCGGTGGCAACTTCGGGATTGTGACCGAGTTCACGCTGCGCTTGGCAGAGGTCAGGCAAATCATCGGGGGCGGCCTGGTGTTGCCGGCCAACCGCGAGGTGATCCGGGGCTACCTAGACTACGTGGTGGACGCTCCCGACGATCTCACCACTATCGCTAAGCTCATGCATGCACCGCCTACTCCCTATATCCCGGAGGCGCGATTTGGCGAACTGGTGCTCTGGATCCTTGTGACCTGGACAGGCAGCAAGGCGGAAGGCCGACGGGCGCTCGCGCCGCTGCGGGCACTCGCCGAGCCAGTCGCGGACGCGATTGGCCTGATACCCTATCCGGCGATGTTCAACTACACGGCGCACCAGGCGATACCTATCTGTCACTTCATCCGTCACACGTTCGCGCACCAGGTGGGCGACGCCGTCATCGATGCCGCGCTCGACGCGGTTGATCACGCGAGCTCGCCGTTCAACATGGTGGAATTTCGGGGACTTGGTGGAGCTATGGCACGCGTCGCCGCTGAGGCGACAGCCTTTGCTCATCGTGAGAAGCGTTATCTGGTCAGTGGGCTAGCCCTCTGGATGGACGAGACCGAGGATGCGACACCGCATCGTTCGTGGATAGATGCACTATGGCCAGCGATCAGGGCTGAGGGGGCAGGCGCGTATGTCAACTTCCTGGAAGATGAGGGGCAGGAACGGATACGCGAGGCCTACCCGTCGGCGACTCTGGCCCGGCTGACTGAGGTCAAGCGCACCTATGACCCATACAACATGTTCCGTTTCAATCAGAACATCATTCCGGCTGTGCGCGGCTAAGCGCCAGACAACCGTAGAAGGATTCTGCGCAGCACGTGGGGGTGGTTGCTCCGCCCCCACTCAGGGCTGTGAAATCCCGTGTGGTGCCGTTAGAGGGAGCCATACTCAGGGTGAGGCGCGAGCAGGATTGTCTTGGCCACCTCAAACATCGACTCAAGGTTGTCCATGCTGATCTCATGCGGGCATGGTGGTGAGGACATCTCGCAAGCGGCAAACGGCACCAGCCGCTTGCTGGGCATCGCCGACTGAGTTCCTGCAGCCCACAATACTGCAGACTCCGAAATGCTGAAAAGTCTTGTTCCGATATAGCGCTACGCAGTATGGCTCAGCTGTCGAGCGCTCGCGCCATGGTTCGAGCGATTCCGGGGTTTTGTCCTGATCGGTACACTTCGCCCGGTCGAGTCTGGGACGTGGTTCGAGGAGGAAGAACCGATGAGCCAGACGACGGTCGTTGCTGTCCGTGGACGGGAGATCCTGGATTCCCGGGGTAACCCGACAGTTGAGGTGGAGGTTCGCTTGGCTTGTGGGGCAGTGGGGCGTGCAGCGGTGCCTTCGGGGGCATCCACCGGACGTCACGAGGCGGTGGAACTCCGCGATGGCGACACGCGTTACGGGGGCAAAGGAGTACGCAAGGCGGTTGGACATGTGAACGGTCCAATTGCTGAGGCAATCAGTGGGATGGACGCACTCGATCAGCGCGCCATTGACCGAACACTTATCGAACTCGACGGGACACCCAACAAGGGGCGTCTTGGTGCGAATGCGATTCTCGGCGTCTCGCTCGCGGTTGCCCGTGCTGCCGCGGCAGCGCTCGGACTCCCGCTCTACCGCTATCTGGGTGGCCCTGATGCTCATGTCCTTCCCACGCCAATGCTGAACATTCTGAATGGTGGCAAACACGCGGCCGGATCAGGTGTCGACATGCAGGAGTTTATGGTCGTTCCGGTCGGTGCCCCCTCGTTCGCTGAGGCGATCCGCTGGGGAGCCGAGATCTATCATGCGCTCCGCAAGGTACTGGCTGAGCGAGGCGCTGCGACGACAGTCGGAGATGAGGGAGGATACGCGCCGCGCCTTGAGAGCAACCGTCAGGCAGTAGAGGTTGTCCTGAGCGCTATTGAGCGGGCGGGCTTTCGCCCTGGTGAGGACGTCGTTCTGGCACTCGATCCAGCGATGACCGAACTTTACCAGGATGGAGCCTACACTCTCCCTGGTGAGGGACGAACGTTGTCGCCGGACGAGATGATCGACTTTTGGAGTGACTGGGTCGAGCGCTATCCGATTGTTTCCCTCGAAGATGCACTCGCCGAGGACGACTGGGATCACTGGCGGATTCTAACTCAGCGTCTTGGGAGTAGAGTGCAGCTCGTCGGGGACGATCTGTTTGTCACAAATCCGCAGCGTGTCCGCCATGGTATCTCGTTTGGTGTCGCGAATGCGGTTTTGGTGAAGCTGAACCAGATTGGAACGTTAAGCGAGACACTGGAGACAATCCGCCTGGCCCGGTCGCACGGCTATGCGACCATCATTTCGCACCGGAGCGGGGAAACTGCTGATAGTTTTATCGCCGATCTTGCGGTCGCGGTAAATGCAGGACAGATCAAGACGGGTGCGCCGGCTCGGATGGATCGTGTCGAAAAGTACAACCAACTTCTGCGGATTGAAGAGGAGCTCGGCGCCTCTGCTGTGTACGCCGGATGGAACGGTTTTCCGGCCGGTTTGCGGCGGCTTGGATGACAGTCGGGTCGCCTTATGACCGGGGAACTCACATCGGGTCGTCCACTCAGCGGGTTTTGCTGACCGCAAGATCCCTCTCAGATCCACGTCGGGGAACTCGCTGTGGGGCCAACGTGGGAGCGGCGAGCAGGGCGAGGAGATCTGCCGCCGCTCCCCTTCATGGCTACGTGGCGGATCGGTAACTTATGAGTCTTGTCAGGCCGTCGCAGCCACCGTCGTGTTCCTGCGACGGCCTTTCGGGGTCAGTGGATGGATAGCGGTTACCCAGCTTACCGTTGGATCAAGCTCTGCCCGGTCATCTCCTCCGGTTGTTCAAGGCCCATGAGCTGCAAAATCGTTGGGGCGACGTCGGCGAGACGACCGCTGCTCCGTAATGTCACGCGACGATAAGGACTCTGCTCAGGTGCGACGAGGACGAAAGGAACTGGATTCTTGGTATGTGCAGTCCACACCTCGTTCGTTCCGGGTACCAGCATCTCGTCAGCATTGCCATGGTCGGCGGTGACGATGAGATATCCATCAACTGATCGCACTGCATCCTCGATCCGGCCAACACACTGGTCGACACACTCGACGGCTTTGACTGCTGCCTCAAAGACACCGGTATGCCCGACCATGTCTGGGTTGGCATAGTTGATGAGGACAAAGGCATACTTCCCGCTCCGGATCGCCTCAACAGCCACGTCGGTGACTTCGGGGGCACTCATCTCCGGCTTAAGGTCATATGTCGGTACTTTGGGCGACGGGACCAAGACACGTTCCTCGCCAGGGAAGGGTTCTTCTCGCCCTCCATTGAAGAAGTACGTCACGTGGGCATATTTCTCGGTCTCTGCGGTATGGAACTGTCGGAGTCCAGCCTCCGACAGGACGCGCGCCAACGGTGTCCGAACGATATCCGGTGCAAAGGCAACCAGAACTGGGAAATGCGGCTCGTACTCGGCCATGGTGACCATTAAGATATCGCGCGGCCATCGGCAGCGTTCGAAAGCACGGAAATCCGGATCGGTCAGGGCGGATGTCAACTGTCGCGCTCGATCGGCGCGGAAATTGAAGAAGATGACCGCGTCGCCGTCCTGAACCGTCGCTCGGGGGCGTCCGGTGGAGTCGACGATTACGGTGGGAACAATGAATTCGTCGGTAACACCCGCGGCGTAACTTTGTTCAATCGCTTGCAGAGGGTTAAGAGCGGTGCGGCCCTGCCCACACACAATCGCGTTGTAGGCCTGCTGCGTCCGATCCCAGCGTTTGTCCCGATCCATGGCGTAATAGCGACCACTGATGGAGGCGATAAAGCCGGTTTTGAGACGTTCTATCGTGCTCAGGAGTTCGCGCAGATGCTCGATACCCGAGGTCGGGGAGGTGTCACGGCCATCGGTGAACGCATGCACCGCGACACGAGGGACGCCGGCGCGCGCTGCGAGCTCGAGCAAGGCATAGAGGTGACGTTGGTGGCTATGGACGCCGCCGTCCCCAATAAGCCCGAGCAGATGGAGTGTTCTGCCTGGCTGGCGAGCTCGGTCCATCGCCTTGAGGAAGGCTTCGTTTTCGAAGAAGGAGCCATCCTCAATGGCAAGGTCAATACGGGTGATGAGCTGATAGACAACTCGGCCCGCTCCGAGGTTGAGGTGACCGACTTCCGAATTACCCATCTGGTCGTCAGGAAGTCCGACGTCGAGTCCCCAGCAGCGCAACGTCGTCATAGGGTAGGTGGCTTGTAGGCGATCCATGACTGGAGTGTGCGCTGCGCGAATGGCGTTACCAGGATAGTCTGGCCCAATGGCCCAGCCGTCCAAAACGACCAGGCAAACGAATGGTTGTGGCTCCACTGCTTGTCCTCTCCCTCCCGCGCTCAAACACTACTGCTCTGCTCATAGTAGACAGCGAAAGCTGCTCACGGCAAACAGCACAAAATGCGACTCCAGCAGTACAATGCCAACCAGCGTCGTACGAACGGCCGGAGAGGAGTCGAAGGGACGATGCGGAGCGAACGGATCACGCATGGGATCGACCGCGCACCAGCGCGCGCGATGCTACGAGCTGTCGGGTTCCGCGACGAGGACTTCGAGAAGCCGATCGTTGCTATCGCCAATACGTGGACCGACGCGATGCCATGTAACTATCACTTGCGCGAACTTGCGCAGCACCTCCGGGAGGGGATCCGTGAAGCGGGAGGGGTGCCCGTCGAGTTCAACACGGTTGCAGTGAACGACGCGATCTCGATGGGGACTGAGGCGATGAAAGCCTCGCTGATTAGCCGCGAGGTAATCGCCGACTCGATCGAGCTCATGGCGTTTGGGTACCAGTTCGACGCGATCGTCGCTCTCGTCTCCTGCGATAAAACGATCCCTGGTGGAGCAATGGGGGTGATCCGAGCTGGCGTTCCGGGCATGGTGCTGTACGGCGGCTCGATCGCGCCTGGCCATTGGCGTGACCGAGAGCTGACGATCGTTGAGGTCTTCGAGGCGGTCGGCGCATACGCGGCTGGGAAGATTACGCTCGAGGAGCTCCAGGAGATCGAGCGCCGAGCGATTCCGGGCCCCGGTGCTTGTGGTGGCCAGTACACGGCGAACACGATGGCAATGGCCTTAGAAGTCCTAGGGCTTTCTCCGATGGGCTACAACGCGATTCCGGCGGTGGCGCCGGAAAAGGCTGAAGCAACGCGTGAGGCCGGTCGCCGTTTCATGGAGGTTGTGCGAGCGAACCGGACGCCGCGTGACTTCATCACCAAGACGTCGCTCCGGAATGCGATCGCGGCGGTGGCGGCGACGGGTGGCTCAACAAATGCGGTGCTTCATCTCATGGCGATTGCTCACGAGCTAGGAATCCCGCTGAGTATTGACGAGTTCGATGAGATTAGCCGGCGTACACCGGTGATCGCTGATCTCAAGCCTTGGGGCAAGTATGTGGCATGGAGCCTCTACAAGGCCGGGGGTACAAAGCTGGTCGTGAAGCGGTTGCTCGAGGCTGGACTTGTCGATGGAGACCAGCGACTTGTTACAGGTGAGACGCTTGCCGAGGCAGTAGCGGATGCCCAGGAGGCGCCTGGCCAGCCAGTAGTCTACCATCCGTCCAATCCGTTGAAGCCGCACGGTGGACTCGTGATTCTGCGAGGGTCACTGGCTCCGGAAGGTGCCGTCCTCAAGGTCGCCGGAACGGAGCAGATGTATTTCCGCGGTACCGCGCGCGTCTTCGATGCCGAAGAACAGGCGATGCAAGCCGTGCTGAACCAGCAAATTAAACCTGGAGACGTGGTGGTCATCCGGTATGAGGGGCCAAAGGGCGGCCCCGGCATGCGGGAAATGCTCGGTATCACTGCAGCGATTGTCGGCGAAGGGCTCGGACCACACGTTGCCTTGGTCACCGACGGGCGGTTCTCTGGCGGCACCAAGGGTCTCATGATTGGGCATGTGGCACCAGAAGCCCCGGTGGGTGGTCCCATAGCCTTCGTGCGAGATGGGGACACGATCGTCATCGATGTGGAAAACCGGCGCATTGATCTCGAGGTATCGGATGCTGAACTCGCCGAGCGGCGAGCAAACTGGTCGCCGCCAGCTCCACGCTTCACGAATGGCGTCTTTGCCCGGTACGCGGCGCTCGTGAGTTCGGCGTCCGAGGGGGCAGTCCTCCGCACGCCACGCTGGCAGTAATCACACCCGCGGAAGACGCGGTGACGGCGGATGGTGCATGGAGGAGGGTCGGGGATGGTGATTTACTCCCGACCCTCGACGTGCTTGTCAGGGGAACGAGACGAACTCCAGTACCTGACGGAGGAGTTCGTCTCGTTCGTGAGCGGAGTCGGCACGGACAGTAATGTGGCCAAGCTTGCGCCGCGGCCGGGGTTCTTTGCCATAGAGATGGACGTGCGTGTTGGGCAAGGCAAGTATGGGCTCGATGGGTGGGACGACACCAAGAAGGTTGATCATTGCGCTGTGACCTCGGGGTGTAGTCGAACCGAGTGGCCAGCCGAGAATGGCACGCAAATGCTGCTCAAACTGACTTGTCTCTGCGCCCTCGATGGTCCAGTGTCCACTGTTGTGCACACGCGGAGCCATCTCATTGGCGAGCAGCCGGTCGCCGACAACAAAGAACTCAACCGCCAAAACCCCGACATACTCCAGCCGGTTCAGGATCGCTTCGACGTATTGCTGGGCCAACGTCTGCAGTGCCGTGCTTGCACGTGGAGCGGGAGCCCGGGAGATGGCCAAGATCCCTTCCACGTGACGGTTTTCGACTAAGGGGTAGAAGGTGATTTCGCCCCGGCGCGAGCGGACACCTAGTAACGAGACTTCGTACTCGAATGGCACAAACTCTTCCAGCAAGCAGGGTACTCGGCCGAGGCGTTCCCAAGCCAGAGCCAGCTCTTCTGCGGTGTGAATCTGCGCCTGTCCTCGACCGTCGTAGCCAAGACGACGCGTCTTGAGTAGTGCAGGGAGCGGGACGGCGCCCAACGCCTGGGCGAAATCGTCCGGACCAGAGACCGGTGCGCACCGTGGCACCGGAATACCGCATTCCTCGAAGAGTCGCTTTTCTTCAAGCCGATCTTGGGAACGAATCAGGGCCTCGGGGGGTGGTGAGACAGGAAGGCGGGCAGCGAGGAACTCCGCCGTCGATCCCGGAACGTTCTCGAACTCGTAGGTGACAAGATCCAGACCCGCTGCAAAGCGTTCCAGCGCGAGCCGATCATCGTATGGAGCCACGACAAGTTCGGCAACCTGACCCAGCGGTGCATTAGCATTTGGATCGAGACCACGGAACCGCAGTCCGAGCGGATAGCCGGCAAGAGCAAGCATGCGCCCGAGTTGACCACCTCCGAGGATCCCGATCAACAAGCGTGCCCTCCTATTCCGGCTGACGCGGATCTGGTCGTTCAAGAACAAACTGTGTCTGTTGTTCACGGTAGCGACGGAGCGCCTCGCGGATTTCCGGGTACTTATTTCCGAGAATCGCTGCTGCCAAGAGGGCTGCATTGATGGCTCCGGCGCGCCCAATCGCTAGCGTGCCAACCGGTACACCGGCTGGCATCTGCACGATCGAAAGCAGCGAATCCAGCCCATGCAGTGCTTGACTCTGTACCGGTACGCCTAGCACCGGAAGGACGGTCTTGGACGCAGTCATTCCCGGAAGATGCGCAGCACCTCCGGCACCTGCAATGATCACCTCGAGACCGCGACGCTCGGCACTCGCTGCATACTCGAACATCAAGTCAGGCGTGCGATGTGCTGAAACCACACGGACTTCGTAGGGGATGCCCAGTGCTTCAAGTGTTTCCGCCGCATGACTCATTGTTTCCCAGTCTGAGCGCGAGCCCATGATGATGCCGACGAGCGGCTGGCTCGGCGTCGTGCTCATCGCTCTTGCTCCTGTGATTCAGTCTTCGCCCTGTGCTCTTGTGAAGCCCGGCTCGCCGTCCAACTCATGGAGCAACTGTACCCGGCTCCAGCGATAGCGTGCACTAACGCGATTGAGGAGCTCGGTGACCGTCCTTGTCGTCACTTCGCCGTTGCGAGTGAGGAAACGGCAGCGCCAATGGTCGACATAATCGATCCGGGTGCCTACATCCGGATAGACTTGCAATCCGCGGCTCGAAATCAGGTGGAGGCGCAGTGGCAAATCAGCCACGAGCGCTTCCAGATTCGGGCCGAGAACCTCCGGTGGTTCCGTGCCCTCGATGATGAGGTCGAGACCAACGACCCGGCGCTGACCCGGACGAATGGGATCCAACTCGGGGCGCTGGGGCGGAATGCGGATCTCTTTGTGTGGTCGAGAGTGCCAGGTTTTTGAACGCCGACCGAGATTGGCAATGATTGCATCGGTGAACGCGGTGGTGGAAACTGCCCGCTCATCTCCCACGACGTCGCGAGTGAGCGCCTTGCCCTCTTCGAGCGTCACCACGAGCGCCTGTTCGATCGTTTCAGCAGCCTGAAACTCGTCGAGGTAACGTAGCATCATCACTGCAGTCAGGATCATCGCCGTTGGATTGATGACATTCTTTCCGGCGTACTTCGGGGCAGTGCCGTGGACTGGCTCGAAGATCGCAACCTCATGACCGTAATTTCCGGAGGGGGCGAAGCCGAGTCCCCCAACGAGCCCAGACGCGAGATCAGAGATGATGTCACCGTTGAGGTTCGTGGTCACGATCACTTCGAACTGTTCGGGTGCCTTGACGAGTTGGTGCGCGCAGTTATCGATAATAAGGTGATTCGCTTCGATATCCGGATACTCGCGGGCGATCTCCTCAAAGATGTGTTGGAACCAGCCCTCCGTCAGCTTCAGGATGTTCGATTTCGTCGCGCAGGTGACTTTCTTCCGACCTTCCGCCCGAGCGAGTTCGAAGGCGAAGCGGATCACCTTCTCACTACCCTTGTATGAGATCAACTTGTGGGCGATTGTCACACCAGGAGTTTCCCGGTATTCGATTGCAGCGTAGAGATCTTCAATATTCTCTCGGACAACTACAAGATCGATATTGCGTCCACGGTAGGGGGTGGGAATAGACGGGAACTCACGGACCGGGCGAACGTTAGCGAACGCTTCGAAGAGCTTGCGCAAGGTGACGTTGGCGCTCTTCTCACCGTAACCCACTGGTGTTTCAAGCGGCCCCTTAAGTACGACACGTGTCCGCTTAATGGACTCAATGGTGTCGTCAGGGACGCCGCTCGCAATCCCTTCACGGAAGACGCTTGCGCCAGCTCGCCGGACCTCCCACTCGATAGGGGCACCGACTGCTTCGATGATCCGGCAGGCACTCTCAACGATCTCCGGCCCAATGCCGTCACCCGGAATCAGCGTTACCAGTTTTTTGCCGGTCGGCGTGACGACGTACTTCATTCTTGCTTCGCTTCCTCCCATGGACACCTCTCGGCAGCAGGCTCACACAGCCCGAGCCCGCACGATACCCAAGTACGACTACCGTTGTCAAGCTGGTGTTTATGGGTTCACTGTGTATCGGTTATGAACCGTCGTTGCCTCATGAAGTCACATCGCGTGCGGCCGAAGTAGCCACAGTAAGGCGGCCCGTTCTCACGTCATCGCAGACGAGGTCAGCGACCACATTACCCAAACGAACGCTGTAATTGGTTCCACGATCTTCAGGATAGATCTGAGCCGTGTTTGCCACATAGACCCCCGGCAACGGGGTGCGATGGTCCGGGATTTGCGCACGATAACGGACGGTGACAATCGGCTGAGCAGCTCGCTCGCGGAAGACCCAATAGTCTTCGATCCAGTCAGCCGAGAAAGCAGGATTGACCTTGGGAAGATGCTGGATCGCAGCAGCCAAAACCTCCTCGTCGCGCAGCGCGAGGTACGGATGCGTCTGTTCGACATATTTGCTGACATAGATAAGGTGTCGGCCCTGGTAATAAGACGCGGGAATGAAGTTCGTATGTTCAATGATGCCAGTGTAAGGGAGATCGGGATCACCGATGTTCAGCCAGTATATATCGCTGAGCTGTCGATGGGTTTGGAGAAGCAGGGTGACGGCTGCCTGGTAGACTGTTCCCAAAAGTTTCACCCGATAGATCTCAGGAAGTTGCGGAAACAGCTTTGCGATCAACGGGGACGGGACGGTAGCGACAATCACATCAACCGGCATCGCACGGCCGGTACTCTCGCGGACGACCCACGCGTCCCCGCTTCGTTCGACTGCATCGACTCCAACGCCGGCAAGGACAGTACCGCCTCGTTCGCGGATCGCGTCAGCCAGCCGATCGATGAGGACATTGAAGCTGCCCATGATGTAGCCCAGGCGCTCGCGCTCGAACAATGAGCGGCGAGATTGGGTGCGGAGAAAGATCTTGTTCCAAAACCAGACCATCGCGACATCGCCAGCACGTGGACCGAACTTGGCGCGGAGTTGAGCTCCCCATACGCGGTCAAAGGCACGAGCACCGACCCACCGCCGAAGCCATTCTTCTGCGGTGACCTCTTCAAAGCGTCGCCAATCGCGGACGTGTTGCAGGTAAAACGTGACGAGGCCGATGCGGAGTCGATCATGGAACGGGACAACTCCGAGACGAAGAACATCGAGAGCGCTCGAAAGAGGATAAATCCGTCCAGCGGCATAGAACCCAACACGGGAGGGCAACCAGACCAGCCGATCGGCAATGCCGAGTTCCTTAATCAGGGCTACGATGTCGTGGTCGCTCATGAAGAGGTGATGGTAGAAGTACTCGAGTGCCGTGCCGAGAAGCGGGAACGCTGCCGCCTGCCCACCGAGCTGGCGTTGGCGTTCCCAGAGGATCACCTCATGTCCTCGGCTGGCAAGGCGATACGCAACCGTCAACCCGGCGATTCCGCCACCAATGACGCCGATGCGTAGCCGGATGGACATAAGACGGCTCCTCAGGCGGGTGCGTGTTGTCGTCGAAGGCGTGCGAACAGGCGATGGAGCTCCCGGTTCTCCCACACGACCACGATCTGACTGGCGTTGAAGATTGAGGAGTAGGTTCCGCTGACGATACCGATCAACAAGGCGAGAACGAAGTTACGGATCGTCTCACCGCCGAGTAGGTACAAAGCCAAGAGCGTGAAGACGACTGTGAGGGACGTATTGAGCGAGCGAACGAGCGTTTGCACGAGGCTATAGTTCACAATCTGCTCGAAGGTTGGTGCCGCGCGGCGAGCCAGATTCTCACGGATCCGGTCGAAAACGACGATCGTATCGTGCACCGAGAATCCGATCACGGTGAGAAGCGCGGTCACGAACAGTGCATCCACTTCAACCCCGCGCAACCAACCGAGGATTGAGAAAATACCCACCACAACAGCAACGTCATGGAGCATGGCGATGATGGCCGCGATGCCGTAGAGGAATGGGTTGTTCGTATTACGGAAGGCCCAAGCAATGTAGGCGAGTATGCCAATGGTGGTCAGGGCGACAGCAATGATCGCTCGGTTGCGGATCGCGGTACCCAGAGTCGGTCCCACGGATTCTAATCGGAGTTCAGTGAAGTCGCCGAAAGCATTTCGCAGGGCTTGAGCCAGCTGATCCTTCTCAGGCGAACCCTCTTTCAGTTCGCGCATCCGGATCAACACGACATTGTTGTCCGCAGTCTGCACAATGGCGTCATCGACGCCGTTTTGGACCAACACTTGTCGAACCTCGCCTGGCTGAACAGGGCGGCTCATCTGGAGTTCCCAGAGCGAGCCACCGGTAAAGTCGATGCTGAGTCGCAGGCCGTGAACTGCCAGAGAAATCATCCCCGGCACGATGACGAGGATCGAAAGGAGAAACCAGTAATAGCGTTTCCCAACGAGATCGAGCATTGTCCGCTTCCTCTCAATCACCAGGGGCTGGTGCCGTTGCGACTTGGGATGGAGAGATTCCATACCACCGGACGTCACGGAAGATGCGGCGAGTGAGCAGGATGCGCAAAAGCGTCCGTGTGACGACGATTGCGGTAAACATGCTGACCGCAACACCGATGAAGAGTGTCAGCGCGAAGCCCTGGATAATCGTCGCACCCACATAGCGGCCGAACCAAAAGAGGATCATGCAGGAGATCATCGTCGAGATGTTGGAGTCACGAATGGATGGCCACGCGTGGTTGAAGCCCTCCTCAATGGCACGGGCGATCGGTCGACCAAGCCGGAGCTCTTCTCGGATACGGGCGAAGATCAAGACGTTGGCGTCGACAGCCATGCCGATCGAGAGGATGAAGCCAGCGATCCCAGGCAGCGTCAGCACCACCGGGATGAGCTTGAAGAGCGCGAAGACATATGCCGTGTAGAGGAGGAGCGCGATAACTGAGATGAAACCGGGCAGTCGATAGTAGAGGATCATGAAAAGCGCGACCAAACTAAGTCCGACAAGCCCGGCAATGATGCTCTTTTGGATGGAGTCCTGACCGAGGGTGGGACCTACTGTCCGGCTCTGCACAACTTCCAGCGGCACAGCGAGCGCGCCTGATTTGAGTTGTAGCGCCAGATCGCGCACTTCCTGAGCACTGAGCCCTTGAATAATGCCGCGGTCACGGATCGCATCTCGGATCGTGGCGGTGTTGATCACCTGCTTATCGACCACAATCGACATCGGCTGACCAATGTGTGTACTGGTGTATTGATAGAATCGATCAGCTGCCTCGGGTTTGAGCTCAAAGCCGACGACGAGATTGCCGAACTGATCAGTCGTTGGATAGGCGTCCTTGAGGTCGGCACCGGTAACAATCGTCTCGTACACCGGTCCACTCGGTGTGGGTGTCGCTGTCGGTGTTGGAGTTGCCTCCGGAGTAGCTACCGGAGTCTCGCCAGCCGCTGAAGCGACACTTGTGGGGGTAGCACCCGTCGTCGCTGTTGCAGATGTCGTCTCCGTTGGTGTGGGCGTCGCTGCTGCTTCGTTAGCCGGGCCGGCAGTGGTGTTGACAATAGTGCCGACCGGCAAGAACTGTCCTTGCGTGTCGATGATCTCCAAGAGGGCCGTCCGCTGGAGCACCCGAACCGCTCGTTCCGGATCTTGAAAGCCAGGCAGCTCTACGAGGATTTGGTTGTTCCCTCGTGTCTGGATGACCGGTTCACTCACTCCAAGGCCGTTCACTCGCCGCTCAATGGTGTCACGTGTACCTTGCAAAACCTCCTGCGTCACTTGGACGCCAGCAGGAGGACGTGCCTCCAGGACGAGCTGGATGCCGCCTTGCAGGTCAAGTCCCTGCCGAACGGTAATGTTCTCTTTCCAGCCAAACGGATCCAGCGGGCGCCCCGGAAGATCGACCCAGATTGCAGCCAGACTCAAGAGGATAATGACGATCAGCGTTTGCCAAGGTCGGATCCGCACCGTCTTCCCTCGCTTCCTCGCTCCGCGTCCGAGCGGTGCCGCGGGGATTATACTCCCGCACTCCGGGCACTCCCCTCAGCGGTCAGGGGAGCAGGGACGCGGTACAGTTGATGCCGATAAATGTATTCCTCGACGATCGTAGGAACCTGATAGCGGATTGTTCGCCCCTCAGCGACCCGCCGGCGAATGTCGCTCGCCGCGATTTGGATGAGCGGGACAGGGACGAGGATAACACGGTCGCGTGCTGCCGGAACCTTCTCGAAGACTGTTTCCAGATCGACCTGGACGCCAGGCCGTAGTGCGACTCCGAGGAGTGCCTGAGCAGCGACACGATTCGGGTCGTGCCATGTTGGGAGATCGTGCAGGGAGTCCTCACCCATCAGAAAGATGAGTTCATCCTCAGGGTACTGACGTTTGAGGATCTCTAAGCTGTCAGCTGTGTAGCAGGGCCCGGGTCGCCGGACATCGACGTACGAGATGGCGAAGTGAGGATTTCCCTGAATCGCGAGCTCGAGCATTGCCAAACGATGGGGAACGGGCGTGATAACACGGCCGATCTTGTGGGGTGGTTGGCCGGCCGGGAGAAAGAGCACACGCTCAAGCCCAAGTTCCTCCATGAGTACCTCGGCAACGATCAAGTGACCGTGATGGATCGGATCGAACGTTCCACCGAAGATACCGACACGGGCCACCTTCTGCTCCTCCTCGGTGCCTGCGCTCCGTATCGCGGCAATCGTACACTGAGCGTGGATGAAGGCGGCGCTCATGGGGTGGATGAGTCAGCACGAGACGATCGAAGATGCACGGTGGGAACCTCCACGGAGTTCGACCGCGATCAGCCAGACTCGGCCAGCGCGGCAGATGCCGGCTGGTCTCCGCCTAGATGTAGGGTGGCTGATCGCAACCCGCCTGTTGGTGGCAAGCCTCTACCTTGCGGCAGCCGCATGGCCGCAACGGTTAACGCTACTGGTGCTTGTCGCCGGTGTTGCTTGCGTGTGCTTGCTTGCCGCCTCGCCGTGGTTCCGGTTGCCTTTGCGTTTGCGAACAGCGAGTGCTGTCGAAGCAATGACGATTGGCCTCGTTACGCCGTTTGCGGCAGTCCAGGCGTATGTCGCCTCTTCAGGTGCGACGATGACCACGGGAGGACTTCTCCTCGCTCTCGAGACTGGGACAGCGATCACCGCCACAATGATTGCGGGGGCTGCTCTCGTCGAACGACGAAGTGACATTTGGAGCCCGCTCGCACGCTCGCTGGTTCTCTGGCCACTCCTTGTGGTGCCCGTCAGCGTGTTGCCGAGCGCACAGGATGGTAGTACCAGGTCGCTCTCACTTGCGCTCGGTGGTGGTTTTCTCGCTGCGGCATTAGTGACAGTTGTTGCACGTCTTGCGCCCGCGGCAGCGGCCCGCTGGGTGATTGCCGCGGGAACACTCGCCTATGGCGCGATCATTCTCTTCAATAATGGCGCTACCAGCCTCTGGAACCGTCCGCTGTTCGCTTCTGTGCTCTGGATGCTCGAGGTTGGCGTTGCCAGCTTGCTTTTCTCTGTTACCGCTCGGCAATGGTGCCTACGAGTCCTCCAGGCCATCTGGTTCACTGCCTTCCTTGCCCGACCGCGTCGGTGATAGTGCTTCACTGGTCAGGCCGACAGCGATGGAAGCGATTTCGTCGTTGTCCTGGAGGCGCATCAGAGCGACGCCTTGTGTGCTCCGTCCCAAACGCGGAATCTGGCGGACTGGTATCACAATGAGCCGGCCCCGACGGCTGACTAGTACTGCAGTATCATCCTCACGTGCGACGGTAGCTGCTGCCACGTGTCCAGTGCGAGCGGTCACCTTCATCGCGATGACTCCACTTCCGCCACGGCCCTGGACACGAAATTCCTCTAGCGCCGTTCGCTTCCCGTAACCGTGGCGGGAGACAATGAGGAGATCTGCGTCCGGAGAGACCACCTCCGCCGCAACAACGTAGTCGTTGTCATCGAGGCGAATGCCGATTACTCCCCCGGCTTGCCGACCAACGGGGCGGACCTCGTCTTCAGGGAAACGGATTGCTTGCCCGAGTGCTGTCACGAGGATCACTTCATTGGATCCAGTTGTGGGTCGTACCCAAACAAGCTCGTCACCTGCATCCAGCGACATAGCGATGAGCCCGCTCGCGCGGACGTTGGAAAACTCGTCGAGCCTGACCCGTTTGACCCGTCCCTGACGGGTGCAGAAGAAGAGGAATGTCGCTGCGCCAAAATCTCGTACTGGTAAAAGAGTCGTTACCTCTTCACCGGGCTGAAGGTTCAGGAAATTGACGATGGGAAGACCCCGGGCAGTTCGTCCCGCGTCAGGAATCTCGTAAGCCGGAAGTTGGAAGACTCGACCGCGATTGGTGAAGAAGAGCAACGAATCGTGGGTGCTCGCCAGCACCACGTGCTGGATGTAGTCCTCGTCCCGCACCGTCATGCCGTTCACGCCGCGTCCGCCACGGTGCTGTACGCGGTAGTGGCCGTTGGTGCTCCGCTTGATGTAGCCACGAGCGGTGAGCGTGACGAGGACATCAACTTTAGGCACAAGGTCTTCGTCACTCAGCTCGCCACTGACGTCCTGAATCTGTGTACGGCGGCGATCTCCGTATCGCTCCTTGAGTTCCAGGAGCTCGCGCCGAATCACAGCGAGAATCTTCGCTGGATCGGCGAGGAGGGCCCGCAATTCAGCGATCCGGGTGAGGAGTTCCTGATACTCCTCCTCAATCTTCTGGCGTTCTAGCGCTGCCAGCCGCCGCAACTGCATATCGAGAATGGCGTTCGCCTGGATCTCGGTCAGGCCGAATCGATTCATCAACTGCTGCCGTGCATCATCGGCTGAGCGAGCGCTCCGGATTGTAGCGATCACTTCATCGAGGTGATCCAACGCAATTTTGAGCCCTTCCAGGACATGTGCACGGCGCTCGGCTTGGCGCAGTTCGAATTCTGTGCGGCGGCGGACCACTTGTTGGCGATGCTCGAGATATAGCTGCAACATGCGCTTGAGGGTCAGCACCCGCGGTAGGGTCCCGTCCACGAGCGCCAGCATGTTGACGCCAAACGTCGTCTGGAGCTGCGTATGTTTGAAGAGATTGTTCAAGACGGCCCGCGGCTGCGCATCACGCTTCAGTTCAATGACGATGCGCATGCCGTCGCGATCAGACTCGTCCCGAAGATCATGAATGCCTTCCAGTCGCCCTGCCTTGACGAGCTCGGCAATCTTTTCGATCAACGCAGCCTTATTGACCTGGTATGGCAGCTCGGTGACGATGATGCTTGTGCGACCGCGCCCGCTTTCTTCGATGTGCGCTCGGGCGCGGACGACGATGCGTCCGCGGCCAGTCGCATAAGCTGCCAGAATGCCCTCGCGGCCGAGGATGATGCCGCCCGTCGGGAAATCTGGGCCGGGAAGGCGCTCAACAAGCTCCTCGACCGTGGCGTCTGGATGATCAATCAGGTAGACGAGGGCATCGACCACCTCGCCGAGATTGTGTGGTGGGATGTTTGTCGCCATCCCGACTGCAATGCCGCTGGCACCATTGATTAAGAGATTCGGGAGCCGGGCAGGGAGCACAGCCGGTTCGCGCGTGCTGTCGTCATAGTTCGGAACGAAGTCGACAGTTTGCTTCTCGATATCGGCGAGCAGTTCCTCTGCGATGGGGGCCAAGCGGGCCTCGGTGTAACGCATTGCGGCTGCGCCATCACCGTCGATGGAGCCGAAGTTACCCTGTCCATCGATGAGCGGGTAGCGCATGGTGAAGGGTTGGACCATACGCACCAGCGCGTCGTAGACGGCGCTGTCACCGTGCGGGTGGTATGACTTGAGTACCTCGCCAACGATACCGGCGCTCTTGCGGTACTTGGCATTCGGGCGTAGGCCCATCTCGTGCATGCCGTACAGAATGCGACGCTGGACGGGTTTCAGACCATCCCGCACATCAGGAAGCGCTCGTTGCACGATAACGCTCATCGCGTAATCGAGATACGAGCGCTTCATCTCCTCTTCAATACTGACGATCTGCACGCGTCCGATCTGACTTTCGCTCATGGCTCCGTCGTCCGTTCGCTTTCCCCTCCAATCCTACCAGATCGCTGGGTTTTGCCGATGATTAGAGCGAATGTTCGCTTGGTCACGAGGAATGTGAGGGGGCGCGAACCCCCTTAGTTCGACGGGAAAGGTCGATTAAGTGGGGTTGGGGGGATCCGAAGGGGACGGGGCTGTCCTGGTCGATCCGTCTGTCCCGACAGGAGGAGACACCAGGTGATCAGGTGCTGGTACCGTACCCAGAGCCTCGGCGAGGGGAGTTCGGCACTTCTCAACTGCCCAAACAGGCTGTAGCACGGCCCATTGTCCGGGATCGGTGCGGATCATTCGTTCTAAGCAACGTGCGACCTGCTGCAGGTTTTCAACAAGGTCCCGCTCAGGATCACCGGTGTGCACGAGCTGCAAGGGCGGATCGACAACAACAAGCGAGCGACGAGGTGTTAGGCGGATAGTAAACGCAGGAAGGAGCGTTGCACCCGTGCGCTGAGCTAGTGCCACCGGGCCGATCGGTAGTGGTGCCGGAGCATCGAAGAAGCGGACAAGGCGACTGTGACCAGTAACATCGCGGTCGCCAGCAACGAGCAGAACACCGTTGCGGCGAAGCAAGCGGAGAATTGCAGGAACAGCTTCTGGGCCCGATGGTAAGACGCGAACCCCAGTTGCACTGCGCAAGCGACAGAGATAGGCAAAGAGCTGTGGCGGCTGCACCCGTTCGACGACGATTGCCGTTTCTAATCCCAGTTCTGCCGGGTACTGTGCAACAACGTTGAAATTTCCTAGGTGTGCCGAGATGACAATCACACCGCGGCCGCGAGATAAGGCTTCTTCGACGTGTGTCCACCCGCGAACTTCGATGAGTTCACGCAAGCGATGGCGATCGACCGACCGGATGCGTACCAGGTCGTAGTAGTTCATGACGGCTGTGATGAAGACCCGAGCCGCGTGCCAAAGACGCCAACGGCGGGAGCACTGCGGACAAACGTGCCGCAGGTTGTCAAGGACGTGGCGACGAGCCCGGCGGTGGCCAAGGAAGACAGCAACACCGATGATCCGACAAAGCCAGTAGCCAACGCGTGCTGGAACCAGCGGCGTAAGGAGTGCTCCAATACGGAGTGCCCAGAGAAGGCTCATCGACCCTCCCGAAATTCGGGTAATACTTCCTCGGCTGGCTGGTCCCACCATGCACGCCAGCCCCACCATTGATTTGTGTAGTCGCGGAGTGCGTGCTCGATCGCTTCGGCGAGCGCCGTGACAGGGTGATTACCAGCGAGTTGGATCAGATCCAGCAACACGGACCGCCAGCCAGGACGGAAGATCAGTATAGCGAACCAATGCGGGAAGCGGGCGCCAGCTGGGAGGAAGAGGAGTGCCGTGCCGCGAAAGAGCGGCACGGCTGTAGGGATCTTGTCTTCACCGGGATGGTCGACATGCCAAACCGCAAGTGGTGGCCGGGTTGATGGCGTCACGAGACGCAACGTTCGTGCGAGGAGCTCGGTTGCCCCCATATCGATAGTCAAGACAGTGGAAGCGCAGTCACGTTGGAATGCCCAGACGGCCGCTTCATCGCGAAAGACGATCCGTGGGATGAACTCCTCGTCACGCCAACGGAGCATGCGCCCGGTTGCGTGCTTTGCACGACGGTGCTGGGCGAGGAGAGATCGGGCGAACCGGTCGACCAGAGGACTTGTCGAAGGTTCATGGAGTACGTAAGAGAGGTTGAGGTGGAGAGCCCGGAGCACATCGGGGTTCGGCGTGCCTGATAGCCGATTTGGGAGGATAAAGAGGGGCCGGCGCATGACGCGCCCGCCCCTCGTGTCACCCTCGCAGACACCCATCGTTTCAGGTGCTTTCGCTCGCTGCCAGTCGCTCGCGCTGTGCTACCGTCTCCCGGATGAAGGCTTCGACCATCTCCCGCGCTTCCTCGTCCCGATATTGGACGGGTGGAGACTTCATGAAGTACGCGCTGGGACCGATTAGTGCTCCACTGATCCCGGCGTCGAGCGCAAGCTTGGCACAGCGGATCGCATCGATCACGACGCCGGCCGAGTTTGGGGAGTCCCAGACCTCGAGTTTCAATTCAAGATTGATCGGCACATCACCGAAGGTTGTTCCTTCGATACGGATGTGGCACCACTTGCGGTCCTTCAACCATGGAATGTAGTCGCTCGGACCGACATGGACGTTTTCTTCCGGCAACGGATAGTCGAGGATACTTGTAACAGCATTCGTCTTCGAGATCTTCTTCGATTCAAGTCGTTCGCGCTCAAGCATGTTCAAGAAGTCAGTATTGCCCCCGAAATTGATCTGGTACATCCGGTCGATGCGCACACCGCGATCCGCGAAGAGCCGAGCGAGAACGCGGTGCACAATCGTTGCGCCGACCTGGCTCTTGATGTCGTCTCCGATAACCGGCAATCCACGCTCGCGGAAGCGGCGCTGCCAATACTCCTCCCGGGCGATGAACACCGGGATGCAGTTCACGAATGCGCACCCAGCATCCAGTACCTGTTCAACATACCATTTGGTTGCCATCTCGCTGCCGACCGGCAGGAAATTTACGACAACGTCGGTCTTTGTCTCCTTCAAAATACCAACGATGTCTGCTGTTGGTCCGGGAGCTTTGGTGATCACCTGCGAAAGGTATTTCCCAAGACCGTCATGAGTCATGCCACGATAGACCGGTGCGCCAAGATAGGGAACATCCGTGAACTTGTACGTGTTGTTGGGCGGCGCGAAGATCGCTTCCGAGAGATCCTTCCCGACTTTGTTGATGTCAATGTCGAACCCGGCGGTGAACTCGATGTCGCCGACGTGATAGCCACCCAGATCGACATGCATCAGCCCAGGAACGAACTGGTTGGAATCAGCATTGCGGTAATAATGCACACCTTGAACGAGCGCTGAAGCACAGTTTCCAACACCGATGATGGCGACGCGAATCTTTCGATCTCCCACGGCAGCGTACGTTCCTCTCCTCAAGAAGCCGGTACCAACAGAGAAGACGGAGCCACCAGCTCCTGCGGCGATTGTAGAGGTACCAAGAGAGACCGTCAACGGCATAACGTAAGCAACAGGGGAGCAGTATGGTGATCGCACCGACGATCGGTCGAGGAGGCAAACTTCGCCCGCGCGCCAAAACGTGCACGACTCTCTCCGATCTCCCGTGTCGTGACGGGTGTCATTAGAAAAACCCCCACAAGAAGCCGTAGGCTGGGAGTGCCGGTACGTAATGCGACTCTTGTCATCCTTGGCGACTCCAGCCAAGCTGCACCGAGTTCAGCAGTGGGCGAGCAGTTTCAGAGCCGTCTCCGTGACCAGCTCAGGCGTAAGCAGGGTGAGGCATGTCCGAAGGCTACAGCCTTCCGGGCGCCCTACCCGATAGCCAACATAACAACAGGGCGAGCAAGGCAGTCGCACGGTCAGCGCAAGTACGGGACCGGTGTCATGGAGAGTTTGAAGCGGGTTTGCGATCGACGATCCCAATGGTCGCCAAGCCTCCACATTGGTCGGCCCGAAAAGCGCCAGGGTGGGGCGACCAAGAGCCGCAGCAAGGTGAACCACGCCACAGTCACTTCCAAGTACAAGGCTCGCCTGCTCCAGAACTGCTGCCAGCGTCGCAATCTCTGTGCGCCCGATCAGGTCATGGACGCCCTCGATGTTGAGGAGGGGAGCTGCGTCGGTTTTTTCGTTAGCAGTGCCGGTCACCACGATACCCAACTGGCGGCGAGCGAGTTCGCGTGCCACAGCAGCGAACCGCTCGGCTGGCCATCGGCGCGCAGGTGCGAAGGGCCCGACTCCCGGATGGATCACGACGAATGGGCGAGGGACAGGTTCAAGCAGCCGCTGCGCCTGCGATCGTGCCTCCTCAGGAATCTGCAAGTACGGTGGCTCGGGTGCTTCTAAGGCTCCCAATGCCTGTGCAATCTCCAGTGCGTACTGCCATTCGGGTACTGCCCCAAATCCCCGATCGACGACGCGATGGGTCAGAAAGTGACCAGTGCCGTTGTCAATCCCCGCGCGAACCGGGCTGCCGGTGGCAGCAAGGAGTATCCGGTAGAGCAGGCGTCCTGGCCATGTTGTCAGGTGGTGCAGCAGGATGACAGCATCGTACTGCCGGCGCCGAAGCGTGACGGCAAGTTCGAGGAGATGGAGTAACCCCCCACGACGCAACCGCGACTTTTCCAGAACGTAAATATGATTGATGACCGGACAAAGACCATAGAGTTCAGCTCCCACTCGCGAAGTCAAGACATCAATGGTTATGTCCGGGTAGGCACTGCGCAAGACACGCAGTGCTGGTAGGGTAAGGACGGCGTCGCCCAAATCAGCGATCTTCACGACAAGAATGCGTCGAAATCGTGCTGGCATGAGGCGCTCCGAGAGCGGCGGTAAGGACGGCAAGCGTCTCTTCCGCCGTGCGTTCCCAACTGAACTGGGCGGCGTGCGTGCGACCAGCCACGCTCAGTGAGATTCGCAGGTCGGGTTGGCGCGCCGCAGAGATAGCTTCGGCGATATTCGCTGGATCCAGCGGATTGCACACAAGCGCCGGTCCGGCGATCTCATTGAGCGCACCCCGCTGGCTGGCGACGACCGGGGTGCCACAAGCCATGGCTTCGAGCACTGGTAAACCGAATCCCTCGTAGAGTGAAGGGAAGACGAAAACCTCAGCGGCGCTGTACAACGCTGGCAAATCACGATCGTCTACGTGCCCAAGCCAGCGGATCCGCTCGCGAAACGGGCTTTCGGCGATTGCCCGCTCTATTGGCTCCGCGAGCCAGCCACGCTTGCCGACAAGAACGAGCTCGAGTGCGGAATCGTGCCGGGCAAGGAGTTCGAAAGCCTGCACGAGCCGCACAAGGTTTTTCCGTGGCTGGAGGGTCCCGACGTGCAAGAGATAGGGGCGCTGCAATCCATAGCGGTGACGAACAGGCGCACATTCTTGCGGTGAACGAGGGAAGAACTGCGCGTCAACACCGTGCGGAATCACGGCGATGCGCTCTGGTGCCACGCGGTAGAACCGAATGAGGTCGTTCGCGGTTGCTTGTGAGATCGCGATGACCCGACGGGCCCGACGGACACTCCACCAGGTTCCCAGTTCGAGATAGAGCCGTTGTCGGAGGGGATGTGCTTGGGGTTCGTAGCGGTAGCCGAGATCATGCACGGTTACGACCGCTGGAACCGGACACCAGAGTGGGAGAACATGTGCCGGGACGAACAAAAGCGCCACTGGGTGACGCGCGAGCTCGAAGGCAAGACGAACATGCGTCCAGAGGCGTGGGAAGGGAATGACGCTGATTTCGGCGCGGTCGATGGGGAACGGAAGCTCACTCCGAGTGTTCCAATAGAGCCGAAAGCGATACGGACCCGGTCGTTGAAGGAGATGCTCAATCACGCGGCGGGCGTAGCGCTCAGTCCCCGTTATGCCCTCCGCCCGCACGCGGCTGGCGTCAATGCCAATAATCGGCTCTGTCATCCAGAAAGGCCTTTCGAGAGGCAATCTTGCACCACGGCCACGACACGCTCGACACTCAATGCCATCATACAGCCGACACCACACGGACGAATCGGGCCAATGTCTCCGCAACGCGGGCACTCGAGCGGCGAGCGGACCACACGGTGGCGAGTGGCAGGCCCCCATGGGCCAAATCGCTCGGGCCGTGTTGGGCCGAAGAGGTGAACGGTAGGTGCTCCGACGGCGACAGCCAGGTGCAGTGGCCCTGTGTCCGGCCCAACGACTAGAGAAGCAGCGCGTAGGAGTTCGGCCAGTTCTGCAAGCGAGAGATCACCAGCCAGGACCAGCGGGGTGGCGCGTGCTGTCTTCGCGATGGCTTCTAACATCTGTTGTTCACTCCGGGAGCCGGTGAGGATAACAGCCAAACCGAGGTCGGCCAGCGCATCAACCAAGGCAGCCCAACGCTGCTCAGGCCAGCATTTGGCAGCGGCACCGGATCCTGGATGAACGACGGCGAAGGGGGCGTGGATACCCTGAGCGACGAGCCGTGCCCACACACGGCTCTGTGCTGCTCGGTCGACAGGCCAAACGACTGGATGATCATTCGCGGTGGGATGGGACTCCGGGGGATCATACCCCAGGAGGCGCAAAAGCGCGCGGACGAGCTCGATGTTGCGTGCAGCGACGTGCTCGCTCCGCAGGGGCACAGGGTGGGTAAGAAAGGGACGCAGAGTAGGATGATCGGCTCCAACACGGATCGGAATCCCAGCGAGATACCCAAGCCATGCTCCCCACCAGTGGTCGTCACGAAGGACGACCAGCGCAAGTGGGGCGTGTCGACGGAGCCGAGCAGCCTCATGGACGAGCAATCGATATGGCTGGGTGAAGTCGGTCGATGGTCGCCGCGTGAAACCAGGAAACACCACTGGCAAAACACGGTCGACCACACGCGTGATTGCGAACAGCTCTGCTGTCCAGGGGCCAGCAAGCAACGTTGTCGTGAGTCCCGGTGCGACCTGGCGTACCAGGCGCAGGGCAGGCAAGGTCAGGATTGCATCTCCAAGGTGGTCTGGCCGAACCAGTATCACTTCGCGCCGTACACTGGGTGCGCAGATCGGCACGGGAATTGCCTGCCCGACCCAACGAACGGCGGTGCGTGCTAGGTCACGGAACATCTGGTGCTCCCGCTGCGCCGAGAAGTGCGGCACAGGCTTGCGCGACCTCGTTCACCGTCACGTTCCGAATATCCAGTGTGTCTGGAATGGAAAAGGGGCGGCGTAAGTCTCGTGCCTCGTGTAGCGTCCAACTTGCCGGTGGGGCACAGACGAGGCTGCGGGGCCCAAGCGGCCGGTAGAGTAGAGGACTCGTCGGCCCGAATATCGACACCGTCGCGGTCCCAACAGCAGCAGCGAGGTGACCGATTCCACTGTCGTTCCCGACGAAAAGATCTGCCAGGGAGAGTAGTGCGGCGAGTTCTGACCATGTTAATCGGTTCGACCAATCGAGCAGAGGACTCCTGGCTGCATGGAGTACCCCACTTACTGCCTCGGCATCACTCGAACCGCCGACGAGCACGATGGTGGCACTAAACTCAGAATGCAATCGATCTGCCAGTGCAGCAAACCGCTCTGGCGGCCAGCGCTTCGCCAGGAACGTGCTGCCCGGGTTGACTGCGCCTCCCGGATGGATGACGACGAGTGGACGAGTGACGGAACCTAGTCGCGCTGCGACACTCGCGCGTACGTCCGGCGGAACGGCATACTCCGGTTCGAGGCCCTGCGGGGAAACGCCAAGCATCTCGGCGACCGCCAGGTAGAGCTCCGTCTCGTGCTGGCTCGGCCGTGGGCGCACGCGATGGGTGTAGAGAATTCCGCGTCCAGCTACGTTGACACCAGCGCGCTTTGGAATGCGGCTCAGGTAAAGAAGTAGCGCAACACGTGGAGAGCGATCGAGTCCGAGGCCCCAGTCGTAGCGTTCACGAGCTAGTTGTTGGGCGAGCCGGGCAATTGCAGGCAACGTGGCCTGCTCTGGATACGGGATGAGACGACGGATGGCTGGATGACCGTCAAAGGCGGGTGCTGCCCACCGGGTCACGACGACGTCGATCGCTGCGTCGGGGAAAGCCGTACGCAGGGCGCGCAGAACTGGTGTCGCCATGAGAGCGTCACCCAGGCAACAGGGTTTGACGACTAGGATGCGTCGCATTCTTCAACGCGCTGTCCGAGCAGCGTCGGGATCGAGGATCGCGAACAGGATTTCACCTTCGGCGGCGAGTTCGCCGTCGACCGTAGCGCGACCAGTACCCGTTCCGATGTTCCGGCGGAGCTTCCCGATTTGGACTTCGAGGCGCAGTGTGTCGCCGGGTCGCACGGGGCGCTTGAAGCGGACGCGGTCGATACCAGCGAAGAACGCCATCTTTCCACGGAAGTCTTCATGACCAAGGAGCGCGACTGCTCCGACCTGGGCCAGGGCTTCGACGATCAGTACTCCCGGCATCACTGGGTTGCCGGGAAAGTGACCGACGAAAAACGGTTCGTTCACCGTGACATTTTTAATGCCAACAGCCCGTTGGCCCCATTCGACTTCAATGATCCGATCCACAAGGAGGAAGGGGTAACGGTGCGGAATGATTTCTTGGATCTGCCATGCCTCGAGCATCATCCACTCCTCGACCAGCTTCAGGCGAGTGCACTGGCATGGCGCCAGACAAGCTGGCGTCGCGCCGGGCCGATGCCGATCATCGTGATCGGAACACCAATGAGTTCTTCAATCCTTTCGACGTAACGCTGGGCGGCAGGTGGCAGATCGGCGAACGACGCAGCGTGACTGGTGTCCGTCTGCCATCCGGGCAGGATCTCGTAGACCGGCTCTACGGCCATGTATTGGTCGAGTTGGGCCGGTGGGGCAGTGAGTTCGCGATCGCCGAGGCGGTATCCAACGCAGACACGAATTTCGGGTAGTGGATCGAGCATGTCCAGCTTCGTCAGTGCGGCTTCGGTCATCCCGTTCAAGCGCGCCGTGTACCGTGCCGCGACCGCATCGAACCAACCAACACGGCGTGGTCGACCAGTGGTTGTCCCGTACTCACGTCCTCGCTCACGCAGCAGCTGGCCAGTCTCGTCGGTCAGCTCTGTAGGGAACGGACCAGCACCGACGCGTGTGGTGTACGCCTTGAAGACACCGACCACTCGCTCGACTTGTGTGGGGGCGATGCCAGCTCCTTGGCAAGCGCCCGCAGCCGTCGGAGAGCTGGATGTGACGTATGGGTACGTTCCGTAATCGAGGTCGAGCATGGTGCCTTGCGCAGCTTCAACAATGACGTGCTTGCCCGCAGCAAGCGCGTCTTGTACGAAGACTTCAGCGGCAATAACGAACGGAGCGAGTGCTTCACCCCAGGTGCGCGCTTCGTTCAGAAGTTCGTCAAGATCAAGCGGCTGCTGATGATAAAGGTGCACGAAGAGCGTATTCTTCTCAGGAAGCAAAATCTCGAGCTTTTGCCGTAAGAGTGCCTCGGATCCCGGTAGCAGATCGGCGACACGGATGCCACGTCGTGCCACCTTATCGGTGAAGGCTGGACCGTTGCCGCGGAGCGTTGTCCCGATACCAGCTGCACCGCGACGCTGCTCCTCGTACAGGTCCAGAAGTGGATGGTACGGCATGATAACGTGTGCCCGGTCGCTCAAGTAGAGCTGGCCGAGCCGTGCATGGCGCTCGCGCAGCGCGGCAATCTCGCGAAGGAGGTCGGGGGGAGAGACAGCTACTCCCGCACCGATGATGCAGGTGCAATGTGGATAAAGGATTCCGGATGGGATCACGTGAAGCTTGTAGATGCCCTCGTCGGTGACGACTGTGTGCCCGGCATTCGTTGAACCGTTCGGGCGGATGACGATATCAGCGGTGGCGGCCAGGGCATCGGTGATTTTCCCCTTGCCCTCGTCACCCCACTGGCCACCCAGCACGATGGTCACTGGCATCGATCCGACTCCTTGTTCTGGTCCTGACAAGTGGGCAAGCTGCCCTGTGAACTATAGCACTACGGGCGTATTCAGGCGCGGATGCGCGCTTCCCGGAGGTCGCGCAGCCGCTCGAACAGGCGACGCTCCTCCTCGGTCAGATCGGTTGGAAGCACAACCTTGACCTTGACAAGCAAGTCGCCACGCTCGCCGGTCCGAAGAGAAGGCATCCCCTTTCCGCGCAGCCGGAAAACCTGTCCATTCTGGGTACCAGGCGGGATCCGCAGGACGACAGGACGATCGAGTGTGGGTACCGTCACTTCGCCACCGAGAATTGCGGTGTAGAGCGGCACCTCGACTTCGGTGCGTACATTGTCACCCTCAAGTGTGAACTGTGGATCATGAACGAGATGCACCCGGAGATAGAGGTCGCCTGGCGGCCCGCCATTGATGCCTGGCCCACCTTGCCCAGCGATGCGGATTCGTGAGCCTTCCCGTACACCCGCTGGGATCTTCACTTCGAGCGTCTTGGTGCGTGTGACATACCCGCTTCCGCCACAGACCCGGCAGATGCCATGCCCGTTCAGACCGGTACCGTGGCAGGCTGTGCAGCGCTCGTCGATCTTCACATCGATCCGCCGAGTTGCACCGTGGTAAGCCTCACGGAGCGTCACCTCGATTGGATGCTCGTAGTCCTGCCCGCGCTCCGGGCGTGCGCGCATCCGGACGCGCTCCGTACCGGTGGTGAAAAGATCCCCGAGATCCCCAAAAAGCAAGTCGAAGAAGTCCGAGAAATCACTGCTGCGTCGGTGCCGACGCTGCTGTGCCCGCTCTCGGGTACCGAAGAACCACTCGGCAAAGTCGGTGGCTCCACCTTGCGCACCTGCGGCTTGCTGGTAGCGCTCCCAATCAGCGCCGAAGCGATCGTACTTGGCTCGCTTTTCGGGATCCCGCAAAACCTCGTACGCCTCGTTGATCTCCTTGAACTTTTCCTCAGCCTCTGGCGACTTGTTGACGTCAGGGTGATACTTGCGCGCGAGACGCAAATAGGCCTTGCGGATCGTCTCCTGATCCGCGTCGCGCGGCACACCAAGGATCTTGTAGTAGTCCTTGAACTCCATCGTTACCCATCACCTCGAAATCACCCGCGCTCCGACTGGAGTATAACTCTTGAGCCGACTTGTAGCAACCCTGGTGAGATTCAGCGGCGCAGGGCCGTGCATCAACCGGGGAGCGGTTGTGATGTGAATGATGCACTGGACTGCCCAAGGCGCGATCGGACTTGCGCCCAGAGGTGGACAGTGAAGAGGAGCCAATGGACCTGAGCGCCGCTTGTGATGAGGATACTGGCAGCGATGCCAGGGAAGCACAGAAGGATTGCTAACTGGGAGCCAAATTGCACGGCGATCGCGATCCCAAGGGCGTACCCGAAACTCACAACCCAGACAACCAGAAGATCACGGATGGCTTTCCCAATCTCGTTCAGAATCGGACGGAGAGCAAAGGCCTCAGCAAGACTGCCGCTGAATACCAAGCGCGTCAGAGGGATAGGGAGGGGAATACTACCGAGTGCGGCAACAAGTGGAACAAGGCAGAGCAGACCGACAAGCGAGACAGCAAGCGAGGGGATGGTGAGGCGTGGTTCGTCAAAGAAAAAGGGAACGAGTGCGAGGGCGCTACAGAACAAGAGTACATAGACGGGAGAGAACCAAACGATAGCGACGAGTGTTGCCTTAAAGCCGAGTACCAGATCCTGGCTCCACAGGTTCCAGGCGGGGAGTTCAGTGTCATCACCAGACAGGACAGCCTTTAAGTACCGCAGAGCCCAGCCGAAGACCAGTAGATACCCGATGAGCGGTATGAAAAGCAGAAGAGCGCCAATAATCCCCTTTTCGAGCCACTGCCTGTCGCGGAATGGAGCTGTGAAGGCGCGCGCGATGTCCACATTCGGTTCCTTAAGCCATGCTCAAAGCGTCCCAGTTGGGCCACCCAGCGACGCGCTTTGTCGTGTCTTGTAACGACACCCTCCTTGGTGGTCGCGTTGTTGCACCGAGGCTAACAATTCTCCGTGCACACTGACAAGGGATAGCTCTCCGGCCGATTCTGTCTCGTCTTGGCAGGCTAATCATGCAGTTGGCATCACGGGCGATGGGGCTGCCGCACTCTCTCCACCAGCTGCCAAACGACGTCGTACCTGGCCATACAAATGTGCCTGCACAAATAAAGTATACAGCAATGTACCAAAAATACCTACAATACAGAGGACTACACCAAACAAAGCTATGATTCCTAGCACAAGAGAAGCAATAAAGACAATGAATAATTGGATACCACTCCGACTTATCTCGCCAAATATCTCAGGTAGTTGAAGCGCTGCACTAAACCGCTCCGTTACTGCGAAACGTGTGACAAAGAGTGGTGCAATAAAGGCGATAAACGTACTCAGCACTGACGATAGGCAATTTGCACAAAGACTCCATATCTGTGGGATAGTTACTAGTGGCGTGTTGCTAGCAGAAGAGTCTCCGGCAAATTGTATGGCAAGTGAGGAAGATGTAATAGTAGATAGAGCTAAGGTGCATAGAGATAGAATCAGGACAGGTGAGTTCCAGAGCAATTGCAGGATAAACCCCTTCAGCCCCCGTAGAAAGTCACCGCCGAAGTCATCCCATTCGGGTAATGGTAGGTCGGCGCCAAGCGCAGTCTGCCGCATGATACGGAGCATGTACCCGTACAGGATCACCCACCCGACAATCGGGATGACCAACATCACGAGGGCAATGAGGGCTTTCTTGACCCACTGGGGATCTTGAAAAACATAAGAGAATGCGCGACCGAGATCCATGCCCCCGTCCCTTCCCAGCACGCCAGCAAACTTCCCTCCGAGAGCATTCTAGTCGGCATACTGTGCCCGGTCAATCCTCTCCCGTAATGGCGGCGCTCAGATCGAACAGGAAAGTGCCTACAACAGAACTCTCTCCCTCGTTCACGGGACCATGTGTCGGCACGTGCTCTACCGACAGCTGGCCGAGGAATTCACGGCGAAAGGGCCTTCGCTCCGATGACTTGCAGGGAGTTTCCGCTACCGTAGCCAAATGTTTAAGGCTGACGACCAAGACACGCAGAAGAGTGCGGAGAGCATGTAATGCACATGCCGAGGAGAAACAGGGGGAACGGAAAGCGTGGAACCGACTGCGGGCGTAGGCGCCATCGTGACGGCCGACGCACGTACTCCTCTCAAATGACTCCGACGCACAGCCACGTTAGACCGTCGTTGCGGAACTTTGGAGCCCAGTAACCAAGCGGGCCACGCGCTCGAGGATGTGACAGAGGGTCGTCTTCTTACTCCAGCCGTCGGATGACGAGCAAGAGTTTCCCTTGAATCTCAACGTTGTCGATGGTCGTATAGATGGGCTGCATCGCGGCGTTGGCTGGCTGGAGCCGTACGATGTTGCCTTCCCGATAGAAGCGTTTGAGCGTCGTCTCTTGCTCGCGCTTCAGCCATGCTGCGACAGTATCGCCGTTCTCCGCGGTCGCTTGACGGCGGAGTACGACGATATCACCGTCGTCGATAAGCGCGTCAATCATGGAAAGGCCTTTGACGCGCAATGCAAAAAGATCTCGTGTTGCATGTCCCACGAGGCTCGCGCCGAGCTCCACAAATTCGGTCGCGCTCTCTGTTTCGACTGGCTCGAGAACCGGCAATGGTTGACCTGCAGCAATTGTGCCAATGAGTGGCACGCGGACCACATCGTCGTGCTTCGTAGTCCGTCGCTCGAGCAGCTCAATGCCGCGCGAAATATTGCGGTTCCGACGGATGAAACGGAGATACTCGAGTACGTTCAGGTTATAATCAACAACACTGGTGGACGAGATGCCGAGACCGGCTTGGATCTCGCGCACCGTCGGCGGATAGCCGCGTTCGTCCACGAAGGTTCGGATAAATTCGAGGATATCCTGCTGGCGCTTCGTGAGTCGCTTGCCCATCGGTTCCCGTCGCCTTCCGTCGTCGAACCGTCGCTGCCAGTATAGGTGCGAACATCCGTTCGTGTCAAGTGGCGCGGTCGGCGAGATTCTGGAAGAGTTTGATGGCTATCGTTGATCTCTTCGTCTTTACGCTGTTTCTAGCGCTCTACACACTGGCCTTCCTCAGCGGGATCGGACGGGCGCTTGCTGCCCTTATAACCTGGTTCGGTGTGATGGTGGCAGCGGCATTCTTTACCCGTCCTCTCGCGGGGGGACTGCGCGAGCTTATACCGGCGATGTCCCGTTGGGCAAGCGAGCTCTTGGCACTCCTGCTGGTCGTCGTTTCGGTCGGGTTGCTCGGCATCTGGGGTAGCATTTGGTCCCTACGTGCCGCACCAGTCGCGACATGGCGTTGGCAAGGACGAGGGAGCGGGCCAATCAGTCTCTTGCTGCAGGCGCTACTCGCGATGGTATTTGCTGGTGCGGTCACGGTGTCAGTCGTCATGATCATGACGAACACCATTGGTCAGCTGCCCCGTGACGCGTTTGGGGTACGGCTGCGGTCCGAGATAGAGCGTGCCCGTCTGGTGCCGCTAATCAGCGACGCGGAACCTTGGGTGCAGCGTGTCGTCATTGACTGGGTGCCGGGAGAACCGCCTTCTCTCCTCGGAGGAGCGTGAGGCGAGTATGACAAGTGATCTGCTACGTCTTCTTGAGTTCGACAAGATACGCTCGATGCTGGCGACCTACTGCCACTACTCGGTCGCTCGTGAGCGAGCCCTCGAGCTTACGCCGACGGCTGATCCAGAGCAGGTGCGGTATCTCCTCCAAGTGACACGCGAGGCCGTGCGGTTGCTCAGCGAACGTCCTGGCTTTACGGTCGGGGGATTTCGTGATCTTCGACCGCTCGTGGAAACAGCTCGACGTGGGGTGGCTCTGGCACCAACGGACCTCCGGACGATCCTGGATACGCTTGAAGCGGCGCAAGCGCTGCGTCGTCAGTTCGCGAGTTCGGAACGCTGGGCAGAACGGTATCCAGCGCTGGCTGAGTTTGTGGATGCACTGGCCGACTTGCCAGCCCTGCGAAGCGACCTTGCGCGCAGCATTGGCCCGCGTGGCGAGATCCTGGATACCGCTTCGCCCGAGTTGGCTGCGATTCGACGACAGCTCAAAGAAGCCCACGATCGGTTACTGGAGCGGCTACGCCGCCTGGTCGCGGAGCGGCAGGACGCAGTGCAGGAGGCGTATATCACGGTACGGGAGGGACGTTATGTGATCCCCGTACGGGCAGATCGTCGTTCGGCCGTGCCAGGCATTACACACGACGTGTCGGGCAGTGGCCAGACTTTGTTCGTTGAGCCGCTCGAGGTGATCGAACTCAACAATCGCTGGCGGGAGCTGCAAGCGGCTGAGGCGCATGAGATCGAGCGCATCCTACGAGTGCTGAGTGCTCGTGTCGCGGAGGAGGCGGCGTCCCTACTGCGCACGGTAGAAGCAGGTGCGGCGCTCGATCTGGCGCTGGCAAAGGCGAGGTTCGCCTTGGACCTGGATGCGAGTGAACCAGAGCTCTTGCAAGCAACAGAGCCCGCCAACGCCACTGGGCACCCGCGACTGCGCATCCGTTTGCGGCGGGCGCGTCATCCGTTGCTTGATCAGCGGACGGCGGTTCCGATCGACATAGAGCTCGGCGAGCGCTATCGGATCCTGGTCATCACTGGGCCAAATACTGGTGGGAAGACGGTCGCTCTCAAGACGGTCGGGCTGCTCGTACTTATGGCGCAGGCGGGTCTCTTCATTCCAGCGGCGCCAGGAAGCGGACTGAGTGTCTTCCCGGCAATCTTCGTCGATATTGGTGACGAGCAGAGTATCGAGCAGAACCTCTCGACCTTTTCGTCGCATTTGCGGCGCATCGTGGCGACGTTGAAGCAGGCTGATGCGTCGAGTCTCGTCTTGTTAGACGAACTGGCGGCCGGGACGGATCCACAGGAAGGAGCCGCGCTTGCTCGCGCGATCCTAGAGCGCCTCCTTGCGATCGGGGTGCTCGGTGTTGTGACAACACACTATCCAGAACTCAAGGCGTTTGCAGCAGGGACACCAGGGCTGGAAAACGCGAGTGTCGAGTTCGATCCCGTCACGTTGACACCAACCTATCGCCTGATCATCGGGCTTCCTGGGCGTTCCCATGCACTCCAGATTGCTCATCGGCTCGGTTTGCCGGAGGCGGTCATCGAGCGGGCGCGCGAGCTGCTCGGTGCAGGAAGTCCACAGCTTGATCTCTTGATCGCTGAGATTCAGCGGCGGCTCGCAGAGGCTGAGGCGCAAGCGGCAGCAGCGGCCCGTGCTCGTCAGGAGGCTGAGGCGCTTCGCAAGGAGGCTGAACGGCTTCTGGCCGAAGCAGAACTCGAAAAGCAGCAGGCACTGACTGCAGCGCGCGCTGAAGTGGAGAGCGAACTTCGTCGGGCTCGTGAGCTCGTACGGAAGCTTGAGCGGCTGGCTGAATCACCGACGTATCCTCCGCCGCAAGTTGTCGAGTCCAGTCTCCGCGCGCTCGAGGAGGCGCGACGACGCGTCCGGAGCTTCGGTGCTAGCCGAAATGGCCCCTCGGGTCCAGCTGTAGCCGTCGGTGATCGAGTTGAGATCCCTACTCTAGGGCTTGAGGGTGAGGTGGTCGAGGTTATTGCCGAAAGTGATGAGGTCGAGGTCCGGGTGGGACAATTCCGCGTTCGGCAACCGCTGTCAGCGGTGCGGCGCCTTGAAGCGCGTCCTGTTGAGGCGACATGGCAACCTCCGTATACGGTGGTCACACAGACAACACCGACGGTGGAACCGGAACTCCATCTTCGCGGACTGCATGTAGAAGAGGCATTGGTACGGCTCGATCGATACCTGGATCGGGCAGTGCGGGCTGGACTTCCGTGGGTGCGGATTGTGCATGGCAAAGGAACTGGCGCGCTACGGCAGGCGGTACATGACTTCCTTCGGAATCATCCGTTGGTCGAGCGCTGGGAACTTGCTGGACCTTACGAAGGGGGTCATGGGGTAACGGTGGTTTATCTTCGAGGGTAGGGAGCAGCGTGGCGACATCACGCGGAGATGATGAGCTTGTCGAGCTCGCGGTGGCCCCGAACGAGGTGGTAGCCGCGCTCTGGCGCGGTGTGCTGGAAGAGGCGGGTATTCCGGTCCTTGTCAAGGTGCTCGGGCTTGGCCACGCGTATTGGTCGACATTTGCGGCCGAGCATGCGCTCTACGTTCGGCGGCGAGACAGTGCCCGTGCTCGGGAGCTCTTGGAAGCATTAGAGACGGAACCTTGAGAACCCCTCGGTTACCGCGCAGATGCAGAGGCAGGAGCCGCTGGCGCGCCGAGGAGAACCGTAGCGCGTCGTGTTTCGATTTCTTGCAAGACGCGTTGGATAGCGTCCCAAAGCGTGCACGCCAAGCGCGATGTCACAAGCCGTACTTGGTTCGGGGTGACATAGACCCCTGGCCCGATCATTCGTCGCAAGCGTTCGGGATCAAGCCGGGTTCCTACTACTGGTCGGATAAACACTTCGCCGTCGCGCTCCACGATCGACGCTAGTCCGAGGCGGTTGGCCCAGAGACGAAGGTGGGCAAGATCAACAAGGCGCTGGACTGATTCCGGAAGCGGACCAAAGCGATCGCGGAGTTCGAGAACCAGATCGTCAAGCTGTGCGGTCGTGCGGATCGCCGCGAAACGCTGGTAGAGACTCATACGGACCGCCTCATCACCACAGTAGTCGGTCGGAATTGTCGCCTCGACCGGCAGATCGACTGTCACGCTGGGCGCGTCTTCGATCGGCCGGCCCTCACGAACCTCCTGGACAGCGCGCGCCAGGAGCTGCGTATAGAGTTCGAGCCCGACCGCAGCGATGTGTCCACTCTGTTCGGGACCGAGAATGTTACCAGCGCCTCGGATCTCGAGATCGCGAAGGGCGATCTGCAGCCCAGCGCCCAGTTCGGTCGCTTCCTGGATCGCCTCCAGACGTGCCTGAGCCTCGCTGGAGAGAGGCCGGCGATCATCGTAGAGGAGGTAAGCATAGGCTCGCTGGTGGCGACGTCCTACTCGACCTCGGAGCTGATAAAGCTGTGTCAGGCCTAACTGGTGTGCTTGGTCAATGATAATTGTGTTAACCGAGGGAATATCGACACCAGACTCGATGATCGCAGTGCACACTAGGACGTCGAATTCTCGTTCGATGAACGCTAAGATAATCCGTTCCAGTTCAGCTTCCGGCATTTGCCCGTGCGCGACAGCGAACCGAGCCTCAGGAACAAGTGCTCGGAGCCGGTCCGCAAACGCGTTGATAGATTGCACCCGGTTGTGGACTACATAGACCTGTCCGCCGCGTGCGAGCTCGCGCAAGATCGCTTCCCGGATGATGGCATCGCGAGCAGGTGTGACAAAGGTACGCACCGGTGTGCGCTCGATCGGTGGTGTCGCGATGATGGAGAGGTCTCGCACTCCCGAGAGGGCAAGATACAGGGTGCGGGGAATCGGCGTCGCTGTCATGGTTAGCACATCGACGTTCGTGCGCAAGCGCTTGAAGTGCTCCTTCTGTGCGACGCCGAAACGATGTTCCTCATCGATGATGACGAGCCCGAGGCGCTTGAACTCAACATCACGTTGGAGCAGGCGATGGGTGCCAATAACGATATCTACTGAGCCGGTGCGGAGACCGGCGATAATCTCTCGTTGCTCGGCCTTCGTGCACAGACGGGAGAGCATTTCCACTCGAACCGGATACGGGGCAAGACGTTCGCGGAAGGTGTTGTAGTGCTGCAGAGCAAGCACCGTCGTCGGCACGAGGATCGCTACTTGGTATCCATTGTTTACCGCCTTGAATGCCGCGCGAAGTGCCACCTCGGTCTTGCCAAATCCGACATCGCCACAGAGTAGCCGGTCCATCGGACGTGGGCGTTCCATATCCGCTTTGACTTCTTGGATTGCTCGCCACTGGTCTGGCGTTTCCTCGTACGGGAACGATTCCTCGAGCTCTCGATCCCATGCCGTATCTGGACCGAACGCGATACCAGATGTCGCCTCGCGCGCTGCGTAGAGCTGGAGCAGTTCGAATGCGAGCTCGCGCACAGCCTCGTGGACGCGCCGTTTCACGCGTGCCCACTCTGGAGATCCGAGGCGCGTCAACTTCGGCTCAACATCAAACGCCTCGTAGAGTGTGATCCGATCCAGCTGGTCGACTGGAAGATAGAGCCGATCGTTGTCGGCGTATTCCAAGAGAAGATACTCGCGATGGACACCGTTAATAACCAGACTGACTAACCCGCCGTATCGGGCGATCCCGTGGTCAACGTGAACGACGTACACGCCAGGGGTGAGTTTGCTCAGGAGGTCAGTCGAGGTCGGACGGTGACCGCGACGGCGCGGGCTCGGCAGGCGGGTGAGCCCATACAGTTCACGATCGGTCAGGATCAACACCTTCGCCTCTCGGTGTGCCCATCCACCCGGCAAGCGACCACGGGCAACGGTAACGGCCGCGTCCGACACTTCAGGACGTGAGGTTAGTGCCCATTCGGTCAGCCGTTGGAGAATTCGGTCGGGTTGTTCCGTCACGATGCCGATCGTATAGCCCTCCGCACGATATGGCTCCAGGAGGGCTGGAAGCGTGTCAAGGCGACCAGTGACGGTTGGAACTCCTGTGGTAAAGCCAAGATCCGATGACTCAGCAGAACATCCGCTGGGTTCACTGGTCGCACCAAGCCAAAGGACAGGGCGATCGGCGAGCGCGCGCAGGATCAACGCCGAGGCGTGGTATGGACGGGGCAGGCCACGAGGAAGTTCGCCACTCAGCTCACTGGTGTCACGGAATTCCTCGGCTTGTCGCTCGAACTGCTCGAGTGCGAGCTGTACTGCACCAGGATCAAGGATGACGACCGGCCGGTCTGGGGCGTGGTAGTCGAGAATTGTTGCGGCATCAGAGAGAAGAAATGGGAGGACGAACTCTGGGGGTGGTACAAGTTCCCCGCGCTCGAGTCGGTCGAGTAGACGTGTCCATTCTGCTAGGACCTCCGGGCGGAGGGAGCGTGTGTCAAGTTCTCGGAGCTTTGCAGCTGCCAGGCGGTAGGTGCTGATTGGTACATCGCTGATGGGCAGGACCGTGATCGTTTCCAGTCGGTCCGTGGTACGTTGCGTGGCAGGATCGAAACGACGAATGGCTTCGATCTCGTCACCAAAGAACTCGACACGGATTGCGGCCTCACTACCAGGAGGCCAAAAATCGATGATGCCGCCGCGCCGACTGAATGAGGCCGGATGTTGCACGAGCGGAGCCGCAGCGTAACCGCTTTCGGTGAGAAACTCCAGCAGCAGCATTGGTCGGAGCTCTCGACCGACCTTTAGTGTCAGGCTACGAGCGTCTACGGTTGCTGGTCTAGGAAGAAGCTGGGTGAGGCCACGGGCAGGAACGATGAATACCCCTGACGTCGCGTTACGTAGCTGGGCAAGGAACCAGGTACGGTCAGCGGCAAGCGAACGATCTTGGGTGAAGATATCGTAGGGGAGCGTCTCCGGAGCCTGCCAAGAGATGACGGGGAACTCCGGAAGAAGCTGAGCGATGGCATACGCTAGATCGTCCGCATGATTTTGCCGCGGGACGACGACGAGAAGAGGCTCGCCGCTACGCAAGGCCAATGCTGCGATGAGCGCTGGCCGAGCTGCAGGGGGGACCGCATCAGCTACCACGCACCGGCGCACCCGCAAGGTGGAAGTAAGGCTGACTATGGAAGGAGCAGAGATTAGCTTCCCAAGGACGTCGGTCTGGATCATCTCGGCAATCGACAGTGCGTTGTAGGACAATACCGAACACCCCGCCCCACATCACGGGGAGGGGGTAAAAAGGGATACCATCCAACGATACCACATTGAGGATAGGGCGAAGATGCGATTCCGCGACATGCCGGCGCGTTTTGGCCTTTTGGTTGGGGCGGCGCTGGGTATGCTGATCGGGTTCAATATTGCGCGTCACTGGTCTTCTGAGGAGGACCTCATTCTTCGCATCGAGCCGATATCGACCCCGTCGGTCATCATCGTCTATGTGACCGGAGCGGTTGAGCGACCTGGACTCTACACCGTGCCGAGCGATGCAAGGGTGGCCCAAGCCGTTGAGCTAGCTGGTCCACGTGTCGAGGCGGATCTCGCGAAGATTCCGATGGCCGAGCGCTTGCGGGACGGGCAGACGGTGGAGGTGCCGGTCCGACAACGGCCCGATGTGCAGGTGACACCGGGTGCCACAGGTGAGGGTATGCCGAGCCAGGCTGGCCCTGTTCCTCAAGAAGAGAAGATAGACGTGAACCGTGCCACCGTCGCGGAGCTGGAGCGCTTGCCAGGGGTAGGGCCAGCGCTCGCCCAGCGTATCGTGGCGTACCGCGAAGAACATGGACCGTTTCGATCGATTGAGGAGCTCGCCGAGGTGCCCGGAATCTCCGCACGAATGGTTGCCGAATGGGCCGACCTGGTCACAGTCGGGAGCTCTACCGAATGACCGGTGCGTGGCTCGGGCTCGGCTTCGTGCTCGGCGTCTTAGCGGACCAAAGCAATCCGCTCAAGTCCCTCGTCTTCGTGATCAGCCTGGTGATGAGTTGCTGGCTGATCGGGCGCCACGGCTGGCATCTGGTTCGCATTGTTGGTGTTCTCCTTGTCGGTTTCGTGTTCGGGGTTGTTCGCTATCAAGTACTTCCCGTTCCGCCAGCGGAAGGGACAAGCGCGAGTGGAGTGGTGCTCACTGTGGCTGGCGATGGCTCCGAAACACTGGAGGTCGTCATTCTCCGTGATGATGGGCAGCTAGTGGGCCTTACTGTGAACGATCCCGTAGCGGTGCAGGTTGGTGAACGTGTTGTCTGGGAGGGAGTCTATCGTCCGGGGCGGAGCACTGTCGCTGGAGTAGAGGTCGTCGGGCAGTACGAGATTCAGTCCTTCGACGCCGAGCAGGAACGAGCTCTTTGGCCTCTCTTGGCGTTGCGCAACTGGGTACGGCAAGCCGTTCTCCGTGTGGTGCCGGAACCAAGCGGCTCCCTTGCCTTAGGGGTCATGACTGGCGACGACCGTGGGCTGGCGGCACCGACCCGAGACGTGCTTCGTCGGTCAGGGCTATCACACCTCACCGCAGTAAGCGGCTGGAACGTCGCGGTTGTAACGGCGGTGATAGAAGGGTTCCTTGCTCGGCTTAGTCCCTGGTGGTGGCTGCGTTGGGCTGGTACCGGGACGGCAGTCTGGGGTTATGCAGCACTGACAGGACTAGAGCCGCCGGTCCAACGAGCAGCCACGATGGCGACACTTTATCTTGTTGCGCGCTGGCGCGGCTGGCCGCGGGAGCCGATTTCGGCGCTGGGCTGGGCAGTCGTGGGATTGTTGTTCGTTCGTCCGGAATTGGCGCGCTCACTGGCTTTTCAGCTCTCAGCGATTGCGACGGCTACGCTGAGTGCGATGCGACTTGGTGAGGCAAAGGAGAGGCAGTGGAAGGAGTTCCTACTCGTCCCGGTCGCGGTGCAACTTGCCGTAACGCCGCTTCTCCTGTTGCGCTTCGGAACATTCTCACTCATTGCACCGCTCGCGAATGCGCTGGTGGAGCCCGTCATGCCATGGTTGTTGGTCGCCGGGCTCCTGGCGCTTTTGGCAGCGTTGATGGGTTCGCTGGGTATAGTGTTAGCCTTTCCGGCGTGGGCTTTGGGTCGATGGATTGTGTTGGTTGCTGAGTGGTTACTGCGAATTCCCGGAGCGAGTGGGGTGATGATCGAACCCCCGGTATGGATCGTCGTATGGCTGTATGTACTTGCTGCTGGCTCGTGGCTCGCGTGGATTGACAGGGGCAGAAGTGACACGTAAAATTGCGGCTGGTACCGGCGCGGTGGCGCAAGCCGGTGTAGCTCAATTGGCAGAGCAGCGGTTTTGTAAACCGCGGGTTGTGGGTTCGAGTCCCACCATCGGCTCTACCGGAGTGCAGTGGGGGGATGCCCGAGTGGCCAAAGGGGCCTGGCTGTAAACTAGGTGCGTAAGCTGCGGGGGTTCGAATCCCTCTCCCCCCACCCAAAGCCGCGTTTGCGCGGATGGGCCCACGACGTCGAGGCGTGGGCTCTTTGGTGTGAAGGGCTGTACGAGGCGAGGAGGGGCTAGACGATGAGCAAGCCGCGGTTTGAGCGGACGAAGCCGCACGTGAATGTAGGGACGATTGGGCACGTCGATCATGGGAAGACGACGTTGACGGCGGCGATTACGAAGGTGTTGAGCTTTAAGGGGTTTGCGAACTTCAAGCCGTACGAACAGATTGACAAGGCGCCGGAGGAGCGGGCGCGGGGGATTACGATTGCGATTAGCCACGTGGAGTATGAGACGGAGAAGCGGCACTACGCGCATGTCGATTGTCCGGGGCATGCGGACTACATCAAGAACATGATCACGGGTGCGGCGCAGATGGATGGGGCGATCTTGGTGGTGAGTGCGCCGGATGGGCCGATGCCGCAGACGCGGGAGCACATTTTGCTGGCGCGGCAGGTGGAGGTCCCGGCGATTGTGGTGTTTTTGAACAAAGTGGACATGATGGATGATCCGGAGTTGTTGGAGCTGGTGGAGCTGGAGGTGCGGGAGCTGTTGAGCCAGTATGGGTATCCGGGGGACAGTGTGCCGGTGGTGCGGGGGTCGGCGCTGTTGGCGTTAGAGTCGAAGTCGACGGATCCGGAGGCGCCGGAGTATGCGCCGATTTGGGAGCTGTTGCGGGTGGTGGATGAGTACATACCGACGCCGGTGCGGGCGGTGGACAAGCCGTTCCTGATGCCGATTGAGGATGTGTTTGGGATCAAAGGGCGAGGGACGGTGGTGACGGGGCGCGTGGAGCGGGGGCGGCTGCGGCCTGGGGAGACGGTAGACATTGTGGGGTTGGGGCCGACGCGGCAGACGGTGGTGACGTCGATTGAGATGTTCCAGAAGGTGTTGGATGAGGCGGTGGCGGGGGACAACATTGGGTGTTTGTTGCGGGGGATAGAGCGGGACGAGGTAGAGCGGGGGATGGTGCTGGCGGCGCCGGGGTCGATTACGCCGCATACGGAGTTTGAGGCGGAGGTGTATGTGTTGTCGAAGGAGGAGGGGGGGCGGCATACGCCGTTCTTTGCGGGGTATCGGCCGCAGTTTTACATTCGGACGACGGATGTGACGGGGGAAGTGGCGGGGTTGCCGGAGGGGGTAGAGATGGTGATGCCGGGGGACAACGTGCGGCTACGGGTGGTGCTGGACAAGCCGGTGGCGCTGGAGGAAGGGTCGCGCTTTGCGATCCGTGAGGGCGGCCGGACCGTCGGCGCCGGCGTCGTCACCAAGATCATCAAGTGAGGGGTGATCGCTTATGTCTCGTCGGCCGACGCAACGAATCCGCATACGCCTGAAGTCGCACGACCACCGGATTCTCGACCAATCGGCCCGGCAGATTGTCGAGACAGCCGAAAGCACGGGGGCGAAAGTTGCTGGGCCGATCCCGCTGCCGACGCGGATCGAGCGGTTCACGGTCATTCGCTCGCCATTCATCGACAAGGACTCGCAGGAGCACTTTGAGATCCGCACGCACAAGCGGCTGATTGACGTGCTGGAACCGAGTCCGTCTACGATCCGCGCGCTGATGCGGCTGACGTTGCCAGCGGGAGTAGACATCGAAATCAAGCTGTGAACGCAGGAGACTGCGTTCCTGGTCATGCTCATCGTGTGGCGTGGACACGCATAAGTGTCTGAAGCCACCAGAGAAGCGAGGAGAGCCGATGATCGAGGGACTCTTGGGCCGAAAACTCGGCATGACACAGATCTTCGATGAGGCGGGGCGGGCTGTTCCTGTCACCGTGCTTGAGGTCGGCCCGTGCGTCGTGACTCAAGTGAAGACGAAAGAGCGGGATGGCTATGAGGCCGTCCAGCTCGGTTTCGGACACCGCAAGCGGCAGAATAAGCCCATGCAGGGGCATCTGCGCGCCTCTGGAGCATCACCCCGCTATCTGAAGGAAGTTCGCGTCGATGATCCTGGGCAGTTTCAGGTTGGCCAAGTGGTCGACTGCAGCATCTTCCAACCTGGGCAACTGGTGGACGTCATTGGGTGGCGAAAGGGGCGCGGCTTCCAGGGCGGGGTGAAGCGGCATGGTTTCGCCGGGGGCCCAAAGACGCACGGACAGTCTGACCGCCATCGGGCGCCTGGCTCGATCGGTCCGACCACTGATCCTGGGCGTGTGCACAAAGGCAAGCGCATGGCTGGCCGGATGGGTCCGGTGCGTGTGACTGTGCAGAATCTGAAGGTGATGCAGGTCGACCCGCAGCGCAACCTCGTGCTCGTCCGGGGCGCCGTGCCAGGTCATCCGAACGGCCTTGTCATCGTTCGCCATGCCGTGAAGCAGCGGCGAGCCAAGGCAACGGCGTGATGGAGGGAGAGGGAAGAATGTTGGTTCCGGTTTACGATCTTGAAGGGCGAGCGGTCGACCAGATCGAGTTGGCTGACTCGGTCTTCAACATCACGCCGAATATTCCGGTGATGCACCAGGCCCTGGTACGGCAGTTGGCCAATGCGCGCGCGGGAACCCACGACACTAAGACGCGCGGCGAGGTGCGGGGTGGTGGGCGAAAGCCATGGCGACAGAAGGGAACCGGACGCGCACGACAGGGGAGTATCCGAGCGCCGCATTGGAAGGGCGGTGGCGTCGTCTGGGGACCGCATCCGCGTTCGTATCGCCAGAAGATGCCCAAGAAGATGCGGCGACTTGCGATCCGGTCATTACTGTCGGTGAAGCAGCGTGAGAATCAGCTGGTCGTGGTGCGCGGGTTGAATGAGATTGAACCGAAGACGAAGGTGATGAAGGGCGTGTTACAGCGGCTGCCGCTGGCCAACGCGCGGTCGACGTTGATCGTGGTCGATCAACGTCGGGAGAACGTGCGACGGGCAGCCGGGAATCTTGAGGACGTGAAAGTGCTCGTTGCACACAACATGAACATTCGGGATGGATTGAAGTACGAGCGGATGATCTTAACTCCCGAAGCGATCGATGTAATCCATCGCTTGTGGGCGCAGGAGGGGGTGTGAGAGTATGGAACTCACGTATCAGGAAATCATCCGGCGCCCGCTAATAACCGAAAAGAATACGCGGCTTATGCAGATGAACCAGTACATGTTCGAGGTTCATCCTGAGGCAAATAAGGTTCAGATCAAGGAAGCAATCGAGCGGACATTCAACGTGAAGGTGAAGAAGGTGAACACGATGAATGTCCGCGGGAAGGTTCGCCGACGCGTGCGGAAGCGCGGTGGCGTGCCTATCGTGGGGCGAGAGCGCTCATGGAAGAAGGCGATTGTCACGCTCGAGCCCGGGTACACTATCGATCTTTTCAGCCAGCTGTGACACGGCGGAGATGAGGTGCGGCGATGCCGATCAAGGTTTACAAACCAACGACGCCCGGGCGTCGCAATATGTCGGTGCTCACCTATGAGGAGATCACGAAGGAAGAGCCCGAGAAGTCGCTCATAGAGCCGCTCAAGAAACACGCCGGGCGGAACAATCGCGGGGTCATCACGACCCGACATCGTGGGGGTGGGAACAAGCGGTTCTACCGCATTATCGACTTTCGGCGGGACAAATGGGGAATCCCCGCGAAGGTGGCGGCGATCGAGTACGACCCCAACCGGACGGCGTTTATTGCCCTCCTGCACTACGCCGATGGGGAAAAGCGCTATATCTTGGCGCCGTTGGGCCTGAAAGTGGGCGATGTGGTGCAGTCGGGGCCGGGCTCGCCGATCCGGGTGGGGAACGCGCTCCCGTTGCGAGAGATTCCGCTGGGTACTCAAGTCCATAATGTGGAACTGTACCCGGGGCGCGGCGGACAACTGGTGCGCGCTGCCGGTGCGGTGGCGCAGGTGATCGCCAAGGTGGACAACTATGTCCACTTGCGTCTCCCATCCGGTGAGATCCGGATGGTGCATGCTGACTGCATGGCGACGATCGGGCAGGTTGGGAACCTGGATCACCAGAACGTGAGCATCGGCAAGGCGGGACGCAAGCGGCATATGGGTTGGCGTCCCGCAGTGCGTGGTTCGGCAATGACGCCGCGTGACCACCCGCACGGTGGGGGTGAGGGGAAGGCTCCACGGGGCATGCCACCGAAGACGCCGTGGGGTAAGCCGGCGCTCGGTAAGCGCACGCGCCGGAACAAGAAGTCCGATCGCTTCATCATCCGGCGGCGCTACGAGGCCTAGCCGGTAGGAGGTGCGTGAATGGGACGATCGTCAAAAAAGGGTCCGTACATCGATCCGAAACTGAAGAAGAAGATTGACGAACTGAACCGGACGGGGGAACGCCGGGTCATCCGAACATGGGCTCGCGATTGCACCATTTTCCCCGAGATGGTCGGTCATACCATTGCGGTTCACGACGGTCGGCGGCATGTGCCGATCTACATCACCGAGCAGATGGTCGGTCATCGACTCGGTGAGTTTGCACCGACCCGGACCTATCGCGGGCATGGCAAGGATGCTGAGCGGACGACCCGGCGACGCTGACGGAGGGAGCGAGCGATGGAAGTCCGAGCGAAGGTGCGAGAGGTCCGGGTCTCGCCGAAAAAAGCGCGGATGGTCATCGATGTGATCCGCGGTAAGCCGCTCCAAGAGGCGCTGGCCATCTTGCAGGTGCTGCCGCAGAAAACTGCACCGATTGCCCTGAAATTGCTTCGATCTGCGGCGGCGAACGCAGAGCATAACTATGATCTGGATCCGGAGCGGCTCTACGTGAAGCGGATCTACGTCGACGAGGGGCCGCGCTACAAGCGCTGGCAGCCCCACGCGCGCGGTCGGGTCGGGCGCAAGTGGCGCCGCACCTCGCACATCACGGTCATTCTCGACGAGTTGCCGGAGAAGGGAGCGCCGCGTGGGTAGGAAAGTTAATCCGATCGGCTTTCGGTTGGGGATCGTTCACGACTGGGAATCGAAGTGGTTTGCCGAGAAAGATCGGCAGTACCGGGAGCAGTTGCACGAGGATTTGGACATTCGTGAACTGATTCACCGGGAGCTGCCGCGAGCTGGGATCTCGCGTATCGAGATCCAACGCGCGGTGAACCGGGTCGATGTTACGATCCACACCGCGAAGCCTGGCGTGGTGATTGGCAAGCAAGGCGCCAATGTCGAGCGACTGCGCCAGCTCCTGGAGGCGCGCATCGGAAAGAAGGTGCACTTGAACATCCAGGAGATCCGCAAACCGGAGCTCGACGCTCGCCTTGTCGCTGAAAGTATTGCGGAGCAGATCACGCGGCGCGTCTCTTATCGCCGAGCGATGAAGCATGCGGCAGCAGCTGCAATGCGAGCGGGGGCAAAGGGCGTCAAGATCCGAGTCAAAGGACGCCTGGGTGGCGCTGAAATGAAGCGCATGGTATGGGAGATGGTAGGGCGCGTGCCACTCAACACGATTCGCGCCAATATCGACTATGCGGTGGTGCATGCGCCCACGATCTACGGGCAGATCGGCGTGAAGGTGTGGATCTACCACGGAGATGTCCTGCCCGAGGCGCAGCCGAAGGTCGCGCCTGCTACCGTCTCAGCTGAGTAAGACGAGGGGCACAGAGATGTTGATGCCACGACGTGTGCAGCATCGCAAGCAGCACCGCTACCGAACGAAAGGGATCGCCTGGCGAGGCAACACGCTCGCCTTTGGCGAATATGGGATCCAGGCACTTGAGCCGGCCTGGGTGACCGCGCAGCAGATTGAGGCAGCACGTCGAGCGATTACAAACGCGGTCCGGCGTGGTGGAAAGGTGTGGATCCGGATCTTCCCTGACAAGCCGGTCACCAAGAAGCCGGCTGAAACGCGCATGGGAAGCGGCAAGGGGAATCCGGAATATTGGATGGACGTGGTGAAGCCGGGCCGGATTCTCTTCGAACTGGCCGGCGTACGCGAGGAGCTCGCTGTGGAGGCGCTCACTCGTGCCATCCACAAGCTGCCGTGTCGTTGCCGCATTGTGAAGCGCGAGCGTCCAGGCGAGATGGCCGAGGAGGAAGCGGAATGAAGCCCGCTGAACTGCGAGCGATGACAGATGACCAGTTGCGGCAGAAGCTGGAGGAGCTCCGGAATGAGGTCCGCGATCTCCGCTTCGCTGCCGCACTGGGGCAGCTCAAGGATACCTCGGCGATCCGGAAGGCGCGGAAGGATATCGCACGGATCTTGACGATCCTCACTGAGCGAGAGCGAGCACGTTTGGCCGAACAGGGCCTGCTTCCCCCGCCGAAGCTCACGCGGCGGGAACGGAAGCGCCGGAAGCAGCTCGAGCTGCAACAGCGAAAGGGGTGATGACGGGTGGAGGAGCGCGGTAGGGAATCACAGGGGCAAGTATCGATCCAGAAGCCGAAACGACGGCTTACGAAGGTTGGGCGCGTCGTTTCGGATAAAATGGATAAGACCGTGGTGGTGGCGGTTGACTATTGGCGGCGCCACCCACTGTACAAGAAGACGATTCGCCGCACGAGCAAGTTTTACGCGCACGACGAGCATAACCTTTGCCGGATCGGGGATCTGGTGCTCATCGAAGAAACCCGGCCGCTGAGCAAAATGAAGCGCTGGATCGTGCGCAAGATTCTCGAGCGCGCGACGCCAGAGGTACAGGCGGAGCTAATCGAGGAACGCGAAGCACGCGAACGAGAGGGTGAGGTCGAGCAATGATCCAACCGCTCTCGAAACTGGTTGTAGCGGACAATACAGGCGCGAAGGAAATCATGTGTATTCGCGTCCTCGGGGGCTCCAAGCGTCGCTACGGGTCGGTAGGGGATTTGATTGTCGCCTCGGTCAAGAAGGCCGAGCCGAACGCGTCGGTGAAGAAGGGCGATGTCGTCTATGCGGTCATCGTCCGCACGAAAAAGGAGTACCGGCGCAAGGATGGGTCGTACATCAAGTTTGATGATAACGCGGCCGTCCTTGTAACTCCCCAGGGCCAGCCACGAGGCACCCGTATCTTCGGCCCAGTAGCACGGGAGCTCCGGGACAAGCAGTACATGCGCATCATCTCGCTAGCCCCGGAAGTATTGTGAGGGGTGCCGGACATGGCGGAGAAGATCGTCACAGGCGACGAGGTTATCGTCATTCGCGGCAAAGACAAGGGGGCGCGTGGGCGCGTCCGTCAAAACTTGCCGCGCGAAGATCGCGTGATCGTCGAAGGTGTCAACATTGTAAAACGCCACCAACGTGCGATTCCGGGCGTGCGGCAAGCGGGCATCATCGAAATGGAAGCTCCAATTCACGTCTCGAAGGTCATGCTTATTTGCCCGCACTGTGGTAAACCGACGCGGGTGGGGTTCCGCTTTACAGAGAGCGGTGAAAAGGTTCGTTATTGCAAGAAGTGCCAGCAGACGATCGAGAAGCCGACGGCGCATCGGCGAGCGAAGTGAGGCGAGTGAACAATGGCGACCGAAGTACACGAACGCGTGGAACCGCGCTTGAAGCGGTTGTACCGCGAAGAAGTCGTACCCAAACTGATGGAAGAGTTTGGGTATCCGCACCGTTTTGCGGTGCCGCGACTGGAAAAAATTGTCTTGAACATTGGCCTGGGTGAAGCGGTTTCGAATCCCAAGGCCATTGATCACGCGATGAACGATCTTGCGGCGATTAGTGGTCAAAGGCCGGTCGTGACACGAGCACGGAAGTCGATCGCGGCATTCCGCTTGCGCAAGGGGATGCCGATCGGCGTTATGGTGACGCTACGCGGCAATCGCATGTGGGATTTCCTGGACCGTCTGATCTCGATTGCCTTGCCTCGCATCCGTGACTTCCGTGGCGTGTCGACGAAATCGTTTGACGGCCGTGGAAACTACACGATTGGATTGCGCGAGCAACTCGTGTTCCCTGAGGTTGATTACGATAAGATCGATAAAGTGCGTGGCCTTGAGGTGACGATTGTGACGACGGCCCGCACGGACGTCGAGGCCCGGCGGCTTCTTGAGCTGCTGGGTATGCCGTTCCGAGACTAACGGGGAGCGAAGAAGAGCGATGGCGCGAAAGGCGAAGATTGTCGCATCACTCAAGCCGCCGAAATACGCAGTACGGCACCGGAACCGCTGCAAACTGTGTGGTCGGCCGCGTGCCTATATGAGGAAGTTTGGGCTGTGTCGAATCTGCTTCCGGCAGTTGGCTTCAATGGGGAAGCTGCCGGGAGTGAAGAAGGCGAGCTGGTGAGTGGTGCGGCGCTTGGAGAGCGGGGCGTGAGGGCAATGACGATCACCGATCCGATCGGAGACATGCTGACGCGTATCCGGAATGCCGGGATGGGACGCAAAGCAGAAGCGACCATGCCGGCATCGAAGATGCTGGTGGAAATCGCGCGAATTCTCAAAGAAGAGGGGTACATCGCTGACTATACTGTCGAACCGGCTGAGCCACGGCCGATCCTGCGGATCCGTTTGAAGTACACCCCTGATAAACGGCATGCGATCCGGGAGATCAAACGCGTCTCGAAGCCCGGACTGCGGATTTATGTGGGGAAGGACGAGATTCCGCGGGTGAAAGGGGGCCTTGGCATCGCCATCCTGACAACCTCGCAGGGGGTGATGACCGACGCCGAGGCGCGTCGTCGTGGCATCGGCGGTGAGGTCATCTGTACCGTGTTCTAAGTGCAGGAGGCCGCAGATGTCGCGTATCGGCAAGCGCCCAATTCCCATTCCGGCTGGGGTGGACGTCCAGATTGCGGACGGACTCGTCCGTGTCCGTGGCCCCAAGGGGCAGCTGGAACTGAAAGTTCACCCGAAGATGATCGTCCAGCGAGTGGATGGGGTGATTCAGGTCCAGCGCCCTTCCGACGAGCGTTTCTTCAAGCAGCTGCATGGACTGTACCGAACCCTGATTGCGAATATGGTCCAAGGAGTTACTGAGGGATTCCGCAAGGATCTCGAGATTCATGGGGTTGGGTACCGTGCAGCGCTGGAAGGCAAGACGCTCGTCCTCAACGTTGGGTATTCGCACCCGGTGCGAATTGATCCTCCCCCTGGTATTAGCTTCATCGTTGAATCGCCGACTCGCATCAGCGTTGTCGGGATTGACAAGCAGCTGGTAGGTGAGGTTGCTGCACAGATCCGGCGTGTTCGCCCACCGGAACCGTACCAGGGGAAGGGAATTCGGTACGCGGGTGAGGTGATCCGCCGTAAGGCCGGTAAGACGGGTAAGACAAAGGGCAAGAAGTAACGAACCTCAGAGCAGGCTACCGCTCGGAAACGTCTGCCGACGAGGATCGAGCGGTCATGGAATCGATGGAGGGAGCGAATGCGGTTCCAGTTCAAGCGGCAACTATCGCCGCGGAAGCGCCGGCATCTGCGGGTGCGAGCAAAGGTCTTCGGCACTCCAGAGCGGCCGCGTCTCAATGTGTTCCGAAGCAACAAACACATTTATGCTCAGATTATCGACGATACGCGTGGTCATACCCTGGTCGCTGCCTCAACGCTGGAGCGGGAGGTGCGGGAACGGTTTCCGGAGCCGCACCCGAAGGTGGAGGAGGCACGTGTTGTCGGCCAGGTTATTGGAGAGCGTGCGCTCTCGAAGGGAATCACGAAGGTTGTCTTCGACCGTGGTGGGTACAAATACCACGGTCGGGTGAAGGCGCTCGCTGAGGGAGCGCGCGCTGCGGGCTTGCAGTTCTGAGGACAGGGGCGAGGACGACGATGGTATTGGTCAAAGAAGGACGACGAGTCGATCCGAGCCGCGTGGGGGAACTCCGGGAGCGGGTCATCCAGATTGCGCGGGTGGCCAAGGTCGTCCAAGGCGGTCGGCGCTTCCACTTCCGAAGCGTCGTCGTGGTGGGCGATGGCCAAGGGCATGTGGGAGTAGGCATTGGCAAGGCCACCGAAGTCCCGGACTCGATTCGTAAGGCAGTCGAGAATGCGAAGAAGCACCTCATTGAGGTGCCGCTCGATCGCACGACGATCCCGCACGAGATCGAGGTGAAATTCAAAGCGACGCGTGTCCTCATGAAGCCAGCAGCGCCGGGCACCGGCGTCATTGCGGGTGCGGGTGTTCGTGCGGTTGTGGAGGCGGCCGGCATCAAGGATCTGATTGCGAAGACACATGGGAGCAATAATCCGGTGAATGTCACCCAGGCGGCGCTGTTGGCACTCAGTCAGCTTGAATCCCCGGAAGACGTTGCTGCGCGGCGTGGCCTTCCGGTCGAACGCGTCTTGCGTGGACGACGGAAGCGAGTGGAGAGCGATGGCGAGTAAGCGACTCCGTATTACCTACGTCAAGAGTATGATCGGCTACCGGGAGAAGCAGCGTGAGACGCTGCGCTCGCTGGGACTGCGTCGGCTCGGTCAGTCGGTGGAACACCCCGATACGCCGAGCGTTCGAGGAATGATCGCAAAGGTGCAGCATCTCGTCCGTGTTGAAGAGCTGGGCGAGCGCCCAGCCACGGAGTGAGGCTCGGAGGATACAGCGATGAAGCTTCATGATTTGAAACCGGCGCCAGGTTCCCGAAAGCCGAAGACCCGGGTTGGTCGCGGGATTGCCGCGGGGAAAGGGAAAACCGCTGGACGGGGAACCAAGGGCCAGAAAGCTCGCGGAAAGGTTCGGCCGGGGTTCGAGGGTGGTCAGAACCCCTTGTATATGCGCGTTGGTCGCAAACGGGGTTTCAAGCACCCATTTAAGATCGTCTTCGAGGTCGTCAACGTTGGGCGGCTCAACGATCTTCCGGTAGAAGGTGTCATCACTCCTGATATTCTGCGACAGTATCGTCTGGTGCGTGAAGACGGTGCGCCTGTGAAGATCCTGGGCAATGGTGAGGTGACGCGGCCATTGCACGTGCAGGCGCACGCATTCTCGGAGAGTGCTCGTCAGAAGATTCTGGCGGCTGGCGGCACCGTGGAGGTCATAAGCTGATGCTAGAGGCAGTCGTCAGCGCATTCAAACTGCCGGACCTACGGAGGAAGCTCCTCTTCACCGTTGGCATTCTTATTATTTTCCGCTTCGTGGCCACGATCCCTGTACCTGGTGTCGACCAGGAGGCGCTAAAGCGCCTCCTCGAGACGAACCAGTTTCTTGGGGTACTGAACCTCTTTTCCGGTAGCACCTTGACCAACTTCTCAATCGTGGCCTTGGGGGTATATCCCTATATTACAGCGTCTATCGTCATGCAGTTGCTGACCCCGGTTATCCCAAGACTCACGGAACTTTCGAAGGAAGGGAATCTGGGGCGTGCCAAAATCAATCAGTACACACATTGGTTGACGGTACCGCTAGCGTTCCTGCAGGCTTACGGCCATGCCGCCCTGATGAGCAGTGCAGGGGTTCTCAGAGACTTCGGCCTGTTCAACAGCGACACTTGGCTGCGGAGCTTGGCGCTGTTGCTCACGCTCACGGCCGGGACGATCTTTCTCGTCTGGCTCGGGGAGCTGATCACCGAGAATGGTATTGGTAACGGCGTCTCGATCATCATCTTGGGTGGCATTGTAGCCCGATTGCCGAGTGCAATCGGCCGGTTGGTCACGGGCGGCACCCTCTCCGAGAACCTCATCGGTACTGTGGCCTTTCTTGCGATCGGTGTCCTCATTATCGTTGGAATCGTGCTCATCACGGAAGGACAACGGCGTATACCGGTGCAGCACGCGCGGCGAGTGCGACGTGGTCGCGTCTACGGCGGTGGAATGACGTACATACCGCTGAAGGTGAACTCTGCTGGAATGATCCCGTTGATCTTCGCGATCAGCATGTTGCTGTTGCCAGGGATGATCGCGAACTTCCTCGCGACCTCGCAGATCGGGTGGCTGCGCGATCTGGCGAACGGGCTGGCCCGAGTATTCGACCCCAATAGCCTGCCGTATCAAGTCGCATACTTCGTAATGGTTGTTGCCTTTACGTATTTCTACACCATGATCCTCTTCCAGCAGCAAAACATCGCTGAGACGCTTCAGCGCCAAGGAGCGTTTATCCCTGGGATACGCCCGGGGCGAGCGACAGACGAGTATCTCACCAAAGTGTTAATGCGCATCACGCTGATCGGAGCCCTTTTCCTCGGCGTCGTGGCGGTCATGCCCTACATTGTGGCGAAGATCACGGGTGTGACGGTTCTCTTCCTGAGTTCGACTTCCCTTTTGATCGTCGTCGGTGTTGCCATTGACACCATGCGGCAGCTCGAGGCGCAGCTACTGATGCGGAACTACGAGGGCTTCATCCGGTAGGGGGCTATTGGTGGCTGACCGGTGTCATGTGGTGTTGATCGGTCCGCAAGGATCGGGTAAAGGTACGCAAGCTGCGCGCATCGCTCCGCGGCTGCGTCTTGTGCATGTTGCGACGGGCGACCTCTTCCGCCAGCTGATGACCCGCGATGACGAACTTGCCCGGGAGGTGCGAAGTTACTACGATCGTGGAGCGCTCGTTCCGGACGAGTTGACGTTGCGCGTCCTTCTGCAGCGGCTCGATGAGCTCGAGCGTGAGGGTGCGGAGACGTTCAGAGGAGCGCTCCTCGATGGGTACCCGCGAAATCGCACCCAGGCTGAAGCGCTCGACCAGGTCCTGCGTGAACGGCGAGATGGCATCGCCGCAGTGGTTCACCTTGCCGTTCCCCGTGCCGTGTTGATCGAGCGATTAAGTGGACGTCTGATCTGCCCACAGTGTGGTGCAACCTATCACATCCAGTTTTCTCCACCGAAGACTGCAGGTCAGTGCGATCGCTGTGGTAGTGCGTTGATTCAACGGAGTGACGACACGCCGGAAGCGATTGCGCGGCGACTTGAGACATATGAGCAGCAAACCGCGCCACTGCTGGACTACTATCGCGCCCGTGGCCTGGTCGTGGACATCGATGGCAATCAGCCAATCGATGCGGTGACCGAGGCGATTCTCGCTGCGCTCGAGCCGCGTGTGGGCGATCCCTCGCGATGTCGATCGTCTTGAAGTCTCCGCGCGAGATCGAGTGCATGAGGCAAGCCGGACGGATCGTTGCGCTTGTGCTTGCGGAGCTCCGTACGGCTGCTCAAGCCGGTGTCACAACGGCGACATTGGATCGGCTCGCATCGGAAATCATCGCACGCGAAGGGGGAGAGCCAGCCTTCCGTGGATACCGGGGATACCCAGCGACCATATGCACGTCGGTGAACAACGAAGTCTTACACGGGATTCCGGGACGGCGGGTACTGCGCGCTGGAGATCTGTTGAAGCTTGATGTTGGGGTGCGCTGGCAAGGGATGTATGCTGACGCAGCAGTGAGTGTGGTTGTTGGCCGAGGCAGTCAACTCGCTCACCGTCTGGTGGAGGTCGTGGAGGAGGCCTTTTGGGCGGGTTATACGATGGCGAGACCTGGCCGCTACCTTGGAGATATTGGAGCGGCGATTGAGGAGATCGTGCGGCGTAACGGTTTTTCTGTGATTGAAGGGTATGCGGGGCACGGCGTCGGCCGTGCGTTACACGAGGAGCCTTCGGTACCGAATCATGCGGAGGCAGGCCGAGGCATGCTCCTGCGGAGCGGGATGACTCTGGCGATTGAACCAATGATCAGTGCTGGAAGTGGGCAGACACTCGTCAAGCGGGATGGCTGGACGGTCGTCACGCGTGACGGGAGCCTGGCAGCACACTACGAGCATACGGTATGGATCTCGGAGTCTGGGCCGGTGATCCTCACGCAATTGTGAGGAAATCGTGGTATACTGCACATTTGTGATGCGTGCGAGCGTTCGCGCGTGAGCGGGGTGGCGTGTGCCGAAGAAGGACGTTATCGAAGTCGAAGGGACGGTCACTGAGGCGTTACCAAACGCGATGTTTCGCGTGCAGCTCGACAACGGCTACGAAGTCCTTGCCCACGTCTCAGGGCGTCTGCGGATGCATTTCATCCGTATCTTGCCTGGTGACCGGGTACGGGTTGAGCTCTCACCGTACGACCTGACGCGCGGCCGGATCACATACCGGCTGCGCGGGCCGACGCGCGAGGAAGAGTAAACGAGGGGGTGAGGAGCAATGAAGGTTTCGGCATCGGTGAAGCGGCGCTGCGCCAAGTGCCGGATCATCCGGCGGCATGGTGTTGTCCGCGTGATCTGCGAGAATCCAAAGCACAAGCAGCGCCAAGGATGAGGGGGTAAAATGGCGCGCATTGCTGGAGTTGATCTCCCGCGCGACAAGCGCATTGAGTATGCGCTGACGTTGATCTACGGAATCGGTTGGACGACGGCGCGGAAGATTCTGGAGCGCACCGGCATTGACCCGTGGACGAAAGTGCGCGACTTGACGGACGACGAGGTGCAGCGCCTTCGGGACATCATTGAGAAAGAAATGGTAGTCGAGGGCGACCTCCGACGTCAGGTTGCGATGAACATCAAGCGCCTGATTGACATCGGGTGTTATCGCGGCATCCGTCATCGGATGGGCTTGCCGGTGCGTGGTCAGCGGACGCGGACGAACGCGCGGACACGGAAAGGGCCGCGCCCGCGGATCGGTGTCAAGAAGAAGGCGAAGCAGCAGTCCTAGTCGCCGGGGACTTCCAGAAAGGGTGAGAGCGCGATGGCAGATCGACGACGCGGAGCAGCCCAGCGCGGTGCGGCTCGGCCACGACGGCGCGAGCGCAAGAATGTACCGCGCGGTCGCGCCTATATCCATGCGACATTTAACAATACAATTGTAACCATGACCGACCCGAACGGAAACGTGATTTGCTGGGCGAGTGCTGGGTCGAGCGGATTCAAAGGGACTCGGAAGAGCACCCCGTACGCGGCCCAGGTGGCAGCCGAGAATGCTGCCCGAAAGGCCATGGAGCACGGCATGCGGCAGGTTGACGTTTTTGTGAAGGGTGCGGGGGCCGGGCGCGAGATGGCGATTCGTGCCCTCGCGGCTGCGGGTCTTCAGGTCATGTCGATCACCGATATCACGCCGGTTCCACACAACGGATGCCGGCCGCCGAAGCGACGACGAACATAGGAATGATGAAGGAGGGTCAATGGGACGATACATCGGCCCAGTCTGCCGGCTCTGCCGGCGGGAGGGCGTGAAGCTCTATCTCAAGGGTGAGCGTTGCTTTGGGCCCAAGTGCCCGATTGTGAAGCGTCACCCCAACAAGAATTACCCGCCGGGGCAGCATGGCCCGGCACAGCGCGCTGCTCGGCGTCCTTCCGAGTTCGCGCTGCAGTTGCGTGAGAAGCAAAAGCTGAAGCGTATCTATGGGATCCTGGAGCGACAGTTCCGCCGTCACTTCGAGGAGGCGGAACGGCGCCCCGGGCTCACTGGAGATAACCTGCTCCAGATCCTGGAGTCGCGTTTGGACAACGTCGTTTACCGGTTGGGGTTTGCCGACTCACGTCGCCAAGCTCGCCAGCTGGTACGACACGGACACTTCCTCGTCAATGGGCGGAAGACGGATATTCCGTCGTACCTCGTACGTCCCGGTGATATCATCGCTGTCCGCCCTGAGAGCCGTCGCCGGGAGTACTTCAAGGTGCTCGAGGAGACGGCGAAGAATAAGGCGGTGCCAGACTGGCTGAGCCGGGATCTTGAGACTATGAGTGGGCGCGTGCTGCGCTTGCCGACTCGGGATGAGATTGATATCCCGTCGGTGAATACGCAGCTCGTCGTTGAGTACTACAGCCGTCGCTGATCGCACACGAAACTCATCACTTGGGGAGGCGAGATTCGTGCTCGACTTTGCACGACCGCGAGTGATCCAGACCCACGCTGCCCCGACATACGGGCGGTTCGTCGTCGAGCCACTCGATCCAGGATACGGCACGACGCTCGGGAACGCCCTACGTCGCATTCTGCTGCGTTCCCTGCCAGGAGCAGCTATTACACGTGTCCGCATTGCTGGTGTGTGGCACGAATTCTCGACGATCGAGGGTGTCCGAGAGGACGTAACCGAGATCGTACTCAATCTCAAGGGGATCCGGCTGCGTGCTATCACGGAGTTCCGCGAGGCACGCGCGACCCTCTTCGCCCAGGGCGAGGGTGTTGTTCGGGCCGGAGACGTGGACTGGCCCGCCGAGGTCGAGGTGGTCAATCCTGACCATGTCATTGCGACCCTCGACAATGATCAGGCGCGTCTCGAGATGGACCTCTGGATCGGGCGAGGCCGTGGCTACCTTCCGGCAGAGGCGCAAGAGATCCGGTCGATCGGGGAAATTCCGATCGATGCGATCTTCACGCCAATTCTCAAGGTGAACTACGTCGTTGAACACACCCGGGTCGGTGGTGCGACGGACTACGATCGGCTCATCATGGAAATCGTCACTGACGGCACGGTTGACCCGGCGAAGGCACTCGTCGAGGCGGCTCGAATCCTCGTCCAGCATGCGAAGTGGATCGCAGAGTTTGACAGCGAAGCCGCTGAGCAGCCTGCTGAAGAGTGGACGCCAGCTCAGGTCGACGACACCCGTTTGCTGTCGGAGATTGGCCTTTCGCAGCGTGTTCTGAACGCGCTGCGGGCGCGCGGCATCGAGCGCGTCAGCCAGGTGCTGGCGATGCGGCCGGATCAACTTCTTGGCATTCGCAACTTCGGCCCTCGTGCGCTCCAGGAGCTCCGCGAGCGGTTGCAGGAAAACGGGTACACCGAGGGCCCGCTCT
>Ga0101945_1000247_pt1 | contig 111966 bp, 90 predicted proteins | sample DewCreD2012metaG_2_FD_75246 | JGI IMG/M metagenome (GOLD analysis project Ga0101945, IMG submission 75246) | Hot spring sediment bacterial and archeal communities from British Columbia, Canada, to study Microbial Dark Matter (Phase II) - Dewar... ... | reverse complement strand
TACACAGACCCTGAAGCGCCCGCCAGAAGAGCAACAGTTCAAACGATGGCGCCAGTGCGCAGAGCAGGGTCGGCAAACCGAGGAGAAGACAACTGCCGGCCATTACCGGTTGACGGCCCAGGCGGTCGCTGAGCGGGCCAACAGCCAGTGAGCCGAGCGCAATCATCAGAACGACAACCGAGACGGTCAAACCCGCCGTTGCCGGCGCGACATTGAATGTTACCGACAACTGGGGCAGGATCGGTTGGGTGAGATACATGTCCGAGAAGACAATCACGCCGGCGCAGTAGAGGGCAATTGTCCAGGCGCGGCGAGAGGTAACTGAAGCAGCGTTCATGCGCAATTACTCATCATCGTGTCCGGGGTAGCACAGGCGTCAATGTGCGCTACGTGCGACGGCCTGGGAGAGATTGTGGGGCGAGAAACTCCTCATTCCTCATCATCATCGCCTACCCACAGAAACCGGTTGAGGTCAATCAGATAGTCATCACTTACCGCCACACCTTCAGCTTCCAGGCGTGCCCGTTGCTCATCGGCGGCGTAGACATTGCTGATACGACCGACCCGATTAATCACTCGCCACCAGGGTACATCGTTGTCGCCAAGCAGCGCATGCAGCGCATACCCGACCATGCGGGCCTGACCGGGAAATCCAGCCAGGGTAGCAATGCGCCCATAGGTACAGACGCGACCCGGCGGAATGCGTTTTACAACGGCGTAAATGGCTGTATACGGCGATTCGCTACTAACGCGCATCTCAACGTTGATTCGGCTGTGTCGGGTTGAAGGCGATCATCCGATTGCAGATCGGTGAAGAACCGGTATCAGGATAGTCTTGAGACAATGGTCTCATCAACATGATATGCGTAGAGGGATGCAACGATGTCTGCAATCCCTCTACAATAATTTCTGACGCTACGGTGGTGTCAGACAAGCCAGACGAACTCTTTGTTACGCCAGGCGGCCACCATCAACCGCCAGCGTCGCACCGGTCACAAACGAAGCCTTGTCTGAACAGAGCCAGACGACCGCATTGGCGACCTCTTCAGGCGAACCGAGACGACCAATCGGTTCACCCTCGGCAAACTGGGCAAGCAGTTGGGGATCACCCTGAGTAAAGCGGTCGATCATCGCGGTATGAATCGTACCTGGACAGATTGCATTCACACGAATACCGTTACGCGCGTACTCAAGAGCTGCCGCTTTGGTGATACCAACAATACCGTGCTTGCTGGCCACATACGCCGAAACGCCACGCGATCCGGCCAGACCAGCGACCGATGAGGTGTTCACAATCGCACCGCCGCCCTGCTTAAGCATGTGCCGGATTTCGTACTTCATACACAACCAGACCCCTTTGAGGTTGATCTCGATCACCCGATCCCAGACCTCTTCGGGATAATCGGCCAGCATTGCCTGCACGCCTTCAATCCCGGCGTTGTTGTGCGCAAAGTCGATCCGACCGAACGTGTCAACTGCCAGAGCAACCAAACGCTCCACTTCATCACGTTGCGAAACATCACAACGCACGAACAGCGCATCGGTATTCAAAGCCCGACACAGCGCAACCGTCTCTTCCCCGCCCTCGACATTCACATCAGCAACGACAACCTTGGCACCCTCACGGGCAAACGCCAGTGCTGAAGCACGACCAATACCGGCTGCTGCGCCGGTAACCAGCGCAACCTTCCCAATGAAAGGTGGCTCCATGAGTTCCTCCTCTAGCCAGTCTCTGCATGCGGTATCATACCATAAGTATATTGTTTCGCATATGTTCGAGGGAAACCCCATTATGTACCGTGACGACTACATTCTGCGGATGATTGCCCAGTTTGGAGCGATCATTCGCCATATTCTCGGTCTCTACCGCGAGGGTAAATCGCCGCTGGTGCGTATTGCTATCGATAACGCATACCGCGACCGATTAGGGGTGGGGAGTGATCAGATAGCGACGTTGAGTGATCAACAGTTGCTGGCACTGCTTCGCTTTCATCACCGGAGTGAGGAATGGTGGGTGGAAGGGGCATATCTCGCGGCACTTCTCACGACCGAGTCGCGTCTGTTCGCCGATGATGGCGAGGCGGAGGAAGCCGCAGTACGTGCGCTCCTGGCGTTGCAACTGGTGATTGAGTGCCGACTGGCTGCACCGGAAGATGTGCCCGATTATATTCCAGATTACGCCGTGCTTCTTGATCTGCTGCGTGACTATGTGCTGCCGACGCCAACCCTGGCGGCGCTCTTCACCCTCTGTGAGCAAAACGGTGATCTGGCGCGTAGCGAAGACCTTCTCCACGAGCTGATCTCCCGTGACCGGGCCGGCTGGCTGGCAACGGCCCGTGCGTTCTATACCCGCTTGCTCAGCCAGGACGATCAGGTGCTGGATGCCGGTGGATTATCGCGTGCGGAGGTGTTGACCGCTCTGGCAGAACTTGACCGGCCTGGATGATGAGCAAGCACCGGGGCAACAATCTTGCCAGAAGTCGTTCGTCAATCGTGAACAGTCAGGCGAGCGTGGGCAACCCTGCCGATGACACGACGTGCTCCACGCACCCTGAATGATCTACTGCAAGCGCCTATCCCGCCGGTGCGTAGGAAAGGGGCGCACGGCTGTGCGCCCCTTTCCGCTGCGGTCAATAGTCCTCAGTACGTACACCACGATCATGCAACGACCGTTAACCAACCCATCAGCGACCGTGATTTAGAAAATTGGCCAGCATCTGTTTTCCACCCTCGGTCATGATCGACTCAGGGTGAAACTGGACACCTTCTACCGGTAATGTGCGATGGCGCAGACCCATAATGATGCCATCGTCCGTCCACGCGGTGACCTCTAGTTCAGCGGGCAAATCCTCACGGCGCACGATCAACGAATGGTAACGGGTGGCGCGGAATGGCGAGGGAAGGCCGGCAAACACGCCCTGACCCTGATGGTAGATGGGTGATAGTTTGCCGTGCATCACCAGTGGTGCCCGCACGACTGCTCCACCGTAGGCAGCGCCGATGGCCTGATGCCCAAGGCAGACGCCGAGAATGGGGATGTGCCCACCTAACTGGCGGATCACGTCAACACTGATCCCCGCCTCTGCCGGCGTACAGGGGCCAGGGCTAATCACGATTCGGTCAGGAGCGCGGGATGCGACATCGGCAACGGTTATCTGGTCGTTCCGCACCACCTCAACGTCAGCGCCCAGTTCACAAAGATACTGGTACAGATTGTATGTAAACGAGTCGTAGTTGTCGATCAGGAGAACGCGCATAATTATCACTCCATCGTCTGCGATGCAATTGCCTGTTCACGTTCATCTTGGGTCAGGATAGCCCCTTTCGCCCGTGCCCGAATCAGCGCTTCCACACATGCCGGATCGAACTCCGTACCGGCACCGCGCTGCAAAAGTGCCAGGGCTTCGTCGATGGGCATTGGGGGCCGATATGGTCGATGGCTGGTAATCGCATCGAACACATCGGCAACCGCGACAATGCGGCCAAAGAGTGAAATATCTTCACCCTTCAGACCGTATGGATAGCCACGGCCATCAAGCCGTTCGTGGTGCTGAGCCAGTGCCGTCCACGACTCGCGCAGCAGATCGAGTTCGAGCAACCCATTATCGCGGAGAAATTCGATGCCGTAGAGAGGATGCCGGCGCATCTCGGCAAACTCTTCCTCGTCAAGCCGACCCGGTTTCTTGAGGATATGGTCAGGAACACGAATCTTGCCAACATCGTGCAACTTACTGGCAATGCGCAACTGGTAAATCTGTTCCCGTGATAGCCCTAGCTCTTGGGCAATGGCTACCGAAAAATCGCTGACCCGCTGACTGTGTCCACGAGTGTACGGGTCTTTAAGATCAATCGCCCCCGTGATGGCGGCAATAATCCGGGTAAACAGGCTATCCGTCTCTCGATACAGTTCAGCCAGCCGAATCACCGTTGCTGCCTGTGACGCAAGGGTTTGAAACAGAACAATATCGTCGTTAGAAAATGTTCGACCGTGCTTTGGGTTGAGGGCTTGCGACCCACCGATGATCATCCCCTCCACTTCACCACGTTCACCACCAAGAATGATTTGGGGCGAGCGCAACGGTACACAGAGAATGGCACGGGTCTGAAATCCGCTCCGTTGATCAAGTCCCTGGTAGAAGCGATGATCGCGCTGGACATCATTAACGACAACTGTTTCACCGGTTTCAATCACGTGACCGATGATGCCCTGTCCGCGTGGCACACGTAACGACTCTACGCGCTCGCTGTTTTCACCGCCGGCAATGTGCAAGACCAGATCGTTTCGCTCATGATCGATCAGCCAGATCGATGCCGCTTCGACCTCAAGCAGTTCGCAGGCGTAACTCATGATCCGGCGTAACAACTCATCACGTTCCAGGGTGGTCGTCAAATGTGAGACGATCTCGACCAATGCATGCTGGCGGCGTTCACGCTGTTGCGACTCTTCTAACAAGCGGGCTTTCTCGATTTCAGTCACCAGCCGTGACGTCAGCAGATCGATCAAGAGCAACTCTTCCTGATCATCGACCGCCTCAACCGCACCATTAAAGACCTGCACCACACCTACCGGTTCGCCTCGCAGCAGTAAGGGTACACAAAACATCGTGCGCAGATCGAGCGAACCCATTTCACCGAAGGTTCGATTCCAGCGTGGATCGTTCGCAACATCGTTGACGAAAAACGGTTGCCGATGTTGCAAAGCATAACCGGCCAATCCGGTATTCGACGGCAGGCGGCGACCGAGCAGCGCCTCACCGGCAGGACTGCCTTTCACGACTTTGAAAATGAGTTCATCGGTTGCAGCATCGTACAGGTAGAGGGTTCCGGCTTCTGATTGCGTGATCTCAATAATGAGATCGAGTAAACGATCAAGGAGATCATCGAGTTGGGTTGTAGCAGCAATCTGGTTGGCACGTTGGATAATCTCTAAGTACCGTTTAGGTGCTTGTTCTTGATCGTTCATAACCTGTTCCCCCTCTTGACCCATAGCTGAGATGCATGCGAGAACTTGTGTGACCAGCACGTACTACACCTGGTCACTGCGGGCCAGTGCCTGTATGTAGCGTACCAGTTCAGTAGCCTCCCCGGCAACAGCTACCGGCATACCTGCTGCCAGACTGATCTGGGCCGGTGAATGATCGTCGATAGAGCGTTCACCTGTATAGTCGAACATCACCCGTGGCAGTAATGCCCGGTCACAACCAGATGCACGAAGGGCAGGAATCACATCCTGTGCAGTCAACAAACCACTCACCGTTACCGTTTCGCCAAAAAACTGATTGACAACCGGGACAACCCTGACCGTCAGGTTTTCAATCCGATTCAGGCGGCTGGCGATCTGCTCCATGACCGGTGCGATCAGGGTGCCACACACCAGCGCCAGTTGTGTGGGGCGAGCAATACGAGCCGGCAAGCGCCGCCGGGCACGCATCCAGGTGTCGAGGAAGTCGCGCACCATCCCTACACCATTGCTGTACTGCGGCATATCGTCATAGACTTCAGCAGGAGGGATCGGACGCCCGGCCAGCAGGTAGAACTCATCGGAAGCATACACCAGGTGTAAGCCCAATTGATCATAGCAGCGGCGTTGATACGGCTCGATCATATCGATAACGGCGGCTGCCTCAACCGGCGTATAACAGCGAAGCGGAATATCGGTCACCGCACCGAGCCGTGAGCAGAAACCCATTTCCGGGTTATGGAGCGGCTGTGACCCCGACTGAAGAGGGATGGTTGCGGTGGGGTCTTCCCATAGCGGCTGACGTTCCCAGTTGGTATCAATCCACTCTGGCGTCTCGTGAATCTGGATCGCGGCCCGAATCGTCTTTGGTGCTTTGCCTTCAAAGCGAAACTTCGTCAGACCCACCGGCACCACAGCAATCGACTCGACAATAGGATGGAGGGCGATCAGGTCTTCAATACTCTGCCGCAACACCTCGCCATCATTGACCTGGGGACAGGCCACGATCTGGGTGTGAACGCGAATGCCCATCTTGCCCAGGCGGCGAATCTGCTCACGAACATCAGGCACATCGCGTTTGCCCAGCATAATCGCCCGCCAGAAGGGATCGGTGGCGTGGACGCTAATGTGCAACGGCGAAAGACGCTGACGCTCGATCCGTTCCCAATCGGCTTCGGTCAGATTGGTAAAGGTGACAAAATTCGCGTAAAGAAACGATAGCCGGTAATCGTCATCTTTCAGATAGAGTGTTTTGCGAAAGCCTTTCGGCATCTGGGTGAGAAAACAGAAGGGGCATTTATTATTACAGGTACGCAACCGGTCAAAGAGCGGTTCGGTAAATTCAATACCCAGATCATCGTCGGGGTCTTTATCAATCGTTATTTCGCGTTCATCACCGGTAGCGGTACGGATCAACAGGGTTACGCGCTCTTCCGCAATGGCAAAGCGATAATCAATCACATCGCGAAGCCGCTGACCATCAATTGCAACAATGATGTCACCCGGTTGCAGACCGATGTGTTCGCCCAGACTCTGCTCTGCGACACGGGCAATCACTCCACCTTCACCGGTGATGCGTTTTACGTCGGGTTGGTATTCCACGCCTGCTCCTAATCGAGAAATATGTTTGCCAAAGCTACACTGATGAAGTTTTTCGTAGCTTTAGTATGTCTATTGTATCATCATTCAGGGATTGATCTGACACGGTAGCGGGATAACGATCCCAGAAGCTGCTTCATCCATCGCTGAAAACGATGCAATACCCACATGTCACACGGCAGCCGGTATGACGCCTCGTATCACATCGTCATGGATGACGATCACACCCGGCGTTCGCATGACCAGCCGGGTCAACAACCTGACACGTACCAGATCGCAAGCACGGCTAGCGCGGCAGCATGGCTGCCGCACTCCAAATTTCGCGACACGCGCATGATGAGCGGTCAAGGCAACCCATCCAGCACATGATGGCACCGGAGATGGTTGTGAGAGCGCAACAGTACAGCGTTTTATGAAATGAGTGCTCGTTATGGGTAATGCATAGGCGGTATGCCAGGGGGAGCCGGCGGATTAACACCCTGCCGCAAGTCGTGGCAGCCCCTGCGGGGCTGGCCTCACGGCGAAGAGCGGTACCCCTGGACACGCCTATGCATTACCCACATGTCGCGCTGCGTTAGGCCAGGCTGCAAGTGCTCCCTGTGGCGCAGGCTTCCAGCCTGCATGGAGGCATCCTCGCCACCGCCGGCAGATGCTGCCCGTGACCGTTGGTGTAGAGGCACAAACCAAGTACAACAACACTTCTACGCGCAGGGATCGCCTTCATACCTGACCGACGCGATGATCGGCATGATCCCATCCAGCCCCCCCGTGACCAGGATGGGTAACGGTATGCCACGCGCTGGATCGCGAGCACGGCTGGCGCGGCAGCATGGCTGCCGCACTCCAAACGTCGCGACACGCGCATGACGAGCGGGTACGGCAATCCATCCAGCACGTGATGGCACGGCTGGAGCGGCGCATTGCCACTGGGCCAGTCGCTCAAAACAGCACCCATAGCGATCATACCCGCTGATACGCATGTGGTTGACACCAGTTATGGGTAATGCATAGGTCCCGCAGGAACTTGCACATCGTGAGCAAGAGCTTCAGCCCCACGATATCTTATATCCTACACCCTATATCCTATCTTCTACATCCTATTTCCTAACCACCCCCCTACACCAACGGCCACTGCCGACGCCGTTCACCGGTTAAGCGAGCCAGCGCATTGGCTACCGCTGCCGCAATCGGCCCCATCGGCGGTTCACCACCGCCAAACGGTTGATCGCCGCTGCGCAGAATCTGCACAAACACCTCTGGCGCATCGGCGATGGTCAAGAGCGGGTAGCGATCAAAATTACCGGCTTCAATCCGCCCATCGGCAATCGTAATCTGCTCGAACAGTGCTGCACTCAGCCCCATCATGATGCCGCCCTCGGTCTGAGCCGCCAGACCGTCGGGGTTGATGGCGACACCGGGATCGACAGCGGCCCACACCCGATAGACCCGCAACCGGCCTTCGACCAGACCCACCTCAGCGACATGGGCAGCTATTGTGCCGGCATCAATACTACAGGCAATCCCCCGCGCCCGGCCAGGTGGTGGCTGATCGTACCAGCCGGCCATTGCAGCAACTGCCTCCAACGCGGCACGGAAGCGATTGCCCGTCGCAGTATCGGGCAGGTGCCGCAGGCGAAAATCGAGCGGATCGCTACCGGCAGCCACCGCCAGTTCATCGATAAAACTTTCGACGGCAAAGACGTTCGCCAGTAGACCCAACCCCCGCCAGGGGCCGGTTGGCACCGGCAGATCGACCGTTTGCGCCTTGACTTCCAGGTTGGGAATGTCGTAGATAAGCCGGGCACCACGCCAACCGCCAAAATCACTACCGAACAGCCAGCGCAGTGGCGGCGGAAAGAGATCAAACAACACGTTCCCGCTCACATGGTGTTGCACAAGCGCGGCGATCCGACCATCGTCCGTGAGGGTAGCCCGAAAGGTTGCGTAGGTCGGTGGACGCAGATACCCGTAGCGAAACTCCTCGGTGCGCGTCCAGCCAACGTGAACAGGACGCCCAACCGCTGCCGACAACAGTGCCGCTTCGGTGGCAACAGTTGTGGTCACTTTGCGTCCAAATCCGCCTCCCAGGTAGGTTGGCGTAACCTCAACCGTCTCCGGCTTACGACCGATCACCTCGGCTATGGTGCGCGCAACCTGCACCGGTGATTGTGTGCTGACCCAGGCTCGAACCCGATCCGGTTGCACATCGACCAGGGCGGCCTGCGGCTCAAGATTGGCGTGTGCAGCCAGAGGAGTCTGATAGGTTGCCTCAATCACGCCGGCACCGCGCAGCGCTGCCGCAGCATCACCCTGCCGCTGAATCACCGTTCCCGATCCGGCCTGCGCTGCGAGCCGGGCTTGAAGCTCTGCCAGATTGAACGGCGGCGGCAGTTCCCAATCCAGTTCCAGATCGTTCAGTGCAGCATACGCCGTCAGCCGCGACTCGGCGACCACGCCGGCAAAGCCATCGCGAATCACCACCTCAACCACGCCCGGTCGGTTGCGAGCCGTACCCGCTGCTGCCCGCCGCAGCTTTGCCCCCAGACGCGGTGGTCGGGCAACAGCGCCGTAGAGCATCCCCTCAATCCGAGCGTCGTAGCCGTACACCGCTTCCCCACGAATCTTGGCCGGGAGATCGAGCCGCGGCACTGGCTGACCAATAATCTGCCAGCGCTCAGGTGGCGTGAGCGGAGCGGCTTCGGTGGGAGTCTCCCAGTTACGAGGTTGGGCGACCAGTTCAGCGAAACTGATCCGGCGTGCCGGCTGATCGGCATCAACCACGAATCCCTGCTCAATTCGGGTTTGCGCCGGTGCAATACCGAGCTGATCGGCACCGGCGGTGCGCAACATCTCGCGCAACGTCGCCGCCATCTCGCGGAGCAACGGGAAGAGTGAGATCACCGAATAGGAAGCACTGGTACCGGCACCATCGGCAACCGGGCCGAGCGAACTGCTCTGCACCACCTGCATCTGTTCCCAACTCACACCCAGCTCCTCAGCCGCAATCTGAGCCAGCGCCGTATGCACACCCTGCCCCATCTCCACCTTGGGCATCGTCATCGTCACACGGCCATCGGGCTGGATCGTGAACCAGAGCTGCGGTTCGCGCGGCATATTCGACGGAATATTGATCACATCAGCGAACATGTCGGCCAGCGCCAGCCGTGCCGCCGGTAGACCAAAGATTGCGCCCAGCGCCAACCCACCGCCAGCCAGCCCCATCCCGATCAGAAAACCCCGTCGCGTCATCCGCCAGCGTTTTGGTGATGTATCCTGCTTCATCCCGCCCGCTCCTTCATCAGCTCTGCCGCCCGCATCACTGCTCGCCCGATCCGGGCATAGGTGCCACAACGACAGTAGTTATAACGCATCGCCGCAATCATCTCTTCGTGCGTCGGCGTAGGGTTGGCGGCCAGCAATGCGGCTGCGGTCATCATCTGCCCGCTCATACACCAGCCACACTGCGGTACCTGTAGCTCAAGAAATGCCTGTTGTACCGGATGCAAACGCTCACCATCGGCCAATCCCTCGATGGTCGTAATCTGCGCCCCGGCCAGCGTCGCGATCATCGTCTGACAACTGCGAGTGGCCTGGCCATTCACATGGACGGTACATGCACCGCAGATACCGGCGCCACACCCAAATTTGGTTCCCGTCAGCCCCAGCTCATCGCGCAACACGTACAACAGCGGACGGGCCGGTTCATCAGCGACCGTGTAACGTTGACCGTTGATCGTCAATTCCATAATCATCCTCTGGTGCAATTGTCGTGCAATACCTGTTCATAGTATACTACCAGTGCACGGCAGAGTCACGGCAAGGGCGTTAGTAACCGATATGCGCTTGCCCACGGACAATGACGTTGGCGGCAGGTGCAGACGGTGAATCTGAACGTTGCCCGGCATGTTAACGAATCACCGTCGGGGAAGCGCAGGCTTTCCCGTTTATCGTCAAAAGGCGTAATCGATGACAACATCGGTGCAGAAACAACCCATTCTGATAGTTGGTGGCTTTGGCAGCAATCCATTGCTCTACGAGCCACTGCGTGCCCATTTGCATACCATCAGTGGCCAACCTGTCTTCATCACCCCCATCAACCGCCTGGATTGGGCACAGGTGGTGGTGTTCGATAGTTATGCCGGCTTACTTGAGAAACTTGATCGAGCGGTCAATCAGACCCTGGCCGCCACCGGCAGCGATAAGGTGATACTGGTCGCCCACAGTGCGGGTGGGGTTCTGGCCCGCATCTTTCTCGGCGACAAACCGTATCGCCGGCGCGCTTACTATGGCTATCAGCGCATCAGCATGCTGGTGACCCTTGGCACACCGCAACGGGCCATTCGTGACGGTCGGATTGGTGGGTTGAGTCAGATTCGCTGGGCTGATCAGAACTACCCGGGTGCGTACTGGCCAGACGTGCGTTACGTAAGCGTCATTGGCCGCAGCATCTTCGGCGATCCCGACGGCCCCCCGCCGGAACGTGGCGCCTATCAGAGCTATCGCCTGCTCAGTGGCGAGGGTGCCCAGTGGGGAGACGGCGTCGTACCACTTGATTACGGCCTCTTGCCCGGCTCACTGCACCTGATCATCCCCGGCTTACGCCACGACCCACGACCAGATCGCCTCTGGTATGGTTCCAGTCCGGCGATTGTAGCCGTCTGGTGGCAGGCTGCGATTGCATTTGCTGCCGCACCTCCGCTCGTGATCAGCTATAATCAAGAAGAGACGCAGGTCAAACCATCTGGTTACGTTGCCCAACGGAGCTGACCTGCCACAATCCGCAGCTAATCAGCGAACAACCGCCAGCAGCGTGTTGTTCGCACCGCATAAGGGGAACCGGTATGTTTCGCCGTCTATTCGGTCGCGCTCAGGATGCACCGCGCAGCGAAGAAGAAGCTGCGCGCGAAGAAGAGCAGGTTGCTGCGTCACTGGAAAAATCGCGCAAAGGTATCTTTGGCCGGATCGCGCAACTCTTCGCTGGTGACGATCCTATCACCGATGAGCTGTGGGACGAACTGGAAGAGGCATTGATCCAGGCCGATGTCGGGCTGGAGACAACCCAGTATCTGGTCAACCGCACCATTGACCGGGTCAATCGTCACGGGGTCAAAAAGGCACGCGAGGCGCGCGAGATGCTCAAAGCCGAAATGGTGCGTACCTTTGCCGAGTACGCCGGTCAACAGCGCCCCAATGCCCGACCCTACGTGATTCTGGTCGTTGGCGTGAACGGTGCCGGCAAAACAACCCTGATCGCGAAGCTGGCCCATCGCTACAAAAACCGTTTCGGTAAGAAGGTCTTGCTGGCAGCAGGAGACACCTTCCGCGCGGCTGCCACCGAACAACTCGAAACCTGGGCCGAGCGAGCCGGCGTGCCGTGTGTCAGCCTCGGCCAGGGTGCCGACGCCGCTGCCGTTGTCTACAAGGCCATTGATGCCGCGCTCGAACAAGACGTTGACGTGCTGATTATCGACACTGCCGGTCGCCTGCACGCCAAATACAACCTGATGCAAGAACTGGAAAAAATCCGCAACATCATTGGCCGCAAACTACCGGGAGCACCGCACGAGACCATCCTGGTGATCGATGCCACAACCGGCCAGAACGGCGTGTTACAGGCGAAGGCATTTCTGAAAGCTGCCGGCGTCACCGATGTCGCCATCACCAAAATGGACGGCACAGCGAAGGGAGGCATTGCCTTCGCGATTGCCCAGGACATCGAACGACCAATTCGCTACATCGGCACCGGCGAAAAGATGGACGATCTGGCGCTGTTTGATGCGCAAACCTTCGTTGATGCACTTTTTGCCGATTCAAAGTAGTAAGTCAAATAGCACGCAAAGCAATGCGCTAACCGACCTTTCTTACTCACCAAACGAGTAAGCGGGTCGTAGGGATACGTGTGGCGTGTTCAGGTTCAGAGATACAGACCTGTAGGTGACACTATGTCGGTTGAAATCGTCAAATGCCCATCCTGCAAACAAAAACTGGCCATCTTTCCTTACGTTCCGGTTGGTGGACAGGTCGTCTGTGCGAACCGGAACTGTGGCGCCAGCATTCGCCTGGTTTCACGACGCCCCCTGCGGGTAGAGCTGGTTCCCGAAGAAGCCACCTACACCGTGGATTACCGTCCGGAGTCGTATGGCTGATCACCAAAACCGCTCAATCCCAACTGGCCCTGTCAAGCTGTCAGCGCTCATCCGGCGAGCGGGTGCAATCATCGCCTTCATCGGCTTCGCCACCCTGCTCGCCGGATGCCTGCTCATCAGTGGCGAACAGACCACCATCTCACAACAAGCCGGTGCCGCCAACATCCTGACCACCTTCGTCAGCGCGGAAGGGAGCGACGAATACCGGATACCGGCCCTACCGGCCAACACCGAAGTCCAGGCCATCGTCATGGTTGCCGTCGAGTCGGGAGACTTAGAAATCGCCCTCATCCAACCCGACGGATCGGTATCATTCGTCCTGGCCGCCCGGCCCGGCTCCCAGGTCACGCGCAGTGGCCCGTTACGCAGCGACGAACAGGGGCAGATACGGTATCGGATCACGGCCCGTAATGCCCGCAATGGTGAGATTCAGATGTTTTTATTGCCGTAGATACACTTCATTGCGCTCATCGCCTGCCCGGTAACTTCCTGCCCTGCCCGGTCCATTGCGAGAGGTATCCAACCGGTGCGACTCAGATTTGGACTATGAGACATGGCTGTTGATCGGCATTGCGTGTATGATTTCACCAGCACAGACAAAGGCAATACTTATGCGAAAAATAGAAACCATGCCGCATAGTTCAACCATTGCCGGGCCATCAGCAGCAGAGTATGTTGCGAAGAATCAGTTACAGCCGGCTGACGAACCAATTCATGGATGGTATCGCTTCATTCTCGGTTATCCACCTCATTTAGTACGTGAATATTTACATCGCCTTAATGCTGACGCTGAGCGAGATTGGGTATTTGATCCGTTTTGCGGCACGGCTACGACACCGGTAGAGGCTCGATTACAGGGTTTTCCTACTATCAGTAGTGATGCCAATCCTGTTGCACTGCTGGCAACTCGCGTCAAGATGGCGTGGGATATCGATGTTGCGGCGGTACTGCGCTGCCTTGATGATACGTTAGAACTGGCAATCGCCTGTCTCCGTCGGGTAGGTTTACAGCCAATTCCAGACGGCAATCATCAACTAGACCTGTTTACACCGCTGTTATCGAAGGGAAATGCCATTGCGGACAGGCATATTGCCGAACAGTTTCATCCAGATGAAATCCTTCCTTCTTCAGTAGCCACGCTGATACCGAAAGGATTTATAAGTCCGAAGCCTCTGCTGAGAGTGCTGGCCATTCGATTTGCCATCGAACAGGCAGTTGCTGAAGATTGTATTCGAGACTTTATGCGCCTAGCACTGGCCCATGTGATTGTTACGAAAGCCGGTAATATTGGCTTCGGCCCGGAGATATACTGTCTGCCGCCTCGTGAAGATGCTGATGTCATTGGCGCATTTGCCAGCACTGTTGAGCGGATGCTTGCAGACATACAAACCATTCGGAAAAACCGACCGCTGCCATTTCCACCTGCATATATGTACCAGGATGATGCGCGATCGCTTTCGCGTCTTGACCACTGTCCACCGATTGGTATTGTGATTACCTCGCCACCTTACCCAAACGAGAAAGACTATACGCGCAGCACTCGCCTGGAGAGTGTTCTGCTTGGCCTGATCCAAACGAAACAAGAGCTGCGCGCACTGAAAGCGAATCTACTCCGTAGCAACTCACGGAATGTATTTGCCGGAGATAACGACGATGTCTATATTAAAGATATTCCGGCCATTGTGCGCATCGCCGAAGAAGTTGAAGAACGACGGCTTGCATTAGGCAAAACATCAGGATTTGAACGACTGTATCATCGGGTGGTTCGTCTTTACTTTGGTGGCATGTACCGCCATCTGGCAGCATTATTTCCAAAATTACGGCCTGGAGCACGTTGTGCGTATGTTGTTGGCGATCAAATGTCATTTTTCCGGGTGCATATTCCCACCGCACACCTGTTAGCTGATGTTGCTCACAGCGTTGGATATGAATTGGAAGGTATTGAGCTGTGGCGCACCCGGCGTGCTACTGTCACCAGGCAGAATTTGGCAGAGCATGTCCTTATTCTGCGCAAGCCGATAATGAATAGAAACGCTACGAAACACTCCAGATATTATTTACACCTACCGCTCGCGCAGAAACTTACCTGATAGAATAGAACTAATTACATAAAGCCGTGCTATCGTGCTCAGATCGCACAGACGCATAACCGCGTGCCAGGCACCAACGACAACCTACCCGGCTCCTGGCCCGTTGGCAGAGCGCAGCTCCAGCCATGCCATCACGTACTGGAAGGGTTGCCTTGCCCGCTCATCATGCGCGTGGCGCGACGTTTGGAGTGCGGCAGCCATGCTGCCGCAGCAGCCGTGCTCACGCTCCAGCGCATGGCACGCCGTTGAACCTACCGGTCACGGATGGTTTTTGAAATAAGTTCTACAACGCAATTCCTGACGTGGTCGAAAAACTGCTACAGAATGATGAACAATTACTAGAACGTACCTCAATAAATATGAGGTCATGCTACCAGCTTATCACACAGGCTCATGAACGCTTGCCAATTATCAATGACACCATATTCTACTCCCGGCATGTCGGTATGGAAACGAGCAGCGCTGCGGCCATCTACACTTGATTGGTTGCCTTGCCCGCTCATCATGCGCGTGGCGCGACGTTTGGAGTGCGGCAGCCATGCTGCCGTAGCAGCCGTGCTCACGATCTGACTCGTATCATGCTATGCACCCTGCCAGTCACTAAGATGATGTGTGTCCTCGTCACGATCATCCTGTCGGTAATTTAATCCAAGTTGCCACCTATGATTGTGAGCAGACCACGGAGGCTGACTGCCAGGATGAACAGCCTGACGTTGCCCGCAACACCATGTGGCGTAACCGCATGAGCGATGTGGGTAGCATTCGGTTCCCATGGACATGCTACGTCACACCTCACGGGAGCAACCCCGGTTATCCACATCCTCGGTGTCCTTCGTGTCTCTGTGGTGATAAAGGTGGCAACTTGGGTTATGCCGGGCAAATTCCCTCACCCACTAACCTTCAACAACCGCAGCACCTCTCGATAGGCCGGCAATGACGGCTGCGCACCTTCACGGGTGACTGCCAGCGCACCGGCTGCGTTTCCCCAACGTACAGCCTCCTGCGGCGATTTGCCGCTGGCGCTGGCAACGCAGAAAGCAGCAACAAACGCATCACCCGCCGCCACCGTATCGACAACCGGTACCTCGAACGCCGGCTCGTGGATGATCTGATCGGCTTCGGCCAGGACCGCGCCGGCTTCAGCCAGGGTAACCACCACATTGCGAGCACCACGTTGTTGCAGATAGCGAATTGCGGTGCGCAGATCGGCTTCACCTTCGGCAAGGGCTTGCAATTCAAGCTGATTGGGAATGAGGAAATCAACCAGCGCCAACAGATCAACCGGTAACGGACGGGCCGGGGCCGGATTTAACACCACCGGAACACCGTGATGATGAGCCAGGCGGGCCGCCGCAATCACGACCTCAAGCGGACATTCAAGTTGCATCAACAGCATATCAGCCGTGGCCAGCACCGACTCTGCACGTAGCACATCCGCTTCCGTTACCTGCATATTCGCACCCGGCGCGACAACTATCGTATTTTGACCGTGAGAGTCAATGGTAATCAGCGCAACACCGGTAGGTGCCGTCGGGTCACGCTGGACAAAGGTGGTATCGACGCCGTGCTCTTGGGCTGTCGCCAGCAGGGTATGACCGAACGCATCTACTCCCACCCGCCCGACAAGGTGAACACGTGCTCCCAACCGGGCTGCGGCCACCGCCTGATTTGCCCCTTTACCACCCGGAAAGGTTTGAAAATCACTACCAATAACCGTCTCTCCCGGTTGTGGATGGCGTGGTGCGCGCACTACCAGATCCATGTTCAGGCTACCGACAACCACAATCGTAGGAGTCATAGATGTGCTCCCTCAGACGTTCATCAACGAAGGCTCAGGTCAACATCATAGCAAATGTTGCCGGGAATGGTAATGGCGGGACCGGCAAACAATTCGGTTTGTCCTGCCCACCATCAGACAATGCGGACTCATAGCTATTCTATCTATCCAATCGGAATCACGCGCCTGACTGTTTCCTGGGAGCGCGAGCCTCCGACGCGCCTATCACTGGCAATCGCCCGCCATGCCTGCTTCCGAAGGTGTATCGCAACCCTGACCTGCATCGGCAATTCTTGCCCCAGCGGGGGCGGGTGGAGATGGGGCCAGTTGCAGCGCACTGCGCTCTTCAAGACTTTGCCTGCAATTCAAGCAAACGACCGCCAGCAAGGTGTTCTAGCCGGTGAATGACCCGATCACCGCCCAGCATCAATTGAGCTAGTGCCTGATGCGGCAGTGCAATCAAATCCATCTGAGTAACAGCCACAACACTGGCAACCGGCGGGGTATTGCGAAGAAACTCCATCTCGCCAAAAAACTCGGTCGGCCCCAGACGGGCAATCAAACGAGCCGGTCCCCGTGGTCCTTGCGGCGTCTCTTCCTGCCGTAACACGGCTGCCTGACCATGTGCGATCACGTAGAGTTTTCCGCCAGGGCGACCCTGACGGATGATCACCTGACGTGCATCAACAGTTATCCGTTCGGCCTGCCGGGCCAACTCGCGCAATTGGGCCCGTGACAGGTCACTGAGCAACGGAACTCGTTCGAGTAGACGCATGCGGGCCAATAGTTCAGCCCCCTCAGCAGTGTGTGGTGCCGCTTCACGCAACATTCGTTGCAACTCACCTGCCGGTAAATAGAGGAGTTCGCTCTCGATAGTAGCCCGATATTCACACTGCGTCACCTCTGGCCCTTGCAGCTCACCGAAATAGTCGCCACGGTGCAATTCACGCACCCGATCACCATCACGCTCCAGAATCTCGCCCGTCTCAATCACCCAGATGCCATCTGGTGGTTCGCCGGCGCGCAGGATTAGTTCGCCGGCGCCAACCCGTTGCGGCACAAAGGCCGCAGCCAGCGCTTGCAGCTCCTGGTCATCGCAGGCCACGAATAACTCAATCTGGCGCAGCAATCGCATACGCGCCTCACGAGCATCGCCAAAAGCACGTGAAATATCCTTTGCCCACGGCATATGGGGCAGACAATGGCGTTCAAGTGCCTCCCGCTCTGGCCACGGCAGTGCATCATACGCTTTTACGAGCGCCTGTCGGGCGAAGGTGCGACCGGCAAGCTGTTCCAGCGTCTTTATCGCATAGCGCAAGACCTCGGCATAACGGGTGCCCTGCACATCGAGCGGTTGTTCCATCACCACCGGGCTGATCCGTACCTGATCGCGATCAAATGTGATCTCCCAGTTGGCAGTTGCCGCCAGCACATCCATCCGATTGTCTAGTGCAGTCGTGCGCTGAATACCATAATTGTTACGGAGTAACCGGTATAGTCCAACATAGACATGGCGAAAGCCATCCTGCAAGCGGACACGTTCACCCAGCGCCGGCTCCAACGGCCAGCTTAACTCATGCAGGCTAATATTACGCAGTGTGACCAGATGCGTTGCCCAGGCTGCTGCCCACAAACCTGCGGCCAAAACCAGCAGGGTCAAGGCTGGTGGTGTATTGCGCCACATTGGCAGCAATTCGAGCAAATAGCTGCCAATCTGAACCAGAATACCAAACCAGAGCAGCAACCAGCTCCAGAAGAGGCGGGCATCGCGTAAACTAATCAAGAGTGGTAACAGCAATGCCTGTCCGATCAACCCGCTGTACACCGGAACCGCAGCAATCAATGCCCACCATGGGCTGTACTCTGGGTGCGTCTGGCGAATCAGTTCGGCGGCAAGTGCACCGGCTGGAAAGGCAATGGTAAGCAGTAACGCACTGGCGATCAGTTCACCGCTGCGCTGCTGATGCAGATCAACATCAAGGAGAGCGACAAACCCCGCGAACAACAACAACGCATAGCCCACAACCTCCATTCCTGACCAGAGACGGGCCGCTGCCGGCGCGATGAGATAGCCTGCCTGTGCGATCAGTTCGATAACACTTATCAATAAAAAACTGGCCAGTGCCCGATTGATCCAGGCTCCCTCGTAATCACGTTGTAGATACCACTGCACCACCACAGCGGCTATCCAGAGCGAGGTGAGAAGAACGCCAATCTCCAGACTCAACCCAAAGCGTAGTGGGAGAAGACCGACCATCAGCGCCAGTAAGCCAAATGCACCGGCAACGATCAATGGATTACGGGCATAACCACGTCGATTCAGCCAGGCAGCGCCGGCTCGCACTGCTCCCCAACCGATCAAGCCAACACCGATCAGTAATGGCCCAATGACCAGGACAACGAGTGCGATTGCCAGCAGACGCCCGATCAAACCGCCGGCCCACAGGTTACTGAGCATACCGGCAAACTGTCGCTGCCAGAACAGAATCGCCATCACGACGGCTACCGCCGTGTAAACCGCACTTAACAGCCCATAACCGGCAAAAATCCGCTCTTCACGATTCAACGCGACCCCGGAACGCAACTTTTGCCAGAATGGCCCACTGATAAATGCCAGTGCCCGCTTACGCAGATTGGGCAGGCGCAAGGCGTCAACCAGGATAAAGTAACCATCAAGTTCGAGCAGTGGATTGAAATTGAAGAGCGCCGTGAGATATGAAGCGGTTGCAATCCGGTGCATCCATACTCCACCGATTGTTTCGGGTGCTAAGACAGCAATAATCGCAGCAAGCGAACCGACCAGCAAGTCACATAGCGGCCCTGCCAGCGACACGAGAATACGGGCATTGCGTGGGGCCAGCCAGATGTCACTGGTATCAACAAAAGCCGCCGGCATCCCGAAGTAGAGCATAATCCCGGCTCGCGATACCTGACGACCGAAATGTTTGACCGTCAGGCCATGGGCGATCTCGTGCAACGTAAGGGTCACAAACAACGCCACACCCAACAACAAAACGTCGAGGGCAAACGATTCATTGCTGATCAGTTCAATCTGCGTACCCGGCAAAAAGTAGCAAAGCAACCCAATCACGCAGATAATGCCGAGCAATATCGCAAACACACGATTGAAGAGCCACCGTCCGCCCCAACGGTATAGCAATTCAAACACACCATCAGTATGCGACAGGGTAAACGTATGGCCATGGGTAAGGCGTAAAAGACGCTGCCCCCAGCCTTCAGCCGTATGCTGTTCGAGGCGAGCGCGTATGTGTCGATAGATGCCAACCGGGCGATCAACGAGAAATCCCTGTGTCCGTAACGTCTCGACCAGTCCGGCAACCGGCAACAACTGTTTGAAGCGCACAAAACCCATCATCGCCAACTGCGCGATGGTTTGCGTGCCATCCATCGCCTGCCAGATTTCACGTTCGGTAGGGCTGAGCCGCAGGTAGTGTCCGCCCGGACTGCGTAACACCGTCACCTGCTGGTCACCCTCGTGGACGGTCTCCTCGATCACTCCATCGATGCGCTGCGGTCGGTATTGCACCGGATCAGCGCGCTGGCGGAGAATACTCCATACCCCACCTTCCCCGGCAGGCGTGGAGTGTAGCCGACGTTGCAAACTCTGGTATAACAAACGCCGCTGCGCAGAAGGTGTAGTTATCTGCTCTTCTATGGCTGTCCAGAGGCGATGATGAGAATTCAACAATGGTGTCATACAACTGCTCACGATGAGATGTCATCGTTATAAACGAGCAAGAAATATCGCATTCTCATCATAACAGGTATGTCCAGGATTGCCGACTCTTGGGTTAATGTGTATGTTGCAGAGAAGACAGGAGATAGAAAATAGGAAACAGGAACGATAGCCACAGGTAAGTGAGGACAATCTCAACGCCTGAACTATACCGCCATTGACAATGCTTGACGCCTGATCTGCACGTCGGCTACAATGATGACCCTGACAATTGGAGTTAGCCGCAAGGGAGCACATCATGACCACACACACTGAAACGGCACGGTTGCCAACCGATTACATGCCGGGCCCGGTTCCTGGCCCACGAGCGCAGGAGCTGGTGGCTCGCGATCACACTGTAATTGCCCCACTCGGACGGGTGTACCCCCTGGTGATTGACCATGCGCAGGGCTGCGAGGTCTGGGATGTCGATGGCAATCGCTTCCTCGATATGAATGCAGGCATTGCAGTTTTGGCTGCCGGTCATTGCCATCCGCGTCTGATCCAGGTTGCCCAGGAACAGCTTCAACGCTTCACCCACATGGCAGGCACCGACTTCTACAACGAACCAATGGTGCGCGCTGCCGAGAAGCTGGTCTCACTGATGCCCGGCGGCAAGGACTGGCAGGTTTTTTTCACGAACAGTGGCACGGAAGCAGTTGAAGCCAGTATTAAACTGGCCCGTTATGCAACCGGTCGCCAGAACATTATTGCCTTTTACGGCGCATTTCACGGTCGCAGCTACGGCAGCCTTTCGCTCACCGCGTCCAAACCACGCCAGCGCCAGGGGTTCTTCCCGCTGCTACCCGGCGTCAGCCATACCTACTATCCCAATTGTTACCGCTGCCCGATCAATCTTCGTTTTCCAGAGTGTGACATTGCCTGTCTTGATCTGATCGAGCGCACGTTGTTCAAGACCACAACCCCCCCGGAAGAAGTTGCCGCCATCATTATCGAGCCGATCCAGGGTGAGGGTGGCTATGTAGTGCCGCCTCCCGGAGCGCTGGCTCGTCTGCGCTCGATCTGTGATCGTTACGGCATTCTGCTCATCGTTGATGAGGTGCAGAGTGGTGTGGGTCGTACCGGTAAGATGTGGGCTTTTGAACACGAGGGTATTGTGCCCGATATTGTGGCTTCGGCCAAGGGACTGGGCGGTGGTTTACCGCTGGGTGCCATGATCGCCCGCAGCGAGCTGGCCCGCAAATGGCAACCCGGTTCGCATGGCAATACGTATGGCGGGAATGGTCTGACCTGTGCGGTCGCGTATGAACTGCTCACGATGGTTGAAGAGGAGTTGATGGACAATGCCGCCACGGTTGGTGCCTATCTCCTCGAACAACTGCAAGCCCTTCAGCAGCGATTCCCGCAGATCGGAGCAGTACGCGGGCGCGGCCTGATGATCGGTGTCGAGTTTGTCGATAGTCAGGGCAATCCCGCCGGTGCGCTGGCCGAGGCAGTGATGGTCGAGAGTTTTCGCAAAGGACTGCTGGTACTCACCTGCGGTGCCTCAACAATCCGCTTCTGCCCACCATTGACCCTGACGAAAGCTCAGGCCGACGAGGCCGTAGCCCGGTTTGCACTGGCAATTGAAGCCTGTCTGACTGCGTAGCCTGGGCAGAAGGAGGGCAACCCGCGGTACATGTGGGTTGCCCCGTATGCAAAAATAAGCTGGTGGCAACGCCCTCATCCCGGGTTAGATGATGCACATTTTGCGCGACAGCGGTATACTAAGAGTAGAGATGTAGAGCCTATCCCAAAACGCTACCGGAGCGGGTAAAGTATAGTTATCTGCTGATCGACTTGAAAGACTTGTAGTAAGATCAGCAACACTATTGGTAATAGTTAAAACGATACTGTCAGACACGAGTGACAGGTCTCGCGCATGACCTCACCTGGAACAACAAATCCGCCAGTCATCTTTGGCCGTTATCAGGTCCACGAGGCGCTCGGAGAGACACGCCTCGCGGTGGTGTACAAAGCAACCGATTTGCGGCTTCAGCGACAGGTATTTGTGCATCTGTTACGAAAGTCTCTGCTCGGTAATGAACAGAAGCGGCAGCAGTTTCTCGCTGAAGCGGCCCAAAGTGCCCGCCGATCCCACCCCGTCTTCCTGGAAGTGTTCGACAGCGGTGAAAGCAATGGTCGCCCCTTCCTGATTACCGAAGCCGCCGAAGGCCGTCCACTGTACGGAATTGGTGCCTTAAGCGTTGCCCAGGCTCTTAGCATTGTGCGCCAGGTGGCCGATGCTATTGCGCTCTGTCAGCGCCAACGTTCAGCCGAACTCCCGCTGGGATTGTATCATCCCCCCATTAGCAGCGCGAACCTGTTACTTGTCGGTGATAATCAGGTCAAACTCGTCGAGAGCTGGCTCCTTGCACCTGCCCTGGTACCCGCCGATCTGGCCTACTATCGGGCACCCGAATTAAGCACCGGTCAGACAGCCCAGCCGGCAAGTGTGGTCTATGCATTGGGCATCTTACTCTTTGAACTGATTACCGGCCAGCGACCGATCCGCGGTGAGGATGCCAAAACAACTGCACTGGCCCACCTCACGCAATCGGTTCCTTCGTTGTCACAGGTACGCCCGACAATGCACGTACCTTCACTTGACGATCTTATTGCCCAGGCGACCGCTCGCGAACCAGGGCAACGCTTCGCCGATGCCCAGGTGTTTGGCTCTGCTATCAACAATCTCTGGCATCAGTTGACCGTGCCTACGCGCCGACTCGCTGTGAACCGACCAGAAGTGGCACAGGTTGCATTGCCGGTACCAGAACGAACAGCAGCGCCGGTCGGCAGTACCAACCCTGCTCGCACACCGGCTCCTTCGCGCTCGCAAGACCTGCGTGACCGCTTCAGCCAGGCTATAACCGCTGCCTTCGACATTGATCAATTTCGCCGCCAGGATCGGCGGCGTAGCCTGACCGGCTGGCTTATCATGATATTGCTGTTACTCGCCGTTGCCTTTGGATCGTATTGGGCAGTAACCTGGGCCTTTGATCGCTTGAATCTAAGTGCGCCACGCCTGCCGGAATTACCCGCATGGCAGTGGCCCGATCTGAACCTTGCCGACCAAAACACCCAGGAACTATACGTCGTAAATATCAATGAGGGCTTAAATTTACGTTCTGCACCAGATACTCGACCGGAGACAATCATGATGGTTGTCCCCAACGGCACGGTCGTGCGTAAGCTGGAAGGCCCGGTGATGGCCGATAATATTCCATGGTTAAAAGTGCAGTTTGAACTCAACGGCCAGGTGATTGAAGGCTGGATGTCAATGAACTATCTGCGTCGACAGCAGTAAGTTCCAGCAGCGTTGAAGCGTAGTTTAATCGTGGTATGATAGGAGGCGGTGTGGAGCAGGAAGCGGAGAAGCGCGAATTGCTCGGTGAACGGGTAAAAATTCGTCCATGGCGACGAGCCGACACATTGATGCAAGAGCGCTGGCCGCGTTATAGTGAACCGTTCAGTTCCTTGTGGAATATCCCGCGTCCATATCAGGCTGATCGCGATGATCAGTTTTGGACAGGTGCAACTGAGGCGTGGGCCATTGAGTTGAGGTCAGGAACGTTGATCGGTCGCTTATCGTTACGTGAAATTGATCGCCAACGTCAGTCGGCACGGTTAGGTATTTCCCTGGCCCAGCCGTATGTTGGTCAGGGTTTCGGTGGGGAAGCACTGCGCCTCTTCCTGGCCTACTACTTTGGCTCGCTTGGTTACCAGCGTATGGTTCTCGATGTGGCGGCTTTCAATCGACGGGCAGTGCGCTGCTATCAGCGATTGGGTTTTGTTGGTTTAGGCAGCGAATGGCGCCATGTTGGTAATGAGCCAGTGTTACGCTTGTTAGATGAAGAACAGTATCAACACTTGCGCCCTTATTTTCGGCGCAATCGCTTCGATGCACAGGTTGAGTTTTACGAGATGGAATTAACCCGCGAGGCGTGGCTAGCCGCCGGTGGTGCGCTTATTTAAGAGGGAATCATGTCACTCATCGCCGGAAATCTTGCAATCGTCCAACGTTTACTCGACGGCGATCAGATAGCCTGGGCAGTTATCGGTGGAGCAGCAGCTCATGTGTATGGTGACCGCCGTCCTCTGAATGACGTAGATATTTTGGTGCAACGACAGGCATTGTCGCGGATCGTCAATCTATTGCAGCAATCCCATAAAGCGGTGCAATCTGATGGTTCGCGCGTGATCTGGCGTGGTATCAAAGTCTTTGAGGACCTTAGCGTGCGGCGATCCGGAACCAGTCATCCATTCTGGCTTGACGATCTCATGCAGGAACGACGGCGTCGTGCGCCACTCCTCGGTGCCCAGGTATTTCTGGCTGCGCCCGAAGATATTGTGGCCCACAAATTGTTATTACAGCGTGGGCCTGAACAGGGTAAGCACGATACGCAGGATGCGGCTGGGATCATCCGGCGTCACCAGCTTGATATAGATTATCTGATTATGCGTCTCCAACGCATGAACGCACTCGATATCGTTCGCCCCCGTCTCCTCGATTTCGGGATTACCATACCGTAGCATCGAGATGTCAGTTCAAACGAGAAGAGGCGGTATGGCGTAACCATACCGCCTCTTCGCCTTTGTCGAGGGTGTCCTTAGTTCCTGTTCAACCCCCAAACAAAGAAACGGCAAAAGCACTACCTTCGCCGTTTCTTCCTCTACACAGTTACTTCGATAAGCTTGTATCAATTGGCCTGACAGCGCGCACAACGGCCAAAGAGCTGCAAGAGATGCCCCTCCACGCTAAAGCCAGTTTCAGCCGCAACCCGATTCAGCAAATTATCGAGATCGCACCCTTCAAAGCTGGTGACCGCACCGCACCTGGTACAGACCAGGTGGTGAAGATGACCAGGATGGCAAGGTACATACCCCTCTTCGCCGACCGGCCCATGAATACGGGCCAACCAGCCACTGGCGTGAAGTTGTTCAATGGTGCGATAAACAGTTGCCCGGCCAGGAGTTTCACTGTGCGTACACAGATCGGCGTAAAGCTGTTCGGCACTGAAAGGAGCACGGTATGACGCAATCGTTTCAATCACCCGCATGCGAGGAAGCGTAATGCGCAAACCGGTACGCTGCCATGCTGCCCGAACACTATTGAGCCAGGCCTGTGTATCAAGCGACGGTTGGGGTGATGAGGAAGCATTTGTGGTCATAGTGCTTTGCATCCAGGTGCAACGCTCTCAGCAAGTGCGTCGCACCACTGTTGTTAGCGCGTATACGATGGACATAGGGCGGCCACAAGGGCCGCCCCAACAGGCGTTACACCACGGTGCGTTAGCGCGTATGCGATGGAGCAACCGGCAAGAGGGCCAGGTGACGTGCTCGCTTAATCGCAACCGCCAGACGGCGCTGCATCTTAGCCGAGACGCCGGTACGGCGACGGGGGAGAATCTTGCCTTGCGCCGTCAGGTACTTCTGCAAGCGCTTGACATCCTTGTAGTCCGGGACGATGCCCAGCTTGGTGAATTCACACTCGCGGCGGCGCGAACGAGGCCGACCTGAAGCTCGCGAACGACTCATTGATTGTCTCTCTCCTTATATCTTTCGACGCGACATATTTGTTTTAAGCCGTCTTCTAGTATACCATATCTTGACCGATCAGTGCGCAAAGACGCCGGCTGCCTAAACCACTAGCCTGGGACGCTGCGTATGCCATTCGGTCAGGCGCTGGTAGGCATCACCTACCCGTAGCAGCGTGGCCTCATCGAAGGGGCGTCCGATCAGTTGCAGGCCTACCGGCAGCCCCTCACTGAAACCGCATGGGACGACCAGCGCCGGTACACCGGCCAGGTTGATCGGCAACGTACAGACATCGCTCAGATACATTGCCAGCGGATCGTTAATCTTCTGACCAATCGGAAAGGCAACGGTTGGCGAGGTCGGTGCTGCCAACAGGTCGACCTGCGTAAACACCTGCTCAAAGTCGCGCTTGATTAACGTGCGCACCTGCTGGGCCCGTCGATAATAGGCATCGTAATACCCTGCGGAGAGAGCATAGGTACCGAGCATGATGCGACGCCGAACTTCGGGACCAAATCCCTGACCACGGGTCTGTTCGATCTGCTCCCACATCGTTTCACCCTCGGCCCGGAAGCCGTAGCGCACGCCGTCGAAGCGGGCCAGGTTGGCACTGGCTTCGGCGGGGGCAATGATGTAGTAGGTGGGCAACGCATATCTGGTGTGTGGCAACGAAACATCGACCAGGATCGCACCCAGATCGCGCAACACCTCGATAGCGGTACGGGTAGCCGACTCGACACCAGGCTCCATCCCTTCAACAAAATATTCACGGGGAATACCGATCCGCAACCCGCGAATGTCACCGGTCAGAGCTGTGGTGTAATCGGGAGTGTCAATGGGAGCACTGGTACCATCACGTGGATCATGGCCGGCAATGACGTTGAGCAGTACCGCCAGATCGGCAACTGTCCAGGCCATTGGCCCGATTTGATCGAGTGACGATCCATAGGCAATGAGACCGTAACGGCTGACCCGGCCATACGTCGGCTTGAGACCGCTGATCCCACAGAGCGCAGCCGGTTGGCGAATCGAGCCGCCAGTATCGGTCCCCAGGGTTGCCGGCACCTGCCCGGCAGCGACTGCTGCCGCGCTACCACCACTGCTCCCGCCTGGGACCCTGGTTGGGTCCCACGGGTTGGTGGTAATCTGATAGGCACTATTCTCGGTGCTCGAACCCATAGCAAACTCATCGCAGTTGAGTTTACCGACCAGAACGGCCCCCGCCGCAACAAGGCGCTCGATCACTGTGGCATTGTACGGGGGGCGAAAACCGGCCAGAATCCGTGAGCCGGCAGTCGTCGGAACGCCATCGGTGCAGATAACATCTTTGATCGCGATGGGAATGCCGTCGAGCGGTCCAAGTGAGCGTCCTTGTTGCCGCCGCTCATCGGCAGCCCGTGCCGCAGCCAGGGCTGCATCTGGTGTGAGATGAAGAAAGGCACGGATTGTCGGTTCAGTAGCGTTGATCCGGGCCAGACAGGCTTCAGTAAGTTCCACCGCCGTGATGTCGCCGGCAGCGAGTGCTGCTTGTGCAGCAGTGACGGTGAGATGGTGTAGTTCAGTCATATCGCCTCCAGTGGAGTCGTGGCGCATAGTCGCTCTATTGTACCAGACTTCGCCCAGGCAGAGAGAGGGTCCATCAGGCTACTGAACAGGACGATCTGCGAAAATCTTGTATCAAATCAAATCCGTTAGCTTGTAGGGGCGACGCATGCGTCGCCCCTACGGCCTCGGTAATACTTCAACATGAAGAACACACCTGAACGATACACCGCTGGACTCCAGTAGGGGCACGGCATGCCGTGCCCCTACGGCCTACGTAGACGACAACTAACCGACTCGCCGGTGACATACCTGGCAATGCCTCAGCACGAGGATCACACCTGAACGATGCACATTGTTGAGTAAGATTTGGTCTTATGCATGCAACAATGCGTGTCCAGCATCTCATCCACTGCTCCGCCTGACTGAAGGAGACCCGGCTTACCTGACCAACAGTGGCTGAGTGTACTCACTCATAAATCATTCCTGTACCCTGCATTACTGCCTAAAGCTATTTCGTCCATCCACAGCGCAATTACGATGGGACATCGTTCTCGCGCACTCATGCACGTGTAGCGTAGTCTGACGCGTGGAAGTACGCTATCCACGTCCTCTACACCGGTTACTCTTCAGTTTACGGGTACAACATGTGTTCTCATCACGATCATCTGGCCTGTCAATGACGAACATGTGTCAGGGGGAAACCCTGCGGCTGCATGGTCACTCATCCACCATCTGTGCAGGATCGGGAGTCCAGGTTGAAGCCAGTGCCCCCTGGGAGCGTGCGCCTCTGGCGCGCTCATAGAGGATCGGTAACCCTTCCTAAAGCCGGTACTCCCCCTGGGAGCGCGCCAGAGGCGCGCTTCCCACCTGATACGCGCAGGATCGGGGGTCCGCACCGAAGCCGGTGCTACCCAACAATTGGTACTCAAGTTAACCAAATTTGTACTGGCTTCAGCAGCCACAACGATGTAGGATGTAGTAGCATGAACTCATAGTGAGAATCTGACACCTGTAACCAGCGCATTATGGAGGATCGAGTCGGTCACGCTATAAAAGGTGTCACGATTGGTATCACGACCTGCACAACGTCACTCCAAAGCTGATACCGGAATCAGGTAATGTGTCCGCTACGATGTCACCAATAGCGAGAACGACTTTGAGGATACCGGGGTGATATGGTATATCGCCTGTAGTGGAGCAGCAACGCATGGTGACTCTCGTGTACCAGACTTCGACCCGGCGGGTTGCGTACTGGCTGCGCCGGCTTTCAATACTCTTCTGCCTCATGTTGCTGATGACTGCCTGGCCGGCACAATCCGGTGCTGCGCACGATGAGCCATCAGCAACTCTGGCAAATCTGGTTTGCTTCGATGCGACTGAGGACGCGGCTATTGATCGCTCGCCATCCTCCTCCCCCTGGCGACCACTGCGAAACGAGGTCAGTTTTACCACGGCGGCTGCCCGCGTCTTTTCACCACCCCAGGCCATCTTTCTGGTCGAGGATGACGATGGCGACGGTGATGGTGGCATCGATGTTGATGCCTTCGGGCAACGATTTTCAATACCACCAACTACCGAACAGATAATTGGTTCATTACGGTACCGGATTGTGCCGGATGCCCTCGGCCCAAACGATAGTGTGACCATTTCGCTCAATCTACCCGATGACCCTACACCTGCCGGACGTGTCTTTGCCGTGGATATTCCGCTCAGTGGCCGGGCCGATGGTAACTGGCGCAGCTTCACCTGGGCAGCCACCGACGTGGCATCGCTGGTCGATCAAGGCGCTGCGCGGTTGCAGATCACGATGCGCGGCGTCAATGACGGTACCGCACTCGCGCTTTCGTTCGATGACATTGAAGCCCAGGTATGCACACGCACACTGGCGACCCTGGGTGGTCGGGTCAGCCAGCTCAACCGGGACACAGCCGATCTGAGCGATGTGCAGGTTCTTCTGGTACGCTCCGACACGAACGGTCAGACGGTTGTTGCCACCGCCGATGTAGCCCCTGCCGATGATGGGTTTCGCTATCAGTTCGATGTGCCGCCGCTCGCGGACGGAGAAAGGTATCAGGTCTGGTTTGTCAATCAGCCGTTGAGTGGGAGTCGAGATCAGCGTCGTCTTGGCCTCCTGGCCGGTCCGGTTGTTAGCGAACTGGCCGCCGGTGAAGAGATTCTCGACCTCGACCTGGAGCTTAGTTCACCGCGCCTGCTTGATCCACAACCTGGTGCCCGCCTGGTGCTGCGCGAGGACAGTCCGGTGCGTCTCTCCATCGAACCGCGAGGCAGCGAAGACGAGTTGTATCAGATTTGTCTCTACGATCCGGTGGTGATTGTCCCGGAAACCGGCTTACCACCGCAATTGTGCAGTCCACTGCTCACCGCGGATGAACCGTACATTGATCTCGTGCCGGCCAGTTTTGCCACCTTCCCCCTGCGCTACGGCCATCCGTATCGCTGGTACGCTATCGTTCACGACAATCGCGGCACAGAGCAGTTGCCCGCCTACGGTTACAGCTTTGCCGAACGGACGATCACATTTCTGCCTGAACCTCCTTCGCTGCCGGTGCGACCGGTCGATGATGAGGGATTGCCGGATGGTCTGCCGTCGGCGAGCTGGACGGTGTTGATCTACGTTGCGGCTGATAATGCACTCGGCGATCCATTGCGCACTAGTGCTGTTGCACGCCCGGATTTCGAACTAGAGCGCCTGCGCTCATTGGCGACGACCTATCCCAATCTTTCGATTGTGACCTTCTACGACGGTTATGGGAGTACCGGTGGTCAGATGTGTGCCTTGCGTGGCAGTGCCGTTGATTGCCGGAACCGATTAGAGCCAAACAGTGCCGATCCGGCGACTCTGCGCGAATTTGTTAGATTTGGCCTGACCGAATTTCCGGCTACTCGCACTATGCTGGTGCTCGTTGGCCCGGCTCACCCGGCACTCGGTTTTGGCAGTGATGAGTCGGTCGCGAATATACCGGCCATGACGATGGCCGATCTCGGTACGGCGCTGACCAATGCCACCACAGCCGCAGCGAAACGCCTCGATCTGATCCTGATGCAGGCCCCTCTCACGGCCAATCTGAACACAGCACTGGCCCTGGCCCCGGCGGCTGATTATCTGGTTGCACCACCCGGACAAATCTGGCGCACCGCCTGGCTCAACCGCGTGTTGAATCGGCTAAACGCGACTAACAACACGCCGCGGGAGGTTGCGATTGATCTGCCGGCATTGTACGGCAACGCCGTGCGGGCCGATGGTGTTTTGCGTGAATATGCGCTGACGGCCCTTGACCTTGCGCGTGCTGATGAAGTGAAGGCGGCACGCGATGCGCTGGCGGTTGAATTAACACGTGTCCTCAATGAGCGCGCCGCCATAATGCAATTGTTGCTGATGGATGTGCGTGCCGGCAGTACAGCCTATGATAGCTCAGGAAATGGGCTGATCAATGCAATGCGGGACTCACTTGGAGAGCGCTTCCCGGCACCGGAAGATGCCTTTATCGATCTCGGTGATTTTGCGACAGCTCTGGCTAATGCACCAGCGCTACAGGCCGCCGATCTGGCGGCAGCCCGTACTGCGACCCTGAACCTGCGAAATGCCCTTGGTGGAAGTACACCACTGGTCATAGCCACCCGCCGCCTGGCAAACGGACAGGTCGGGCTACCAGAGTTACCCATCGGCGCTGGTCTGGCCGAATTGTTCCCTCACCACGCTCTCTTGGGCACCCAACCGCTGCTGGTCGAATATCTGCTGTATCGCGGCCAGAACGATGACTGGAGCGCCTTTGTTCGTCAATACCTGGCAACAGATCGACCAGTCGGCATTGGCGGCGTCACTGATGTCCCGACCGGCGGCACGCCGTTCCCGCTCATTACCGGACTACCACTGGCGTATGATCGCTATCTACCCATCGTTGCCCGCTGACCATTGCACTAAACAGTGCGACACAGGGAGTCCTGCACGCTCTCTACAGAGGTAGGCGCAGGCGTTGACTGCACCTACCCTACTCTGTAGGATGGAATAAATCATCTCCCGCCCCTTATGCCGGCGCGGATAAGACCGGCTGCGGTCAGCCTGCGTGGCTGCCAGTTGGCGAGAGAGGTTCTACTCAGGAAATTGCCTCTACCCCGGCGGCAAATTGCTGTTGATACAGATCGTAATACGCGCCGCGCAAGGCCAACAGCTCCTGATGCGAGCCGCGTTCGACGATCTGACCATTCTTGACCATCAGCACCAGATCGGCATTACGGATTGTGCTCAGGCGATGAGCAATCACAAAGCTGGTTCGTTCCGCCAGCATCTGATCAAACGCGCGCTGAATGATCCGCTCGGTGCGGGTGTCAACGCTACTGGTCGCTTCATCGAGGATCAAAATGCGGGGATTGGCCAACGCTGCGCGCGCAATCGCGATCAGTTGCCGTTGCCCCTGACTAAGGCCGGTACCTCGCTCGCCGAGGATCGTCTGGTAGCCGTCGGGTAACCGCTCGATGAACTCTTGCGCGCCGACCAGTTGAGCCGCAGCGATGACCTCGTCATCGGTGGCAGACAGGCGTCCATAACGGATATTGTTCATCACCGTATCGGCAAACAGGAAGGTGTCTTGCAGCACAATGCCGATCTGCGAACGCAGGCTGGCGGCGGTCACCGCACGTACATCGTGACCGTCAATTGTCACCTGCCCGGCGCTGACATCGTAAAAACGCGGGATGAGATTGACCAGCGTGGTCTTGCCGGCACCGGTCGGGCCGACGATAGCGATGGTTTGTCCCGGTTCAGCGATAAAACTTACATCACGCAGTACCGGCTCACCCGGTTTATATTCGGCCCAGACGTGATCGAAGACGACCCGACCCTGGATCGGCGGTAGCGGATACGCATTCGGTGCATCAACCAGATCGGGTTGCACATCAAGCAGCCCGAAGATGCGTTCACCACCGGCAATCGCGTTCTGGACATTTGTCCAGAGAGAAGCAATTTGCTGAATGGGCTGATTGAAGCGTTGCACGTATTGAATGAAGGCAAAGATCGTTCCCAGTGAAATGATCCCGGTACCGAAGAGGGGCACATTGCGCAGCGCACTCAGCGCACCGACAACCACAACGATGGCGATGGCCACATATCCCAGGGCTTCCAGCACCGGGTTCAGGGCACTGGTGAAACTGGCTGCTCGAATATTTGCATCGCGGTTGGCGGCATTGGTCCGCTCAAACTGGGCAATGCTCTCTGCCTCACGGTTGAAGGCCTGTACTTCGCGAGCGCCGGCAATACTCTCTTGCAAACCGGCGTTCACATTGCCCATTTGTTGCCGACTGGCGCGAAACGCTCGCCGGGCCTGGGTGGAAAAATAGAAGGTCGCCAACACCATAAATGGCACCACACTCAGGCTGATCAGCGCATACGGCAGATTGCTTAGAACCATTGCATTGATGGTCAAACCAATCTGCAAGAAGCCGCTGACAACGCTCAGCAAGGCAAAACTCAGGGCCTGCTGAATCGTATCGGTGTCACTGGTGATCCGGCTCATCACATTACCGGCTTCGTTACGAGCAAAATAACCCAGCGAGAGCCGATGAATGTGCGCGAAAACATCCTCTCGTATCTGCCGGAGTGCTCGCTGCCCAACCCAGTTCATACTGAAGAAGGCCAGGCCCTGGAGAAAAGCACCACCGACAAACACAACCAGCAACCAACCGACCAGGCCGGTCAGCCCGCTCAGACGGTCGGCATTCGTTGCTGCGGCATCGACCGTGGTGTACCAGCAGGCATCGGCCCGCGGGAAGAGGTAGCAGTCAACCGCCTGACCGATCAGTTCAGGAGCAGTGACCTGCAACTGGGCACTGGCGGTGATCAAGACGAAGGTGAGCACCACGACCGGCCAGTAGGGGCGAAAGTAGGGCCAGAAGCGGGCAATCGTCGCCAGTACATTCTTCGGCTTCTGGACATCAGTGTTCAGCATGCGGCCTTGGCCGCCCAGTCCTCCCATCATCGTCCTGTCACTCCTTCTTCACCCTGACCATTCGTAGAGGGTAGCGGGGCGTCTTCAATCAGTTGCGAAGCGTAGATTTCGGCGTAGATTGGGCTTTGTTCAAGCAATTCGGCGTGCGTACCGCTGGCCACCAGTCGCCCTTTGTCGAGGACGAGGATCAGATCGGCGTTGCGCACGGTGCTGATGCGTTGGGCAATCACGAAACTGGTACGGCCACGCATCAGACGGTCGAGCGCCCGCTGAATCAGCGCTTCGGTTGCCACATCAACATTGCTGGTGCTATCGTCGAGAATGAGTAGCCGTGGATCGAGCAATAGCGCACGGGCAATCGCAATCCGTTGTTTTTGCCCACCGGAAAGCGTCATCCCCCGTTCACCCACCCGCGTGTTGTAGCCATCGGGAAAACTCATAATGAAATCGTGCGCAGCCGCGGCCTTAGCTGCGGCAATGATCTCGTCATCACCGGCATCGGGGCGGCCAAAGGCAATATTCTCGCGGATCGTTCCGCTAAACAGATTGCTCTCTTGCAACACAATCCCAATCTGGCTGCGCAGACTATCGATAGTGACGTCACGCACGTCATAGCCATCGATGAGCACAGCCCCCTCGCTGACATCGTAGAAACGCGGGATGAGATTGATAATCGACGTTTTGCCACTGCCGGTTGCGCCGAGCAGAGCAACCGTTTGTCCCGGCTCGACCACAAAACTGACATCTTGCAACACGGGAGCGCTGCTGTTGAAGTAACGGAAAGTGACATGGCGAAACTCTACCCGCCCCTGCAACGGTGGCAGCACAATAGCGTCTGGTCGTTCGACAATCTCACTCTGCGCATCGAGCACTTCAAAGATGCGCCCGGCTGAGGCGCCGGCCTGGGCCAGCAATGCGATAATGAAACCGAGCTGACCGAGGGGGAAGAAGACATACACCAGATAGAGACTAAACTTCTGATATTCACCGAGTTCCAGCGTTCCGTTCAGAATTTGTTGACCACCAAAATAGAGAATGGCGGCCTGACCTAATTGGGCAATTAAAAATATCACCGGGAAGAGGAAGGCAAAAATCCGGTTCACCCGAATTTGCTGCTCCATCAGCGCAGTAGCCGCCTGATCAAACCGTTGTTCTTCATACGGCTCGCGGGCAAACGCCTTTACAACCTTAATCCCAGCAATATTTTCTTGCAAAATCGTATTGAGACGGGAAAGCCGATTTTGCACTTCCAGGAAGAGTGGCTGGCTGATCCGGCCAAAGACAAAGAACACAGCCAGCGCAATTGGCAACAAAGGCAGAATAACCAGCGTTAATTGCCAGTTGGTAAAGGCCAGTACAATCAACGCCCCGATTAACAGTAAAAACGATTGGGCTGCCAGCACCAGACCCTGGGCCACGAATGTGCGCACCCGTTCAACATCATCGGTAGCGCGTACCATTAATTGCCCGGTCTGATTGCGATCATAGAAGCTAAACGACATGCGTTGAATCTTGCTGAAGATCGCATTGCGCAGATCAAAAGCCAGACCATGCGAGGTCTGCTCTGCCATGAACGATTGTAAAAACGAGAAGAGACCGCGCATGACGGCGAAGACCAGGATCAACAACGCGGCATTAAGCACAATCCCTTCGGCATTTGCCGCATCACGCTGCAACGCTTCGATGGTCAGACCAAGCTGCGCCGCCGCCGCAGCCTGAAATGCCGCCGGCACTTCCGTCAAAATCCGGGTCGCGACAATACTGCGCGTGACCGCGTCGATCATATTTTGTACCAGTTGCGGTACGGCTAACTGAGCCAGGGTGGCCAGCACCAGTGAACCGTAAGCGATCAGCACAGTGCGCCGCTGACGGCCAAGATAGCGAATGGCCCGTATCAACGCACCAGAAGCCGGGCGCTGAGCCGGTACGGAAGTCATTCCACGCTGAGCCTGCATACCTGTTTCTTTCCTAAACCTTTGCTAATCGAAAACCGAATCCTGTTACGCCCGCATTGCCCGTTCAAGCAGATCGAGAAACACCTGTTGCTCGGTGTGGCTTAAACCGGACAGCAGATGTACCAGTTGACGCAACCGCTCGCGTTCGAGATCGCGATGAAGCTGCCGACCAGCCTCACTCAGCGAGAGCAGGATCACCCGGCTATCGTCGGGATGAGGACGGCGTTCAAGCAACCCATTCTGCAGCAAGCGACGTGTCAGTGCCGTCAGTGACGGCGGCTTAATATGCAGCGCTTCAGCCAGTTCGCGCATTGACAATTCCCGATCAGGGGACAACAAAGCGAGCAGTCGCAGATGCGAGATCGATAACCCCCATTCATTGAGTTGATCGAACAGAGGGCTACGCGGCTGTCTCGCCCGCATGCAGTCGAGCAGGGTGAGCAAGCGTTGGGCGTTGGCGATAGTGGTTTGATCCATGAACATCAACCGTTAGTTAGACAAACTAACAGTATGATAGCCGACAAATCATTGACTTGTCAAATGAAATGAGATATTTCTCATTGGCCCATGTTCAAACTCGGTGCAGTAGAGTACACTCATACGTGCCCTTGCGTCGTAGTAAACCCCAATGATTGACCGGCTGCACCACTTCTGAACATGAGCCACCTGTTTTTACACACCCACATCCCGGCTATAATGAACCCTGATGCAATCACTGCGGATCGGCTTTGATGCCCGTTATATCGGCGACCATTTTCCCGGCATTGGTCGCTATATCACTGCCCTGCTACCGGAGCTGAGTTCTCTCAGTCGCCAACACCATCTGTTTGTGCTGGTAAATGCCGATCAAGCACTTCCACCACTGAACAGCACGAGTGTCGAGCAGATTACTGTGCGGAGTACACCCTTTGCGCTCACCCAGCAGATCGAGCTACCGTTGCTGGCAGCCCGGTTACAGCTCGATGTGCTCCATTCCCCCTACATCGTGAAGCCGTATCTCCTCCCCTGCCCTTCGGTTGTCACCATTTACGATGTCTTGCCGTTACGCTACCCGACCACGCTTAGCCCACGCGGGCGACGCTTCTACCGGCTGGCCTTGCGCCTCGCTGCCCGGAGTGCGCGCAGCCTGATCACTATTTCGACCGTTTCACGCGACGATCTCGCGTTTCATCTGCGCATTCCCCGCGAACGGATTGTGGTCACACCGCTGGCCGCAGCACCTTCGTTTACCCCCCAGCCGGTCGATGAGATCACCGATATGCGCTTGCGGTATGGGCTACCCCGCCATTACGTGTTGTACGTCGGCTCAAACAAACCGCACAAGAACATTGACCGGCTGCTGCGAGCCTGGGAGCGCGTCATCCCCGATCTGCCGGCGTCGCTAACCGATACGGTACTGGTCATTGCCGGTAAGTTCGATCCGCGCTATCCACTACCTGCAACGATTGCTAATGAGCGTGGTTTGAGCGAGCGGGTGAAAATCCTCCCTGGAGTGAGTGACGATGACCTGCCGGCCCTGTACAGCGGTGCCTTACTGTTTGTCTTTCCGTCATCGTATGAAGGGTTCGGCCTGCCACCACTAGAGGCCATGGCTTGCGGCACACCGGTGGTCTGTGCGTATGCCGGCAGCCTACCAGAAGTCGTTGGTGAAGCAGCGCTCACCGTCGATCCGCACAATATGCACGAGATCGCCGAGGGCATCTTGCGCGTGTTGCGCTCGCCTGATCTGGCCCGCTTTCTACGCGAGCGCGGGCAGCGTCAGGCGGCGCGCTTTTCGTGGCGAGCCACAGCCCAGGCCACGCTGGATGTGTATGAACAGGTCGCGGCTAGATGACAGGCTCAAATGAAGGTGGTCAGGATGGGAGGATGGATGCGAACAGAGAGCATCATACACTGATCGCACACGGCACCTTACCTTGTGACAACGCAATGATGGGCTTGCAGCACAGTTTCCCCATCCCAAACCGCATCGGATCACGGTTCCGGCTGACTCAGCAGCGTGGCGCTAACCCAACCCTCGGTACCTGCACTGACTCGTTGCGGGACACAGTCATCGGCGGTTGCGACGACGCGCAGGCGATACCAGCGATTGTTGTCACCGATGGTCTGTTCTTCCAGCAACTCAACTCGATCTCCGACACAGACCTGACCGATAACGGTATCGGCACTGACGCGAGGGGCACTGCGAATGTTACCGCCATTAATGACTTGCGCCCGGCCAATGATCGGCGCCGACGTAGGCGTAGGCGGCAGCGTAGCGGTGGGTGAAGGGGATGGGGTTTGCGCGGGAATAGCGCTCTGCATCGCTGCCTGTTGCGCTGTTGCACGAGCTTCGCGGGTTTGCGATGCAATCTGGGTCTGGCGGGCAATAATGCGGCTTGTTTCGATCTGATCAAGCACAAACGGTGCCGCTCCGATCAGTCCGAGAGTCAGGATGCCGGCGACCAGCGCAATCATCACGATACGCAGCGGCCCACGTCGCCGCCGCCGCCCTTCAAACAGCCGCTCCCAGTCACGTGGATCAGTTTTTGGTGGCACGGTTCTCCCTCTCTACAACCAGCGACACAGCACCGGCTGCCGTTCGCCGGTTGGCACAAAGCCAAACCAGCGGTAGAGCCGCTGGGCATGATGGTTGTACGCCTGTGTGTTGAGAGTGAGCAACCCGGCGCCGGCTTCAGCCGCATAGGTCACGAATTCTGCCAGCAACCGCACACCAATTCCACGGCCACGCAATGCCGGATCAACGGCAATTCGTACCAGGTGCATCAGTCGGCCACCAAAATGACTGGTTGCGTAACTGTACCCCACAACCTCACCATCGATCTCGGCCATCACAAAGAACGAGCCGTCGGCGATAGCCGGTGCCAGAATATCTTCATTCTTGACCCATTGCGGCTCGAAACAGCGCGTATCGAGTCGCAACACTTCGGCTAAATCAACGGCAAGGGCAGGGCGAACTTGCACATCGGGATTGCCGGTTGCCGGAATTTCCCAGCCCCGTTTCTCATAGACGACCACATCAGTTTGATGGTAGTAACCGGCAGCTTCGAGGAGCGGACGCAACCACTGATCGGTCTGCTCATCGCCGGCATAGTAGATGTGGGTGATAGACCGATCACGGGCGAGCTGTTCGATAGCAGGGGTTAATACCTTCAACGCCTCTTTCGGCGGTACACGTTCACTGATTGCCAGTGACCGCAACCAGACAACTCGATCAATCGGCTTGCTCAAGGTAGCCACGGCCAGCAGATCGTGATCGAGCTGAAGGACGACCGCTCGTCCCTCTTCGACGGCGGTATACAATTCGTTCCCGTTCGTCGCCAGAAAGCGGCGTCCAGCCTGCCGAAAGAGCAGGCTCACCGCCGTCACATCGGCTGGCTGGCCCGGACGAATCGTTGTTGCCTGGAGATCGACAGGTTTTCGAAATGGCCACATAGCTGTGTTACCATACTTACGGAGTCTGAGTTTGTATTGTACCAGAGAAGTCTTATGATTCGTCGCGTGCGTACCTATCTTGCCACCCAATGGCAACGGTTTTTCGGTTTGAATATCTCTCTCGTTACCCCAATGCTCTTCGTCGGCGGTCAGTTTAGTGCTCAACAATGGCCTGCTATTCATCAGCTCGGTGTGCGGGCAGTGCTCTCGCTACAAGCCGAGCGAGCTGATCCCTTTCGCGAGCCGCTGCCGGCGCGCAGTTTACGGTTACTGGTACCAGATTTCCATCCACCAACGATTGAACAGCTTGATGAAGGGGTGCATTTTATTGCTCAGGCGATTAGCGATGGCTTACCGGTGTTTGTCCATTGCCACGCCGGTGTCGGCAGAGCACCATTGATGACGGCGGCATATCTGATGGCCCATCATGGTATCGGTCATCGGGCGGCACTCGCCACCTTGCGCATGGCACGTCCCATTATTCGGCCTAACCGGCGTCAACTGCGTCAACTTCAGGCATACGAGCAAATACTGGCTCGTCGCCGACGATCCAGTCAGTTTACGCCGCCCGCTGACGATAGAGGCTACTGGCCGCCAGCTCCAGACACCCAGACACCGTGAAGAGATCAACAAAGGCCAGCAGGGAAAGGCGTGGCTGCGCACAAATGTAGACCGGTCGCCAGACGGGGGCAAATTTGGCCTTGAAGTGGTAGAGACCATTGGTATCGTAGACGGCACCCATCTGCCGCCCCACCAGCGTCACCAGGCGTTCCAGCGGTCGGAGACGGTGATCGAGATGGTGGAACGGCACTTCATTGAGGCTCAAGAAGTGAAACCCTTCAGCCTGTAACGTCTGTCCAGCCGTTGCAAAGAGCGCTTCCATCACACCGGCAGGAGCCTGCTGCCTGCGCAACATCAGTTCGGTCACCGCAGTTGTCGCCGAGGGCTGCGTGAGCAGCAACGCACCCTGCCAGATGCCATCGGCGTCAACAAAAACAAACAGACGAGTCTCAGGCTCAAAGATGGTGCGAAACAGGTAGCGCAGTTGCGGTCGCTGCCCGTAACGCGCTTCACGGGCCAGCCAGCGCAGATGAGCCACTGCCGATGGACTCCACGGCATCTCGACCACGTACCCATACCGACTCGCAGCACGAACCATCTTGCGTACTGAACGCCGTTGCAGGCTGTGGCCGCGCAGGTCAACCAGACCTTCAATCCCAACCCGGATACATTCCCAGTCGGCCATCGCCAGTTGACCGGCCAGACTGGCAGAACAACCCCGCAACAGCAGCCGTGTTCCCGGTAGATACTCGCGCTGGAGATGGTCAAGCGTGTAGTCGGGCGGTAGCGTTGCGTAGGCCAGCCAGGTGAAACCAGAAAATGGTAAGCGAATGGCCTGCCAGCGCGGTGACGGCAGGCAGGCCCGTGTCCAACTGAGCGGTAATTCATCAGCAAGGGTGGGGGTAAGTGGCATACGTATTCACAACCGGTTTAACGCCAACAGCCAGATCGGGTTCTGTTAGTAGTTTGCGCCCGGTTATGAGTCGCTGTCAAGGCGTTGCTTGCAGTGCGGCTTCGATGCGGGCCACCACCATATCAATCGCAATCGGATTTCGCCCCCCGCCGGGGAAGATCACATCCGCATACCGCTTGGTCGGTTCCACGAATTCAAGATGCATTGGACGCACTGTCGCCAGATACTGCTCGATCACCGACTCGACCGAACGACCGCGCTCGACAATATCACGACGCAACCGTCTGATAAAGCGCAGATCGGCGTCAGTATCAACAAACAACTTAATTTGCATCCGCCGCCGTAACACCGGCTCGTAGAAGATCAAAATCCCCTCGACCAGAATCACCGGACGAGGTTCGATCCGCTCGGTTTGCGGTAGACGCACGTAAGTTGCATAGTCGTAGGTCGGCAAATCTACCGATTGACCGGCACAAAGCGCATCGAGATGGGCAACCAGCAGATCGTTATCAAGCGCATCGGGATGATCGAAATTGAACTTTGCCCGTTCTTCAAGGGGCAGATGGCTCAAATCTTTGTAGTAGCGGTCGTGGTCGATGTGGGCAATCCGATCAGCACCGACTCGTTGCAAAATAGCCTGCGCAACGCTTGTCTTGCCGCTGGCGCTGCCACCGGCGACCCCGATAATGATTGGGTAGGTACTCATACGCCGTAGAACATCATTCAAACATAGAAGAAGGGGCGTTCCACCGGGCACGCCCCACGCCAGAACCTCAATAGGGAGATGTACGATACCAGAAACCGGCAGTATCTACCGCTCCCGTGATCGACATCATCCCGTACAGGTTGATCACGAGTTAACCATGATTGTCATCTTACACTGTCTGCGATTCTGATTTTGGTGGTTCACCCAGCAGCTTATTCGTCAGATACGTCGCCAGCCATGCTGCTGCCAGGCTCAGCACCAGACTCAGCAACCCGTGGACTAACTTTCGCCGCAACTCTTCTTCCGTCATGCGATTATTCCCTCCGTCGCATCAAAACAGTCACAAAGTACAGCAACTGCGCAATAGCCTGTGCTGCGGCAGCAACATACGTTAACGCCGCTGCATTCAACACCGCGTTCACGCCTTCGGCCTCTTGCACAGTGACCAGACCGGCCCGTTGCAACATCTCACGGGCACGAGCGCTGGCGTTAAACTCAACCGGCAGGGTAACCAGCGTAAAAGCTACCGCTGCACTGAACAGAATGACCCCAACAACGGCCAACTGGAAACCGAACCCCCGGCCTCCGGCAGCACTCAGCAGCATCCCGATAAAGAAGAGCCAGGTACCAAGCTGAGAACCGATGTTGGCAAAACCGACAATCCCGGAACGAACCCGCAACCAGGCATAGCCCTCTTTATCTTGTGCGGCGTGGCCCAACTCATGCGCGACAATGGCCATCGCTGCGACTGACGGCTGCAATGACCCTTGCGAAAGCCGGATGACTTTGCTGGAAGGATCGTAGTGATCGGTTAGCATACCGGGAATCGTCTCGACCCCGACATGATCCAGTCCTTCGTTACGCATCAACACCCGCGCCACATCAAACCCATTCAGGCGGCGCATATTGGCGACTTGCGACCATTTATTAAAGGCCGACTGAACCTGAAACTGTGCCCAAAGGGCAAAGAGCATCGCCGGCACGGCAAAGATCAGATAAGTTGGATCGAAAAAGAACGGCATAGACGACCTCCTCAGAGGGAATGTAATGTGTCTCAATGCTACGCACAGTATACCACTCTTGAATGACAACCGGATGTTGGTAGAATGTTGGATTTTTGCAAAATCTGCCGCAAAGGAACGGGTAACATAACCCAGATTGCCCTTTATCACCACAGAGGCACGGAGGACGCAGAGAATGGGCATAACCCAGGTTGCTACTGTAAGACGTGACATAGTGCGTCGATGGGAACTGGTTGCTGTCCACATCGTTCACACAGGTACGCTGCACGATGTTGTGCGCAACGTCGTGCTGTGCATCCTGGCAGTCAGCTTTACGCGGCCTGATCACAGCATAGATGGCAACTTGGGTTAAGACAACTTATCGCCCAGGCTGATGGCCTGGGCGACATACACTACACCACCGGACGGATTAGGCAGAAATAACGCGACAATCAACTATACCCCAGCTTATCCTCACCGGCCAGGATATGCCGAATCTGACCAACCAGCGCCGTGGCGCGTTCGTTGAGCCACTGCCGTAGCGCCGGGCCACTACGGGGAAGCAGGAGCGCAGCGACGCTTGCGCCCCCGGCGAAGCCTAACAGGAGACCGAAGAGAAACCGCCTTCCGCTGATCGGGTGCGGAACGAGGTCGGTGATCATTGCATCCAGTTCGTCCATAACCTGCCCATGCTACGGATAAATACCGCGGGTCGTGACGGCATCGGCCACGCGCTGCACGGCCAGCATATACGATGCCGTGCGCAGATCGACCTGTCGCTCGGCTGAGACCCGCAAGACCTGTTGCAACGCATTGGTCATCACTCGGCGCAACTGCGTGTTGACTTCCCGCTCGCTCCAGAAAAACTCTTGCAAACCCTGCACCCACTCGAAGTAGCTCACGGTGACACCACCGGCATTGGCGAGAATGTCTGGAATGACCAGGCATCCCCGATCATACAGGATCGCATCGGCAGCTTTGGTGGTGGGGCCATTGGCCGCTTCAGCGACGATCTGCGCTCTGATCCGACCGGCGTTTTGGGCTGTGATCACACCACTCAACGCTGCCGGCACTAATACATCGCATTCAACTTCCAGCAATTCTTCGTTGGTCAGTGAGTCGGCATTGACGGCACCAACCACACTGCCGGTATGCGCTTTGTGAGCCAGGATAGCCTCAATATCCAGTCCGTGCGGATTGTAGACTCCACCACGGCTGTCACTAAGGGCAATGACCTTCATCCCCAGCGCGACTGCTTCGCGGGCCACGGTTGAGCCAACATTGCCACACCCCTGTATCGCCAGCCGGATATCCGAGATATTCAGACCGAGATGGTGGGCCGCAGCCGTCAACACGTAGGTTAATCCGCGACCGGTAGCCTCGCGCCGCCCTTCCGAGCCGCCGATATTGATCGGCTTCCCGGTTACGACTGCCGGTACGGTATGGCCCTGGTGCATCGAGATGGTATCCATAATCCACGCCATCACCTGGGGGTTGGTACCGACATCGGGCGCCGGAATATCGCGCTCAGGGCCGATTACAACACTAATCTCGGTGGCAAAACGCCGGGTCAGGCGTTCGATTTCACCGACTGAAAGCTGTTTGGGATCAACAATCACCGCACCTTTCGCACCGCCGTATGGCAAACCGGCCAGCGCACACTTCCAGGTCATCAACATGGCCAGGGCGCGGGTCTCGTCAAGCGTGACATTGGGGTGGTAGCGAATGCCGCCTTTCGTTGGGCCACGGGCCAGATTGTGCTGGACACGAAAGCCCTGAAAGACCTCGATCCGTCCACTATCCCGCTTCACCGGAAAGTTGACGGTCAATTCGCGCTGCGGCACTCGTAAAATGCCGCGGAGACGTGCCGGAAGGTCGAGCAGTTCAGCCGCCTGATCAAAATGCTGCTGCACAATGTTCAGCAGATCAACGCTCTCAGAAGGCGCGGCGGCAGATCGTTCAATATCTGTCATCACCATGACCTTTACCCCTCAACGATGAGTAGAATCGGCCAACGCTGGCCGGTCGCGACAACGCCGGCGCGACAGCCCCTATTGTACCACGGTGCCATAGCTGATACGTTATAATTTTTATTCATCTTGTGGAATAAATTCGTTCACATTACTGACTGAATGCACAAAAGCGGCGATCAGGCGCACTGCGCACTCCACGTCGTGCAATGCAATCATCTCGTTCGGCGAATGCATATAGCGGTTGGGGATAGAGATGACGGCACTGGCAATACCTCCTCGCACATGATGGATCGCGTCGGCATCGGTACCGGTGTACCGTGGCGAGATTTGCACACTGTACGGGATCGCTTCGCGCTCGGCCAGCTCAACCAGCCGCCGAAAAACCCGACCACTGTTGGCTGAGCCGCGTGACAACACCGGGCCACCACCCAGTTTGACCACGTTCCACTGGCGCTGATCCGAGTCGGGGTGGTCGGTAGCAAAAGTGACATCTACCACCAGCGCAATCTGTGGATCGAAACTGAACGCCGCCGTCGTTGCTCCGCCAAAGGTGATCTCTTCCTGAGTTGTGGCAACAGCCGCCACGTGAGCGTTGGGCCGATTCTGGCTGAGTAGACGCAAGGCTTCCAGAACGGTAAAGGCACCGATCCGGTTGTCGATAGAGCGACTGACAATGCGCCCCCCCGGCAGCTCGTAGACCGGTGCGTCAATGACGCCAACATCGCCGACCTGAACCAGTTCACTGGCTTCGCTCTTGCTCGTCGCCCCAATATCAATCCACATCTGTTCGATTTTCGTGGCCTGATTGCGTTCGTCGGGCTTGAGCAGGTGAATCGGCTTCTTCCCGATCACCCCTATCACGTCACCGTTCTTGCCCAGCAAGCGCACACGCTGACCAACCAGAACCTGCGCATCCCAACCACCAATCGGGCTAAAGAACAGAAAGCCTTGATCGTCGATATGGCTGATCATCAAGCCAATCTCATCGATATGACCAGCCAGCAGAATCCGTGGCCCACTGCCTTCCAACACCGCAAAGCTGTTGCCTAGCACATCACTATAGACCTGATCGGCAAACGTGCGCGCTTCGGCCCGCCATACCCGCGCTGCCTGATCTTCGTCACCCGAAGGGCCAGGCGTAGCGAGCAGCCGTTTCAGAAAGGAGATTTGTGCAAGTTCCATACGTCCTTCTCGTAGATAAAACAGGGTTGCCTGTACCTGTGTCTAGTATAACGCATCATTAGTGTTATTGGTTTTTGACCCACAACCTGCGAATGCATCCTGTACTTTGCGTTCAAAATCGGTAAAATGCTTGACGCTATCTCAACGCAACCGGTATAATGAGCTTTGATATGTTATCAAACACAAATATTGTCAACGTGATGAACACATCAGAATTTGCCGATCTTGTTGCCGACGTTCTCAAGAGCCTGCCACCGGCTTTTGCCCGCCACCTGGACACCGTCGAGGTCGTGGTTGCTCCGCGTCCAAGTCGTGAACAGCGCCGGGCGCTCGGTTTACGCCCATGGCAGACCATCTACGGTCTCTACGAAGGGACGCCGCTGACTGAACAACATAGCGATGGTATCTTCTTGCCGGCAACCATCACCATCTTCCAGGAGCCTCTTGAACGCGATTTTCGCACCAGATCAGCCCTACGCGAACAGGTACGGCGCACGGTGTTGCATGAAATAGCTCATCACTTCGGCATCAGCGATGAACGTTTACGAGAGCTGGGTGCTTACTAGTCCAGGCATGATAGCAGGAGAGTGAGGCGAGCGTGCGAGCTGGCACGATCATTACTGGAACTATCTACATCAGTGCATTGGTCATTGCCGGTGTGCTCCTCTGGCAGACCCTGCAAATGTCGAGTACGTTGATCACGTTCTCGGCTACCGCTCCTTCACCGACGATTGCCCCAGAACCAACCGCGACCGCAGCCCCCTTGCTGGTTTTGCCAACGCCGATTCCTCCCACACCGGTACCAACTGCGGCTCCTCCCGAACCGGATATGGCCGGCTACCACCCAAAGAGCGGGCGTTATATCGCTGTCTGGTTACCGCCCAATTTTACCGGTGATGCCCGCGAGTCGTTCTTTGCGAATGTTGACATTATCGACGACATCAGCCCATTCTGGTACACCACCGATGCCAGTGGCCGTCTTTATGGACAACGCGATGACGAATTGGTGCGGATAGCGCACGAGAACAATGTGCGGATTATCCCCTCCATTCACAATGTTAATAATCCTGGTGCGGTGGTTCCGGTGCTGACCAATCCCCAACTGCGGGCGCGGCATATCCAGAATATTGTGGATGAGGTATTGGCCCGTGGGTACGATGGCATTGACATCGATTATGAGTCACTGGCACCATCACTACGCGATGACTATACCGCGTTTATCGTTGATCTGGCCGCAGCACTGCATGCCCACAACAAGCTGCTGACGGTAGCCGTCCACGCCAAGGATCGGGATGACGGTGGTTTAGGGGCATTTCAAGATTGGGCAGCCATTGGGCCACACGTCGATCAGTTGCGGATTATGACCTACGACTATCATTGGCGCGGTTCCGGCCCTGGCCCGGTAGCACCGGCCTACTGGATCGAAGCGGTCGCCAGTTATGCCCGTGAGGTTGTTGATCCGGCGAAAGTATTGATCGGCGTTCACTTCTACGGCTACGATTGGCCGCCGAACGGCAATGCCACTGCTCGTCCGTGGCGCGTGATTGAAGAGATTATCAACGAGTACCAGCCAACGGTCAGTTTTATCGAACGTAATGCCCGTGGTCGGGTGGGAGAGAGCACCTTTACCTATCGCACCAGTGCCGGTACCCGCACCGTCTGGTTTATGACCGATACCGGTCTGGCCGATAAGATTGCAACTGTACAGAAGCTCGATTTGGCCGGGATTGCCATCTGGCAATTGGGCTATGAACGGCCCGAATACTGGCAGACGGTACGAGCCAATCTTGTGCAAGACTCGACCCTGATCCAGCGAGCGCTCAACGAATTACTCCCTGATCATTGAGCGTATGCATTGCATAAGTGTTCTGATCAGACTATACTTGTGTGATTGAGACCAATTTCTGCGTTTACCTGGTGTAGATGTGCAATCTCGTTGCCCACGATAACCGATATGTTACAGTAACCCATAACATATCATGGCGGGCAGCGCTACATAACGAGATCGCAATGACAACCACTGTCAATGAATCTGGTGTTCGAGCCAATCCGGCTGAAGCGCGTGAATTAGTCGAACGCGGGATCGCCGCCGCACGCGGTGGTCAGCGCCGTGTTGCGGCGGGATTGCTGGCACGTGCTTTGAAGCTCGATCCGCGCGACGAACGGGCATGGCTGTGGCTGAGCGGTGTCGTTGATGATCCGGCCCAACGTGCGTTTTGCTTACAGGCCGTGTTGCGTATCAATCCACAAAACCCTCACGCCCGCCGTGGCCTGGCCTACCTCGAACGACAAGGAACGGTAAACGCACGTCCGATAGCCGATCTGAGTGTACCGGCGGCTGCACCGGAAACAACGACTGAAACGCCTGCTACGCCGGCAACATCGCCGGCGAAAGATACGGCACACCGCGACTGGTGGTTGCACTGGCGCTGGCAACATCGCGAAACATCACGGGTGCGGCTCGTGCTCTGGATTTTGCCGATTGTGTTGCTGTCAGTAGCAGTCTTCCTGCATCAAAGTGTGAGTATTGCCCGCGAGCAAGCGCTGGCAGCGCTGGCTGCCGAACAAGCGTCGGCTTTTACTGTGGAGTCACCATCAGTTGTAGCTGTTGCTACCCCTACGCCTATCCCGGCACTCGAAGCAGAGCCACTGGCAGTGGTTGAGAGTCTGACCGTCTCTTACCTCAGTGCAGTTGAGGCGATACGTGCCGATCTCCGCACAGCGACGATGACGTATCGTCAAGAGACCAGCCAGCCCGGCGGCGCCTCAGTTAACCACGTTGCAGCCACGCAACGGTTGCGATCAACGGTTGCGCAGGCGTTGGCCAATTTGGGAGAGCTACGTGTACCGGGTGTCCTGCTGCCGGCCCACGAAGACTACCGCCGTGGCCTTGAGCTGGAACTGGCCGGGCTGGATGCGATTCTGGAGTTTTACAGCACGTATGATGTCGCTCATGCCAATCGCGCTGCCCTGCGTTTTCAAGAGGCACGAGCGTTTATCGAACGAGCACAGGTCGGGTTCCAGGCCCAGCTTCAACTCTTAGGCGAAGAGAGTTTGATAAGCGCGTACACCATTCGGTAGGCAAATCCCCAACGCCACATATGGCGCGTGGTCGGGTCGATGCCTGCACGATCTGTACCACCGGTTAGGCGAAAGCAATGCTGTTGGCTTTCCCAAATCGGCAGGATGGCTCGATAGGACTCTCGTTAGCCCATAACGTCGGCGTGGTGTAGAACTATCTCAAGCTGTGCCGTCGTGCTCCCCGACTGTCGCACAGGCTCGTGAATGCTTGCCAATCAGCAACGACAGTATCTCCACCGGCATAGCAGCGAGGAGTGCTAACAACCATCTCCAGTGCCATCACGCGCTGGACTGGTTGCGTTGCACGCTTGCCATGGGCGTGTCGCCTCATTTGGAGTGCGGCAGTGTGGCTGCTGCCCCTGCCATAATTCGTGCCGGGCGCGTGTCACGCCGTTCACCGCTGGTACGGGGATGCTGTGTGTGATCGTCACGATCTTGTCGTCTGTCAGTAATGAATGAGATAACTTCCAGGCTGCTATCACGCACCCCTACCGCCGATACTACCTGACGCCGGAGATAGCGCGGTAGCAACGATGCCCGGAGCGAAAACAACGTCTCGCATCTTAAACTGACGTTATGTTAATCCATACTATGACAAAAGACCAATACCATCTATTCGCATCAACCCTGTTTTTCGGCTATACTATTCATGATTAGCTGATGATTTGCTCGCCGTCGATGGGGACGGAACGTAAGCGTGAGACAGCATACGCCTGCGTTGGTGCGTCCTGCTACGGCGAACCGTGGCGGGACTTTCGTTTTCAGGATATCCGTTTAGAGAAAGGGAGCGCCGATGACCCTCTCAATCAATGAAATTAGCACCGATCCAGGATTTGGGCACGATCTACCACCGCACACGCTACGCGATATGCTGCGGTATATGATGCTGGCGCGAGCGCTCGACGAGCGTATGTGGGTGCTCAATCGGGCCGGCAAAGCGCCCTTTGTGATTAGTTGTCAGGGCCACGAAGCGGCTCAGGTTGGCGCCGCGTTTGCCTTAATGCGTGGTAAAGACTTCATTCTGCCCTACTATCGCGGGCTGGCAACCGTCCTGGTGATGGGTATGACACCGACGGAAGTGATGCTCGGTCTGTTCGCCCGCGCCACCGATCCCAGTTCAGGTGGACGACAGATGCCGGCCCACTACGGCTGTCGGCGCCTGAAGATTGTGACCCAATCCTCGCCGGTCGGCACCCAGATACCGCACGCGGCAGGGATTGGTCTGGCCGAAAAGATTAAAGGCGGTGACGCGGTAGTATGGGTATCCTTCGGTGAGGGCACCACCAGCCAGGGTGATTTTCACGAAGGAGTCAATCTGGCAGCCGTCCACCGGCTGCCGGTTATTTTCCAATGCGAAAATAATGAATACGCGATCAGTGTTCATCAACGCCAGCAAATGGCCATTGGCAGCGTTGCCGAACGGGCTGCGGCCTACGGCATTCCCGGCATTAGCGTTGATGGAACCGATGTCCTCGCCGTCTATGAAGTGACTCGCCGTGCAGTTGAACGGGCACGCCGTGGTGATGGCCCTACGCTGATCGAAGCACGAGTCGTGCGCATGACGGCCCACTCCAGTGACGACAACGACCGCACCTACCGCCCACCGCACGAGATTGCCCTTGTTCGTCATCAAGACCCAATTGTGCGCTTTGTGGCCCAGTTGCGTGAGCACGGTATCTTGAGTGAAGCCGAAGAACAAGAGATGCGTGCCGAGGTGAAGGCAATCGTTGATCGCGCCACCGAAGAGGCCGAGCGAGCACCGATGCCAGAACCGGAAACCCTCTACGACCACGTCTACGCGCCGTTGCGCCAGCGTCGCTGATATGCGGGGAGGATAAATATGCCTGAGATGAACTTGCTGGAAGCTATTCGCCAGGGCCTCGATGAAGCCATGGCTGCCGATTCACGGGTATTCATTTTCGGTGAAGATGTGGGCAAACGCGGCGGTGTCTTCCGTGTCACCGAAGGTTTGTACGACAAGTATGGCCCCATGCGCGTCATTGACTCGCCGCTGGCCGAGAGTGTCATTGTAGGCGCCTGTATCGGCGCCGCAATGAACGATACATTGCCCATCGCCGAGATTCAGTTTGCCGATTTTATTGCCCCAGCTTTTAATCAGATCGTGCAGGAAGCGGCCCGTATTCACTACCGCTCTAATGGTGACTGGGAAGTACCGCTGGTCATTCGGGTGCCTTACGGCGGCGGTATTCACGGGGCACTCTACCATAGCCAAAGCGTGGAAGCCTTCTTCGCCCACGTGCCCGGCCTGAAGGTCGTGACCCCGGCTACCCCTTACGATGCAAAAGGGTTGCTGAAGAGCGCGATTGAAGACCCCAATCCAGTCCTCTTCCTCGAACACAAGAAGACCTACCGGCTGATTAAGGGGTTTGTGCCCGAAGAAGATTATCGAGTGCCGATTGGCCCCGCCGACATCAAACGTCCCGGTGAAGACATGTCAGTCTTTGCCTACGGACTGATGCTGCACTACTGCCTCGAAGCAGCCCAAACCCTGGCCGCAGAAGGGGTGAGCGTAGAGGTTGTCGATCTACGCACCCTGCGACCACTCGATACCGAAACGATCCTCGCCAGTGTCCGCCGTACCGGCAAGGTCTTGATCGTCCACGAGGATAATCTGTTTGGCGGTTTTGGTGGTGAAGTAGCAGCGATCATTGCCGAACACGCATTTGAGTATCTCGATGGGCCAATTGTGCGTATCGGTGGCCCTGATGTGCCGGCGATGCCCTTTGCTCATTCGCTGGAAGCGGCGTTTATGCCCTCTCCGGCCTCGATTGCAGCAGCAATGCGGCGGCTGGCCGCTTACTGATGGCTGTCATTAGTCCTGCGACTGATTGGAGAGTGGACACATTCTTTCGTGAGTTACGTAGCAGGTGAGCTTCATGATCGATATCAAAATGCCTCAGCTCGGTGAGAGTGTCACCGAGGGCACAGTTGGGCGCTGGCTCAAGCGGCCCGGCGATCCGGTCGCTAAATACGAACCGCTGCTCGAAGTGGTGACAGACAAAGTTGACACCGAAGTGCCGGCTCCTGAAGCCGGCGTACTCCACGAGATTCTGGTACCGGAGGGGGAGACAGTGCGGGTCGGGACGGTCATCGCGCGCCTGGCCCCGGCAGGCGCAACGGTACCTGCAACACCGGCTTCGGCACCAGCCGCAACCACCGTCGCCGCAACGGCATCAGCTACCACCACCGTGACGGCTACCGTAGCTCCACCGGTAGCAGATGGGCGTAACACCTATCTTTCGCCGGTGGTTGCCCGCTTACTGTCCGAGCACAACCTCGATCCCGGCCAGATTCGCGGTACCGGTCAGGGTGGCCGTATCACCAAGCAGGACGTGTTGCGCTTCCTGGCCGAACGACAACAACAACCGTCTGCGCCGGTGGCGGCGCCGGTCGCTCCCACCCCTGTCGCACCCTCGCCGGCCCCGGCACCAGCCCCCGCACCGGTAAGTCCAACCCCGGCACCGACCCCGGCACCGACCCCGGCACCAGCCCCTGCACCGGCAACCTTCGATATTCCTGCGGATGCAGAATTGGTGCCACTCACCCCGATGCGACGCAGTATTGCCGAACATATGGTACGTTCGGTGCGCACCTCACCCCACGTGACCACGGTGATGGAGGTCGATCTGAGTCGCGTCATTGCCCATCGCGCCGCCCACCAGGAAGCGTTCAGTCGCCAGGGTGTGCGTCTGACCATGACCCCCTATTTTGTGATGGCAGCAGTTGCCGGCCTCCAGGCAGTGCCGGTGTTCAACGGCAGTTTCACCGACCAGGGGATCATCCTGCATCGGCGGATCAACATCGGCGTAGCGGTCGCGCTGCAGGAAGGCTTGCTGGTGCCGGTAATCCCTGATGCCGACGAGAAGAATCTGCTCGGTCTGGCCCGTGCCGTCAGCGACCTCGCCGAGCGCGCTCGCACCAAACGATTGCGCCCGGAAGAGACCCAGGGTGGTACCTTCACTATCACCAATCACGGTGTGACCGGCAGCCTCTTCGCCACCCCGATCATCAACCAGCCCCAGGCCGGCATCCTCGGCGTCGGCGCGATTGTCAAACGCCCGGTCGTGATCACGCAAAACGGGCTTGATGCAATCGCCATTCGTCCGCTCTGTTACCTCTCATTCACCTTCGATCACCGGATTGCCGATGGCGCGACCGCCGATCAGTTCCTGGCAACGGTGAAAAAACGCCTTGAAGAGTGGGAAGGATAGGCCCCACACATAACGAATGCGCTTGAACCGCTTCAGAATCGGTTCAAGCGCATTCCTTGCGCCATACACGACGCAACCCTCACCGGAAAAGCTAGCCGCCATTCGTTCAGCTATGCTCAGCACACGAACGTTCAGGTAGGAGCGGTTCAGAACCCGCCCCTACTGCCCCTCGGACGGCGGTGGAATACGGTACAGAGAACAACGGTTCGCTGTACACGCAGTGGTATCACGCGCCGGTGAAAATACAGTTTGCCGACTGGGTTGCCCGTGTCGCGACGTTTGGAGTGCGGCAGCATGGCTGCCGCACCAGCCGTGCTTCGTGCCAGGCGCGTGTCAGGCTGTTGACCCGACTGATCACGGGTATGTGTGTGCATTCGTCATGTCATGTAGTCTGTCAGTAATTAATGAGATAAATTCTTCTCAACCCTCACCGGAAAAGCCCGCCACCATTCGCCCGGCTATGCTCAGCACACCACCGTGCGCTCATCCCGGCGAGGGTTCAGGGATGAACAGAAAGTATGACCTGACACAGCGACTATCTCACCAGGATGTCCCGATCCAGACTGCTGCTCTCCCCTCTCCCGCGCTAGTGCGCGGGAGAGGGACCGGGGGTGAGGGCGGGGCGGTTCAGAACCCACCCCTACTGCCCCTCGGACGGCGGTGGAATACGGTACAGAGAACAACAGTTCCTCCGTACACGCAGTGGTATCACGCGCCGGTGAAAATACATTCCGTGTCGCATCGTGTGGCGTGCAACAGCTACACGACCACACCATCCGTGCTCATGACCAGGTGCGGATGGTAGTGGTTTCCCTGGCCGGTACGTGCCCCTACTGACAGGGCAGCATGAACTCACCATCGCCAGTATCGCTCTACCACATACCCACCCGCCGTAACACCCCAGAGCGCACTGGTAGTGGGTGAATGTCCACCCTGTTACAATCTCTTCTCACCACATCATCATCACCATGTACTGCACGCATTGGCATTCGCGCAGTATAATACCCTTGTTGCCCGGACACGTAAGGAGTAAACCTATGGATCATAGTGAGCGCCCAATTAGTCGGTTTCCCTATCCTGAGCGACTCGACGACTTGCCGGTTGACATTCGTGAACGTATTGAAAAGGTAGCCGAAAAGAGCGGTTTTATCCCTAACGTCTTCCTGGCTCTGGCGCAACGCCCCGACGAATTTCGCGCCTTTTTTGCTTACCACGATGCGCTGATGGAGCGCCCCTCAAACCTGAGCAAGGCCGAGAAAGAGATGATAGTCGTCGCTACCTCGGCGGCCAATGATTGTCTGTACTGTGTGATTGCCCACGGCGCCATTCTGCGTATCCGCAGTAAAAATCCGCGGCTGGCCGAGCAGGTTGCAACTAACTATCGACGCGCCGAGATTACGCCCCGTCAGTGCGCCATTCTCGATTATGCGCTAAAAGTGGCCCTGGATTCGGCCCGCATCAGCGAAGAGGACTGGCAACCGCTGATGGCGCACGGCCTGACCCTCGACGACATCTGGGAGATCGGTGCGATAGCGGCGTTCTTCGCAATGAGTAACCGACTGGCCAATATGAGTGCGCTGCGGCCTAACGACGAGTTCTATACGATGGGCCGGTGAGGGAACCATATTCTCTGATCTTCATTTTCCGGGCCACACCCCGGTAGAGATGGATTATTATGCGCCCGGCAACGATCTCTCGTTATTCTCTGCTCGGCCTGATCATAAGTTTTCTTATGTTTAGTGCCGGCTGTACCTGGGCACCGGCAGCAACATCCTCACCAACCGCTCAACCAATCACTGCCACTGCTACACCAGATCGCCAACCCACACCAGAACCGCCACGCCCAACGGTAGCGCCGATGATCGGTCTTGCCAACCCGGCGGCGAGATACTGCATTGAACAGGGTGGGCAGGTAGAGATACAGACCACTGCTGATGGTGCGCAACTGGGCTTATGTGTGTTCAATGACGGAACGGTATGCGAAGAGTGGGCCTTTCTACGCGGTGAATGCGCACCGGGCCAGCAGTACCAAATCGACTCAAATGCCGTCAGCGATACAACGACTCTCGATCCGGTTGTGCGCGAGCTGTTTGCCCTGGTGAAGGCCGAACTACCACCACAGGCGTTTGATTCGTTTGCCGCCCAACCGTTGCCTTCCACCCCTGAGCGGCAATTGTGGGCGGTGTACAGCACCGGCATGCGCAACTTCGATCTCGATCCGCCAGTACCGCATTTTATTGCGGTGTACGCCTACACCAACGAGCACTGGCAACTTCTTAGTCGGCAGAACCTGGTGTCAGTATCAGAAGAGGACGGATCCTCTCTCGAACCAGACTTTATCGGGGCTGTTCGCCAGGTCAAGATTAGCCCAGATCGCATCTGGTTGCAGGTCGAAGGGGGGCTGGGTGCGCACAGCGGTAGTTATCACCTGTTCAGTTTTGCCGCTGATACCCTGCGCCTGGAGCTTGCCGCCTATGCATCGAGTCCTGGGGTGGGTTCCATCGCAGACCTGGATGGCGATGGAATTGCCGAGGTGGTTCTTGATCGGTCGGAGCGCTACATCTTCTGCTATGCCTGTGGCGTCTACTATCCTTTTTATCAGGTCTACGCCTGGGAAAACGGCTCGATGGTTGAACGCACGATAAGCGAGCTGGTGCCCCAATATCAAACCGCGCCGTATGCCGAACAGAACGGCCAGGCCGTCACATTTGCGCAGACCGATTTGTGGGCAGAGGCTTTAACCGCGATCAACGCAGCAGTCGCCGCTGCCGGCAGTGCCGATCCGCCCACGACCGGCGGATCACTCCGCTGGAATCAGCGCCTGATCCAGAAGATGCACGATGCTCATCTGGAGGCGATTGTGAACAGCGCCTTCCCCTTGCTGAACCGCGTGTTTTACGGCGATTATAACGGTGTCGTTGATCAGATGCGACAAACCGCACCGGCTGAGATTTTCAGTACCAAATCGCCGCTCATCGTGGGGACGGTAGCAGAGGGCTGGGAAACTACGTTGGGTGAGCATTTGATCTCGGCAACTGAACGAGTACTGGCAATCCAACCGGATCGCGCAGAGGTTTTCTTCGTCCAGGCATGGGGCAGATTTTTGGTTGATGCAACTGATCCCGCGATTGCAACTGATCTCGACCGCGCTGCGCAGTTGCAGCCCGATACGCCGTTGTTTGTAGAGAGTGCAACCTGGTGGAAGAATCGGTAGCGGCGATCACATCAGTCAGCGGAATCATCGTAGGCTGGAGTCATTACCCTGCGAAAATCTCTGATTCATAGTTCGTTTGTTCTACCAAAGAGTGGTATACTAAAAGATAGGTCAGCGTCGTCGTACAGGGACGACGCTCTTGTTTCGTCTGTATAACAGCGGAGACAGTCGTGGCCAGGACGACAATCGTAATCAAGGGTGCCCGCGAGCACAACCTCAAAGGGATTGATGTTGAAATTCCGCGTGACCGGCTGGTGGTATTGACGGGTGTCAGTGGATCGGGAAAAAGCTCGCTGGCGTTTGATACGCTCTACGCCGAAGGTCAACGACGCTATGTCGAGAGCTTATCGGCCTACGCACGCCAGTTTCTCGGTCAGATGGAAAAACCGCAGGTCGATCTGATCGAAGGCTTGTCACCGGCAATCGCTATCGAACAGAAGAGCGCCAGTAAGAACCCGCGCTCAACCGTTGGCACCGTTACCGAAATTTACGATTACCTGCGTCTGCTCTTCGCCCGCATTGGTCATCAGTACTGTCATCGTTGTGGTCAACCCGTCGCTGCGCAATCGGCTCAACAGATGGTTGATCGGGTGCTCTTACTCCCACCGGGCACCCGCTTTATGGTGCTGGCCCCCGTTGTCTCGCAACGCAAAGGTGAGTACAAAGACATTTTCGCCGAAGCGAAGGCGGAAGGTTTTGTGCGGGTGCGGGTAGACGGTGAAATCCGCTCGCTCGACGAAGAGATCAAGCTCAACAAGAAAGTCAAACACTCGATAGAGGTTGTCATTGACCGTCTGGCCCTGCCGGCGGCAAGTGATAATGGTGATCGGGAAGGTTTTATCACCCGCCTGACCGACAGCATCGAAACCGCATTGCGGGTAGGCGAAGGAAAAGTCATCATCAGCCTGGCCGACGAGCCTGCCGATCCTGCTCAACCCCGCGAGTGGATGATGAGCGAAAGCAATACCTGTCCGTCGTGTGGTATCTCCTTCCCGGAACTGACCCCGCAGATGTTTTCATTCAACTCGCCTCAAGGCGCCTGCCCGACCTGTAGTGGCCTGGGCGCACGGCTGGAGGTCGATCCGGCGCTGCTGGTGCCCAACGACGCGCTCTCGATCCACGATGGTGCAGTCACTTATTGGGGCGAAATGCGCAAGAAGCAGGACACCTGGGCGTATAAGGCGTTACAGGCGATTGCCGCCCACTACCGGATCGATCTCGACGCGCCATGGCATACGCTGACCCAGCGTCAACGCGATGCCATCATCTACGGGAGTGGTCAGGAACGCATCCGGTTTTCGTGGACGAATGAGCATGGTTCCCGCGGCGAGTATTATCGCACCTGGGAAGGGCTGGCGAGCGAAATCCGGCGTCGCTACATGCAGAGCGGCTCAGACACCATGCGCGAATATTACACGCAGTATATGAGCGAGCAGCCCTGCCCGGATTGTCAGGGTGCCCGGCTCCGCCCGGAAAGTCTGGCCGTGCGCGTGGTTGGCCGCACGATTCGCGATGTGACCCGGATGAATATCGCGCAAGCCCTCGATTGGGCGCGTGAGTTACCCCATCACCTCAACGAGACCGAGCAGGCAATCGTCGGTGATGTGCTGAAAGAGATTCGCGAACGACTCGGCTTCCTGCACAACGTTGGTCTGCACTACCTGACCCTCGACCGGGCCGCGCCAACTCTCTCCGGCGGGGAAGCGCAACGGATTCGGCTGGCCTCACAGATCGGTTCCGGGCTGGTTGGCGTGATGTATATTCTCGATGAGCCGAGTATCGGTTTGCATCAACGCGATAATCGCAAACTCCTCGACTCACTGTTGCGCTTACGTGATCTGGGTAACACCCTGATCGTCGTCGAACACGACCTGGAAACGATGCAGGCCGCCGACTGGATCATTGACTTTGGCCCCGGAGCCGGTGTGAAGGGCGGGCAGATCGTTACTGCCGGTACCCCGGATCAGGTTGCCCAACATCCAACCTCGCTCACCGGGCAGTACCTCTCCGGTCGACTGACGATACACATCCCAACCAGCCGTCGTTCGGCGACGAAGGGATGGTTGACGCTGGAAGGAGCAACGCTCAACAACCTGCGCGATGTCACCGTCAGTTTCCCACTTGGCTGCTTCATCGCCGTTACCGGTGTCTCCGGTTCGGGCAAATCATCCCTCATTACCGAAACACTTTACCCGGCCCTGGCTAATCGCCTCAACCGTGCCCAGCTCAAACCCGGCCCCTTCCGCAACCTGTACGGACTTGAGCAGCTCGACAAGGTCATCAACATCGACCAGCAGCCGATTGGGCGCACACCGCGTTCAAATCCGGCGACCTATGTGAAGCTGTTCGATCTCTTGCGCGAGCTATTTGCCGAAACGCCCGAAGCCAAACTGCGCGGTTACGGGCCAGGCCGCTTTAGCTTCAACCTCAAAGGTGGACGCTGTGAAGCCTGTGAGGGGAACGGTGAAATCAAGATTGACATGCAATTCCTGGCCGATGTCTGGGTACGCTGCGCCGAGTGCAAGGGCAAACGCTACAACCGCGAGACGTTGCAGGTGAAGTACAAAGGCAAGACCATCGCCGACGTGCTCGATATGGATGTGCAAACGGCGCTGGAGTTTTTCGCCAACGTGCCACGGGTACGCCGGATTCTGCAAACCCTGCACGATGTTGGCCTCGACTACATCAAACTCGGTCAACCGGCGACCACCCTCTCTGGCGGTGAAGCCCAGCGCGTCAAACTGGCGAAGGAACTGGCGCGCGTGGCAACCGGTCGCACCATCTACATTCTCGATGAACCAACCACCGGTTTACACTTTGCCGATATTCAAAACCTGCTGCGGGTGTTGCACCGTCTGGTTGATGCCGGCAACACGGTTGTCGTGATCGAGCACAACCTCGACGTGATCAAGACGGCGGATTATGTCATCGATATGGGGCCGGAAGGGGGCGACGGCGGCGGTGAAGTGGTCGCTCTGGGCACCCCGGAAGAGGTTGCCCGCCATCCCACGTCGCATACCGGACGATTTCTACGCGACATTCTTGATCTGGCAACGGTGGTTGAATAATTGTCTGGTGAATGCCACACATCCCTTGATCGGTGCGCAGGAATACCATCAAGATGACAACGGACACATTGATTATAAACCCTATTCAACACGAACACTTGCTTGAAAGGGTCGAATTACTGCGCCTGAAAGCCAGTCAGCAGCTCGAAGCCAATCGCGCCGAGAAGGGACAGTTTTTTACCCCTCAAGGTATCGCGCAATTCATGGCTGGCCTTTTCACGCACAGACCTGACACCTTACATGTCCTCGATCCCGGTGCAGGTGTCGGCTCTTTATCAGCGGCCCTGGTTGCTGCAGCCTGCACGTGGCAAACACCACCTGCCCGGATCAAGATTACTGCCTACGAAATTGATCCAGTCTTACGAGAATATTTGCAATCGACACTGGAGCATTGTTGCCAGATATGTCGGCAAAAGGATATTGATTTTGATTATGAGATTATCCCAGAAGACTTTATTGAGGCAGGCATTGACATGCTCATGAGCAATAAAACCCTTTTTGCTCCACTTTGCAAATCTTTTAACACTATTATCATGAACCCTCCATATAAGAAAATTCACGGAAAATCACGCACTCGCCGACTACTACAAAAAGCCGGCATAGAAACCAGCAATCTATATACCGCTTTTTTCTGGATTGCCCTCGAACTACTTGAGCCTAACGGACAAATTGCAGCCATAACCCCGCGAAGTTTCTGCAATGGGCCTTATTTTCTTCCGTTCAGAAAAGCCTTCTTATCTACAATGTCTATTCAAAGAATTCACGTTTTTGAGCATCGTGATAGAGCTTTCCACGAAGAAGATGTCCTTCAAGAGAACATCATCGTACACGCAGTAAAATCCCAACAGCGCAACAAGATTGCCATCTCTGCCAGCGAGGGGCCTGATGATGCATGGATGTCTATACGAGAAGTCACTTTCGATCAGGTTGTGAAACCGGATGATCCAGCACTATTTATTCGGATTGTGCCTGACACATTGCATCAACACATAGGACAGCATGTAGAGCGGCTTTCAACATCGCTCAGCGAGTTAGGTATTCAGATTTCAACCGGGAGAGTGGTTGATTTTCGCGTTAAGGAATTTCTCTGTGAAGGAAATGGGGAAGAAAAGGCTCCCCTTATTTATCCAAACAATTTTTTGGAAGGATACATCACATGGCCCGGTAAACCTGGAAAGAAACCAAATGCTATCAAAATCCACCCCGCCACAGCGAGTCTGTTACTTCCACGTGGCTGGTATGTTCTGGTTAAGCGCTTTTCTGCAAAAGAAGAAAAGCGTAGATTAGTTGCAGCAGTATATAACCCTGACAGAATTGATGCAGACCTTACGGGATTTGAAAATCACTTGAATTACTATCATCAAGATGGTCATGGCTTATTGCCGGCTCTGGCGAAAGGGATTGCAGCTTTCCTCAATTCTACAATCGCAGATGAATATTTCAGACAGTTCAGTGGACATACTCAGGTCAATGCCACAGATTTACGCAACTTCAGGTATCCAACAAAAGATCAATTGATTGCAATAGGTGAAAGTATTGGTGAGACATTCCCACCGCAACAACAACTGGATGATCTCGTGATAGAAAGGCTGGGCATGGCCACAACGAGTAATGATTTGCAGGCCAGAAAAAAGATTGAAGAGGCGATGGAAATTCTTCGTGCACTTCAGGTGCCCAGGGTCCTGATCAATCAACGCTCTGCTCTCACATTGCTTGCACTCGCAAACGTCAGACCAGACAGCGATTGGGCAGATGCATCTGCTCCTTTGTATGGCATAACAGAAATGATGAATTACTTCCGAGATCAATTTGGTATCACGTATGCACCAAACACGCGCGAAACTGTGCGTCGCCAGACCATTCATCAGTTTGTGCAGATGAATCTCGTCATTCCTAATCCAGACGACCCGGATAGACCTATCAACAGCCCCAAGACACGTTATCAGATGGAATCCAACCTTCTGGCATTAATCAAGTCATTTGGTACAGATGCATGGGAAAACAAGCTGAGAAACTATCTGGCGACTGCTTAGGGACTGCAACGCCTGCGCGAAAGGGAACGGTCTCAGGCATTAATCCCTGTGCGATTGCCGGATGGTAGCGAAATCAACATAACCGCAGGAGGACAAAATACGCTCATTAAGCAGATTATCGAGGATTTCTGTCCGCGTTTTACACCGGGGGGAGTTGTCATATACGTGGGCGACGCCGGTGACAAGTTCAAGCTATTTGAGCGAACATATTTTGAACAATTGGGTGTTCATGTGAATGAGCACAGCAAGATGCCAGATGTGATTATCCATGTACCAGATCAAAACTGGCTTGTTCTCATCGAAGCAGTGACCAGTCATGGCCCGATCAATATGAAACGCCATAACGAACTCAAAGATCTGTTTAGAGCTAGTAAATCTCCTTTAGTGTTTGTAACAGCATTTCCTACACGAAAAGTAATGAAAAAGTATCTTCAAGAAATCGCCTGGGCAACGGAAGTCTGGATAGCAGAGTCTCCAGGTCATATTGTTCATTTTAATGGGGAACGCTTTCTGGGTCCATACGAGTAGCATAGTTAGAAAAAGCAAACCCGCGAGCACAGTCATCCGTACTCTATGTCCGGCATATGATTGGCTCGCGAGGTTTGATAGCCCATGGCATAGCAAATTGGTAACTCTTGCAACGATTCTCTGACTACAATCCCGCCACCCCCTTCGCACCGGTCAGATCACAATCGGTCAGATCGGCATCAGTCAGATCGGCCTCGGTCAAATCGGCGTCGGCCAGACTCGCTTCACGCAGGTTCGCGCCACGCAGGTTCGCACCACGCAGGTTGGCCCCACTCAGGTTCGCACGAGACAGATTGGCCCGCGTGAAGATCGCCCCGCGGAGATTAGCGCCGCTGAGGTAAATACCGCTAAGGTTCGCCTCGCTGAAATCGGCATTACACAAACTGGCTTCGCCTAAATTGGCTTCGCTGAGATTGGCACCGATAAAATTTGCCTCATCGAAGGTCGCCTCACGCAGATTGGCGTGCATCAAATTGGCATTCGCCAGATTGGCCCCGTTGCCGTTGACGCCATTGAGGCTCACCCGAATCAGGATAGCACCACTCAGATTTGCGCCACTCAAATTCACCAGTTGCGCCTCGCGCAGTTGTGCTTCGCTCAGATTTGCCCCGATCATCACCGTATCGCGCAGATCGGCACCACTGAGATTGCACAGGCTGAGGTTTGCCCCGTACAGATTGGCCCCACTGAAGTCGGCAGCACTTAAATTAGCGCCGCGCAGATTGGCGCCAACCAGCGACGCAAATTCCAGGTTAGCCCAGCTCAGATCGGCCTTACGCAAATCAGCATCACTCAAATCGGCACGCACCAGTTGTGCCCAATTCAATCGCGCTTCACGCAGATTGGCCCAGCTCAGATTGGCACCACCCAACTCACACACACTCAGATCGGCCCGGTACAGGTTGGCATCGGTGAGGCGGGTACGGCTCAATTGGGCTTCGCTTAAGTTGGCATTGCTCAGATTAGCAGCACTCAGGTTCGCACCACTCAAATTCGCCCCCACCAGCCACAACGGGCCAGGTCGGTTGAGGAGGTCAAAAATCTGTTCAGGAGTCAGGTCGGCCATACGGCCCTCCTTTACACATCAGTTGTACGGCAGCGTCGGCGTCTTCGAGACCAGCCAGATCGACGCCGGCGCCCCCATTGAACGACAGGCAATCTGTTCTACGGCAAATTCACGACCGGTTTGCCAGTGTAGAGCCTCTTGTAATACACCACACTGGATATAACCGATAGGTTCATCGGCCTGCTTCCCAGCCGACATCGAGCAGGTGTAGTCAATATAGGCCCAGGCTTCCCCCCTATCCTCCAACGCCAGCCGGCGATCTTGATTCACGGCTTGACTCAGGCGACGTAAACCGGCCTGCATTGCCGACAGCCCCAGTTTCACCTGAGTAGCAAAGGGCAAGACCTTTGACGCAATCAGCGCAGCCGTCCCAAATAAGGCACTCTGGTTTGCGATGGCCAGACGCGCGGTCTGCCGCCCGATCCGCAACGCCATACTACGCGCCGAACGACCAAAAAAATTGATCAGGCCGGCATTGAGTGACGCATAGTGATAAAATGTCAGACCGGTCGTGGCTTTCAGTTGTTCCGGCGGATAATTGCCGATCAGATGGCTTAAGCCGGCTTGTCGTAGCACGACGGCCAGACCGTTGCGCCCGATCACCTCTTCGGCTGCCAGTAATGCCCAACGCATATACGCATCAACCAATAGCAAATCGGCAACCGGATCGTGGTCGGAGCGGTCGCGGATCTCCATGCCTTCCTCCTCTACACGCCTGTGATCTGCGAATAGGTGTAGGATACCACAGACCGACCGTACATGTTACCGTCGTTGTAATAAACGTGTGTGATGAAAAAAGTGGAACCGGGAGAGCAGGTTTATTTCTCACAGAGAACACTGATCGGAGAGGTGTAAACGACATCCCCCGCGCCATCGCCTGCATGGATGTGAACCAGGGGCCTGAAGCACAGACAAAGCCCTGAAGAATCAGAGAGGAGCATGCCAGTGCATACTCCTCTCCTGCAATCAGACATGTTCGTACTGCCTACTCACCCTTGATCTCAGTCCACAGATCATCGAAGGCAGTCGTGCCCTCATTACGCACTGCCCACTCAAGGCGCTGATACATCGCGTCATCGGGGGCAAAGCCTTGTGCGTACAATTCACGCACCTCGGCGGAAATGAGTGGCAGCGCATCTTTATTGGGGGTCAGATAGCCGACATACTCGGTATTTTGAGCGGAGATTTCCGGTCGCATGAGAAAATTGATGAAGACGTGGGCCGTATAGGCATTGGGTGAGTCCTTGAGGATAACGAGATTGTCCATCCAGATCATGCCACCCTCTTTGGGGATCACAAAGGCGATGTTCGGATTACCGCTGAACTCGTCACCCAACCCATTGCGCGCCTGCATAGCCGTTCCGCTCCAGGCATGGGCCATAACGTATTCCTCGCTGGCAAGTTTGCGGTTCACGTCAGAACTGTTATAGGCTGCCAGGTATTGCTTCTGGGTCAGAAGAATCTCCTTAACCCGCTCTAATGCCGCCGGATCGGTGGAATTGAGTGACTGACCGATATAGCGTAGCGCCGCCCCCGGAGTCTCACGCGCATCATCGAGCATGCTAAACTTGCCGGCAAACTGAGCAATCTGATCGGGTTCAAAGATCGCAGCCCAGCTATCGATGCCGTTCGGGAAGAATTTCGTGTTGTAGGCAATGCCGGTAATGCCATACATGTACGGCACCGAATAGGCATTTCCTTTGTCGAAGTACTGATCTAGCAGGTTGGGATCGATATGCACCAGATTAGTGAGCAAGGACTTGTCTATCGGTGCAGCTAATCCCTCTGCCACCATGATCTGCACCGCATAATCCGAGGGAACGACAATATCGTACCCCGAATTACCGGCCCGCACCTTTGCCAGCATGTCTTCGTTGCTGTCGTAGGTGTCAACCACGACTTCAACGCCATACTCGGCCTTGAACTGGTCGAGGATCGCCGGATCGATATAATCTGACCAGTTGTAGAAGTAGAGCGTATCTGACAATCTGCTGCGATCAACACCATCACCGGTTGTCTGCGTTGTATCACCGCTGCCGGTACCGTATTCGTTACCGGGACTGGTGGTTGCACCACCGCCACCACACGCCGTTAGTATCAGAAGCAGCACCAGCACCAGCAATCGAAGCATCTGCATTCTCAACCTCCCTCACTACTGTGTATCCAGACCTATCGTCGTCGCTGCAAAAGTTGCGACAGTGCGACCAGCACCATCGACAACAGCAGCATCAGGGTAGAAATAGCGTTAATTTCTGGCGTCACTGCTCGTCGCACACGGTTATACACTTCCACCGGTAGGAGGGAAGTTCCCGGCCCGGAGAGGAACAGCGAAATGATGAAGTCGTCGAGCGAGAGGGTAAAGGCCAGCAAAGCACCACCCACGATACCGGGCAAGATCAGCGGAAAGGTAATGCGCCAGAAAATGTTCCAGTTGTCGGCCCCTAAATCGGCTGCTGCTTCTTCGAGCCGACGGTCGAAATTTTTGAGGCTGGTACGCACAACAACCACGACAAACGAGATGCTGAAGGCGATGTGGCCAATCGTCACCGTGGTGAGATTACGCCGCAGCGTCTCACCGGTCACCATTTTGATCAGGTCAAAGGCAATTGCCGAGAACGCCAGCAGAGCGACCGCCATCACGATTTCGGGCACCACAATCGGGAGATAAATCAACCCTTCCATCGCTCCCCGCCCCTGAAACCGATAGCGCTCCATCGCCATCGCCAGCAAGGTACCGATGATCGTTGACACAACCGTTGACACACTGGCCACGACTAACGTATTCCAGGCGGCCCCCATCATACGTGGATTGTTGAACAGGCGGATATACCAGTCAAGTGTAAAGCCTGTCCAACGCACACCAAACTCATCGCGGGTAAAGGAAAAGATGACCAGAATGACAATCGGCGCATACAGGAACAGATAGACCAGGATTGAGAAGATCGTCAATCCCACACCGCTCCACGTCAGGCGCCCCTCAGCAAACGCACCACGGGCGCGGGTCAGCGTGGTTGAAGCGGGTGCTGTCTTGATCATCGCTCTTCCTCCGTTGTTGCGCGGAAGTACATCATAATCAGCACCAGCAGCACGATCATCATCAGCACAGCCATTGCTGAGCCGAGTGGCCAGTTAATCGGATTTGCCCGCAGGAAGAGCCGCTGAATCAGATTACCCAGGTAGTCAACCTTTGCCCCGCCGAGGAGTTCAGAGACAACGAACTGACCGAGGGTTGGAATGAAGACCAGCACCGATCCGGCCACGATCCCTGGCATCGTCATTGGCAGCATCACGCGCAGAAAAGCCTGTACCTTGTTTGCGCCAAGATCGGCAGCGGCTTCCATCAGCGTGAAATCGAAACGATCAAGTGCGGCATAGAGTGGCAACACCATAAACGGTAATTCACCGTAGACCAGGCCAAGGAGTGTAGCGCCTTCGTTGTTGAGCAAAGGGAGCCGACCGACCCCGATGATTTCAAGGAAACCGTTGATAATCCCATTGTTGGCCAGAATGATCTGCCAGGCATAGATACGCACCAGAAAGTTGGTCCAAAATGGAATCAGAATCAGCATCAGCAGCGGCATACGCCATTGTTGCGGACTGCGGGCAATGAAGAGCGCCAGCGGATAGCCGATCAACAGGCAAATCACCGTCGTCAGGACACTGGTCCAGATCGAGCGCCAGTAGGCGTTAACGTACAGGCTCTGCGTGAAGATCGTAATGTAGTTATCGAGCGTTGGTTGATAGACAACCCGTCCCAATGCATCGTTGGTCATAAAGCTGTAGACAAGAATAATGACCAACGGCAACGCAAAGAAGAGTAAGAGCCAGAGCAGACCAGGAGAGAGCAGCAACAAGAGCCGGACACGGTCGCGACGCTGTTGTTGCTGTTGAAGCATGGTCATCGCGCCCTCCTATTCACTGAGCACCAATGCATTGTCGGGTGGACAGACAATGATGGCGGCTTCGCCCGGCTGCCAGTATTCATCACGGTCAAGCGTCGAGCGGGTATTTTGTTCCCAGATGTCAATCGTGCGGCGCTCGTTAATGCGAACCGTAATTCGCGTATCACTACCGATATAATTAACACTCATCACCGTACCGGCCAGACCATCTATCGGCAACTCACCATTGGCAGCCAGTAAACGTACTTTTTCGGGCCGGATCGAATAGGTAACCGCTGTCCCTTCACTCAATGGACGAGAGGCCAGGCCACGAAAGCGTAAACCCTCTGGCGTCTCTAACACCGTGTAATTGCCATCACGCCCGATCACCACGCCATCGATAAAGTTGGTCTCACCGATAAAGTCGGCAACGAAACGGCAATTTGGCCGCTCGTAGATCTCAGTTGGTGTTCCCACTTGCAGAATCTTGCCCTTGTTCATGACCGCAATGCGATCCGACATCGTCAAGGCTTCTTCCTGATCGTGGGTCACAAACACGAAGGTAATACCCACCCGCGCCTGAAGGCTCTTCAGCTCAAGTTGCATCTCTTTGCGCAGTTTTTGGTCAAGCGCACCGAGTGGCTCATCGAGCAACAGGACTTCGGGATGGTTAACGAGCGCACGCGCCAGCGCAACCCGCTGTTGTTGACCACCGGAAAGCTGGCGCGGTCGCCGTTCTTCCAGGCCGGTCAGGCGCACCAGTTCAAGCGCTTCCCGAACACGATGGGCAATCTCGGCCTTCGGCGTTTTGCGCATTTCGAGGCCAAAGGCAACATTTTGCGCAACGGTCATGTGTGGAAAGAGGGCATACGATTGAAACACCGTATTCACCGGTCGCAGGTGTGGTGGCGTAATACCCATTTCACGACCGTGAATAAGGATACTGCCGGCGGTTGGCAATTCAAACCCGGCGATCATTCGCAAACTCGATGTCTTGCCACAACCGCTTGGCCCTAACAAAGAGAAAAATTCGCCGTCACGAATTTGCAGATTAACGTGATCGACGGCCACGACATCGCCAAATCGTTTGACAACGTCACGGAGTTCAATTGCGATCGAGTCGCTCACCTGAACACTCCTGCCAACTGGTTGCACCCCAGTTCTGAGTAACGCGAATTGCGGTACGACGGTTGGTGAAAGCCCATCGTACATCGCACCACTTCACCCCCATTTGCCAGGATCATTCACCGGCATCGTGGCCTGCTGGCATCACACTGTGCTTGTGTTTGAGAGGTAGTATACCACAACCTTCCGCGACAACCTTGTGTCGTATGGCACAGATTTGTACGGATGATATTCAGTAGATATGACTGTCTTATTCCGAACACCAATGAAAGGCTGTCAAATAATTGTCATCCGAATGGAGCACGAGCTTCAGCCTATGCCCATAGGTTCTCTTCTGATTCAACATACAACCTGACCACCTGAAGACATACGCAGTCTCAGTTCGATGTACGGTCTCTGTCTTAGCACCACCCGGCAGAATCACACCACGATCACGCCCATCACAGCATGATGCAGAGACGATGTTTACGTTATGTCAATAAACACCAAATTGACGCCATACATAATCAGGAGGGACAGGCATACAGCCTGCCCCTCCCGGTGTCGGGCTACACAGCCCTGCGTGCTTACGTTCCAGACACGTTACGGCGCAACAAAGCGCCCCTGCCACATCTTGATCTGGGCAATCGTATCCTGCGCCCGCAAATACGACAGCCGCGGACTCCAGTCGGGATTGAGAATGGCGAATGCCGCCTGTTCGTGGTTCGGGTTACCCTGCTCACCCCAGAGCACGGCAAAATTGATATTCCAGAGGAACATATTACCAACGAACGGATAATTATCGTAAACCCGCAGCATCGCCGAGCGAATGTATTCCGCCTGCTGCTCTGGTGTCACGTAGTTGCCAAACTCGTACCCCGGTGTATTATTCGCCGTTGCCCAGCCGTATTCAGTAATCCAGATTTCCTTGTCGCCCATCCCATACTGCTCCATCCACTTCCGCACATTCTCGACATGCCGGAAATAGTGCGTCTCGTGGTCATTCCAGCAGCGATCAGGCGCCGGTTGACAACCGGGAATGTAGCTCGGATTGTCGGGCCAGAGGGTATCGGGCGGATTAGCCGCGCCACCCGGATGGACCGCCTGAACATCGAAGTAATTGCGTACTTCACCGTTGTTGTAGGTATACATCAGGCGGTAGAATTCCTGGTCAGAAAGCGCAATTGCCGGGTTGGTCACACCACTTGACGAAGAGGCGGCTGCCAGCACGATTGCATCTGGTTTGAGCGACTTAATCCGCGTGTAGGCTGCTTTCAGAATCTCAACATAATGCCCGACATCTTCCGGCACAATCTCGCCACCATTCTCAACCGCCAGGTTCGGTTCATTCCAAATCTCATAGGCATGGATCTTATCACCGTAGCGGCGTATCATCTGCTCCAGGAAATTGGCCAGTGTCTCAGGATCGTCGGGCAAACCATTGGTCGCGTTATACGCGGTCGGTGAACGTACCACATTCACCAGTAACTTGATCCCAGATCGATCAACCGCCTCAACGATGCGATCCAGCTCATCCCAACCGTAGATTCCCTTTACCGGGTCTTCGATATCTTTCCAGACTACCTGCTGGCGGAACCAGTCAAAACCGGCATTATTCGCCAGTTGCAAGACGCGGTCGCGGTCGGTGTAGTAGAGGTGACCAACAATACCGAACTCCAGATAATCAGGGTTAATCGGTACAGGGGTCGGCTCAGCCGGTACCGGGGTTGGCTCAGCCGGTACCGCAGTCGGCTCAACCGGTGCAGTCGTCGGTACTGCTGTGGGTGGCGTCGAAGTATCAGGAGTCGCCACCACTGCTGCCGTTGGCACATTGCTCACCGGCGGTGTCGTTGGCTCACCACCACAAGCAGCCAACAACGCGGATACAATCATCAAACAAAGGATCAGAGCCGGCCAGCGCCGGATACGATGCATCTTCCATCTCCGAGTCATACGAATTCTTCCTTCTTACACGTTGTAGAGCGGTACAACCCGGCGGGTTATACCGCTCACCTGCTCTTCGCTAATCTTTTGGCATTGCCTGGATGGCAAACCACGCCGGACGGGGACTCCAGTCACCATTAATCACCCCAAACGATGCCTGTTCGTGCAACTCATTACCCTGCGCACGCCACGGCACGGCAAAGTTCAGGTTCCAGAGGAACATGGCCCCCACCCACGGTGCATACTCGCGGCGCCCAATCTGGAACGCACGCACAATCCACTCGGCCTGCTGTTCAAAGGTGATCGAATTACCGTACTCATAGCCAGGAGTGTTATTGCGGGTTGCCCAGCCGAATTCGGTAATCCAGATTTGCTTGTCGCCCAGGCCATTTTCTACCAGCACGTTACGAATGTCTTCGATCCGGCGGAAGTAGAATTCACGGCTTGTACGCCACTGCGGGCCAGGACCGGGTCGGTTAGGCCAGAGGGTATCGGGCGGATTGTAGTGACCACCGGGATGCACACCGATAGCATCGACATTGGCCCGGAACTTGGGGTTAGAGGCCATCGAGCGCATATACGATGTATCGCTCAGCGCGATATTAGGATCATTCGTCTCGGTGCTGGTTGGCGCACCACTCACCACGATGGCCATCGGGTCGTTGGCTTTGATCGCCTTGTACGCAACCTCAAGCAGATCAACGTAGTAGCTCGCATCGGCCACCCGGCCACCCACCCCTCCATCGCGGGCACAATCACCGCCATTTTCGCACGCCCGATTCTGCTCGTTCCAGATCTGATACGCCTGAACTCGCCCTTTGTAACGCTTTGCCATTTCGCCGACGAAGTAGGCGAAATCCTTGAAGTTTTCGCGCCTGGGCATACCGTTACTACCGTTTGCCGTCGCCCAGCTGGGTGCAGCGACAATGCTCAGTAACAGATTCACCCCCTGACGATTCGCATCGGCCACAATGTCGTCAAGTTCGGCCCAATAGATGGCACCTGAACGGTCGTGCAGATCCATCCAGCGCACCTGTTGCCGAATCCAGTAGACACCTGCATCACGGCTCATTTGCAAGACGCGGTTGCGATCCTGCCAGGCTGTCCCCTGTCCGTAGAGGTGTGCATTGAAGCCATAAATGAATTGTCGCGGCAATGATTGATCGGGTGGCCGGTAGTTAAATGCCGGATTTGTGCGGTGTCGCAAATCGCGATACTCATTGCCCAGCAAGCCGAGCAGAATGCGGTAGCGGGGATCGGGTTCATCGGGATGCCACTCCATGCGCTGCCGCTCGAAGTACTGCACCCAATAGATTTCACCGGTGGCCTGATTACGCTCCTGGAACTGCTCGGAGAGCGGATAACCAAAGACCTCAAGACCACCGTTGTTGAGCCAGAACGTGCGGAACGGTGCCGGGCTATCGCGTAAGGTGTGGCCGGTCTCGGCAAACCACGTACCGTCACCGGGATCGGCAACCCGTTGGAACGGCGGTTCATTCTCACGGCCTTCAACCAACCGCCGACCAAGCAAGCGGCCCAGGATATAGTACCGGTTATTTTGCTGACCGAAGTTTTCAGGATGCTCTTCGAGAATAGCCCGCTCGAAATATTGCACCCGGTAAAACTTACCCGGCTCGGTAAAGCTCTCCTCGATAAACGGTTCCGAAATGGGATACCCTAGCACAAACAGCGCATTTGGCGTATTTTTCCAGGTCTCCAGGAACCAGTTCACCGCGCTATGGCCGGTCTCGGGAAAATAGCGCGCCTGATACGGCGGATACGTATCGGGCACACCGCCCTGCGCTGCACCGGGTCGTGGCCAGGCCAGCAATGAAACGGATAGCACCAGTAAGCCCAGTACAGCAAAGATCCGTCGTGTCATGCAACAACCCCCTCACTCACTGTGTTCACCATCGAATCACTACTACATGTCATAACCGCTACCGTAGCGAGACTTACATAGCGAATGGCTGATGAATGGCTGATATGTGGCTTAAAAGCGAGTTAACAACTGATACAATCACTCAAGCAGCCCGGCAGATTATACCTGTCGCTGTGAGTGGGAGTCAAATGAAGCGACACAATGCCACGAAAACGATGGGCGATGAGCCAGCAGGTTGAAAGCCCGCCTTACGGCACTGAAGCTCAGGTGGGGCCAACCCGGCGAGCGACCCCTCATCATAATACAGTGCATCATGGAATGGGAGCGCTGGTTCAGCACATCCACGCTTGGGAGTGGTGCATTGTCAGACCGCACGTTCAGACCTTCAGGACACCAGATTTGATACAGCACCCCTCTGTGCTTCTGTGATGATATAGTGTGTCTCTGAACAACCGTATCAGATTTTACCATCAGGGACACTAGAACCTGTTTCAAAAAAACATCTACTAGAAGGTATCTCATTCATTGCCGACCGATTCCATGATCGTGACGAGCACACCCGGCATTCGCGTGACCAGCCGGGTCAACGACCTGACACGTGCCAGATCGCAAGCACGGCTGGCGCGGCAGCACGGCTGCCGCACGCCAAACTTCGCGACACGCGCATGATGAGCGGGCAAGGCAACCAATCCAGCGAGTGATGGCACCATAGATGGTCGCCAGCGCTCTTCTCTTCCACACCGGCGCGCCGGGACCTGGATATGCTGTCGTTGGTGATTGGCAAGCGTTCATGGGCCTGGGTGACAGTCTGGTAGTACGACAGCTTGAGAGATAAACTGGATTTGCTATTGCAATCTACGGTTCAACGATAGGCAACTGCGCTTCAACGACCGGATCAATGGTGAGCAGTGAACGGTGTACCCAACCTTCTGTCTGGCGTAGATTAATCATCCGCAACCACTCGCCATCAGGACTGCGACCGAGAAGGGTGACAGCCTCACCGGCATGAATCTGGTCGATCACCGTCCCGCGTAGATTTGGCGCTAATCGCACATTACCACCATTGAAAACAGTCGCCAGAGCCGGCAGGTCAGTTGGACGGACAGTGGGCACCGGCCGGGTTGGCTGTACATCCTGTCGCATAACCGTCGGCGTGGCCGGGATGGTCTCTGCTGTGGCCGTTCTGTTCACATCGAAGAGGACACCCTGGTTCGGCTGATCACTGATTTGGGTGGTGACAACCGACTGTGTGGCAGGTCCCATAAGGATGGCTACACCGGCCAACATCAGACTCACCCCCAATAGCGTTGTACCGATTAAAAAAGGCCACTGCTGCCACACAGGTAAACGAACGGCTCCGCGGTGTTCTGCGATGTCGATATAGCGCAAGAGTTTGCGGCCATCCCACAACTGGACAGGTTGATTTTTGGCTTCCAGATAACACTGACGGGTAAAGCCGCTTGTGGTGACAAGAATTGCCTGGTTAGCCCGTTGAATATGCAGCGCCCCGACCAGGTCACGCACATAATTTGGTCTTACCGGTTTGGTATATCGCTTACATTGAATAAGATAGAGTTGACCATTCCGTTCGGCAGTAATATCTACCCCGCGATCACCACTGCCCCCTCGTACCTGTACGCGCTGCCATCCCAGATCGCGTAAAAGCTGCGCAACACGTTCTTCAAATTCAGCGGGAGATAATTCCAGCAATTGCTTGCGACGTAGTGAGCGTTGACGGTGATCGTTCCACCATGCAAAGAGCAGAATAAAGAGGGAAACAAGTCCGGTAACGATGGTTACTTGCCACCAGATGGTTAGTGCGGAAAAGTAGAACCAGAGCGATACAAGAGCAACTACGATCAATTGAGTAACATAACCATCGACAAGCCTTTTGCGGGAACGTTTGAACATTGTAAGGCCTCATCGTTATCAAAAGCGCGAACCAGACATATCTTACACGTATTCCATTACGACAATGGCACGTACAGATATGAGCAGTACATGCCTGTGAAGAGGGACTGTTTCATCTTTTCGCAGCAGGTCACATTGCGCCAGGGGATCATCGAGGGAGTCGCGCTTCATCGCCAGGTCATATCAGATCTTAGTCGCTAGCAGTTATCTCATTGATGGCTGACAGTCTCCATGATTGTGACGAGCACACCCTGTATCCGCGTGACCAGCCGGGTCAAAGGCGTACCACGCGCCGGATCGTGAGCACGGCTGGCGCGGCGGCATGGCTACCGCACTCCAGGCTATGCGCCACAGTCAATCCGACCTGGAAAGCAGTGTCCCCGCTGGTTTGCGGAATGGAAGCGCTGGTTCGGTGGGTCAAATGTGGGGCATTGTCAACCGCAGATGATGAGACAACCGTTCTGATACAGTGACACAGTCCCCCTCTGTGCTCTCTGTGACTCTGTGGTGATATTCTGATGTGCTGCTGAACTACCGTATCATCAGGGCACCGCATATACCACACGCCGGATCGTGAGTACGGCTGGCGCGGGAGCGGGGCGGTCGCACGCCAAATGATACGCTACGGGCATGACGAGCGCGCAAGGCAACCAATCCAGCGGCTGATTGCATCGTAGATGGTCGCTAACGCGGAATGAGCTTATGTCACGAAGAAATTGACTCTACCGACAATGGTGGTTGTATCACCTGCCGCAACCGTGGTGATTGTTCCCATAACCGCTCACGGCGCATCAGTCGCAAAAAAGCATCAACCACCTGCGGATCCCAATGGGTACCCCTACCATCCTGGATGATCTGGAGCACCGCTTCAGGACTCATCGCCGAACGGTAGGCGCGGTCAGCGGTTAGCGCCTCGAAGGTATCGGCCACCGCTAGAATACGCGCCTCGAATGGTATCTCTTCTCCCTTCAAACCGTATGGATAGCCGGTACCATCGAAACGTTCGTGGTGGGCAGCGATAATCGGCAATATATCACGTAAGCCACTGATCTGCTCAAGAATACGTACTCCGATTTGCGGATGGCGGCGCATCTGGGTCAGCTCTTCAGGTGAAAGAGGACCCGGTTTGAGTAAGATATCGTCGCGAATACCAATCTTACCAATATCATGCAAGAGACCGGCATAGTGAATGCGCTCAATCTCCGCAGGACTGAGACCCAATTCTTGCGCCAGGCGGACAGCGTAGCGACTAACCTGGCGCGAATGGCCATAGGTATAGGCATCACGGGCTTCGATTGCCCCGGCCAGCGCAGCAATCATCTGCTCGTATTGATCTTTGAGGGCACGATACAGACGCGCATTGTCCAGCGCAGCGGCAATCTGCGAAGCAAAAATTTCGATCAGATGCCGATCAGCGGCATCGAACGAGGGTTGTTCACTATTGCGGGTCAAATTGAGGAAGCCAATGGCATGGTCGCGACTCCGCAAGACTACTTCGATGAGGCGATCTGATGACGTGGTCGGACATTCGATCAACTGGTAGTGCGCCGCTCGCAGACTCTGTTCGTCACGTTCGCTCAGGGACAGACTCTGGCCGGGTTCGGGACCGATCAGCACCACCAGCGTATCACCATCAGCGTCAATTAGCGACAATCCGATGTTGCTTGGGGCAAAACGACGACCGACGAATTCAAGTAGGTGAGCGGATTGTTCCTGAACATCGAGCGAAGCAGTAATCACCTGGCTAAACTGATACATTAGCACCAGGTCGGAGAGACGCTCCTTCTCGCGGCGCACACGACGCAATTCCAGTGCCGTTCGTACTGTCTTTTGTAATTGCTCGGCATCAACAGGTTTGGCAATGTAGTCAAGAGCACCGAGCTTAAGTGCTTCGCGTGCAGTTTCGACCGTCGCATGTGCCGTCATAACGACCGCATCGGTTTCCAGATGATGGGCACGCAAGTATTGAACAAGCGCAATCCCATCCAGATTCGGCATTTGCAGATCGGTCAACACCAGATCAAACGTCTGCGTAGACAGCAACTCTATCGCTGCGAGACCATCCCCAACCGCAACGACATCGTAATGCCGACGGAGGAGCAGACGACAGAATTCACGGATATTGACTTCGTCCTCCACAATGAGAATCCGGGGGCGCTCAGGGGAAGAGTTTGCGTAGTCCGCCATAGATCAGGCTCCCCAGACATGCACATCTGCACAGAGCAGATTGCCGGCTATTTCGTTTGTAATGTAGCAAGCTAAGTTTGCATAAAGGCTACAATGACCGTCATGTCGGTAACAGAATTGTCATTGAGTAATGGATGCCAGGGCAAACTCAACCGTTATTGCTACAACACCTGTAGGTGCAGCATATGCTCAGGAACCGCCTTGCGCGCGACGGGAGAAATAGAGTTGCAGTCGTCGCTCTAACTCATCGAAGTCAAACGGTTTCGTTAAATATTCGTTAACGCCAGCACGCAGCGCATTCTTTTCGGTATCGGGAGTACCGAAAGCGGTGACCAGGATCACGTACACTTGTGATTGATTTTGGCGGAGAGTGCGTACCAACTCAATACCACCCATGCGTGGCATATTCATATCGGTAATAACCACATCGCAATCATGCACGGCCAGCTTTTCCAGCGCGTCGATTCCATCTTCGGCTTCGATCACATCGTAGCCGCTATTACGTAGCAGAAAACGATAAAGCCGGCGAGTAGCAGCATCATCTTCAACAACCATAATGGTGTGGGGCACGGCGCACTCTCCTCAAGTGTACACGATACAGCGATCTCTTTACTGAACGTGAGACAGGTGTTCTTTTAGAATACCGGCAGAGCGCTGAAAGAGAGCAATCTCCTGTTCGGACAATGGTAAATTGAGCACCTCCTCAGCACCATCACGACCAACGATTGTTGGTAGACTGATTGCAATCCCGCTTACTCCATACTGACCGTTCATCAAGCTGCTGATCGTCATCACCGTGTGTTGATCACGCAGCACTGCTTCGGCAATCGATAGCAGTCCCAGACCGATAGCATAATAGGTTGCCCGCTTGCGCTTAATAATCTCGTATGCAGCGTTACGGGTTTGTTCGAGAATCGCATCAAGCGCTGCCTGATTGTAGCCCTGACCATTTGCACCGACAAAATCAACTAGCCTGACTCCGGCAATATTTGCCAGGCTCCAGAGCGCTAACTCGCTATCGCCATGTTCGCCGACAATGTAGGCGTGCACAGAGCGGGGATCGACACCGTAGTGCTGACCAAGCAAGTAGCGAAAGCGTGCCGTATCAAGGATGGTCCCTGATCCGATCACTCGATTCGCTGCGGGACCGGCAATCTGTGCCCCAATGGTGGTTAAGATGTCCACTGGATTAGTGGCAACAACGATGATTCCATCATCATTGGCTGCCAGAATTGGAGGAATGATCTCACGGAAAATGGCTACATTCCGATTCAATAAATCGAGCCGGGTCTCGCCAGGCCGCTGATTTGCCCCGGCAGCGATGACTATCAAGTCGGCGCCGGCCAGATCATCATAGGTACCGGCATAGATGCGCATTGGGCGAACAAAGGGCAGGCCGTGATTAAGATCCATCGCCTCCCCTTCTGCACGGGCATGATCAATATCAATCAACACCAGTTCGCTGGCCAGGCTGCGCTGCATCAGTGCATAGGCAAAGGAGGTACCAACCATGCCTGTTCCGACGACGCCAACTTTACCGGTGCGTTTACGCAAACTCATAGCATACTCCTTCTGTTCGCTCTTATCATACCATATCGCACCAGAGATTGCGTATCCGGTTCAGATTACAGGGATATAGCGCCGCACAACGCCAGAATTCATCTCGTACATCTACGATAAGAGCGTGGGATGGCACAGGTATCGTACAGCGTGATCAATAGCCACCCTGATAGCACGCATCGTCTGTTGACAAACATGTGCCTATATGTAGACGCACACTCGCATGGTGAGTGGTTCAGTTTCACACGAGCACGGAGAATGCAACTGCCCGGCTTCCGCATTCCGCACAGCACCGCAAGGGTACATTGGGGATGGAAGAGGTAGTATCCAGCGTCATCTTTGATCCCTGGATAGATGAGATTACTTCCACCCGATCAGTATATGAAAAAGACAGAGGTATTTACCAGGTCGGCACGCAACCCGGTCGGTAAGAGGGATTCTTTATCTCCAGGACTGGAAACATGTTTATTTGACAGTAGAAACAGCGTGCCACCAGATCACACTCGTCGAAAGGTGTTATTGCGCCGATCTGGTCAGGCAGCCACCGGGGATCAGCGGTACGCCGCCAGATCGCGTTCATCGATAGTCGGCATATAGCGTGACATCTCAACCATCTTAAAAATCTTCTGGTGATGAGGGGTCACGTTCATCGCAAAGAGCTGATACCCCGATTTACGTGCACTGACAACAAACTTGAGCAATGCTGAGATGCCGGCTGAATTGATAAACGAAACCTCGCTAAAATCGAGCACCGTAATCGGACGCATCTCTTGACACTCAGCAGCAATAGCGGCAGCCGAGATGGCATCAACGCTGGTGGTCAAGATGTGGAGCACAACGACGTCGCCAAATTCTTCTCGTCGAATAATGTCGCTCATTGTTGCCGATCCTTCCGATACAAACGAAGGGTTAACACCGTTCCCTGTTGCGATGAATCGACCTCATAATCATCAACTAACGCACTGATCAGATACATGCCAAAGCCGCGCAGATAGCCGGCATCAAGGGTAGCATCATCAACAACGCGCCGCGAGACATCGATTCGTTCAATGCCGCCGCCCTGATCGCTCACCCGAATCTCAAGTTTTTCACCGTCGATCTCGAACGTTACTGCAACCAGTTTAGCTACATCCCCACGATTCCCGTGGTCAATCGCATTGTTGACCGCTTCGCTGACGGCCAGTTTCAAATCTTCAACCTGCTCGGGGCTAAAACCGGCGGCACTCCCAACTTCAGCAGCGCTGGCCCGCACCACTCGCTCGAAGATAGGGATTGATGGAATACGTAACTCTACTCGTTGCATGCCACTGCCTCTACGCACATCGTTCGTTCAGCCTTACACCAATTATAGTGTACTGGCTCAAGCGAACCATTGTATTGCCATTCACGATGACAGGCGCGATGAAGGCACCGGACGCGACCGGGAATTACCATTCATCGTTGCTGTCTGACGAACGAGATGATCATAGCGACGCAGATACGCCTTGCCAAGCGAGGTATTACCTACTTGCAGGTAGCAAGCACCGAGATAATACAATGCCTGAGCGTGACGAGGGTTACGCCGGAGCACTTTTTCAAACAACGGGATTGCCCGCGCCGGTTCGAGAAGTTCTTTGTAGCACAAACCCAGCATAAACTGGGTTTCCAGATCGTCTGGCCATTGTTCGAGGACCTGCTGAAACTCTGCCGCCGCCAGGTCGTAACGACCACGCCGAATGTACATGTAGCCCAAATCGAAGCGCAGCGAATGGGCTTCGGGAGCCAACTGTACAGCTTTCCGCCAGGCCGCCAGCGCCCAGGTGTCACGCCCTAATGTATTGTAGACAAAACCGAGCAGATAATGAGCCTGCGCATCGGTTGGCATCAGTTGAACGGCACGCTCGAATGCACGGGCTGCCTGAGTATTCATCCCCATATCGTAGAGGAGCTTACCCATGTGCAAGAAGAGTTGACCGTGATGCGGGTTGAGCCGGGCACAGGCAAAGAGCAGTTCATACGCCTGTTTCGGTTTCTTTTGCAGGCGCAGAATGGCACTCATGCGCAAGCGGGCATCGACGTAGTGGCGGTGCTGGGGTGGTATCTGTTCGTATTCGGCGTAGGCTTCCTCAAACCGACGCTGGCGGGCCAGAAGGTTGCCCAGCAGATAGCGAGCAGCATACTCTTGCGGACGCCATTGCAACAGTGCTCGATAAATCCGCTCAGCCTCTTCTTCGTACCCCTGCTGTTTCAGCGCCTGACTCAGCCGGTAATACCATTGGGCCACCTCTTCTTCACTGCGCTGCACCAGTGGTTCATCGGGTAATGGCTCCGGCGAAACAAAGGTTGGCTCGACCCGCAATGCTTCGGCAAAACAGCGTTGCGCCAGCTCGTGCGCACCGTGGCTCTGATGCATCAAGCCCATGTAGTAACGAGGTTCGGCAGCCTGCGGACGTGCATTACAGGCGCTGCTGAAATGAATGTATGCCCGGCCAGCATCATCGATCCGCTGGTAGCAGCGGCCAAGCGCAAAGTGGGCTTCGTAGAGGTTGGGATTGTGCTCAAGCGTCTCTTTAAATGCAGCAATCGCCCGATCAATCTGACCGAGAGCAGCAAACGCGACCCCCAGGTTGTAATGCGCTTCGGCTAACTGGGGATCGGTCTGTACCGCTTCAAGATATTCGCGTAACGCTTCTTCCCAGTGATCTTGAAAGGCAAGCGAATTACCAATGTAGAGGTAAATAATCGCCCGCTCACGCTCGTAGATTTGCGCCTGCTCTTCTCCGTCCACATACGCGGCTATCAGAGCAGCTTTGAAATGTTCAATCGCATCAGCATACGCCGCTCGCAGGTATGCACGCATTCCCTGACTGAACGCAGCACCCAGCCGCGTTCCGGTCATGAAGCGCTCGCTCCCGGTAAAGGTGTCGAGATCGAGGGGCATGAATTGTAGTTCGTTGGTTGACGCCATAGTGCACCTCGGCAACCAAAATGTACTGATCTCTACTATAACATGCCCCTTGTCATTCGTATATGGTAGAATCGTCATACAGAAAAATACGACAATATGTAGTTTTGTTCATCCGCGAGTATGTTGTGAAGAATACATGAGAAGGTTGCCGTTGAAGGATATATCAAACGATGCACTTCGCGCAACTGCACCAGATTGTGAAGAGTCTGTAAGGTAATAAAATGGATCGCGCAGAACGACCCGGCAGCCCAAAGATGCTAATGATGTTCATATCACCCACTCTCGATAGCAAGCGTGCTTATGCGAGCGATCAGGGATTGGTCTGGGGCACAGGCACTCGAAAGGGTTTACGATGAATGCGGAAGCATGGCTTCTCCACTTGCGGACTGCGTATATCACATCTGAAAAATACCATGCATGGCATGCGATTCAAGACGTACCTTTCCGCCACCCCTTCGTTCGCTGCATCCCATGCATGGTAAGGTCGGGGCGGGTTTTGAACCCACCCCGACGGAATCCACCCATCTGTACCATGCAGGTGACACCCACGGATCGCTGCGGCGGGTAGTGACCGATGAGCAAACCGCTGCGCCCCACGTCGGCGCGTGAGGACGGCTGCGCGGCAGCGCGGCTGCCGCACTCCAACCTGCGCGCCATGGGCAATCCGGTCTGGCAACGGTATTCTCGCCGCAACGTGATCTTCTGGCGGTCGCGCTCTTGGTGGATGGATGAGATGGCTACTAACTCTGATGGAATCACCTACGTTCACTCGCTCAAACATGCTCGCGATAGTCATCGAGCGTCAGTCGTATCTGTTGCAATAGCTCGCGGGCCAGACCACGTCCAAACTGAGCCTGGGCCAGTGATTGTAATTGAGGCAGACGCTCGCGCCATGCTTCAACTGTAGCCGGCACCCCATCGGCAAAAGCCGTTGCCCAAAGCGTGTGCATGGCCTCGCTCCCAATCACATCGACAATTACGCTGCGCATTTCGGCTGCCAGATCGAGCAACCGCCGCCGCAGGATCACGAGGGTCACATCATCACTGAGCACACCATTCGTCCAGGTACGAACCTCTTGCACCAATGCCGCAGCTAGCGCACGAGGCTTACGCTGTGGCTGAACCATTATCAGTTCGACCAGACGCTCGAAACCCAAAATCGCACCATCCGCACGGGTGGCTTCGATCAGACCATCGGTGTACAACAGCAGGCTTTCACCCGGTGCAATGACCGCATTCAATTCGGTATATTCGCTCTCGCTATCAACCCCTAATGGTAAGCCGCTGATCTCTAGCTCCTGGATCGTATCGGTAATCAACAACGGAAAGGTATGACCGGCATTCGCACAACGTACCGCTCCCGTATGCGGTTCAAGGTGCAGATACAGCATCGTGACCATGCCATGCGGAATTTCGCTCAAGATACCACGATTTACGGCAGCTATCGTCGATGCCGGATCGGCATACCGACGGGCTTCGTGGCGAAAGACGGTACGTGCCACGGCCATACGCAGAGCTGCAGGCAAACCTTTGCCGCTGACATCACCGATCATGATGCCGTGCAGGCCATTAGCCAGAGGGAGAAAATCGTAGAGGTCACCACCTAAATCACGAGCCGGCAATGAGATCGCCGTCACTTCCCAGCCGGGGAGATGAGGCGCCGCCTCTAGCAAGAGGCCCTGCTGAATATCACGGGCAAGCTGCAACTCCTGTTCAATCTCACGGGCACGCTGCTGGGCAGCCTCATCGACTACCGGTTCATGAAGAGCAGGTTCTCCTGGCGACTGACGTTTTGGCACAACTATTCGTCTGCGCTGGCGATGACTTAACAGACTCGGCCAGACCCGGCGCCGTGTGGGCAGTGCTGGCAGCAGACGATCATGACGGACGGGCATTTAACGCTCTCCCTCAAGCCGGCCGATCCAACGCCGGCAACTCTCAATCAGCCATTGTACTGCAACCCCTTCCAGAAGCTGATCAGGTGGTAGATTGTTTAATAAGCGTTCAGCATTTCGATATTCGCGGATAGCCTCGGTGATCTGTCGGTTCTGACGGTAGCACTCGGCCAGATGGAAGGCCACCAATGGATGGTCGCGGTTCAAATACCGTGCCCGCTCCAGGTGCCGAATGGCAAGAGGCATTTGTTGTTGTCGCTCATAGATCAAACCCAGCAAGAGATACGCCTCGGTCAGTAGTGGATTCAGCTCCAGCGCACGCCGTGCTTCGGCCAAGGCCAGATCGAGATCGCCGCGATTGGCATGGGCCTGGGCAGCAAGAGCCAACACCATGGGTGCATGACGACCGGCCAATGGCACACGGGCGAATAATTCCAGTGCTGTATCGATTTGGCCATTTTCGATCAACTGGCGACCTTCCTGAACGACGGCTTCCTCGGTAAATAATGTCACTTTTCGTTCGAGCGGACGCGGCGCACGAGTACGCAGAGCCGGTGCCGGCAACCGTTGACCGGTGGTCGTCGGCATCCACCGGGCCGGCGGCGGATCTTTGCGATACAGAAATGCACCATCAACAGCAACCGGTGTCAGGCGGTCGAAAATGTTCCAGAGCGTTTCGGAGAAGCCAAGGCACAGGATGCCGCCATCTGCCAGTGCATCGTAGAAGCGGGCCATCAGGCTACGACAGGTATCAAGCGAAAAGTAGATCGTTACATTTTGACAAAAGAGGATATGAGTGCCATAAGCCGCTGCCGGAAAGGGTTCGAGCAGATTATGTTGGACAAATGTGACCAGTTGCCGTACCCGTTCGTGAATCGACAGGCCAGCATCGGTGGTGGTAAAGAAGCGCGCGCGTTGGGCCGGAGTCAGATTGGAGATCGTTCGCCCGCGGTACACTCCCTGCCGGGCCTTTGCCAATGCCGACGCACTGAGATCGGTCGCCAGAATCGAAACTGGACGTGGGAGGGGATCGCCGAGAGCTTCCAGCGCAGTTATGGCTATCGAATATGGTTCTTCACCGGTAGCACACCCGGCGCTCCAGATTTTGATCGGCATCCCCGGTGGCAGCGTGGCATGCAATGACGGCAACAACGTTTTACGTAAGGCGTCCATGTGCGGACGATTGCGGAAGAAGATTGTCTCGTGATTGAGGAGCAATTCGGCCAGTTGTTGTAACTCAGTCCGGTCAGCATCTAACACCAGATCGGCCAGGTAGCGCGCCGGTGTGCGAGCCGCCGCCGCCGCCCGTCGTTCCACCGCACTGCGGAGGGTAACCAGACGCGCATCATCGAGCAGGACGCCACAATAGCGCGCCAGCAAATCGCGAAGCGGAACAAGAGCTTCTGTAGATAGCGTCATGGCATACTCGCAGATCCGGCAAAACGCTCGCTCAATACCACTATCATCTCTTCGGGTGACAAGACCAGCTCGGCAGCACCCAACTCAATCGCCGCACGAGGCATACCAAAAATGGTACAACTGGCTTCGTCCTGGGCAATCGTCAGCCCACCGGCCCGTCGAATCGCCCGCATGCCAACCGCCCCATCACGCCCCATGCCGGTCAATAGTACACCTGCTGCACTGGCTCCATAGAGTTCGGCAACTGCCGTCATCGTAATATCAATCGAAGGGCGTTGGAGCAACAACGGTGACATGCTCAGATGAACAGTGCCATCAGGTTTGATAAGGAGATCGGCACGATCAGGGGCCAGAATAGCATGACCGGGTCGCAGCAGCATTCCCTCGCTAGCGAGTTCCAGCGGAAGTGCGCTTGCGCCGGCCAGCCATTCGGCCATTCCGGCCCCGAACCCCTGCGCAATGTGCTGCACTACGATGACCGCTGCCCCAAAGGTACGGGGTAGACCGGCTAATAACTGACGAACCACTTTCGGCCCACCGGTCGAGGCGCCGATTACCAGCACCGGAAATTGACCAGGGGCAATGCGCGGGGTACGCACATAGTGCGGCGTATCACCGAGAGAGACACGTTCTACAGGTGGGGGCTGGCGACGACCGCGTAGATGAGTTACGACCTTGATCCGCGCAATAAGCTTCACCCGTCTGATAAGCACCCGCCGCAGGTGATCGAGCGAGTCAGGATCGGTCAGGCTTGGCTTTTCCATCACCTCAAGCGCACCGGCAGCCAGCGCCTCAAACGAGATGTTGGCGTCTTGACCGCTGACTGCTGCGGATAGAACCAGAATCGGTGTTGGATGGTACGCCATGATCTGGCGCGTCGTCTCGACTCCATCGAGCACCGGCATACGTACATCGAGGGTGATCACATCAGGCCGCAGCTCAGCAGTAAGCGCGATAGCCGTCTTACCATCACCGGCCTCACCGACCACGCGGATTGTCGGATCACTTTCAAGCATTTGCCGCAACAACCGACGCATCAGCGCCGAGTCATCGACAACAAGGACGCGCAGAGGGTTTGTCATACACCCCTACCCCATCATTGCGCCGCTAAGCGAAGGTAACCTGTTATTCCATATCCAGTACCAGTCGCACCCGATTAGGCAGGTTGAGGAGATCAATGTCTTTGTTGAGATAATCATCAACCCCGGCTTCAAACGCTGCGCGCTTGTCATCAGATGAGGTTAGCATAATGATACGCAGATCATCGAGCGCCGGATCTTCACGAATACGACGGCACACCTCGTAGCCATCGATACCAGGCATCTGCACATCGAGCACCAGCAGATCAGGCGGTTCGGCAGCAATCGCGGCCAGCGCCTCCTCACCACTATGGGCGAGACGAACAGTATAGCCATACATCTCGAGTCGCATCTTGACGATGTCGGTAACGAGACGGCTATCATCAACGACCAGAATGGTTGGCATAGCTACTCCTCGTGGCCGAGCAGTTGCTGAATCACGTTCAGCAAACTGTCCTGGTTAAACTGACTCTTCACGATGTAGGCCTGTGCTCCCACTTCCAACCCGCGACGACGATGTTCTTCGGAAGCAAGGCTGGTAATTAAAATGACCGGCAGATCAACGAGGGCCAGTTCATTTCGGATGCGAGTCGTGAGGGTAAAGCCATCGACACGAGGCATCTCGATATCGCTTACTACCAGATCGTATGGCGTCGAACGGAGCCTGTCAAGAGCATCTGCCCCATCAATAGCCACCGTAACATCGTAACCAGCCGATTGGAGAATGCTGCGCAATAATTCGCGTGTTGTAAACGAGTCATCAACAACCAGCAGGCGTGCCGTTCGGGTTGGTTCCGCTACCGGCTTGATTGCGGTAGCAGCAGGCTTTGGCCGATAGCCATTCCTTTCGACCAGGTAGAGCGGATTGATTAACAACACGAGACGACCATCTCCCGATTGGACCGCGCCACTCAAGGCCGGGCGGCGAGCAAACAGAGGGCCGAGTGGCTTAATCACAGCCTCGCGCTCATCGATCACGTCGTCAACCAACAAGGCAACGCGATGTTGTCGCGTCTTGAGTAATACAGCCGGTACACGACGGTAGCGCGTGAGTGGCGACTCCGCGGGAATAGCCAGTAGTTCGGCCAAAGCGAGCAGACTGATCGTGCGTTGCTGATGCGCGAATGTCGGCTGACCATCAATGAACTGAATCTGATCGCGCTGTACCCACAAGATACTCCGAACAGTCACTGCCGGCAGCGCCAGATGGTGTTGGCCGACCTGCACAACCACAACCCGGCTGGTGATTAAAGTGAGCGGGATCGTGAGCGTGATGGTCGTACCCTGGCCGATGGTCGAATCGATGCGCACCTGCCCGCCCAATTCAAGCAGATTGGCGCGCACGATGTCCATACCGACTCCACGCCCGGAAATTTCGGTAACGTTCGTTGCCGTCGAGAAGCCGGGTTGGAAAATGAGATCGAGCGTCTCTTGCGTATCGAGCTGATCGGCTCGACCGGCAGTTAACAGACCGAGTTCTATCGCCCGGGTGCGGATGCGAGCTGGATCAATTCCCCGACCATCATCCTGAATGCTGATCCGCACCTCATTGCCCGAGGACTCGGCACTGACCTGAATCAAACCTGTTGGTGGTTTGCCCTGCGCAATGCGTTCATCCGGTGGTTCGAGACCGTGATCAACTGCATTCCGTATCAGATGAACCAGCGGATCGCTAATCAACTCCAGCACTTTACGATCAAGCTCGGTCGTTTCACCACGGATCTCCAACACTGCCTGTTTACCGGTCGCCGTTGCCAGATCACGCACCAGACGGGGGAGTGAGTTAAAGATGGTAGCAATCGGTAACAGGCGCACCGCCATGACCTCTTGCTCCAGATCTTTGACCAGTAGATGCTGACGCGACAGGTAACGATCAAGGTTCTCGCGCTGGTTCTGGACACGATCAACGAGCATCACTTGCACATCACGCAAGGTGGACAGACGCGCATCAAGCGCCTGGCGCTGAGTTGACGAGAAACGGAGACGGGCCAGCTCTTGTTCAAGGGCCAGCAGTGCACGTTGCTGGCGCGAGACCAGTGCGTATAACTGTTCTAATTCCGTACCGAGTTCGGCAAGCGATTGTTGCTCGATGGTAAGTTCACCGGCCAGATTAAACAGTCGGTCGAGGCGATCAACACGCACTCGCACTGTCTGGCGTGTGGTACGCAGTGGTGTGTCGATTGGCGACGACGGCTCTGGCGAAGCAGGTTGTGGAGTGGGTGGCGAAACGGAAGGGATTGCCGGAGAGATTGCCCTTAGCGCTTGCAAAAAATCTGGCAGATGGGCGAGAGTTGCTGCCGACAACTGAGGAATCTCAGCGGTCAGCCGGGTAACCAGATCGCCACCTTGCAGCAGCAGATCGATCAGTGTTCGTTCAGGTATACACCGACCTTCTCGCAGATCACCTAAGACATGTTCCAGTGCATGCGCCAACTGAGCAATCGGATCAAAACCCAGCATGCGCGCCGACCCCTTAATCGTATGGACTGCGCGAAAAGCCCGATCCAGGGCTGCCCGCCGCTGACCATCATCAACCTGCGCCTCCAGGTTCAAGAGGGCATCGTTCAACACCCGTACATTTTCGGCTGTCTCATCACGAAACTGATCGTAGAAGCTGGTCAAATCCATACGGTACAACTGTTCTCAACACGGCGCTCACTGAGAGTCTGGGCAATACTGGCCTGTTCAATGACAGCGTAGGTCGCTCCGCAAATGTCTCTCCCATCCATATAGATTGCACCCCACCGGAGCAACCCTTCCGCACTTCACCGGTAGCCACTTCACCGTTTTGGAGCAAAGGCTTCCAATTCGCTCAAACCACACTCAACGGCAGCTCTGTATGACAGACGCTGGCTTTTCAAGCATAGCACGAGACGGCTGCTAATGTTCAGAAGAAGCCAGTCCATGCAAACGGGCTGCAATCGCATTCAACTTGACTGCCGATTCGGCCATATGGCGTGCACTGAGCGCCGATTGGCGGGCCACCTCAGCAATTTCACGCATTGTCTCAACCACCTGCTCGCTGGCGCTTTGCTGCTGCGCAGTTGCCAGACCGATTTCGGCAGCCGCTTGCGCTGTACGTTCGGCCACCATCACGATGTTATCCATCACCTGCCCGGCGCGGTGTGCCAGCTCAACCCCACGTTCAACCTCTTTACTCCCCTCTTCGGCAGCCAGCACTGCAGCGCTGGTGGCCTGGCGGATTTCGGCAATCACCCCCTTGACCTCTTTCGCCGCGGCGAGCGTGCGATTGGCCAGACTCTTCACTTCAGCGGCAACCACTGCAAAGCGGCGGCCATACTCGCCGGCACCAGCAGCTTCAATGGCTGCATTAAGCGCAAGCAGATGGGTTTCATCAGAAATGTCATCAATCAGGTCGATAATCTCGCCGATCTGTTGTGAACGCTCACCCAAACCGAGCACACGAGTTGAAATGTCTTGCACGCGCTGGCGAATCCGCTCCATCGCCTGAATGCTCTCATCAACCGCATTCTGACCACTACTCAGTTGTTCCAGCGTCTGTTGCGCCGCTTCGGATACATGTTCAGCCGCCTGTGCGATCTGACGGGCAGTACTCCCCAACTCTTCAATCGTCGTCGAGACCTCTGAGACAGCACTGGCCTGCTCGCTGGCGCCACCGGCCTGCTGCTGCGAATTGGCCTGCAATTCAGCGGCAGCCGCTGCCAGTTCACTCCCCAACTCGACCTGCTGGATATTCTTTTCCATCAACTGCTCAGTATTCCGTAACAGCTCTTCGGCCCGTGATTGCGACTCAACCAGGGCGCGGCTGAGATCACGGCTACTCAGCCAGGCCAGTGTGCTGACCGAGACGACGGCAATCACCAGAAAACCGCTATCGATCAAGAGATTTCCGGCATGGAAGGGTTGCAATCCCCAGAATTGCTCGGCCAGCAACAGCAACAGGTAAGCGGCCAGATTGACCAAACTGACCAGAAATGTATCCTGCCCACTACCCAGCAGGCCAGCGCTGACGATGGCGACAAACATCACGCTGACCCGTGCGCCATCAACTCCTCCAAACAGGAGCAGAACCAGTATCGATCCAAATGTCATCGCCAGAAACAGCCAGCGCCGCCCAGAGAGTGTTCGCCCTTGCCGGAATGACCAGCTTGCCAGCCCGTAGAGCGACAGTCCCACCAACGCGATCAGGCTAGCGATCACGAACGAAGCCAGCTCTGCATTACCGGTCAGCCAAAAAACCAGACCGATAACCCAGAACAGAAGCTGAACAATCGCACCAGCTACAACCAGCCATTGCAGAAGCAAACGATTTTCACGGAGAGCCGACAGTTCAGAGAACGAAAAAGTGGTAGTTCGCGAATTCATAGCGCAGCCTCAGCATGTTTCAGGCGCAGACCAAGGGCGAGATCGGTAGCCAATCGTCGCAGATCGAGCATTAAAACCGGCTGTTCATCCAGTAACGCTGCACCGGTCACCCATGGTAACTGCAAGCACGCTGTCAGAAACGGTGCGAGCGGTACCACCGATGGCGGTTCAGCGAGAAGATCAATCCGTACCACCAATAATTCTACAACCCGCCGCCGCAGATGAATAGTGAGCGCGTGTAAGCGTCCAGAAGCTGGTGGATCGGAAGGATCGAGTAAGGGGCCAAGCTGACTCCGCATGATTGGTCGCCCACGATCATCACGGTCAGCAGTCGAAGGAAAACCAACCGCGTCAACATCGTTCTGTCGGCAAAGATAGCGACGGGAGATCGTCTCGATGAGCAGGATCACAGCACCTCCTGCACAAGCACAAACAACGCTGCCGGATCGAGGATAGCGATGGAGAGATCATCACGGTAGCGATAGATGGCCTGTATCGCCCGTTGAGCCGCTCCGACAAGGTTGATCGGGGGTGGTTCGATCTGCCCCGCCTCAATCGTAATCAAATCCACCACTGCATCAACCAGAAGCGCAGCATCTATCTGCTCGTGATGAACCCAGATCAGACGAGTTGTCCGATCAGGAGACGCCGCCGGCAGGCCTAGAAGCAGACGCGCATCGATCACCGGCAGAATCTGCCCTCGTTGATTGATCAGACCGGGAATGGTTGGTGGTGCACCGGGAACCGGTGTTGGTGTCCGCCAGCGCATAATCTCTCGCACCGCCGTGCCGACCAGAGCAACATGCTCGGCTGCCAGACGCACATACAGATATACAGAGGTTTGAGACTGGCCCGATAATGATTGCATAGATCCTGTATCAGCACCAGATGACCGGAATCTCCGGTAATATGTGTGAGCATACGGCAAGCAGACGCATCAGTCAAGCTACTTGCCGGTATACAATGACTGTGCTATAATCGCAGGCGGAACAGAGCCGATCTGGCAGGCGGCAAGCCATCCGCCTGCCAAATTTGTGTGTCAGCGCGCTGTGCAGTCCCGCTGCCATGCGGGCGCCTGCCGGCATCATGCGAAAGGAGCGACGCCGTGTCGCAGCAACTGCTAGAAGAGTTGGGCCGGCGCCAGTACCGCACCGATATTCCCGAATTTCGCGTCGGTGACACGGTGCGCGTCGGCGTAAAAGTGGTCGAAGGAAATCGCGAGCGAGTTCAGGATTTTGAGGGAGTGGTTATTCGCCGCCGTGGCGAAGGGATCAACGAGAATTTCACCGTCCGCCGCATTGCGTCGCACGGGATTGGGGTTGAGCGTACCTTCCTGTTGCACGCCCCACGGATCGACTCGATCAAGGTTATTCGTCAGGGTAAAGTGCGACGGGCCAAACTCTACTACCTGCGTGGGCGTGCCGGCAAGGCGGCCCGGATTCGCGAGCGCCGTTAGACCACACAGCACTCATCGCCGACACGATAACGAAGAGGCATTGCAATGCAGTGCCTCTTCGGTTTTTTATAGCCAGTGGCTATCGTGAATATCCCTTTTCCGGGTACGCACTATACACCCCGCGCCTGCCGGTGCCAGGGTGGGTGTGGAAACGTAGCTTGCGCACGCCAAACGATGCCCCACGGGCAACCCGACCGGGAAACCGTATCCACGCCGGTGTTTGCAGCAGAAACGCCGTTCTCTATCTCCCGAAAGCCGTACCTCCGTACCAGGCTTGCCGATGTCCACCAGCACGAGAGACGCACCGGACAATGACAGGTAAGGTGAACCAGGCTCGCCGCAGGGAGACAGATGCAGGTTACAGGCAGGAGCCTGCGCTCCTGTTCCGTATCGCCAACCCCCTGATGTGCAACCTGTGATGAGGTGGTTAGAACACAACCATTTCCTGAACCTCTTGCCTCGCGGTCGTATAATAAACGTAGGGGTCTTTTATGCAGAAAAAAGGGTAAGCCAATGCAAGACTTTTTTGAATTTAGTCTTGGTGCCAGAGTGTTATACCAGATGGGTCTGGCCAGTGAATTAGGGCAGGTCATCAGCAATGCGTTGCCGCAACGGCGGGCTTTTATTGTGGCCGATAAGGGAGTGGTACAGGCCGGCCTGCTCGAACCAATCCGGGCCGGCCTGGCACCTATAGAGCTGGTCGGTATTTTCGACGATGTACCGGCCAATTCGTCGGTGGCAAAAGTCGCAGAAGGCGCTGAACTGGCACGTGTAGCCGGTGCCGACCTGTTGATTGCAGTCGGTGGCGGTAGCCCCATCGATACGGCCAAGGGTATCCGTATCGTCCTTACGCTGGGCGGATCAATCCCCGATTACGAAGGCTACAATGTGATTGAAACTCCGCTCACACCGCTGATAGCAATCCCAACAACCGCCGGTACCGGTAGTGAGGTGACACCAATTGCTGTGATTCTTGATGAAGAAGGTCAACGTAAAATAAGTATTGTGAGCCGTTATGTGACTCCTACCCTGGCCATTCTCGATCCGCTCATGACCCGCACCTTACCGCCGCGCCTGACAGCGGCCACGGGAATGGACGCGCTCTCGCACGCGATTGAGACGTATGTTTCAACCGAAAACAACCCCTTGAGCGATAGTCTGGCGCTGGCAGCGATTGACATGATTGCCACCTATCTACGCGATGCAGTCCACGACGGCGAAAATATGGAGGCCCGTAGCCAGTTGTTGATTGCGGCGACGATGGCCGGTATTGCCTGTGGTAATAGCCTGTTTGGGGTTGTGCATGCGCTGTCACACGCACTGGGTGGCAAATTCCCCGTTCATCACGGCACGGCGAACGCGATCTTCTTGCCGCCGGGTATGCGCTTCAACAGCGAGGTAGTGCCGGAACGGTATGTCCGCATCGCCCGGGCAATGGGAGTCAATGTTGGTGGCCGGAGCAACGCCGAGGTGATTGCTGATGGTATTGCGGCGGTACGCACCCTGACTGCCGACTGCGGGTTACCCACTACGCTCCGTGAAGTCGGTGTCCCACGTGAAGCGCTGCCGGAGCTGGCCGAACTGGCGGCAGTTGAACCGGCCATTTTCAACAATCCCCGTCCGGCAACGCCTGAAGAGTTACTTGCTATGCTTGAAGAGGTGTGGTGATCACCCGGTAGGGGGCGAGCGATAGTGTTCGCCCCCCTTCGATCAGCTCTTCTCACCGGCAACCCGATGGGCAAAGAGTTTCTGAAACTTCGCCACTTTCGGGGCCACCACAAACTGACAATAGGGCTGATAGGGATTGCGGGCAAAATACTCCTGGTGATACTCCTCAGCCGGATAAAAAGTGGTAGCCGGGACGATCTGCGTCACAATCGGATCGCGAAATACCTGTTGTTCGGTCAGCTCACGCACAAGTTGCTCGGCCACCTGACGCTGCTCCTCAGAGTGGTAGAAGATGGCTGAACGGTATTGTGTGCCGACATCAGCTCCCTGTCGGTTCAGCGTCGTCGGATCGTGAATACTGAAGAAAATTTCCAGCAATTCGCGATAGCTGATCTGTTCGGGATCAAACTGGATTTGTACCGCTTCCGCGTGGCCGGTATTGCCATCACACACCCGGCGATACGTCGGGTTGGGCACATACCCCCCGGTATATCCCGACACCACGTCCTTCACGCCGCTCACCTGATCGTACACCGCTTCCAGACACCAGAAACATCCACCAGCCAGCGTAGCTGTCTCCAGAGGCATACCGAATCTCCTTGTCTACGTAATCGCTTCCTCTTTGTAGTCTACCGCAGTTTGGCGATGGATGGCGGGTTTTCGGGCAAAGAGTGCTACAGCGGATTGTAGCGGTTCATCGCTGTTGTTAAACCTTCTCGTAAGATCACCTCAACTGCATCGGCAATTCGCCCAAGCAGATCGGGAAGAGCAGCCTCTTCATCAGGCGTGAACCGTCCCAATACATAATCGGCAGCATCCATCTTGCCAGGGGGCTGACCGATCCCGACCCGTAACCGGGGGAATTCGGTCGTTCCTAATTGGGCGACTATCGACCGCATGCCATTGTGCGTCCCGGCACTGCCACGCTCACGGATGCGCAGTTTGGCGAACGGTAGATCGAGATCATCGTAGATGACCAACAGCTCGCGAGCCGGATCGATTTTGTACCAGTTACACAGTGCCACCACTGCCTGCCCGCTGAGATTCATGTAAGTTTGGGGTTTTGCCAGCACCACGCGCTGACCGTAGATGTTCCCTTCGGCAAGCTGACTGTTTGCCCGTTGTGGGCGAAAGGTCAGACCATGCCGTTCGGCTAACGTGTCCACACTCCGAAAACCGATATTGTGGCGGGTTCTTGCATAGCGCTCCCCCGGATTTCCCAGACCAACAATGAGCCACATATGATCCATCCTAACCGGATACTATTCCTTTGCATCAGATGCGCATGGTAGAAGCGGTTGCGGTATGCGTCAAGGAGATAGGAGATAGGAAATAGGAGATAGGAAGTAGGAGATAGGAAAATAGAAGTGAGCAGGTGGAGGGAAGGGGGAATAGGGGTGAGGAGAGAGAAAATACGAGAGAAAATAGGAGAGAGCGGGTAGTGGGGTGCAGGCAAAGAAGAGAGGAATTAGGGCGAGGTTGTATGATCAGGGGGTTGATCATCTGCTCGCCATTTATCGGCGATAATAGAGGCTGACACTACAACCACGATCAAGGATCGACCATGACAGCGACAACCTGCTCTCTGCCCATACCAGAACTGGCCGAACAATTTCTGCTCCGCCGCGATATGACCTTTCTCAACCACGGCAGCTTCGGTGCCTGTCCACAGCCGGTCTTTGCCGTCTATCAGCAGTGGCAGCGCACGCTTGAAGCACAACCGGTTGAGTTTCTCGGACGACGTTTATCAGATTTGCTGTATCGCGCTCGTTCTGAACTGGCAGCTTTCGTCGGTGCAGCAGCAGAGGATGTAGTCTTTGTCCCAAACGTCACCTACGCGCTCAACATTGTGGCCCGTTCGCTGGATTTGCAACCAGGCGATGAAGTTTTGGGGATCACGCACGAGTACGGCGCTATCGAGCGTACCTGGCGCTACGTGTGTCTGCAACGAGGCGCAACTTACAGGAACCAGCCGGTTGAACTGCCGGTAACGACGTCTGATGAGATCATCGATCAGATCTGGCAGGGAGTCACTCCGCGCACACGGGTTATGTTGATCAGCCATATCACCTCGCCAACGGCAATCGTGATGCCGGTGGCAGAGGTATGCCGGCGGGCACGGGCAGCAGGGATTCTCACCGTGATAGACGGTGCGCATGCGCCGGGTCAGATCGACCTGAATCTGCACGAGTTAGCCCCCGATTTCTACGCCGGTAACTGTCACAAATGGTTGTGCGCCCCCAAAGGGGCCGGTTTTCTCTACGTTCGCTCTGAACATCAGGTCAAACTGGAACCACTGGTGGTAAGTTGGGGATGGCAGCCACCCACCCCACTCCAGGGCAGTTTTCTTGCCTACCCAGAGGGACGGCCACTACAGGCGTATTACGAATGGATGGGCACCGATGACCCTTCGGCATTTCTCACTGTCCCGGCAGCCATCGAATTTCAACGTCGCCACAACTGGAGCGCAATGCGGCTGGCGTGCCACGAACTTTTGCGTACCGCCTCGCAGCACATCCTCGCACTCAGCGATATACCACCGCTTACCCCTGACGATCCAGGCTGGTGGGTGCAGATGCGGGCACTGCCCCTGCCACCGTGCGATCCGACACTGGTTCAGTCCCGCCTCTGGCGCGAGTGGCGAATTGAGGTACCATGTTTCACCTGGGAAGGACGACCGTTGATCCGCGTCTCCATCCAGGTCTACAATACACCGGCAGATGTTGAGCGATTGTTGACCGGCCTGCAAGCCGTACTGAGCACATCATGATAGACATCGACCACGTAAGCTACACCTATCCCGGCGCTACCGAACCGATCTTACGCAACCTGAGTCTTCAGATTGCACCGGGCGAATTCTTGCTGGTTTGTGGCCCCGGTGGGGTTGGCAAAAGTACGCTGCTACGCCTGTTCAACGGCCTGGTGCCCCATTTCTACGGCGGACACTTTCGCGGTCGGGTGCGTGTGTGGGGACGCGACACGCTCCAGCACCAACCCCGTGATCTGGCCGACCTGGTTGGATTTGTGGTGCAAGACCCGGAGAGCCAGTTCGTGGTTGAGCGAGTAGAAGACGAGATTGTCTTCGCGATGGAAAATCTGGGTGTGCCACCCCCAATGATGCGGCGACGGGTCGAGGAGGTACTGGATCAACTGGCGATAGCTCACCTGCGCCACCGTCACGTGGCGACCCTCAGCGGCGGCGAGCAACAGCGAGTGGCGATTGCCGCAGCACTGGCTGCCCAACCGCGAGTGCTGGTGCTCGACGAACCCACCAGTCAGCTTGACCCACACGGCGCGGAAGAGGTCTTAACTGCACTCCAGAAGCTCAATTCCGACCTGGGCATTACCATCGTGCTGTGTGAACATCGGCTGGAACGTGTCGTGCAGTACGCAGATCGCATCCTCTACCTGTCACCAAACGGTGAGAGCGATCTCGGCCCACCACGCGAGGTGCTGAGTCGAATCGATCTCCGGCCACCACTTCAGCATCTCGGTGCTGTGTTGGGCTGGCAGCCATTACCGCTGACGATCAAAGAAGGGCGAAAGTTCGTACCATCCGACCTACCCGATTTCACCTCGCCTGCATCGCCGTCACCACCAACCACCACCGCACCGATTGCACGGTTGCGCAATGTCACGGTACGCTATGGACAGCACGAAGCACTCTACCGGGTACAGCTTGACCTACCGCGTGGCGCACTCATCGCCCTGATGGGACGCAACGGTAGTGGTAAGAGTACACTCCTGAAGACACTGATCGGCCTCGTTCGCCCCAGTGAAGGGCGCGTCGAACTGGAAGGGCGCGACATTGCCCCGCTGGCTGTCGAAGAACTTGCCCGACACGTTGCGTATGTACCGCAACAGCCGCGCAGCATCCTCTTCCACGACACGCTTGAGGAAGAGATTGCCTTCAGTCTGCGTGGGCGCAGGCTATCCCCCACCCAATCTGCCATTCGTGACATCCTCACGCGCTTCCGTATCAACCACCTGATAGCCCGCTACCCGCGCAGCCTGAGCGGCGGTGAGGCGCAGCGGGCCGCTTTAGCCGCTAGCCTGGCCGGTGATCCGCAGCTTATTTTGCTCGACGAGCCGACCCGCGGCCTCGACTACCACGCCAAGCATGCCCTGATCGACACGCTGCGCAGTCTATGCCGGGATGGGCGGACTGTGATCATGGCCACCCACGATGTCGAACTGGTCGCCGCGTGCGCCGATTGGGTAGTGTTGTTGAGTGAGGGAGAGGTAGTAGTGGAGGGATCGACTGCCGATCTGCTCGGCAACAGTCTCATCTTTTCCTCGCAGATCGCCAAGCTGTTTCCCGGTCAGGGCTGGCTGACGGTTCCGCAGGCGCTTGACGGGTTAGGCTGGCGATCACCGTAACATTAGCATCAGCATGCTGCCGGCTACCTGGCAACCAGCAACGCTGAAACACCGTCCTGAAGCGTTGCGAAGGAACGAATGCCATCCCACATCGAGCCGGTGTGGATCATCACCTCAGCCAGATCGGGACGAATTCCGCACAGGACAATCTGCGCTCCCATTAACCGGGCACCCTGGTTAAGCTGGTTCAACGTGTGGGCAAGCGTCTGATCGAACACCGTCAGTCCAGTCACATCAATCAGCACCACCCGCACCTGACGGGCTGCCGTTTCGTTCAGGATCAACTGCACCAGCGTCTGACACCGTTCAGCATCAAACATCCCGATCAAAGGCACCACCAGCGTCGTTGAACTGAGCGGGATGATCGGCAACGTTAACCGTCGCAATAATTCATCGCGCTGGCGAAGCTCTGCGAGGGACCGTTCCAGCGCTGCACTCCGTTCGGACAGGATCGCCTGCGACGCCAGCAGCTCGGCCTGTTGCCGCTCAACAATCGTCACATCACGCAACAGCACAACGCTCGATCCACCACGCTCGTCTCGAATGACCACTTCGGAAAGCAGAAGCACCCGCTCATTTCCCCGCACAAAACGACGATAGCCCGGCCTATGATCGGAAACGGTATTCTGCTCGACAAAGCCTGCCTCGTGTAGCACCTCTTCCAGACCACATCCTATCTCCAGCGCCACCAATTGCTGTGCAGCACGATTGGCAAACCGTACCCGATGTTTGGCATCGAGCACCAACACCCCATCAGGCAAATGTTCAACGGCTGCTTGCAGGGCAACCTGTGAAGGCCGAAAAAGACCATACTTTATCGTAACCCAACCAAACGAGAGATGGATAGGCAGCAGACTGGCATAGGTCAGCGCAGTCAGACCGATCTCCCGCGAGAAATAGCCGGTCACGAGGGTTAACAATGTCCCTGTGGTAAGCCAGATCGTCGGACTTCGCACGGCAGGATGACGTACCGCGAGCGTCACCAGCATCGTCACCGGTATAACGATACAACCGATGATGTAGAGTGCAAATACCGGCCAAAAAGCCGGCCCACGCACGAACGTCAGAATACCACTCTCTTCGCGAAAGACATCACGGCCCACAAACCCAAACCGACCGTACCAGTCAATTGCCAGACCGATCGCCATCACCATGTATGGTGAAATCGTAGCCCAACGGATCGCCGGTTGATTATAGCGATGCGGCATAAAGAGAATGAGTATCAACCAGATCAACAGACCAAAGGTCGCTGCTTGCAGCGAGGTCAGCAGCCCGGACAACAACCATATCTCGGTCTGGCTCCGACTGGCAAATCGCACTGCTCCGGCACAACTTAACAGTAGCGAAGCGGTAGTAAAGAGGGCAAAAATACGATTCGCCGTTGCCCGATAATCTTGCAACAAAACATACACAATGCTGGCGACGAGAATAACAATGGTGAAGAGAATGGCGAGGAGTTCCATGTAGTTATCCGTGTATGTATATGCCTATCCTGATCGCAGAACTGGCGTGAATACATGGAGTTCTCTGTCACACCTCTGGCAACTGACCCCACGCCCGGCACCAGACCACCCATGAAAGAGCAGCAAAAGCCTGTCAGACGCGAGATGTAGACGTTTATGAGCATTGTTACCAGCAGCGATTTGTTCAAGACGTATGATAGCACTCGAGAATAGCGATTGCAACGAAGTGGAGAGGTTGTTTATAAATCTAGCTGGATAATATGGAATCTGGTAGCTTAGGAAGCGTGGTGAGGGAGAACGGACAATCCTCGCGAGTACGCACGGGAGAGAGAAGCTGTAACACCCTCACCCCTTCCCAATCCATCCCTGAACTTGCGCAGAGGTCTACTGACAGATGATCTACTGCTGTCCGCTATAAAAACAGGTGTTATGGATCAACAGCTCGCACGGGTAATAGGGCCATCGTAGAAAGGCCCACATTGCAGAACAATAAAAGGGTATCAGCCGGTGGAATTGCGTGCTGGCAGATCAACGTGATCGCTGTGAGTCACTCTTAAGCTGCACCGTCTGGCCGCCGGGAAGTCCTCTAATTGCTTACACCGGTGGCCAGGGCACGTGTGGGCCGGGGCCAGGGGGCGGATAGCAACCCTGTTCCAGCAAGCGGTTCAATCGCCGCCGTAACGCTCGCACCTCAGCCCGATCAAGTAAGGTGTGCAGGGCCTGATTTAACCGCTCATCCTGATCAAGCTGCTGGCGAAAATCGGTAAAAGCGGCGATCACCTCATCTGGAAGCGGCTCGCCAACAAAATCCCAGAGCACTGTTCGCAGTTTGGGTTCGACGTGAAAACAAATCCCGTGATCGATTGCCCACAATCGGCCATCACGCCCTTGCAGACAGTGACCACTCTTCCGATCAGCATTGTTGACCAGGCAATCAAACGCACAGAGCAGTCTGATCTCGCGCTCGTACCCACCCTGCTTCAACATTGTAAACAGGTGTACCTCTTCATCGTTATCGATGAACAACTGCACCATGCCAACCCCATACGGCCCATCGCGCACAACGGTTGGCGGCACCAGATGAAAGCCCAACGCTTCGCTCACCAGATATGCAGCGGCCTCACGCCGGTAGAGTGTGCCACGCGGAAAATCCCATAACGGGCGTTCGCCACGCTGGGGCTTATACACTGCCAGCAGATGCAGATCATCGTGAACAATACTGGTCAGCAGCGTATAATTGCTGCTATACGGCATGGCTGCTTCAACGTTCATCGTACCCTGTGCCAGCGCCGTAAGGACCCGTGCGACACTCAACTCGCGTGCATGACCGCCTTCCATACTCTGCCTTTCACGATAGCGTATGGGTTTCCTGCTTCCTGGTCGCTTGCGCTACCTTTTCCTGATCAGACCTGATCAGCTATACACCGGGCCGTGACCGTTGCGATGCGGGCAGAAATGACCACTGGGGTCAATCGGGCGACCGCAATTCCCACAGATTGGACGACCAGCTGCCACCACTTGTTCAGCGTGAATACTCAGCGCCTTCATCTGTTCGCGGGTCGCCGAAAAACGTGCCGATAGCGGCTCTTCATCGTTGCCTTCCGGCATACCCTGCGCCAGTAACACAATCCGATCACGCTCACTATCGTAGCCCAGCCCCATCTGATAAATGCGGAACTCCGGTTCGAGCGGCTCCTCAAGGCTCATATCGGTCACCAGCAAATCATCAGAGGTTGCCAGCCGGGGGTTCCGCTCGCCGATCACTTCAAGCAGGCGATTAATCGCATTCGCCAGCTCGCGGATCTGCTCCTTTTCTGCCAGGAGGGTGACTAAACGATTACCCCGCCGGGCCTGCAAGTAAAACACGCGCCGACCCCGTGGGCCAACAGCCCCGGCAGTAATGCGATGCACCGATTCCAGATCAAAGGTAAACTCTGCCATATCTACGTTGCCTCCGTTGATGACGGGGACGCTGTCGCCGGTGAGTCCGGCGGCGAAGACGGTTTGGGGCGCAGATGATCAAGCGACCCGGTCTCATTGTAGGCCAGTAAACGAGGACCCATCGGCTCAAATGCGATTGCACTCAACGAGCAAGGATTTATCACTAGCCGCTGAAACAGATCAATGTGGACACCAATATAATACGCCAGTGCCAGCCGGATCAAGTCGGCGTGTGAAACCACGGCAATCAGCTCACCGTGATGACGGGCACGCAACTGATCAATGGCGCTAACCATGCGCATCTGCGCCTCACCCAATGTCTCGCCACGCGGAAAGCGGGTGCCACTCGGATAGTGCTGTACTCCCGGCCAAAGCTCATGCTTGTACAGCTCCTTCAACTCAGCGCCTTCCCAATCGCCGTAACGCACCTCGCCAATCTGCTCCACGATCCGCAATGGCAGACCACGTGGCTCAGCAATTGCCCGGGCAGTTTCTATACACCGATCCAGCGGACTGGTGTAAAGTGCGGTAATCGGTAAATCCCCCAATCGTTCACTCAGCGCTGCCGCCTGTCGGCGTCCCTCTTCACTGAGATGAACCCCCGGTAGCCAGCCGGCTAACCGGCCATGCACCCAGTCATTCATCCCGTGGCGGATCAAGAGAACTGTGGTTACGCGACGTTCTTCGTTTGGCACAACGACACCTGCCATCTATGCTGGATCACATCGGGCGTGCAATTGTTCTTCGTTCTTCCGGGCAAACCGATTGCACGTTCATCAGTACATTCACTATCCCATGATACCACGGTTACGCCGATGTCACGGTAGAGCGTTGCACTGGCCCACACAGGAACCGAAGGTAGTGGTTAAAACAGGTTGTTATTCTACACTATTTAAAGTAATGTTATTGACATTACTTTCAGAACATTTTTACAGCTTATTGCTGCTACTTAACTAGTCGTAAATGACTATTTTGTTATCGTTCTGATGAAAAAAATTTTTCAGATCATATCGTGAGTACTGAGAATATAATGATATACGCAGTTGTTTTTCAGTTAAAAATATACATCCCTGTCGTCACACTACTTCAACGTCATGACGGGTATATACGACGGTACAAAGCGTTAGTCTGTGTGCTGGTTCTGGGTAGACCAGAACAACGTTTCAGATACTGTCACACCCCACATCATCTGCTCACGGCAACTCACCATCAATCCGGGACATACAGCCCAACCAGCATAGCCTGGCACGCTATGAGGTGTTGCGTATTTCCTGATGTCCTCGATCTACTCTGCGTCTCTGCTACCCAATCCTGAACCCATCATCCCGGCATCGTCCCTACTTGATCGGTCGGCTAATAACGTCTTGCCACTATGCCGAAGGAGGTGACTCGCTGCAACGAAACGCTCGCATCCGTAACATCACGCGCTCATCGCATCCGGTATTGTCGGTCATACGCACAGTAGCAACAGTTCACGGAACCTGGGGGGTCTATGAATCTTTTCTACCGTTACCGACGCATGGTATGGACGTTCATCGTCGTCTTATGTCTGCTCGGTCTGACAACAACCACTGCGCTGGCGATTGTCGTTACACCCAGCGCACCCGACGGCTGGGCACCTGCCAATGTACGCGCTGATGCCACTGTCGCCATCACCACTGCCCAGCCCCGTTCCGGCAATGGCTCGCTAGAGTTTACCACCAATACCATTACACCAGGCCAGGACAAAGCCGACTACGAGAAGCGCTGGAATCCCGTCAATTTTCCCAACCGCACCCTGGCCGGTCTGACTGCTCTGAGCTACGAGTACTACCGCTCCAGCAGCAGCACGACTGCCAATCACCTCGCTCCGGTCTTACGCCTGTACGTCGGCGATGCCAACCCATTATCCCCAACCTTCGGTAAGTACGCGCTCCTGATCTGGGAGCCTGTTTATAACAGCGCAGCTCCCATACCGACCGATCAATGGATTACTCAAAACATCCTGAATGGAAAGTTCTGGATGTTCGTTCCTTCCGGTCAATCAATCCCCAGCGGTGTTGTCCAGAACTTCAACTCCACCCTCAACGACTGGATTACCGGTTCGCCGCTCGGTCAGCCGGGCGACCCGGCACCGATCAATATTGACCAGTTTTCAATCGTTTTCGGGGTGAATGTGGGGGTTGGCTCCGGCTGGGGCGCTACCTTCCGCGGCTTCGTCGATAATGTCACGTTGCAGTGGGGCAACGATGAGGTGCATGCCAATTTTGAGGTTGATATTCGGGGTGAACTCACCGTCACCAAGGTCGTCGACTGGAGCGGTGCGCCACCGGTAGCCGGCCAGACCTTCGAGATTTGCATCACCGGCCCGTCGTACCCATCAGGGAACTGCCAGACCACGAGTGGCGGTAATGTAACCTGGAGCAACCTGCTGATCGGCGACTATACCGTTACCGAGACCGATCCCGGCCCAGCGTGGGATGTGTCTCTGCCCGGTACCGTAAGTATCACTGATGCTCAGCCGGTCACTGTGACGGTCACTAACACGCTTCGTCCAGGCAGCTTGAACGTCAACAAGACCATCAACTGGCAAGGTGTTACACCCACTCCCACCATCTTCAACATCTGCATCAGCGGACCTTCCTATCCAACCCCCTTCTGCCAGACCACGAGCGGCGGTTCGCTGACCTTCGGGCCACTGGTACCGGGCACCTACACCGTGAGCGAGTCGCCGGGTAGCGACTGGATCGTTACCATCACCGGCTCACCGGCGAATGTTGACCCCGACCAAACGGCGCAGGTAACGGTTCAGAACACCTATGTCGGGCCGGCCCTGGCCTGTCCATTGCTCGACGACTTCAATCGGGCAAACACAACGAAAGGGCTTGGGAAGAACTGGACCGGCGCAACCAGCACCTACCGCATCCTGAGCAACCAGGTTCAACCCTTCACAACCGCAGGTGCGATCTTCTGGAATAAAGCACCACGCACCTTCGGTGCCGATCAGGTGGCCTGTGTGAAACTGACGACCATCGACCCGCAAGGCAAGCATCATTCGCTCATCCTCAAGGCGCAGGCTACGCACAACTATGCGAGAGGGATGATCCTCGTCTCGTATGATGCGGTCAATCAGCAGGTCGTGGTCGAGAGCATCCAGCCTGGTCAAAACTGGACAACCCATCTCACCATTCCGGTTACTCTTGCCAACGGCGACGTTCTCGGCGCACGTGCGCTGGCCGACGGTTCAGTCCGCGTGTACAGGAACGGCGTCCTGATCGGCGCTACCTCAACCACCAGCTTCTTTGCCAACCGGGGTGGTCGTATTGGGGTCTGGTACCACAAGACGGCAAACGCCACGTTCGATGATTTCGGTGGTGGGAATACGCCCTGACACAGTTCGTTGATACCGTCCTCACCTCTGGTCTGCCACCCAGAGGTGAGGATGATGTTCAATCCGACAGATAGTCTACCTCAGCCTACACGGACGCCCGCGAAAGAGGGGCTATATCAAATCTGAAAAAACACTGCATGGCACCCGATTCACGTAGGGGCGGGTTCTCAACCCGCCCTGGGTTCTCAACCCACCCCCACCGCGTTGCACGTAGGGGCGGGTTCCAAACCCGCCCTGGGTTCTCAACCCGCCCTGGGTTCTCAACCCGCCCTGGGTTCTCAAGCCACCCCCACCGCGTTGCACGTAGGGGCGGGTTCCAAACCCGCCCTGGGTTCTCAACCCGCCCGTTCCCAATCCACCCCCACCGCGTTGCACGTAGGGGCGGGTTCCAAACCCGCCCTGGGTTCTCAACCCATCCCCACCGCATTGCACGTAGGGGCGGGTTTGGAACCCGCCCTGGATTCTCAACCCGCCCTGGGTTCTCAACCCACCCCCACCGCGTTGCACGTAGGGGCGGGTTCCAAACCCGCCCTGGGTTCTTAACCCGCCCGTTCCCAACCCGCCCCTACGGTATCCACCCTGCGTACCATGCAGATGATCCCCACTGATTGTCATGGTTCACCGCATATCCGGGATAGGCAGTAATGCACGTATTTTCAAGATTTGATAGTATGATTCTCCTCATACCAGCAACTAATCTTACCCTTCTTCCTCCATCTCATACCCCACCACCCACACCCGGTTCTTCCCAGCCCGCTTGGCCGCCAGCTCGGCATTGTCGGCAGCCAGCAACAGCGCCACGGGTGTCTGAGCATCATCCGGGAAAGCTGCCACACCGAGACTGAGGGTGTAGCCGGACACCGGTAGCCCATTCAGTGGTTCAGGACACGACATTTCAGCCTTACGTCGTATCTGCTCGGCCACAGCTATCGCCGTCTGCTTGTCGGTATTGGTCAGGATAATCGCAAACTCCTCACCACCGTAGCGGGCGACAAAGTCTACTTCACGTACCGATTGCGCCAGCAACTGTGCCACTGCCCGCAATCTGTCATCACCGGCCAGATGACCATACGTATCGTTGTAGTGTTTGAATGAATCGATATCGACCATAATCAGCGCCAGTGGATAACCGTAGTGACGCGCCCGCACAAACTCACGTTCAAGCGCCCGATCAAAAGCACGCCGATTGGCAATCCCGGTCAGACTATCGGTAACTGCCAGTGCTTCTACTTCGGCGTACAACCGTGCATTTTCCAGCGCAGTCGCCGCCTGTGTCGCCAGACTCTGGCCCAGTTGGAGTTCGGCAGTGGTAAAATCGGGATCACTGCGTGCCCGCCCAACCACAACGAGACCATACACCGATGTTTTCAGACCGGTCGCCAGCGGCAAGATCAACAGCTTTGGGCAATCTAACTGGCCGAGAAACGTATTATCAACATCCTGGTCGGCATTGATGAAAGCCGGCTCAGCACTGATCAATACCTGTTGCAAGACCGGTACATCGCGCAGCGAGTACACCCTCCCTGTCTCAATATCGTCCATGGTCGTCGCCGCCGTACAGGCAAACGCCAGCACAATCTGCTCCTGCAGCGGCTCCCAACGCAAGATGACACAGCGCGCCGCCTGAAATGCTTCTACCAAGTGATGTACGATTGCATCCAGAATGGTTCCTTCGTCGAGACCAGCACTGAAATCACGGCTCGCGGCATACAGGATACGCAGTTCTTCGCTACGACGCTGGGCTTCACTGTAGAGACGGGCATTCTCGATAGCCAGCGCAGCGTGTCCGGCAAAGGCAGCCAGGTAATCGGCATGCTCTGGCCGGTAAAAATTCGGCTCAGTTTTGTCTAGCGAGAAAAATGCGATTACCCGACCGTGAATGATGATTGGCGCCCCGGCCCACGAACGAACATGGGCAGCCGCTTCGATATCTACCCACCCAGGCTCCTGCGCAGTGTCTGGAACGATAAAAGGCCGACCGGTGGTCAGCATCCGCTGCAAATTGGGCGTGCTGGCAACCTCGAACACCACTGCCGCCGCCGCACGAGCAACCGCTTCGCCAAAGCGGTCATATCCCCGCAGGTGAGTAAGCCTGGCCCGCTGCGCCTGCTGCTGTTCGTCATACTCGACGATCATCACATTCGCCGAATCATACGGCACCACTCGTTGTATCTCGTCGAGCAACCGATCCAGAATCGTATTGACATCAAGGCTTTCGCTCAGCGCCAACCCGGCCTGGCGCAGCGCTTCCGCCAACCGCCGCTGTTCCCGCTCGGCGGCCAGCAAATGGATTTTCACAATGGCCAGCGAAAGCTGGGCTGCAACCTGCTCGCCAAGCGTGATCTCTTCGTCGGTAAACCGATGCCGTTGATTAAACCCAATCAATGCTGCACCAAGCTTCTGCTGCTCAACCATCAGCGGTAAGGCAAGAATAGAGCGGCTAGGAAAGAGATTGGCAATTCGACGACTCAAGTAGGGTGTGTTGAAGACATCCTCAATTGCTAACACCCGACCTGCTCGCAACGCACTTTCAGTGAGGGTTGGTTCCCCTGCCTCAGCGCGCATTTGCATGTACCGCTCGTGCAATCCTGCGCTGGCCGCTGCCGGCACTGGACGTTGCAGATGCTCATCCCACAACGCGAGATATGCACCATCCGCTTCAAACAGTTCACCCAGTCGGTTTGCCAGCAGCCGCAACATCTCGTGCAGATCATCGATCCCAAGCGCTGTACGGGTTATCTCATTCAGTAACGTCATCTGACGGGCATGGCGACGCGCACCCGTCAAGAGACGTTTGTTTTCCAGCATCGCAGCGGCAACATACGCCAGCGTCTGACCGGCATTGATCTCATCTTCTGAAAATGGCTTGACAACATTCCGGTAAACTACAAACGCTCCACCCAGGCCATCCGGCATAAACAGCGGAAAGACTGCATAGGAGTGAAATCCTTCCCACACGACTGCCTCGCGGAGTGGCGCTGAACCGGGATGGGTTTGGGCATCAACAACCACGATAGGCTGGGGACTTTGAAGTAGTTGTGCCCCAGGGACATTATGAAAAAACCGGTTAATCGTAGCCACGTACTCGGCTGAAAGCCCACTTGCATACGGGCAGCTCAGGCTGTCGGTTGTCCGATCATAGAGGTAGATTGCCGCTCTATCCGCAGTCAACACCTTTTGTGCCGCGACCATCAGTGTGCTGTAAAAAGCAGCGGTGTCGGTTGCAGCCAGCAACTCACCGATTGACTGCACCAGATGGCGCTGTCGCTCCACCCGCCGCCGCTCGGTAGTCAGCAAAACGTGCTCGCGGGTCGTCTCACGCCAGACCAGAATGTAGCTCACCGGCACATGCTGCCGCTCGCGAACCATCGCGACACTGAGCTGAAAGACGCGCTGATTGGCTTCAGTGCCAATCACAATCTCATAGGAACCCTCTGCCGGTTCTTTGTCTGGAATGAATTGATGTATCTGCACCAATTTGTTGAGCGGATAACCAATGATCTGTTCGTCAATCTGCAGGAGACGTTGCGCGGCAGGATTGAACTCAACGACACGGTACAAATGATCGAGCACCATGACCGCATCTTGCAGATGGGTAACAATGGTACGGGCAGTAATGGGCGTGATGTCAAACAACCCAAACCGAAAGAATCCGATCGCCAGCAAGAGACCCGAACCGGCGAAAATAAGCGGCGTTGGATCAACCCAACCCAGCGGTAATGCACCTGACAAATAGACAGCATTGCTCGATAGCGGCACCAGCGCACTCCCCACCATCATCAGCGCCTGATAGCGATACAAACGCGCTACCTGTATTGCAAACACGATGTAGAGCACAATACCGCCGATGATCAGGCTATAAGCAATCGCCGCATGAAACCAGAACCCAACCCCACGCCCAACAACCAACAGTTCTGGATGTCCCCTCGGATCAAGGGCCACATCGCGCCAGATCAGGCCGTGCCATTCATTCGTAAACACCAGCAAACAGGTCACAATCGCCGGCACAAACAAAAGCCGTCGTCGCCAGGGCGTCAGCCAGTCATCACGTCCGGTGTACTGCAAAGCAAAGATTAGCCACAATGGTGAAATTGTGGTAATGGCCAGATATTGCAGTTTGGCAAAGATCACTTTCGCCGCCAACGAAGGTGCCTGTAACTCAGCCGCATACAACAGTGACCACCCACTCATTGCCGTCAACAGCAACGCTAACGTAAGCGCACCAGGCCGGGTGAGGTGACGAAAGGCGTAATACGCAATACTCCCCGTCAGCGCAGCACTGCCCCAGAGCAGCAAAACGGCAACCTGTACTTCGATGGTCATAGGTGATTATCCCGGCACCTTCACCTGCATCAGGAACACTGAACAGCCATTGGATGAAAGCCACTTTCCAGCCCGACATCGCAATGCTTCGTCTCCTATTATTGCACAATGCGAGTTCAATGGATAATCAATCACCAGCGATCATTCCAGCACATTGTTATGTTATTTGTTGGGAAAAAGTGTTTGACCTCAGTCTCCTGCACGATTGCGCTTATATGTGCCTGTCATCAATCCAACGCCCACCATATGGCGAGAGCGGGCTGGTCGGGTGAAGCCAGGGCCAGCCACGCTGCTGATACGATACGTGCTTCACAGCGAGTGCGTGTGACACACACCAAATCCATCGGTCACTTCTGCCCGCAATACTCACCGTGGTCTCCTACATCCAATACGGTTAGAGAGCAATCCTTTCACCATTGCATAGCTTTTCAACAATGAAATAAACAACTTCTTCTGGTAGCCGTCTCGTATAACATAATGATCACCTCGAAGACTGTCGCTCTCTTGCTCAGCGCGCATAACGGTAGTGTCTACATTTATGTTTCTTATTAAAACACAAAAATACCCTCAAAAAAAGAATATAGAACCGATTGATATTGATCGGCAAATATGTTTATATGACAGAGAACATTTCTCGACAATGACATCTTACCTATCGTAAGGGGATAGCCTCGTTATGGAGCCGAAACCTCTATCAAGGACGGGAGCCTTGCTCATCGGTCTGTTCTTCGCAATCATCGGCGCTGTCGTTATATTTGTAGGATGGCTATTGCAACAATCAATCCGCGAGCAGTTGAACACGATGATCAGTGGCACAGGCACGGTTGTTGAGATCATTAAAGTTGACGAGATTGGCGAAGACCCCAGATTCTACCCGGTCATTGAATTCCGCACTCCAGCGGGTGAAGTCATTCGTTTTGAGGAAAAAACCGGTGGCAGTCAATTCGCCTACCGAGTCGGCCAACAAGTAGCCATCCTGTATGATCCTCAATTCCCACAAGATGCTAGAATTGACTCCTGGTTCGAGCTATGGTTTCCTGCTTTTGCGGTCATCTTGCTCGGTAGTGGTGCATTGGTAGCGGGTCTGGCAGGATGCGGCATGGCCATCTTCGATACACGTAACCAGACCACATCGCATCCAGGGTAATCCCTCTCAACAACCCATCGCTAGCCCACAGAGTCTACTCCCACAAATCACAACCCGTTTCAGGAGGGGAAACGTAATGGATCACCTCTCCTGTCCCTAACCATGCCGGATCGCCGGCCACGATTCTGATGGTATTAGATCGTGTACGAGCGTATCCTCCCATCGCCATCCAGGAACAGCGTCTCCCCCAAAAAAGTTATGTCAAATCTGGTTGGATAAAGATAATGGCACGCTATCTACCGTCACCCTCTCGCGGTACACTACCGCTCCGGCACATCCTGGGAGCGCACACCTCCGACGCACTCACCACACCCGACACCGCTCCGGCGCATCCTGGGAGCGTGCGCCTCCGGCGCGCTCACCACCGACACCGTCTCGACATCTCCTGGGAGCGTGCGCCTCCGGCGCGCTCAGCGCCCCCCTGACACCGCTTTAGCGTCTCCTGGGAGCGCACGCCTTCAGCTCATTCACCAGGCATCTCCTGGGAGCGCACACCTCCAGCTCATTCACCAGGCATCTCCTGGGAGCGCACGCCTCCGGCGCGCTCACCACCGACACCACCCGGCATCCCTTGGGAACGCACGCCTCCGGCTCCTTCACCTATGCATTACCCACAACTGGTGTTAACCACGTGCGTATCAGCGAGTATGATCGCTATTGGTGTTGTTTTGAGCGACTGACCCGGTGGCAGTGCGCCGCTCCAGCCGTGGTATCACGTGCTGAATGGGTTGCCTTACACGCGCATCGTGTGCGTGTCGCGCAGTTTGGAGTGCGGCAGCCATGCTGCCGCGCCAGCCGTGCTCACGATCCGGCGCGTGGAACGCCGATACATCTCCAGGTCACGGAGGTGCTGGATGTGCTCGTGCCGATCATCGAGTCGGTCAGGCACATGCGACGTATTGTTGCACCAAGTTCGTGCCTGCACACCAGCGGTCATGGCCAGCACCTGCCGGCGGTGGCGATGATGCCTGCACGCAGGCTGGAAGCCTGCGCCACGGGGAGCGCTTGCAGCCCGACCTAACGCAGCGCGACATGTGGGTAATGCATAGGGCTCCTTCACCAGGCGTCCCTTGGGAGCGCGCGCTCCGGCGCACTCCCCACCCGACACCACTCAGGCATCTCCTGGGAGCGCACACCTCCGGCGCGCCACTATCCCCTGGGAGCACGTGCCTCCGGCGCACTCCCCACCCGACACCGCTCCGGCGCGTCCTGGGAGCGCACACCTCCGGCGCACTCACCACACCCGACACCGCTCCGGCGCGTCCTGGGAGCGCACGCCTCCGGCGCGCTCACCACCGACACCGCCTCGGCATCTCCTGGGAGCGTGCGCGCTCCGGCGCACTCCCCACCCGACACCACCCGGCATCTCCTGGGAGCGCACGCCTCCGGCGCGCTCCCCACCGACACCACCTCGGCATCTCCTGGGAGCGTGCGCCTCCGGCGCGCTCACCACCGACACCGCCTACCGTGCCTGCTTCCAGCGGGGGATTGCAAACCAGAACCGGCACACAACAACGGACGCCATCCGGCACCGGTGGTTCCTGCCTCTGCAAAGAGCGGATAAGGATTGGGGCGTTCAGAGCCTCGCCAACCCCAATCGCTTGTACACTCACATATTCTGTTCGCCCGCGAACCTCCAGGATCATGCCGGCCCGGCTACGTTCATCGTCAATACCGCTGCCAGTGCCGCAGCATCGAGCGTAAATGCTCGACCAAATCCGCCAACATAGCGCGCCTCGTGTAGCGTTACGCGAAACAGCGTAAAATCCGGCAAGGCAAAAAGATGCTGCTGCGTCGGCAACCGCTGTACATACGTCATCTGAGCCGCTGCATAATCGGGCACATCACGCGGGATTGCCAGTGCACGACCCTGCAATGTTACTCGCGCCAACGCCTGGGGATCGCTCACGCTATGTGGCGCCGCAGTAATCAGAAGTGATAGTGGTGAACCGGCGAGTAAATGACCGGTATGCGCTGCCAGACGGCTCAGCAAGAGCAATAGACCCGGTGCATATCCTTCGCGCCGTTCAACTGCATACAGGACGTAAGAGACAAAAGGTGCTCCATCAGGAGTTACAGTACCAAGCGCTGCCGCTTGCTGTTCATCAATCAAACGTCGCAACGCTAACCGGTCTTCTTGCCGCATAGAAGACACCCTTTCTCTTCCAGGCCAGTTCAGCCAATCCTGAACTGTGCTCATAGACTCTCTTGTTCATAGCATCATTGAACCACGTGTCGAGTATTGTTTGCAAGTCGGGTATGAACGCCACACCTGGATGTTGAGCCAGTACACCATCTGTCAGACTCACGTTGGCACAACCTGCTGTACATGTCGTATCGCGATGCACCTCGTTGAGCAAAAGAGTGACATTAAATCTTGAGTGATCCGGTGCTTCACTGCCTGGCACCGGATATACGATGAACCATCCCCTCCGTAACAATCCTATGCATTACCCATACCTGGTATCAACCACGTGCGTATCAGCGGGTATGATCGCCATGGATGCTGTTTTGGGCGACTGGCCCGATGACAGCGCGTCGCTCCAGCCGTGCCGGCACGTGCTGGATGGGTTGCCTTACACGCGCATCATGTGCGTATCGCGCAGTTTGGAGTGCGGCAGCCAGGCTGCCGCGCCAGCCGTGCTCACGATCCGGCGCGTGGTACATCGCTACCCATCCTGGTCACGTAGGTGCAGGAGGTGCTCGTTTCGATCATCGAGTCGGTCGGGCATGAATAAGCTACCTGTGCGTAGACGTTTGGTTATACCAGGTTCGTGCCTGCGCACCAGCGGCCACGGCCAGCACCTGCCGGCGGTAATGGGGATGCCTGCACGCGGGCTGGAAGCCCACGCCATGGGAAGCCGCCACAGGGAGCGCTTGCAGCCCGGCCTAACGCAGCGTGACATGTGGGTAATGCACAGGTAACAATCCGCGGATGTCACCTGTTGGATACAGATGGGAGGTTCCGCAGGGGCAGGTTCAGCACCTGCCCCTACGGACAGCGCACATCACCGTTCACCTTACTATACGAGGGATGCGGCGAACACAGAGACCGTCTTGCTTCGCATACCTTGCACCGTGTTTTTCCGATTTGATATGACATCACTGCGGGAGAAGACTCATCCTCCCAGGATGATGAGAAACTTTGCCATCCATTCACACAGGCATCACGTGCCGGATTGGATACCATTCACACACAGTGATCCCCGTGTCGCATTGTTCGTCATACGGAAGTCATGCCTCTCCAGCCACCGCAATCCACGCAGAATGTGTGTCGCACCGGTGAGCGGTACATCGGGACGCATTGCGCGATGCCAAAACCTCACGCTGGCGCTGCACCTGTACACAGACGCGTTAGGTTAACACTCCTACCCTTCACCGACCAAAAAGAGGCGTGGACAGGGTATGCCGGCAGCGTTGCAACAAAAGGACGACACCTGAACAATCCATACCGTCACGCAAGCGGAGGTGTGACGAGCCATAAACAACAAAACCCGCAGGTATACACCTGCGGGTTTTTCACTGGTAGCGGCGGCAGGATTCGAACCTGCGACCTTCGGGTTATGAGCCCGACGAGCTGCCACTGCTCCACGCCGCGATAATAAAGGGTGACAGTTTTTAGGCTGTCACCCACTGGCAGGGTGCGTGGACCTAGGTTCCCAGCGGAGAGCCGCCAGTAGGATCGGCGCTGCGATGTTTCACGACCCGGTTCGGGATGGATCGGGGTGGGTCCACCGCGCTCCTCACACACCCAGTGGTT
>Ga0101945_1000246_pt1 | contig 112263 bp, 83 predicted proteins | sample DewCreD2012metaG_2_FD_75246 | JGI IMG/M metagenome (GOLD analysis project Ga0101945, IMG submission 75246) | Hot spring sediment bacterial and archeal communities from British Columbia, Canada, to study Microbial Dark Matter (Phase II) - Dewar... ... | reverse complement strand
AACAAGGAGGTTTCATGCCAGCAATGCTCATTAACGGTCAGTGGCAGGCTGCCGCGCAGGGTGAGGTCTTTCCCGTGCACAACCCTGCCACCGAAGAGGTGATCGACTACGTTCCCCGGGCGACGGCGGCAGATGCCGAGCAGGCAATGATTGCGGCTGAAAAGGCGTTTCGTGAATGGCGTCGCTATACGGCCCACGACAAGGCTCACATGCTGCACGAGGTTGCGCACAAGATGCGCACGCACGCGGAAGAGTTGGCAACCCTCTTGACGCTCGAAGGTGGTAAGCCGCTGGTCGAGAATCGGGATGAAATTGGCTGGTGTGCGGCCTGTTTTGACTATTACGCCGAGTTGCAACGGAATACACGGGGCCGCGTGATCCCGTCGGTCGAACCAAGCCAACTGGCGATGGTGTTGAAAGAACCATACGGTGTGGTAGCGGCAATTGTGCCGTGGAACTATCCGTTGCTGTTGATGTCGTGGAAAGTGGCACCGGCACTGGCCGCCGGGAACACAGTGGTACTTAAGCCGAGTGAAATGACCCCTCTGGCCACATTGCGCTTCGCCGAATTATGCTGTGACCATCTACCTCCCGGCGTGCTCAACATTATTACAGGTTTTGGTGATGTTGGCCGTGAACTAGTGGTCAGTCCGCGCACACAGATGATCGCCTTTACCGGCAGCTTTGCCACCGGGCGCGAGATTGCCCGGCTTGCGGCGGAGCGGGTGAAGAAGACCCATCTTGAGTTGGGCGGAAAAGATGCGTTTATCGTTGCCGAAGACGCCGATCTCGATGTGGCCGTACCGGGGGTGGCCTGGGCAGCGCTGTTGAATGCCGGTCAGGTCTGCACCAGCACCGAACGAGTTTACGTCCACGAGTCGATTGCTCGCCCCTTCACCGAGCGTCTGGTGGAATTTGTCCGTTCACTACGCCTGGGGCCTGGTATGGACCCCGATACCGATATTGGCCCACTGATCGGTGAAAAATACCGGGCAAAGGTCGAAGACCACGTTGAAGAGGCACGAGCGCGCGGCGCAACGATTCTGACCGGTGGCCGGCGTCCGCCACAGTTCAGTCGCGGCTTCTTCTACGAACCAACCGTCCTGACCAATGTCGATCACAGCTTCCGCATTATGCGGGAAGAGACATTTGGGCCAACGATTCCGATTATGACCTACCGCACCTTCGACGAAGCCATCGAGCTGGTCAACGATTGCGATTACGGGTTAGGCGCCAACCTCTACACTAACGATCCCCGCAAGGTCAAGCAGTACTACGAAGAGGTCAAGGCCGGCACCTGCTGGGTCAATGATCCACTGACCGATAACGATGCCGGGCCGTTTGGCGGCATGAAATTTAGCGGTGGTGCCCGTGAACTCGGTGAAGAGGGGCTGGAAGAGTTCCTTGAGACGAAGCACGTCCACTGGGACTTCACGATGGTGCGCAAGCCCTGGTGGTACCCTTACGGCAAGGGGAAATAAGACCGGTTGTCTGGAATGTGTCTCATAAAGCTGTGCTATCGCGATGCCTTGCTGTAGCACAGACAGATGAGCGTTGTTGTGTAGCTACGGAGCAATCACGTCTACGCTCCGTGATGCACATGTCGTGCAATTTGGCGTGCGGAAGTACAGCTTCCGCACCCATCATGCGCACGATGCCAGAAGTGTGCCGAGCTGGTCGCGGGTAAAATGTATGTTCTCGTCACGACATCTCTGTTAATATAACTCAAGTTGCCATCTATGCTGTGAGCAGACCACGGAGGTTGACTGCCAGGATGAACAGCACGACGTTGCACACAACACCGTTTGGCGTAACCGCATGAACGGTTTGGGGAGCAGTAGTTCCCATGGACGCACTACGTCACGCCTTACGGTAGCAACTCGGCTTATACCCATCCTCTATGTCCTCCGTGCCTCTATGATGACAAGGGTAGCAATCTTGGTTATGTTGTCACTTCAACATGGCAGTGTATGATCCCAAACCCATGCTTCATCGTCGAATGATACTGCTCATCTACCCTGCCTCTTGCAGAGCATTGATACCGCTCTACAGCCCGTAAAAAAACCGGTGACAGGAGCTTTCCTGTCACCGGTGAGTGTCTGATTGTCATCGCATCGCTATACCCGAAAACGGTTTAAATACTCCTGTGTATCAAACGGCTTCGGGGTCGGTCGGGGGAGTGGCTCAAGGGGTGGCCGCCGGAAGAAAATACCGAGTGGCAACCGTTCACTCTCAATGGCGTAACGCATTGCCGCATCGAGATCGGAGGGGTCGTGGCTGTCGGGCAAATTGTACACCAGCTCCTTGTACAGCTTGTAGGTATCGTAGAACGTCACACACGGACTCAACACGTGGATAAAGGCAAATCCACGATGTTCCAGACCAGCTTTGATCAGTTCAGCTAACTGTTTTGGCTGACTTGAGAAACCACGGGCCACAAACGAAGCGCCGCTGGACAGGACAATTGCCAGGGGATGCAGCGGTTGTGCCGACTGACCGTAAGGAGTGCTCTTCGTTACGTGACCACGCGGTGAGGTTGGTGAGGTTTGCCCTTTGGTTAAGCCGTAAATGGCATTATCCATCACGATAACGGTCATATCCAGATCGCGCCGGGCCGCATGAGGCAGATGGCCCAGGCCAATGCTGAAGAAGTCACCATCACCCCCAACGGCCATAACCGTCAGGTCTGGACGGGCGATCTTTAACCCAATCGCTGCCGGCAAGGCACGTCCGTGTACTGTATGCAACCCGTAGGTCTGCAAGAAGCCCGGCAACCGCGAACTACAACCGATACCGGAGACGACAGCCAGATCTTTGGGGTTAATCTGAGCTGCGGCCAGGGCCTGCTGAATGGCAGCCAGTACTCCGAAATCGCCACATCCCGGACACCAGATCGGTTTCAGGTCGCTGCGATAATCGGATGGCTTGTAGACAACTGGCGATGTGGTAACTGGTACAGCAGTCATATTCCTACCTGACCTTCGTTGATACACTTAAACCAACACTGGCTCGGCCAGCCCGTGCAACGCATGAATCTGGCGTAGAATCTCAAGGCGCGAGAACGGCATCCCGGTGTACTTCGTCATTGAATGTACCTTGATCCCCAGTTCAGCCTGAAGTAATTTGGCAAACTGACCCTGGAAATTCACTTCCGGTACCAGCACAATCTCGACCTGCTCAAGAAATTCGTTGATTGCATCAACCGGCAGCGGCGACAGCATCTGCACCTGCAACATAGCGACCGGCAAATCTTCCTGTCCGGCCAGGTAGACCGCGCCACGGCACGGACCAGCGGTTGTGCCCCAGCAAATAATGCCCACTTTAGCTCGTTCGGCACCAAAACGGCGCACATACGCCCGTGAATGCTGCAACGGTGCCAGTTTCCCCCACCGTTTTTCGGTCATCATAGCGTGATTGGTTGGGGTGTAGTCTGGATTACCGAACTCATTGTGTTCGAGACCGGTTGCAGTGTATTGGGCATGAGCAACACCGGGGGCAACCATAGGTGAGATCAGGTTCGCCGTGATTTCATAACGACGATACTGTTTGGGAGCCAGCGATCCGTTTGGTCGCAAGCGATCTACTCGTGGATATTTACTCAAATCGAACGGCTCGATAGTCTCAGTACGGAACGAGAGCGAATAATCGCTCAACACAATCACCGGTGTCTGATACTCTTCGGCCAGATTAAAGGCCCAAACGGTAAGGTGGAAGCATTCGGCAACGCTGGCCGGGGCCAGTACAATTCGTGGACTATCGCCGTGTCCACCATAGAGCGCAATATTCAGATCCGACTGCTCCATCTTGGTCGGCAAGCCGGTGCTTGGCCCGCCGCGTTGCGCATCAACCACCACCACCGGAATCTCGGCCATGCTGGCATAGCCAATCGCCTCACTCATCAGCGACAGGCCCGGTCCGGAGGTCGCGGTCATTGCCCGTTTCCCACCATACGATGCCCCGATACAGGCCATAATCGCGGCAATCTCATCCTCAGCCTGCAAATACCCGCCACCGATTTTTGGCAGCATCACTGCCATCCCTTCCATGATGTCGGAGGCGGGGGTGATTGGATAGCCGGCAAAAAATTCGGCGCCGGCGTGCAGTGCTCCGGCGATGATGGCCTGATTCCCGGTCATCACATAGCGGTCGTGCTCGCCGGTCGACTCCATCCAGAACGGGTCTCGCTTCTCTAGCTGGTGAGCATAATTAATACCGGCGTGCAACGCAGCCAGGTTGCTCTCCAGCAGATCGGCTTTCTTGCCCAGTTTGACCCGTACAATATCTTCAAGCTTGTTTAAGCCCAGACCAAACAGCGCAGCCACAACCCCAAGAGCAGCGACATTTTTGCCCCGTCGGTTCCCAACTTCTTGCGCAATTTTGCCAATCGGAACCGGGTAGGCGATCCCGGTAAATTCATCTGGTAATGGAAATTCTTCCGGGTCGTACAGCAATACAGCGTTGGCGGCTAAATCGGCGTGGTGCAGATCCCATGCTTCGCGGTTAAACGCGAACAACACATCAACAGCATCACCCATCGAGCGGACTGGCGCGTTTGAAGCACGCACCTGAAACATGACCGGGCCACCCTTAATTTCTGCCGGAGTGGTGCGGAAGGTGAAGACATGCAGACCAGAACGGGCAGCAGCCTGAGCCAGCATTTCACCGGTGGCCGTGCTGCCATCACCGCTCTCGCCAGCTACACGGATGACGACATCTTCTTTCCGTATCATGGCGACCTCGCCGTAGCTTCGTTGCTATGCACCTGCACTGGCGCATCAAGCATGAGGATAAGGTGAACATATCATAGCACTGCCAATACGTCTCTGCAATGCCCTTTTTCTTGTGATAATTCGTGCGATGATTGTGCAAAAATAATGCGTGGTCAATAATCCGGTAATGATTGCAGAGGTAGCAACAGGCTGTTGGGGAGAAGACTGTCGGCACGACGAAGAGGAAGGAATAAGCTCTATCTGCTTCATACAGGCCACAATCAGGTGCTGGATGGCAGATCGTAAATGCACGTGTTGCGGTTTGGCGTGCGGCAGCGCTGCTGCCGCGCTAGCCTTACTCACGCTCAGGCGGGGGCGTAGCGGTCTCCTCATCGCACTATCACGCTACCGGTGATCAGAGCACGACAGCGTCGAACCGACGCTTCAGCTCTGATCACAGTGCGATCACGTTGCGGAGAGGATACCGTTGCCAGACCAGGTTGCCCGTGGTGTGTTGTGTGGCTGCCGCACGCCACACAACACGCCAGCCGTGCTCACGATCAAGTGCGGAGCGCAGCGCACACCCGTGCCGGTGCGTGACCCTGGCCAAGGGGATTGCCTGAGCGAGGGCCGACAGCCCGCCCCCAAGTTACCGGTGCATCACAGGCAATCCTACAAACCGCTGTGCAGGGGCTGGGTTGACCAATAGCGATGGATCGTCTCAGTAATGATGCCCCGATTGGTCATAGATTTTGGTATCACCACCTCGTCCCGTTGTCCTATCGGGCCATCCCTACGCTCTGGGCACAAATAACACAGCACCCGCTGCTGTTACAGCGGGTGCGACCTGGCGGGGAGGGAGGGATTCGAACCCTCGAGGGGGTTGCCCCCCTAGCGGTTTAGCAAACCGCCGCACTAGGCCACTATGCGACCTCCCCATAACTGTTCTGGAGGGGGCGGTGGGATTCGAACCCACGGGACGCATTGCTACGTCCTTCGGTTTTCAAGACCGACGCATTAAACCGGACTCTGCCACGCCCCCGCTTGGCTGGCCGGCACAAAAAATGGCAGGCGGGACAGGACTTGAACCTGCAACCGGTGGATTTGGAGGCCACTGCTCTGCCAATTGAGCTACCCGCCTTCGCGCCATTTATCCTACCACATGAGGGCGATTTTGGCAAGAGCCAACCGGGGAGCGGGTATGTGTCTGTCACACGTGTACGTCCATAGGTCACAGCACTGGTACGCTTGCCACGAACTGCACCGCAATGTGGGCTGGCGTACCCGGTCTTCTCTAAAAACCCTCCGGCGCCTGATACCGTTCGAGATTTTGAAAGCGCGTTGTCCGCGACTCAAACCGCAATGGGATCACGCCTAGCGGGCCATTACGGTGCTTGGCGATGTGAATCTCGGCGATCCCTTTCTTGTCGGTCTCCTTATCGTACAACTCTTCACGATAAATAAACATCACAATATCCGCGTCCTGCTCAATTGAACCCGACTCGCGGAGGTCGCTCAGCATCGGTACATGATTTTGCCGCCCCTCAACCGCACGCGAGAGCTGGGAAAGGGCAATCACCGGTACGTTGAGTTCACGGGCAAGGGCTTTCAGTCCTCGACTGATGTCACTCACTTCTTGCACCCGATTATCGGTGCGTCGCCCCGACATGAGTTGCAGGTAGTCGATCATGACAAGTGTGATACCAACCTCGCTGTGCAGGCGTCGGGCACGTGCCCGCACATCGGTGATGCTCAGGCCGGGAGTATCTTCAATATAGATCGGCAATTCTGACAGCACGCCCAACCCTTCAATCGCCAGACTCAGCTCTTCGCCGCGTAGGTTGCCGGTGCGCAGGCGCTGCATATCAATCCCGGTATGCATCGCCAGCATACGCTGAACTAACTGTTCGCGGCTCATTTCAAGGCTGAAGATGGCAACAGTTCCGTTTGCGTGAAACGCCACATTATAGGCCAGCGAGAGGGCGAGAGAGGTTTTACCCACGCTCGGACGTGCGGCGAGGATGATCAGATCGCTCGGCTGCAAACCACCGGTCAGCTCATCGAGGTCGTGGTAACCGGTTGGTACTCCGATCACCTCGCCTCGCCGCTCCTGCATCGACTCTATTTGGGAAAAGAGGGTATTGACGACACGGCCAATATGGACAAAATCTTGATTGTTCCGCCGCTGTGAAACGGCAAACAACTCAGCTTCGGCCCGATCCAGCGTCTCTTCGAGATCACTGGCTTCATCGTACCCCATGGCCGCAATCCGGCCACCGGCCTCGATCAGGCGGCGGAGCAGTGCCGTCCGTTCTACAATGCGGGCGTAGTATTCGATGTGAACGGCAGTTGGCACCTCGGTGACCAGCTCGCTCAACATACTCAACCCGCCCACCAGTTCGAGCTGCCCACGCCGACGCAGTTCCGCCGCGACTGTAGCCAGATCGGCCGGTTCACGTCGGTTGTAACAGGCCAGCATCGCCTCGTAAATCAAGGCATGCTTTTCAAGGTAAAAATACTCGGCAGGAAGCCAGCCGGCAACCGCAATGATTGCATCACGTTCAAGCAAGATGGAACCAAGCGTTGCCCGCTCAGCCTGGAGATCGAATGGTACACTGCGTTCGAGGCGATCTTCCCGCTTTTCCACCATGTTTCCCCCGTTGCCCACCGGTTATCCACATCAATGGTATAAAACGCCAATGTGCCGCAATTTGCGGCACATTGGCAAGGAACTGAGTTGAGCGAGCGACAGTCGTTTATTCACCCACTACAACGACCTTCAATGTAGAAGATACACCACTCATCAACTCAACCGGTACTTCGTATTCACCGGTGCGCTTGATCGGATCTTCCAGCCCGATCTTGCGGCGGTCAATCTCGATCCCGGCTACTTCGTGCAGTTTGGCTGCAATGTCGGCATTGGTTACCGAGCCGTACAGCCGGTCTTGCTCACCGACCTTGACCGTAAAGGTGAGCGTCAACTCAGCCAGCCTGGCGGCCAGGGCCTCAGCCTCTTTTCGTGCAGCCTCGGCCTTGCGGCGCTGGGCAGCCAGTCGCTCTTCGGCCTGCTTAACCTGGCTCTTCGTCGCCAGTACTGCAAAGCCCTTTGGTAGCAGATAGTTTCGGCCAAAACCGCCGCTTACATCTTTGATTTCACCAGCTTTACCCAGGTGCTCAACATCCTGGAGCAGCAATACTTTCATTTTCTTTGCGCTCACGGCGCTCTCCTTTACCTGTACCCGTTATTAAGCAACGGCCATTATCTTACCATGACCTCGCGCTGCTCGTCAACGTTGTGCATCGACAGGGAACGAGCAGCGCGATGATCGTCCTGGTAGCTGTACTGTTGCTCTTGAATGATGCCCCTCTCTGTCTGGCAGCTACGGTTCAGGCTGTTGTTGTAGCACAATATCACCCGCCGCTCGCGATAACTGGCATATACGTGCGGTATATCGTCGTCACCACGCGCAACGTGATCGGAATGCTCTGACTTCCGGCACTCCCGGCATTCACGGTGATGGTCGTCGTGTAGGTGCCGGGTGTCAGTCCAGCCGGATTAACACGATAACGCAGCTCTGTGCGATAGCCGTTACCGCTGGTTGTTTCAAGAGTCAACCAGCCTGTCCCACCGCTTGCATTCCAGGCGATGCTGGTTGACCCCAGGTTCTGGATGGTCAGGGCATAGGTTGTCTCTGGATCGGTCGGTTGTGCCAGCAGCGTGACCGTAGCCGGTACCACTGCAAGCTGTGGTGGAGTATCCTGTCGTAGATACACCGGTGTCCCACTGAGCGGAATCTGCGCCTGCCCACCGGTAATGGTGAGAGGTAAGGTTGCACCATCGCGGTTGATGAGTTGAGCACTACGTCCTGCTTCCAGCGGCACCAGTCCTGTCTCGGCAGAGCCGGTTGTCCAGAGCAGATCAACCAGGGCACCGGTACTGGTCTGGAAGCGCAAATGATAACGTGCCGCCGGGGTCAGTGCGTTGCTTTGGAATGTATAATTGTGCAGTGGCCCAAAGCCGATAAAGGTTGCAGCCCCAAGTTGGGTTGCCAGGGTTGCGTAGGCATTGGCCGCCGGTTTACGGCTGTAGCCCTGATCCCGGTTGCGCAAAAGTGCGGCATTTCCCCACAGATCGGTTGATGGACTGTCGAATTTGTCTTCCAGTTGAAACCAGTTGATGTGCCGTACACCCAGGGCCAGCGCAATGCCGTGGCTGCGCACCAGGTAGTTGGCCTGATCCTGTTCATTTTTACACACTGGCGAGGAAGCAGTACAGGTCGACCAGCCAAGCTCGCTGATCCAGATCGGCACTTGCGGTCCCCGTCTGGCATCGAGCCAGCCCCGTGTATTTGCAATTCGCCCCCACAGAGATACCAGACCGAACAACCCGGCACGATCAGGCGCGGTGTCGGGCATGTAGGGGTGTATGGCTAACGCATCAAAACTATTCTGTGCGCCGGGTACGGCGGCGAACGCAGCGCCGAGAAACTCCAGACCATCACGATTGCCGCCGGTTCGGGTTCCGCCATCGAAGACGTAGACGCCGCCGGTGGCCACAATGGCTGTTGGATCGGCGGCTTTGGCCGCAGCGTAGCCGGCAGCCAGTAACGCACCGTACTCGTTGGCCTCTCCCGGCCAGGTTGCCCAGTTGTTCGGCTCGTTCCAGATCTGCCAGGCGGCTACTCGTGGCGAGCCGGGAGCATCGTTGATCCCATCGCCATCATAACGCTCGACCGCAGCCACCACGAAGTCGGCAAAATCTTGCGGGTTTGCCGGTGGGCACCAGTAGTTTTGCGAACCACCGTTGCGCGTAATCCGGCTGGCACAATCGCCGACCCGTGCCCATGTTGGTGTCGTAAGCAACATACCGATAATCCCAAAACCGGCATTCGCGGTTTGCGAGAGTGCCGTGTCCATCAAACTCCAGGAAAAGGCACCTTTCGCCGGTTCCAGATTGGCCCAGCTAATCTCTTCACGCACCCAGCTCACGCCAAGATCACGGGTGGTATTGATTAGTGCTCCGAGATCATCATTGCGATTTTGCGGAAGCCGTTCCAGGCCGCTGAAGTAGGTGTTCATTCCCAACGTACCCAATCGTGAAGGCTGGCCAGGCGCGGCGACGAGGGTTGCCGGCAGTGTTGTGAGGAACAGCGAACTGATGATCCAACAGATGAGAAGATTGCGTGCGTATCGTTCCATAGCCGTTTCCAGGTAACCACCTTCATTGCCGTGCCTGCATCGTAGCATAGTTTGACCCGAAAAACGGAAAAAGATAAGCGACAAAAAGTGATGGCCTGATGTATACAGAGTGTCACCTTCAGTCCTCGTTCATTCATCAAACTGACATCTTCGCTCCCTACTATAGCAGTGTCGCATCAACCACTCCAGGGAGCAGTCTATGTATCGTCGGTATGGAAAACGCTTCCTCGACTTGGTGATTGTCATTCCAGCTCTGGTTGTGCTGGCACCGGTTATGGCAATCATCGCTCTGCTGATACGGATCAAGTTGGGTCCTGGTGTCTTCTTCCGCCAACAACGCCCCGGTCTGCACGGGAAACCGTTCACGATGCTTAAGTTTCGGACAATGACCGATGCCCGTGATGCGCAGGGCAATCTGTTGCCGGATGATCAGCGATTGACGCCGTTTGGCCGTTTTCTGCGGAGCACCAGCCTGGATGAACTGCCTGAACTCCTCTGCGTCCTGCGTGGCGAGATGAGTCTGGTTGGGCCACGACCGTTGTTGATGCAGTATCTGGAACGTTACACTCCCGAACAGCGCCGTCGCCACGAGGTGTTGCCGGGTATTACCGGCCTGGCCCAGATCAATGGTCGTAATGCGCTTTCGTGGGAGCAGAAGTTTGCCTACGATGTGCAGTACGTCGATCAGCTTTCATTCTGGCTCGATGTGAAGATCCTCTTCCTCACCTTGTGGAAGGTCATCAAACGCGAAGGGATCAGTCAGCCTGGATGCGCAACTGCCGAAGAGTTTCGCGGCTCGCCACCACCGCCGCCGCAGCCACCAATGAAGCCAGGAGTCGCGAGTAGCGACTGATACATACCTGAGCCGTAACCAATTGTTCTTTTCAGCGACGTATTGGATAACTGTCATTGCATACAGATAACAGACGGAGCAAGGCTTTCCTGCAATTCACCATACCCTGCGTTGCCCTGTCGAGAGAGCATTGCAAACTATGACTCAGCGCATTGTCATCATCGGCGCAGGTGGTCACGCGCAGGTAGTGGCCGATATTCTGTTACGTTCTGCTGCCCACGGTCAGGCATGCCAGCCTATCGGTTACCTCGATGATAATCCAACATGTCACGGTCAGCAGCGCCTGGGGTTACCGGTGCTGGGGCCGGTCAGCATGCTTGCCACACTTCCTCACGATAGTGTGATTGTTGCCATTGGCGATAATCGGGTGCGCGCCCGGCTTTTCGCCGAATTGAAGGCGCGTGGCGAACATTTTGCCCGTGCCATTCATCCAACGGCGATTATTGCTCCTGACGTGGTCATTGGGCCGGGCACCATGATCTGCGCCGGTGCCATTGTCAATCCCGGTAGCGTTATCGGTGCCAACGTTATCCTCAATACCGCCTGTACCGTCGATCACCACAATCAGGTGGGGGATCATGCGCATCTGGCACCGGGTGTACATACCGGTGGTGCGGTCACCATCGGCACCGGTGCTTTAGTTGGCATCGGCGCCATCGTGATGCCACAGCGGCGGGTTGGTGATTGGAGTGTCGTCGGCGCCGGTGCGCTTGTCCACCGTGATGTTACTGCTGAGACAGTGGTTACCGGTGTACCGGCACAACCATTATATGTGCGGGCTGTCGGCGAATAACGGTCGATCTGCACAGCTCCAGTTGGAGCAACCGTCAGTGTTGTGTGTGTTCAAGTTTTACGCGATATACCAGGGGAGTTGAGCGTGTCAGTTCCAATGTCAGCACCGGATATTACCGAGGCCGAGATACAGGCAGTACAGCAGGTACTGCATACCAGTTATCTGAGCATTGGCCCACAAATCAAGGCGTTTGAACAGGCAATGGCCGATTATGTTGGACTACCGCACGCGGTGGGCGTCAATTCCGGTACCAGTGGATTGCATCTGTGCTGTATTGCAACCGGTGCCCGTGATGGCGACCTGGTCATTACAACACCCTTCTCATTTATCGCCTCGGCCAATAGCATTCTTTACGAGCGAGCAATTCCAATCTTCGTTGATGTTGATCCGGTTACCGGAAACATCGATCCACAGCTTGTGGCTGAGGCTGCATCTGATCTCATGCGCGGTGGCACTGCTGCCCGGCGCTGGCTGCCTCGGCGTCACAACACGCTCGGTATACTTAGAGCGATCATGCCGGTTCACGCCTTTGGGCAACCCGCCGATATGGATCCGATCAATGCCGTAGCTGCCGAATATGGACTACACGTTATCGAAGATGCCTGTGAAGCGATTGGGTCAATGTACAAAGGGCGTATGGCGGGCACCCTCAGCGATGCCGCCGTCTTTGCCTTTTACCCAAATAAGCAGATGACAACCGGCGAAGGCGGAATGATTGTTACCCACCGTGATGATTGGGCCAGCCTGTTCCGCTCACTCCGCAACCAGGGGCGCGATGTCTTTGATGCCTGGCTCAACCACACTCGTCTGGGCTACAACTATCGCCTCGACGAAATGAGTGCAGCGTTGGGAGTTGTGCAGCTACAGCGGATCGAGGAACTTATCGCCCGTCGTGCGCAGGTGGCCGCCTGGTACAACGAACAACTGGCCGACCTCGAACTGGTCGAACGCCCGCAACTAAGCCCACATACCACCCGGATGAGCTGGTTTGTGTATGTGATCCGTATTTTGCCACCCGCCGACCGCAATACGGTTATGCGCCGGCTGGCAGATGCCGGTATTCCGAGCCGTCCGTACTTCACACCGATCCACCTCCAACCCTTCTATCGAGAACAGTTCGGGTACCAACCGGGTGATTTTCCGGTCACGGAGCGGCTTGGTAACCTTTCGCTGGCATTGCCCTTCTCCAGCGTGATGCGTGAAGAGCAGGTCACTGAAGTTGTTCATCATCTGCGTGCTGCACTGCAATGAGTGTTAGCGGTATTGGTGAATAACGAACATAGGCTTTCTAACAAGATTTTCATCACCTTTCGTCATTCACCACATCTTTTGTTCACCTACACTCAGTAGCATAAGCACAGCCACCACAAATATGTGCAGCGTTATCCAATTGCCAGCACCCCTCCCGCATACGCTGCCTTCCAGAAAGCGGCAAACGGAAAGGAGCCTGTCTTGAAGCTCATACCATCCCCTACTCGCAATCGTTATTTTTTCTTTCTCGACGCCATTCTGCTCCCATTAATGGCATACATGAGCTTCGTAGTACGGCTTGATGATCTTCCAAATGGCAATGCTCTGTTGGGATGGTTGATTCTTGCTATCATTGCCACCCCAGTTCATCTCATCGTCTTTCGGCATCTGGGGGTTTACTCCCGCTACTGGCGTTATGCGTCGATTGACGAGCTGTTGCTGCTCATTTCAGCTATTTCGCTGGCAATGCTGATCTCTACCCCAACTGCACTTGTTGTTGCTTCGGTAACACCCTTTGCTCTTCTACCGCGCTCAGTTCCAATCATCTTCTTCTTCTTTGGCCTGGCAGCTACAATCGGTCCTCGTCTGATCGCGCGTATTCGCTGGCATCGTGCAACCGTGAAGCGCAAGTCTAAAAGCGAATTGACCTTCAACATGCAGCGGGTGTTGATCATGGGGGCTGGTTCAGCCGGCACGATGATTGCCCGTGAACTCCGCGATAATCCGCAACTCGGCATGGTTGCGGTCGGCTTTCTCGATGATGATCCCCTCAAGCAGGGCATGCATATCTACGGCGTGCCGGTGTTGGGTAATCGTTACGACATTCCGCGGCTGGCTCGTGAGCGACAGGCACATTACGTCATTATTGCGATGCCTTCGGCGAGTGGTAAAGATATTCGCAGCATTGTTGAACTCTGTGAGCGTACCAGAGTGAAGACCAAAATCATGCCTGGTCTTTACGAGATGCTTGATGGCAAGGTGAGCGTCAATCAGTTGCGGAATGTCCAGATTGAAGACTTGCTCCGCCGGCCTCCGGTACAGACAGATATTGCCGCTGTTCATCAGCTTCTGCGCGGGAAGCGGGTGCTGGTCACCGGCGGTGGTGGCTCGATTGGCTCTGAGCTTTGTCGGCAAATCCTACGGGCCAGTCCTGAAGAGCTGATTATTCTCGGTCATGGCGAAAATTCGGTCTTTACTATCGAGCAGGAATTGCGTCGAGTCGCTCCGCCGACCACGAAGCTTTCGGTGGTCATTGCTGACATCCGTTTCGCTGAACGCATCATGCACATCTTCGAGCAGTACCGGCCAGAGATAGTCTTTCACGCTGCGGCGCACAAGCACGTGCCGTTGATGGAGTTGCATCCCTCAGAAGCAGTGACGAATAACGTGCTCGGTACCCGCAATCTGCTCAGCGCGACAATGCAGGTTGACGTAAGCCATTTTGTGATGATTTCCAGTGATAAAGCGGTTAATCCGACCAGTGTGATGGGGGCGACAAAGCGTGTGGCTGAGCTGCTGGTACACGAGGCGGCCCGGCAGAGTGGGCGGGCGTATGTGGCTGTGCGCTTTGGGAATGTGCTGGGTTCCCGCGGATCGGTTGTGCTGACCTTCAAGCAGCAGATCGCCGCCGGTGGCCCGGTAACGGTGACCCATCCTGAAATGCGCCGCTTCTTCATGACTATCCCTGAAGCGGTGCAATTAACGTTGCAGGCTTCGGTGTTGGGGAAAGGTGGCGAGGTGTTTGTGCTCGATATGGGCGAACCAATCCGTATCGTCGATCTGGCTCGCGACATGATCGAGTTGTCTGGCCTACAGGTTGGTCGCGATATTGATATCGTCTTTACCGGTCTGCGCCCCGGCGAGAAGCTCTATGAAGAGCTATTTGTTGAGGGTGAAGAATATGAACGGACGACCCACGCCAAGATCGTTATCGCTCGCAACGCATCACAGTTAGTACCGCGCACACTGGCCGACCAAATTCGTATTCTCGAAATGGCAGCGCTCAACGATGATACAGCCGTACTGTTGCGTACCCTTCATCGTTTGGTGCCAACCTTCAAACAGCCGACACCAATGCCGATGAACGAACCCAAACCACGCGAGCAGGCTGTTGGTGAGCCGCTGTGGCGACGACAGTTAGCCAGTGATTAGGCAAAGGCATAGCGAAGTGTTCATGTGAGGGTGCAGTTATACACGTGTAGCGTTATCTGGAATGCGGAAGCCACGCTTCCGCATTCCACTGTAAGGATGCGCGGAAGGTGTGTTCTGTCCGTTTTGTGTGAGAGCCGGTCTTGCTATCAGGTGTGAACGCAGTATCAGACTGTTGCAACAGGTTGCCATATGAAACACTTTCACCGCCTACTCCTGATCACGCTGATCGGTATGATCATCGTGGCCGCACTCCTGCGGGATGCTCGATTACCGGTTGCAGCTCAACCCTTGACCGGCGGACTGATAACGGAAACGCTTGCCGGGGATGCGGTACAGGTAATGATGCCCGGACGGTTCGCTCTCACCTTTACACCAGACGGGATCGAGGTATGGCGCGACCTGCGGCGCGATCCAGCCGGTCACCGCAATCTGGTTAATCAATCAACACCACTTCTGGTGCCCCAGCTTGCCGACGGCCAGCAAGTGGTCGGCAGGCCAACACTGGTACGTAGTTCATCATTACGCGCCGTGATTTCGTACACCTACGCCGGCACCACAATCAGTTATGAGGTGTGGGCCGGCGGTCAGATACTGATCAGCGCCAGTGGTCAGCGCGTTACGCTCTCTGGCCCTCACCTGACCGGCGATGCCAGTGCCGGAGCGGCGCTGCAAGCGATTAAATCGACATCCACTGCTCAATACTGGGTACTCTATCTCGATGCCTGGGCCGTTGATGAACTACCGCTCGCCTTGTCCGATCCGGCAATGGTCGCCGTCACCTCACCTGATAATGTGAGCTTATCCGCGAATGGTTCGGTCGCGATAACCCCACCTGACGGTGTGGTGCGGGCGCCACGGCTCCGCATCAAGAACTGGTCTGGCGGCGAGGCGGTTACAGTCGAGCGAGCCGGGGTGACCCTGGCTGAAGGTATTGATTATCTGACCGAGTATGATCCTGTCAGTGGTGATCTCCTCGTGCAATATTTGCATCTCCTGCCACCTGGCCCGGCAGCCAGCCGCACCTTCCAGATTCGTCCATCTCAGGCCGAACCGGTCTTGAGTCTGGCTATTCTCGATGCTAACGGCAATCCCCGACCCCTTGATCCGGTTACCGGTATGCTGATCGTCGATGCCGATCTCCCCGCCGGGCAGTCGCCGGCACCTGGCCCGTTAACGACGAGAGATGTCTTCCAGATTCCGTACATTCAAACCGGGCCAACGCTACGCTTGCAGGCGACCGTCACCGATCCGCCGGCTGAGTTCAGTGGTGTCCGCTTTACCATCAGTGGCCCCGGTTTTAATCAAACGATTGACGATCTCACACCCGGCGATGGTCTTACCGCGACCGTTACCCTGCCGCGCCGCGCCGAGTACAGTGTCTCGGCGACGATCCTGATCAACGGCGAACCGGGATCGCTTAGCCGGACTATCGATCCGGTCGGTTACGGGTATGTGTTCGTGAGCATTGGCGACTCGATCACCGCAGGGAAATGGGGTTTCTATCGTCTGCCGCCAGGTTCAAGCCTCACCGGTGCGAGTGATGGCTATCCGTTTACCAGCCCGCCACCGGTTGGCAGCGGCTACCCGCGCAGCGATGATGGCCGTAACTATCCCCAATCGGATAACACGCAGGCCGATAGTGCCGGCTATCAGAACATCTACTATGCCGGCTATCAGATAGAATTGAATAATTTGCTGACAACCTGCCTCAACAGCCCGGTATTCATCCTCAACGATGGCTTTAGCGGTATTCGTACCGCACGCGATCTCTACGGTAATACCACCGGATCAGACCGGATTGGGGCAAGTGGCTACCTGAATGCGCTCGGCAAAGCGACGGTGTACCGGCAGCATATCACCGATCTGGGGGCTGGGCAGGTATTGCTGCAAGTTGGTACCAATGATGCCACGGCAGTTTCGACAACGAATATCTACAACAACCTGATGCCGGCCAGTGTCTATAAAGAAGATCTGCGCGCTCTGATCAATGCCATTCGCCTGGATCGTCCCGATCTCGGATTGTGGGTTGCGCGTCTCCCGTGGCGAAATGACGGCACAACTACCCAGGCTAATACTCGCCGTGCCACAACACAGTCATTTAACCTTAGCATTGCTGAACTGGTCGATGAACTCGACGACGAGGCACCGGTTCGCTTAGGGCCAGATTTTTATACCCACTTTGCCAATTATCAAGATCAGATTATTACCACGAATCCCAGTAACGGCAATGCCGACAACATTCACCCGAATAGTGCGGGCTTCAGCGCGATGGCCGATCTATGGAGTGATGTGCTTTGCGCCGATCTACCTCGTGAACCCGATCCATCACCGACGCCGACCAGCACTATCTACATTCCAACTGTCACCAATACGTCTTCACCAACACCCAGCAGTGTTATTACGACCACGAGTAGCCCAACCGCGACTTCCACCCCAACTGCGACCACCAGCCCAACGGTGACAGGTAGCCCGACCGCGACCACCAGCCCAACGGCGACAGGTAGCCCAACTGCGACCACCGGCCCGACGGCGACCACCAGCCCAACAGTAACGGTCAGCCCGACCGCAACTCAGACCGGTTCACCGGTACAGGCACCGGGAAGCTCCATCTACATCCCAATCATCAATAGATGATGATGCGGCGGGATGCTGTGGTGTGACTGTACAACTTATTTCACAAAAGCTGTGCTGTCGTGCTCCCAGCCTGCCGGTATGGTAGCGGGGAGTGCTGACGATCATCGCCAGAGACATCACTCGTTGGATGGGGTGCCTTACCCGCTTATCATGCACGTGTTGCGGCGTTTGGAGTGCGGCAGCCATGCTGCCGCACCAGCCATGCTCACGATTCGGCGCGTGTCACGCCGTTGACCCTGCCGGTCGCGGGGATACTGTAGCGTGAATGTAGACTCCGTGGGACGCACGGCTCTGCGCCCCCACCGGATATTACCAGTGCAATGGCCTACGGCGGTTCGACGGTTGTATGTCAAATCTTGATAAACACAGTGCATCATCGCCGGGGAAGTCAACAATATCAAATCTGACAACATAGCCTGGCATGCGATTCAACCCCTTCCCTCTCGCCACCTCGGCTTGATCCGCATCCCGCGTGATAACCATCGCCTGGTGCGGATGGCGCCACTGCTACCGGCATCGCTGCGTTCAGCGGGGTCGTGCCGGTGATCGCCACAGATCGTTTGCCAGGATGACGGATAGTCGCAGATGACTGCATATCTGGTGATGTGCCGTGATGCACAGGATCGGGCAAGATGTGACATCACCCGGCATCAATCATACCGTACACGTTGCGGCGTGCAGACATACTCCTGGTGTACGGGCTGGTATAATCGTATATAGCACTCTGACACCTGTCGGAGTATCGTGCCGGAGATACGACCCACAGCATATGCAACTACGTGTCACACAACTCAGCGCCAGCTACGGTATTCGCACCATCTTGCGCGGAATCAGCTTTGAACTCCAGCGCGGTGAAGTCCTGGTCGTCAGTGGGCCAAACGGAAGTGGTAAAAGCACGCTGTTGCGTATCCTGGCCGGTCTCCAGATGCCTGCAAGTGGAAGTGTGTCCTATACAGTCGGCGATCATCAGCTTGATCCTCGCGATATGCGCCACCTTATCGGTTGGGTTGCCCCCGACCTGTCACTTTACCGGGAACTGAGTGGGATCGAAAACTTGCGCTTCTTTGCCGATGTCCGTGGGTTAGCCATATCCGATGCTGAACTTCACGATCTGCTCAGGCGAGTGGGTCTGGGCGAGCGTGGTCATGATCGGTTGGCGGCCTACTCATCGGGTATGACGCAGCGGTTACGCTACGCTTTTGCCCTGCTTCATCGGCCACCGGTGCTCTTACTCGATGAACCAACCGTGACCCTTGACGAACGGGGCACAGCGTTTGTCGAACAGATTATTACCGACCAGCGCCAACGCGGGCTGACCGTCATTGCCACCAATGACCCACGTGAGTTGCGGTATGCCGACCTGCTGCTGAAGTTATATTAGAGCACGAAGACAGAACTGTATGGCTGAGTCAATTGACACCGAGGCACAATCGTCCTCGTATACAATGCCCCAGGCTGGTGGCACAATCGCAACGCTCCGTGCGGCCTGGGCAATTTTTCGCAAAGACATTGCCTGTGAACTCAGGACACGCTACGCCATCAACACCCTTCTCCTCTTTGCGGTCAGTGCAGCAACTGCGGTCAGCCTCGGCGTAGGCTTTCTCGGTTTGCGCCGTACCGAAGAGGCACTCTTGATCCAATCGGCCCTGCTTTGGGTTGCCATTCTCTTTGCTGCCCTGAATGGACTTTCCCGCAGCTTTGTTTACGAAGAGGAGACACGAACCCTCACCGCATTACGTCTGGCAGCCTCGCCAACCGCGGTGTTTCTGGGCAAATTCTGCTTTAACCTGACGCTCGTGCTGATCCTCGATCTGGTAACCAGTCTGCTCTTTATCGTCTTGTTGCGCGTCCAGGTCGGTAGCCCACTTGCCTTCAGTGCAATGCTGGCGACCGGAGGATTGGCGTTAACCTCGGCAACCACCATCATTGCGGCCATTATTGCCCGCGCCAGCTTCAAAAATGCTCTCTTCGCGGTACTGGCGTTCCCGCTCCTCGTTGCACCCCTGATCGTTGCCATCCAGGGCACTGCGCAAACGCTTGAAAACGTCGCCTTTGATGTTGTCCTTGGCCCGATCCGCTTCCTGCTGGCCTACGTCGTGGTCACCTTTACCGCTTCACTGATGCTCTTTCCCTTTGTATGGGAGTCTTGACAGGTGAGTGGAAGTAGTATATTCACCTCACCCTATAGAGCATTGCAGTATAGTGATGGATCGGTTGCCAAAATTGCAGATCAGGCGTGCTATCGAAAGCTGCTCATTCTGGAACGTACCGCCATGAGATAGCAAGAAGCCTTTCCAATCGCTATGATGGCGATAGCGGCACGATCTGATGGCAGAGAGGTGATCTGCCATCACAATCCACGGCAGTCATGATACAATGTTTAAGGGTTGTTAAAGTGTCCCAGTAATGGCGCTGTAATTGTGGTGCCAGCGCGATACCAGGGCAGGTTTCTACTCAGGTATCATAACTGGAACTTACGTTCCTTGTTTTTTAAGCAACAACGTTGTATGATGATCAAAGCAGGGATAGGCTACCACCCGTAGGGCTAGAAAGCAGTTTGCCATGACGCAACGGCTGGCACAGATGGCAAAATTTGGGATCGGCTTGTGGATAGCCGGTGTAATGATTGCCACCTTCCTGATAGTTCCCCAATATGAAGGATTAGGTGATGCTGGTCGAATTGTTATTGTCCACGTACCCACTGCGTGGGTTAGCGTGATTGCCTTTACGATCTCAGCCATCTTCAGTGGCCTCTACCTCTGGCGGCGGCGCGAGCGTGATGATCATATCGCGGTAGCCGCAGCCGAGGCAGGTCTCCTCTTCACCTTCCTGGCTACTATTACCGGCATGATCTTCTCGCAAGTGGCGTGGGGTATTTTCTGGAACTGGGATCCCCGCCAGACATCAATCTTTGTTCTTCTCCTCATCTACGCTGCCCTCTTCGCCTTACGCGCAGCGATTGACGATGCTGACCGGCGTCGTCAGCTCAGTGCTGTCTATTCACTCTTTGCATTTGTTACGATGCCGTTCCTCTTCTTCGTCGCGCCACGGATCGCCGATAGTACATTACACCCCAATTGTGCCTTTATTCAGGGCAGCAACTGCGACGGTGTTGTTCTGGAAGTGGGCAAGGTTGGGTTGATCGGCGATCAGAAGGTGCAGTTACTCGGCCTTGAGCGGCAGGGTAATCTGCTGGTGGCGGAAGTGAAGGTGAGTACGCCAGGTTTGCAGAGCGAAGCGATTCTCTACCCCAGCCTCGATCTGGTTGACGGTGGGATGGCTGCCCGCCCTGAGTTTCCCGGTTCGCGTTTCCAGCTTGGGCTTGAAGAGTATAATGAGGCAACCGGTGCGGTGCGGTTGAATATGGAAGCCCCTGGCACCAATTTGCTAGAGAATCGCCGCACGCTTTACGTCTTTTTAGCGGCAAATCTGGGCTTTACCGCACTCTTTTTCTGGATGTTGCAGATACGTTCACAGGTGCTAAACTTACAATGGGCAATTGCCCAGCGGAGGGCCTAACCCATGGATAGCGCAGCAATTTATGTGGCGACAGCCGCTGTGTTGTCGGTCTGGATCACGATCTTTATCTATCTCTGGCGGATCGATGCGACTGCACGTGCGTTAAAACGTGAGCTGGAACGAGAGCAGGATCGCTCGGAACCGCTACCACCGGTGGCTGAAGTGAGTCGGGTGCGTGAAACCGGTATTCCTGACGAGCCGGTTGAGCGCCGTTGAACTATCTGGTGAGGAAGATATGGCTGTTGCAACTACTCCAGTGCGTCGTGGTGTCGCTATTAAGCCACTGCACGTTGTTGGTCTGGGAATTATTTTGCTGGCAGTCGTCTACGGCTTTTTTGGCTTCCAGGATGGCTTCCGTGCCTACACTACCAGTGTTGACGAGGCAATGAGCAGCACGCGAAGTGTTCAGTTGGCCGGCTTCCTGGGCAGTACCGGCGAGATGGATGAACGGGGTCGGTTTACCTTTATGCTGCAAGATGAGAATGGGAAACTGATCAAAGTCATCTCGGATGATCCGCGACCGGCAAATTTCGAGCAGGCGATTAGTATTGTCGCCATTGGCCGCTACGATCCGACCGAGCAGGCATTCATGGCAGATGATCTGTTGGTGAAATGCCCGTCGAAGTATCAGGAAATGAACCAGGCAAAGCCATAAGCGAAGGCGACAGCCGCAACACGGTCATTGCTGGTACGTTTTCACCGTCTATTGGCTTTGACCGCTGGAAAGAGTTGCTATGTATCTCTTTGGTACGTTCCTCCTGATGGCCAGTCTGGGGATGACCTTGCTGGCGATTATCAGTTATGGACTAGTTTTACGTGGGCAGCGGGTAGCGCTTAGTTATGCCCGTTTCGGTGTCTATGCGGCGTTAGCCGGCGTGCTGATGTCGTGGACGCTACTGATTACGGTGTTTCTTGCCCGCCGCTTTGATCTGGACTACGTCTACAACTATAGCTCCCGCGATCTGGAGTTCTTCTTCACGATTGCGGCCAGTTGGGCCGGTCAACCAGGTAGTTTTATGATCTGGTTGCTGTGGGGGTCAATTGCCAGCGCGTTGCTGATTCGCCGTACCAAGCATTTTGAGCCGTATGTGTTAATGGTTGTTATGGCGATCCAGGCAGCGATCATTGGGTTTGTGCTGGTGCTCAATCCATTCCAGCCCCTGGTCGATCCCAATACCGGCGTCGCACTTACCCCAGGTGACGGTCGCGGTCTCAATCCGCTGTTGCACAACTTCTGGATGATCATTCACCCCCCAATCCTGTTCGTTGGCTATGCGCTTTCCATGATTCCCTTCGCATTTGCCCTGGCTGCGCTGTGGCGGCGCGATTACGATACATGGGTGAAACGGGCCTTGCCATGGACATTGGCGGCCTGGGCATTTCTGGGGCTGGCACTCTTGCTCGGCGGTTACTGGGCTTATGAGACGCTGGGCTGGGGTGGCTATTGGGGTTGGGATCCGGTTGAAAACTCGTCGCTGGTACCCTGGCTCATTCTAACCGCCCTGATCCACGGGATGCTTGTGCAACGCACCCACGGTGGTTTGCGAAAGACCAACCTCGTGTTGGGTGTGGCGACGTACATTACGGTGTTCTACGCTACCTTTATGACCCGCAGCGGGGTCTATGCTAACTTCTCTGTCCACTCATTTGTCGCCGAAGGGATTTTTGAGGGACTGGTTGGCTTTCAGATTTTCTTGCTGGCGGTTGCCATTGTCTCGTTGCTGGCCCGCTGGAACGATATTCCTGCCCGTCCACTTAGTGACAAATTCTTCTCGCGTGATAGCTTCTTCGTGCTGGCGATTATTACCATTGTCATGACCGCGCTGGTCGTTGGTATCGGCACCTCGATGCCGGTCATTTCGGCTATTCCTGGGGTAGGGCATACGCTGCAAGAGTGGATGGGGCGTTATTTCGAGCTTGATGACGGCACCCTGATGAACCCGCAGGCGCAACCGTTTGAAGATGGCCGTTTTTCGCTTGCCCCATCCTTCTACCAGCGCACAGTACCTCCACTCGGCGTGGTAGCAATCGTGTTGCTGATCGTTGGGCCACTCCTTGGCTGGCGCGACGCTAATCTCAGCCACCTCCTGCGTGCATTGCGTTGGCCGGCAGTGTTTGCAGTGATAGCGGCTGTCGTGGCCATGATTATCAATGTGCGCGATTTGCTCTCCCTGGCTTATGTTGCCGGTGGTGTCTTCGCGTTTGGAACGAACCTGGTGATGATTATTCGTACCCTGCGTGGTGGCTGGTTACGGATCGGTGGCTATCTTGCTCACCTCGGTTTTACAGTGATGGCGATTGGGATGGTTGCCTCTTCGGCCTACGCTACTCCCGATACTCGCCTGACGCTATCTCCCGGTGAGTCGGCCCGATTGTTTGGCTATGAGTTTATCTTCAACGGCTATCAACTTGATGACCAGCAGCGTGGTGTGCTCGATCTCACGGTGAGTGACGGATCGGGTACCTTCTCGGCTCGACCGTATCTCTACTTTAATCAGCGTATGGGCGCAACCATGCAAACGCCCTCGATCCACAGCTATCTCTGGCACGATCTCTACATTTCACCGGCAGGTTATGACCCGGAACGTGATCCTTCGCGACCGGTGTTAGGTGTGGATCAGAGCGCACAGATGGGGCCATACACGTTGACCTTCCGCGGGTTCAATATCGACCGCGAGGCAATGATGCGTGGTGAAGCGAAGGTTGGCGCCCGTGTCGAAGTTACTTATGAAGGCCAGACCTTCGAGGTTGAGCCGCGGGTGGAAGTTGTCCCCAATCCGACCACGAATGAAGGTGAGTTGCAGTTCATTCCGGTCACCCTACCCGGTGGCCACACCCTGCGTCTAGCGGAGCTTGATCCGACCAACCGCATGGTGCTTCTCGAAGGTAGTGGTCCCGGCCTGGATGATCTGCCGGTGGTGCCGGCCAAGGCTGTCATTGCGGTGAGTGTCAAACCGCTGGTTGTGCTGGTCTGGACTGGTGTTATCATGATGGTGATCGGCGGTGCAATCGCACTGGTACGGCGCTACCTTGAAGGTAGTCTGGCGCTGGCTGGTGCACGAGTACGACTACCCAAAGCGTTGCCGGAACTGGCGGCTCAACTGGGCTGGCGCGGGGCCGGCGACTAGGATGTGGACACCAGATCAGGATTATATGGTCAGAGAATACTGACCAAACGTGAGCATCTGTTGGTAGCTATCTGATGTGTTTCAGCGTGTAATGATCGATGAATAAAGGACAGTCGCGGTTGGCAGGCAGACCGATGAGCCGCCAATCGCGATTGTTGTTGTGAAAGCAATGGCTGACTACTACGAAATCCTGCAAGTTCATCCGAAGGCAGATGCCGAAGCTATTCGTGCCGCCTACGAACGATTACGTGAACGGTACGATCCTGCCCGCCTGGAAGGGGCGGCTGATGAGTTGGTCGAACTGGCGCGTCGACGGCGCGACGAGATCGAACGGGCGTATCAGGTGTTAAGCGATCCCCGGCGACGTGCCGAGTATGATCAACAGCTAAAAGAACAGGTTCAACCTTCGCTGCCAGTACCGGAAGTGAAGGCAGACACGCTGCCGGTTGGCGAAATGGACGATGATCTGATCGATTTTCGTCCCTTACCGCCGGCCCGTCGTCAGGAGCGACCACCGGGCTTTAATCCACAGCCATACCTTAGCCCACGTTCAAAACAGGCTACAATGACCCGTGGACGAGTTGTGCAGCGACAACAGCCGGCCTGGCTCTTACCATCGCTGGTTGTGGCGGCGGCGACCTTTAGCATCGTGCTCGGCACATTGATCAGTACAGCAGTGGTTGCACCACCACCTGCGGCACCGACAACAGTGGCAACGATTGTCCCACCCACGCCAACCTTGCGCGAAATTCTCGATCAATTCGAGGGGCAAGTGATTGCAGCTCGACAAGTCACAGATCAGGTGCCTGACAATCCGAATGCCTGGATTAACCTTGGTAATGCACTGTTCGACAGTGTGGTGTATGTACGTGAGCAACTGACGAATGGCAATGCCGAGGCGCAGCAAATTTATCAAGAGCGGCTTCCGCGCTGGTTGGAGGCGGTTGATGCGTATCGTAAAGCCCTCGAGCTGCAACCCGGCAACGATGTCATTCGCGCCGATATTGCCGCCAGTCTGTGTTACTACGGTCTCGATACCAACAATCCCCAGCAGGCAGCAGAGGGGCTGAGCGAGGCTGAAAAAGCACTTCAGGCAGCACCGCAAAATGCCCGTGTCCTGCTCTCGCATGGCATCTGCCTGGTTGCCGTCGATCCACCGCAAACCGAGCGCGCGATTCAACAGTGGCAGCTTGTCCTGTCCATTCCGGGAGTCGCTCCGGGACTGCAATTACAGGCTCAAATCTTGATTGACGAGTATAGTCAATAAACTATATAGCTTTTCAGGTAAGGTATGCTACAATGTCAAATATGAACAGACCAAATTACTATAGTCTGTTGGGGATAACCCCTGATGCCGATCAGGCAGCAATTGATGCCGCTTATGCTGAACAACGGCAGCGCTATGCACCGGAACGGGTTGCCGATCTCGATGATGAACTCCGGGCAGTGGCGCAAGAGCGGCTACAGACCATCGAGCGAGCGTACCACGTATTACGTGATCCTGAACGGCGGCGTCAGTATGACATCAGTCAGGGTCTGATACCATCAACAAGCCGGCCAGTCCGTCGTGAGCTGAGCCGACGCGAGTGGCTGAGCGTATTTGCTTTTTCATTCATAGCCGTCGCTGTGGTGGCAGGTGTGTGGATATTTACGAACCGGGAGACACTTACCGGCCAGGCGATGGGTGAGGTGAATCGTCCGGCACCTGACTTTACAGCCCCTGAATTGCGTGGTGGTACGATAGAGCTGTCTCAATACCGGGGAAAAGTCGTTGTCCTGAATTTTTGGGGAACCTGGTGCGAACCATGCAAGCGGGAGTTGCCGGCTTTGCAGCAAGCGTATGAGCAGTTTTCCGACCAGGGTTTGATGGTCATCGGTGTGAACCTCACCGATGATGAGCAGGTGAATGGACAAACTATTGCCGATGTGGCTGCGTTCCTGGCGCAGTACGGTGTTACATACCCGATTGCACTCGATACCGAGGGTACAATCACTGAAGCGTATCGGGTCTTTCCTCTACCCACCAGCTTCTTTATTACGCCCGATGGACGGATTCGCTATGTTCACATCGGTGAACTAACCCTCGACGATATTACAGCTCGCTTTACCGAATTGCGAGCAGCGAGTGGTGGTCAAACATCGCAGTAATTGGTCGGTATTGAGGGTTGTAACAACGGAGAACCTGTATGGATCAGCCAGAGACCATTCTGGTCGTTGAAGATGACAGCGGTTTGCAGGAATTGATCCGGGTCCGCCTTGAACAGGAAGGGTATCACGTTATCCAGACCATCAGTGGTCTGGAAGCAATTAAGATTATCCGACAGCAACGACCTGATCTGGTCATTCTCGATATTATGTTACCCGACCTCGATGGGTTGACGGTTTGTCAAAAGGTGCGTGAATTTGCCTCGTTACCCATTTTGATGCTGACCGCCAGGACGATGCCCGAAGATATTATTACCGGGCTTAATCAAGGTGCCGATGACTATGTGATCAAACCGTTCAATTACGACGAACTGCTGGCCCGGATTCGTGCTTTACTACGGCGGGTACCTGCAACCAATCGCCCACTCACGGTTGGCAATAACCTGATAAGCATTGATCAGCGGAAACGAGAAGTGCGTGTACGGGGTGAACTGGTTGATCTCACCCCAACCGAGTATCAATTGCTTCTAGTACTGGCTGAGCACGCTGGCGAGGTTGTAACACACGAGCAATTGCTAAGGGCTGTATGGGGTAGTGAGCCGATGCGCGATAACGATTATCTCAAGGTATATATCTGGCATTTGCGGCGCAAGATTGAGATCGATCCGCGCCAGCCTCAGCTTTTGTTAACCGAATGGGGAGTCGGGTATCGAATGGAACCCTGATTGACAGACAACGATGAACATGCTATACTTTAGCGTGCTGATGAGGTGCGGGAGTAACTCAGTTGGTAGAGTGTGTGCTTCCCAAGCACAATGTCGCGGGTTCGAGTCCCGTCTCCCGCTCCAGTTTCCCTGGTTGGTATGACCAGGGAATTTTATTTTAGGGTCACGCTACCTTCAGATATAGTGCATCATCGCCAAGGCCATCAATCATCATTGGTCAGATCAGCTCCTGCACGGCAAGTTTGCAGCGTTGTCTACGACGTACCAACAGCTTCCCGTAGGACGGGCTGCCAACCCACACTCATGCCTCTCTTGCTCCAGGGTGGCGTACCAGCACAGGTATGTGTGCTGCACCTCGTGCCTGCCGGCGCACATGGTGGGTACGATAGCGTGGCTTCCGCACGTCACACGATGTGTTACGGACAACTCGATGGGGAAACCGTATCCACGCTAGCGAGCGACACCAAGGCGTGTGCAGCAGAAACACCGTTCTTTGTATCCGCGGTTACACCGGTGTGATGGATTTTATTAAACCGGAATGTAATATCCGTTCACGTGAGCCGACGATGGTCACTGTATGTGCAGTGATAAAACACCCGGCGTAACCGCATGGTCACGCCGGGTGTCGGGTCTCGTAGTGTTAGCGAATATTACCTTATTCCAAACCCAGATACGCCTTCTGCACCATCTCGTTGTTGCGCAAATTCGTTGCCGTATCCTCTAACACGATTTCGCCGCTCTGCAACACATAGCCGCGGTGGGCAATAGAGAGCGCTTGCAACGCATTTTGTTCTACCAACAAGACCGTCGTACCTTGCTGATTAATCGTCTGGATAATCTCAAAGATTTGCTCGACGAGCACTGGGGCCAGACCCATCGAAGGTTCGTCGAGGAGCAGGACCTGCGGTCGGGTCATGAGTGCCCGGCCAATTGCCAGCATCTGCTGCTCACCGCCTGACAGGGTGCCACCTTTTTGACTGACCCGTTCGCGCAGACGAGGGAAGAGCGTGAGTACCCGATCAAGATCGGCCTGATATTCGGGACTGCGTGTGTTATAGAGAAAAGCTCCCATTTCAAGATTCTCTAACACGGTCAGCCGTGGAAAGATCCGGCGGCCTTCCGGGGCCTGCGCAATCCCCAATTTTACGATCTCGTGGGGTGGCAATGTGTCAATGCGTTGTCCTTTGAACGTAATCTGGCCCTGGCGCGGCTTCAGCAAGCCGGAAATGGTGCGCAGAGTCGTACTCTTACCGGCACCATTCGAGCCAATCAGGGTAACGATTTCTCCGGGATCAACCCGCATTGAGATGCCCTTCAGGGCATGGATTTTGCCATAATAGGTGTGAACATTCTGCAATTCCAGCAGCGCCATAACGTCCTCAATCCTAAGCTGTGGATCCACTCAGGTGCGTACTCTGGCTCTTATGCTATCCGGTACCAGGTGACGTACCATAAGGCCACAGCTACCTCTCTGATCCGCATCAGGCCGCGTGACCAGCGGCAGCACCTTTACCAAGATAGGCCTCAATGACTCGTGGGTTGGTACGGATTGTCTGTACATCACCTTCAGCAATCTTGCTGCCATAATCGAGCACCGAGATTCGTTCCGAAATAGACATCACCAACCGCATATCGTGCTCAATCAAGATCACGGTAATGCCGCGCTCATCACGCAAGCGACGGATCAGTTGGGTTGCTTCGGTCGTCTCGTGCGGATTCATACCGGCGGTCGGCTCATCGAGCAGGATAATTTTAGGATCGCCGGCCAGCGCACGGGCAATCTCAAGCCGACGTTGGTCGCCGTAAGGCAAATTTTTGGCCAGCTCGTCGCGTTTTTCGGCAATACCTACAAATTCGAGCAACTCAATCGCCTTATTGCGAGCCTTTGCTTCTTCCCGCAACATATTGCGGGCACGAAAGATGATACTCCAGATTGAAGCCTGCAAATGAACGTGCATGCCGATGAGCACGTTCTCCAGGACGGTCATGTTATTGAAGAGGCGAATATTCTGGAAGGTTCGTCGCATCCCTAACGCAGCGATCTGATCCGACCGCCAGCCGGTAATGTCCTGGCCGGCAAATATCACGCGCCCCTTGTCTGGCTTGTAGATTCCGGTCAGCACATTAAAGAACGTTGTCTTACCGGCACCATTTGGGCCGATCACACTGACGATGCTGCCCGGTTCAACGGTGAAGGTTACATCGTTAACCGCCACCAGACCACCGAAGACTTTTGTAATATTAGAAGCCTCTAAAAGCGCCATGGCTATCTCCCCATATCGGCACCGGTTGGTGCCACCGACTTGTCGGCCTCAAGCTCCTCTTCAGTCACTTCGACCTCGTGCTGCTCTTCGCGCCGGCGCTCGTCAGGCCACAATCCTTCAGGACGGAAGATCATCATAATCACCAGCAACAGCCCAAAGAAGAGTCGCTGATACTGAGTAGGATCGAACTGGCGCGGGATGGGTAAACCGGCAGCCTGGGCTTCGCGGATCACAGCAGCCGTGCGGGGCAATATCTGCAAATCGAGCATCGTTACAATGATTGCACCGAGCATTGCCCCAGGAATGGAACCCATCCCACCGAGGATAACCATCACCAGGATATTGATGGAGCGCAGCAAGTCAAAGGTTGGTGGATTGATAAAGAGCTGCTTCGAGGCGAAGACCACCCCCATGACACCGGCAAATGATGCGCCAATCGCGAAAGCCAGCAGTTTCATGCGCACCCGTGGGATACCCTGCGCAACTGCTGCCACCTCGTCTTCACGAATCGCTTCCCAGGCCCGACCAATCCGTGAATTCTTCAAGCGAGCTACGACGATCACGGTGAGCAACAGAATGATCAGAACCAGGTAGTAGAAGAAGAGCTGATACAGGCGATTATCGTCGGCAACAACACCAAGGTTTCGCACCAGATCAACCAGCACGAGCGGGGGCCGCTCGATGTCGCGAATGCCTTGTGAGCCATTGGTCACATTTACCGGTCGATCCAGGTTGTTGGCGATAACTCGAATCACCTCGCCAAAACCCAGGGTTACAATAGCCAGATAATCACCACGGAGACGCAACACCGGTAAACCAAGCAAGACACCGGTGATCAAACCGAGAATGAGGCCAATAATCAGAAACGGATAGAACATGATCGGATCGACCGGACTCCAGGCCGGATTAATCTCGCTGATCTGTGGGGTGCTAAAGATCGCCCAGGCATACGCACCCACCGCAAAGAACGCGACATAGCCAAGGTCAAGGAGGCCGGCAAAGCCGACGACCACGTTCAATCCCAGGGCCAGTGCCGTGAAGATACCAGCCTGAGTTGCGACATCAATGTAAAACGGGTTGAGGGTACCGAAGTACGGTAAAACGATACCAAGGGCAAACACCCCCAGTACCACCTTGAACCAACCGGCAACCCGCGAGCGATACGCTACCAGCATCGACAACATAAAGAGCACGAACACGATGTCGGTGCTCAATTCGGTGCGCGGATTGGTCAAGAGCAGGAAGGAGCAGACGAGCACGTAGAAAACCAGAAATGCGTATGCGGTTGGCCCACTGCTCAGAGAAGTCGTTACGCGCTGCCAAAGGCTCTGCGGCGAAGTGCTCGTAGTCATACTGCTTACACCTTCTGCGTTGTCGCCTCACCGAGCAGACCGGAAGGCCGGAAAATTAACAGCAAGATCAGGATACTAAACGCGGCAATATCGGCATAGGCTGCACCTGAGAAATTACCGCCGGTAAAGATAGCGAGGTACGCCGCAACAAAAGCCTCAAGAAAACCGAGCACAATACCGCCGACCATTGCGCCGGTAATATTGCCGATACCACCTAACACAGCAGCAGTAAATGCTTTCAGACCGGGGATCAAACCCATATATGGATTCACGGTACCAATGCGCAAACCAAACAACGCACCGGCAGCGCCTCCAAGTGCTCCACCGATCAAGAAGGTAAGCGCAATGATCCGATTAACATCAATACCCATCAGACTCGCCGTTGGCATATCCTGAGCGGTGGCCCGGATCGCCTTGCCCAGTTTTGTGGCATTTACGACATAATTCAGGACGATCAACATGAGGGTGGCCGCGACAATGAAGATCAAATCGCGCGGACTCAGAATAACCGGTACACTCCGTTCGCCGATCTGCATTTCAAACAGGCGAATCGGCTGTCCGAAATCAGGAGTTTGGTAACGGGCATTAAAACCCAGGGGGCTGTTGGTCATTACCAGGCGGGCAAGGTCTTGCAGGATGAGTGACATGCCGATAGCCGAGATCAACGGTACCAGCCGGGGCGCATTACGAAGCGGACGATATGCAATCCGCTCGACGGTAACGGCGAGGGTGCCGCAAAAGGCCATGGCGATCAACACAACTAGCAACACGAAGACCAGCGGCGGTACACTTGCCAGCGTGCCAGAGCTGACCAGAATAAAACTCACAGTGGCACCAACGACGCCACCAATCATGAAGATTTCACCGTGGGCAAAATTGATGAATTCAAGCACGCCGTAGACCATCGTGTAGCCAAGGGCGATGGTGGCGAAGAGGAAGCCGCGAACCAGCCCATCAATGAGCACTTGCGGCAGAATGATCACCACCCGTTGCATGATGTCAGGCTGGCTGGGGGATAGTACCAGGGCAAGCAAAACAACGATCAGCGATAGTGCAGCGGCACTTCCGACAATGAAGGCCAGCAGTTGCCCGACAGGGCCAAAGACAACCCCAAGCACCTCACCGAGAGATCGGCGTGCAGTCGTGGGGGAAACCGTTGCATCGACAGCCATGAAAACTCCCGAACTTATGGATTGGGCAAGTGCGCGAGAAGAGTTTCTCGCGCACTGCCACGCGAACAACCTATCAATGGCTTATTGTGGTGGCGCAATTTCCAGCCGGCTAATCAGCTCGTTCTGGTTCCAATCAGCCGCGTTGACCTTCAACACGAAATAGGTAGCAACCGTTGGGTCTCCCTTGGCATTGAAGTCATACGTGCCGGTAATGCCAGGGAATGGTGGCAGATCGCGGATAGCCTGCACAACCTGGGCGCGGGTCGGCTTACCACCGGCTGCAACTGCTGCGGACAGAATGCCGGCAGCGCAGATGTTGGTCGCATCGTACGCCTGCGCCGAGAAGGCGGGCGCCGCATCGCCGAACGCAGCCTGGTAATCCTGCGCGTACTGGGCTGCACGCGGGAACTGGCTTACCGGAGCAGCGACGGTGGTGTAGTGCATGCCATCAACTGCATCGCCTGCCAGATCGACCAGCTCAGACGACTCCAGACCGTCTGGACCCATAAACTGGGCAGTGATGCCACGGTCGCGGGCCTGGCGGAAGAAGGGGCCAGCCTGGTCGTAGATACCGCCGAAGAAGACCAGATCGGGATTGGCAGCCAGGATCGGGGTGAGGATTGCCGAGAAATCGCTGCGCTCTTCGGTACCCTCAAAGCCGAGCACCTGCAAGCCGTTGGCCTCAGCCGCCTGGCGGAAGAACTCGGCCACACCCTGCCCGTAGGCGGTGGTGTCGTGGATGATGTAGACCGACTTCACGCCCAGCTCTTCGCGGGCAAACTGCTCGGCCACCACACCCTGCACGTCGTCGCGACCGACGACGCGGAAGGCAACTTCATAGCCGCCCTCGGTGATGTTTGGGTTGGTGTTGGCCGGCGAGACCATTGCCAGGCTGGCATTCTTGTAGTCGGGCAGTGCAGCCAGGGCGACACCCGAATTGAGGTGACCAACGACACAGAGAATATCCTGATCCGAGACGATATTCTTGGCGTTGGCCGAGCCAACCTCTGGCCGAGCCTGGTCGTCGAACGGAACCAGCTCAAACCTGATCCCAAGCGCACCCAACTGAGCATTGAGCTGCTCAACTGCCAGCTCGGCGGCATTCTTCATACCGGTACCGAGCGCAGCCTGACCACCTGACAGCGGGCCTTGGGTGGCAATCTTGATGGTGCCGAGCCGGGCAGCAACATTGCCGAGCTGAGCGGCCAGCGCTGCCAGATCGAAGTCGGTTGTACCGCCAGTCGTGCCACCACCACTGGCAGCTTCGCCAGGAGGCGCAATCTCCAGGCGGGTCACCAGCCGGTTCTGGCTCCAGTCGGCAGCGTTCACCTGCAACACAAAGTAGGTTGCCGGGTTGGGGTCACCCTTCGGGCTGAAGGTGTAGGTACCGGTGATACCCTTATACGACTGGAGAGCCTTAATTTCAGCCAACACCTGAGCACGGGTCGGCTTGCCACCGGCAGCCTTTGCCGCGTTGGTAATTGCGGTCAGACAGATACCGGTCGCATCATACGCCTGCGCCGAGAAGGCGGGCGCCGCATCACCGAACGCGGCCTGGTAGTCCTGGGCATACTTCGCAGCATCGGGGAACTGGCTCACCGGAGCAGCGACGGTGGTGTAGTACATACCATCGACCGCATCACCGGCCAGCGTCACCAGCTCTTCCGACTCCATACCATCGGGTCCCATGAACTGGGCAGTGATGCCACGGTCGCGGGCCTGGCGGAAGAAGGGGCCAGCCTGGTCGTAGATACCGCCGAAGAAGATCAGATCGGGATTGGCAGCCAGGATCGGGGTGAGGATGGCCGAGAAGTCACTGCGCTCTTCGGTACCCTCAAAGCCCAAGACCTCTAAACCGTTGGCCTCAGCCGCCTGGCGGAAGAACTCGGCCACACCCTGCCCGTAGGCGGTGGTGTCGTGGATGATGTAGACCGACTTCACGCCCAACGTTTCGCGGGCGAACTGCTCGGCCACCACACCCTGCACGTCGTCACGTCCGACGACGCGGAAGGCGACTTCATAGCCACCCTCGGTGATGTTCGGGTTGGTGTTCGCCGGTGAGACCATCGGCAGGCTGGCATTCTTGTAGTCGGGCAGCGCAGCCAGGGCGACACCCGAATTGAGGTGACCAACGACGCAGAGAATATCCTGATCCGAGACGATATTCTTGGCGTTGGCCGAGCCAACCTCTGGCCGGGCCTGGTCATCGAATGGAGCCAGTTCAACGCGGAAGCCCAGCTCAGTAAGCGGGCCAGACAACTGCTGCACGGCCAGCTCGGCGGCATTCTTCATACCGGTACCGAGCGCAGCCTGACCACCCGACAAGGGGCTTTGGGTGGCAATCTTGATCACCTGAGCCGCAGGTGGTTCGGTTGGTGCAGCCGTCGGCTGCGGTGCTTCAGTGGCCTGCGGTGCTGGCTGCGGTGTGGCTGTAGGCTGAGCCTGCGGTGCACCACAGGCGGCCAGCATCGAAGCCAGCATACCGACCAGCAGTAAGAAACTGATCGAACGCTTCATGACCGATTTCTCCTTAACATACTTCAAACCGGTAATCTGCTGTCTCCAGAGGGCTGGTTGTACACAACACAATGATACCAGAACGCCTTTGCGCAGCGCTGCTATGCATCATTGCGTTGCCAACAATTAGCCACAGTGGATGACAGTAGGCGAATATACGCCATTCACGCCAGTTTGTCAAGCAGGTCGGCACCGGCTAGAATAGTGTCAGGTAATAACCGAGAGTTCGGGAGCACCGTACAATGATGCATGACGAATCGCCTCCCATTCCATTCTGGATGATTGGCATCTTAGGCGCACTCTTGCTGATCGGCATGAGCATATTTTTACAACAAAATCGAACGGTTGCCCTGATTGATCAGTTTGCCCGCCAGCCAACACCAGCCTTGCCGCTGCCTGGTCTGCCACAGTTAGAGATTCAGAGCCTCTCGCCAGATGCACAGGAAGCAGCCCGGCAACTCTGGCAGCAGATTATGGCCGGTAATCGCTCACAAGCGGTTGATCCGGTCGCCAGCAATCAACGGTTACGGGTGGTGATCGATGGGATCGAGCCTGTTCCCAATGGGGTACGGATTCGGGGGACGGTAACAAACCTGACCGATGGCAATCTTCAGGTGCCGATCAGCGCCTTTGAGTTGCGTGACAGTGCCGGTGAGAGTTATCGCGCACCAGGAACAACGATAGCCAACCTGTCACCTGGAGCTTCGACACCGCTTGAATTGAGTGTCCCATTACCGAACGGTCGCGGCTTGCTGTTGATCACCCATCTGCCGCCGGATCCACCGCTGGAGCAACGCTTACTTATCGATGTGCAAGGGGCATCATCATGACTGAGGCGCTTCGTCAACGACTGGCCATTGTCCGTGAGCAGATTGCAGCAGCCGCTGCCGCCGCCGGACGGCAAGCTGACGAGGTACAGTTGATTGCGGTGAGTAAGACCCATCCACCGGAAGTGGTGGCAGCAGCGGTAGCCGCCGGCGTCAGCGATATTGGCGAAAATCGTGTGCAAGAAGCTCAACATAAAATCGCGGCGTTACACTCTCTGCAACCACGGCCGCGCTGGCATCTGATTGGCCATCTTCAGCGTAATAAGGCTAAAGTCGCGGTTGAATTGTTCGATCTCATCCATTCTGTTGATAGTGTACGACTGGCAGAAACGCTGGATCGGCATGCACGTGAGCGGGATCGGCGATTGCCGATTCTGCTCCAGGTGAATGTGAGTGGCGAGGCGAGTAAAGAGGGTTTTGTGGTCGTGGATGGGATTAAAAATACGACAGCTTATAGCGCATTCTTGCGCGATGTAGAGGCTATTCTGCAACTGCCGGCCCTTGAGATACGGGGGCTGATGACGATTGCGCCGATTGTTGAGCATCCCGATCTGGCGCGGCCCTACTTCGCAACCTTACGTGAGCTACGTGATGATCTGGTCCGTCGCTATCCTCAGACCAACTGGCGCGAGCTTTCGATGGGTATGAGTGACGATCTCACGGCGGCGATTGCCGAAGGGGCAACGATGGTGCGGATCGGCAGAGCAATCTTCGGTGAGCGAACAGGTAAGATGGTATGAGAGCCAGGAATTATGACTATGAATGAATTGCCCGCCAATTTCACGATTCTGGCATTGGAAACCTCTTGTGACGAGACGGCTGCTGCAGTGGTGCGTGGTGGGCGGACGGTGCTGAGCAATGTTGTCGCGTCCCAAATGGCGACCCATGAACGCTACGGTGGGGTTGTGCCGGAAATTGCTTCGCGCCAGCACATTCTCAGTCTGGCACCGGTCGTGCGGGCAGCCCTGGCTGTCCTGCCAAACGGTTGGGCTGATGTGCATGCAGTAGCTGCCACTCATGGGCCAGGGCTGAGCGGTGCACTGCTCACCGGTCTTAATGCGGCCAAGGCCATGGCATGGCGACGCGGTTTGCCTTTTGTGGCAGTTAACCATCTCGAAGCGCACCTTTACGCCGGATGGTTGGGTAGTGATCCGCCGCCACCATTTCCACTCGTTGCCCTGCTGGTGAGCGGAGGGCATACGTTGCTGGTACTCTTGCGCGATCACGGTAACTATCAACTGCTTGGGCAAACCCGTGACGATGCAGCCGGTGAAGCCTTTGATAAAGTAGCGCGTATTTTGGGGTTGGGCTACCCAGGCGGGCCGGCAATTCAGGCTGCTGCTGCCAATGCCACTCCTGGTGGTGTGCTGCCACGGGCCTGGTTGCGTGACAGCTACGATTTTTCGTTTAGCGGTTTGAAAACAGCCGTCCTTCATCGTGTGCAGGATCGGCTGGCTCAGCAAAGCCGACTGAGCGGACGGAAGGGAGCCGGTGAGACGCCGCAGCTCGATGCCCCGTTTGTGGCGCAGATGGCTTACGCCTTTCAGGAGTCGGTAGTTGATGTGCTGGTCACCAAAACCGTTGATGCGGCGCGGCGTTATCAGGCGCAGGCGATCCTCCTTGCCGGTGGTGTCGCCGCTAATCGGCGGTTGCGCGAAGAGCTAATCCGGCGCGCCAGTGTGCCAGTCCATTTACCGGCCTTTGATCTCTGCACCGATAACGCTGCAATGGTTGCTGCCGCTGCATTTTACCGGTTTCACAGCGGTGTGCAGTACGGCTGGGACGTTGATGTGACGGCAAATCTACCGCTGGAACAGGCGAATTAAGAAGTGGCCTGTATCCTGTTCAAGCCGGGTTATGTGGTGAACCGGGCGCATGGCGCTGTATAGTCTATTCAGCCCGTCGGCGGACAAACCAGATACCGGCCACAATCAGGAGCAAGATAGCCAGGGCAATCACTACCGGCCAGGACGGCGGAGCAAGTGGAGGGCTTTGGGCAGGTTGCGACTGCGCACCTGCTGAACCGTCTGGTTCAACAGCCTGCGACTCGCGGGCAGCAGCGCCTGCCGGTAACGTTGGCTCAGCCATCGCACTCAATGCCGCTTCAGACGTCGGTTCTGCTTGCTCAACCTCATTTGGACTGGCGGCGATGGCAGGAGCGTTTTCAGCAACGGGCGACTCAGGTAGCGCAGCGGCAAAGGCGGGGGCGGTGGGTGCTGTAGTGTCACCACTCATCATGGCTTGCGGAGTGCTGGCTGAATTGTTATTCAGCCCCAGCATCTGCCAGCTTATGAGAATGACCAACACCAGCGCAGCCAGGCCGCTGAGCGGCTGCCACCAGCCAGACAAGGAAAACCGGCGCCGACGCACGCCAGCCATCTCAGGAGTCAGCGTAAACGTGCGTGGTGGCGTTACCCATGGCTGTTCACGGAGGAGGTCGCGAACCGCACGCAGTTCGGCCAGTTCACGGCGTAACGATGGCTCGGCGCGCAACCGCTGTTCGAGCGCAGATCGCTCGGCAGGCGTTAGTTCGTTATCTATATATGCCGAGAGCAATTCACGATCATGCTCAGGTAATTCAGATGGTGAAGGCGACAGGGTTGTCATCAGCGTACTCGTGTAACCATCAGGTGTAACTGTTACGTGGTTGTTTCATCATCAAGACGAAATTTTAACGGTAAGAGTTCCCCGGCGCGGAGAATATCGCGCAATTTAGCCCGTGCCCGACTTAATCGCGATTTCACAGTTCCTAACTGCACACCGGTAATGTGGGCAATCTCCTCATAGGCTAACCCTTGAATATCGCTGAGGATGATCACGATGCGCTGATCTTCAGGTAGTTCGGCCAAACCACGCTGGATCGCTGCACTCAACTCTTGCTGCAACATAAGCTCATCGAGACTGGCGCCCGGATCAGGGAGATCAAGCCGATTACCCTCATCATCTGGCTCTTTGTCAAGCGACACCGATGGTCGCCGTTTCCGGGTACGTAGTACATCGTAGCAGGTGTTGGTAGCAATGCGGAGGAGCCAGGATTTCAATGCACCGCCGCGAAAGTTCGCCAAATGACGGAAAGCAGAGATAAACGTGTCCTGGGTGGCATCGGCTGCGGCATCGGTATCGCCCAACATACGATAACAAAGGTTGTAGACCCGCGTTTCGTATAGCCGTACAATCTGGTTAAACGAATCGAGATCGCCCGCTTGTGCTGCACTGATCAGTCGTTGCTCTTCATTAGCCATACGATCGCTCGTCTCTTGTACCAACCTGAGCTGTATTATACCGGTTTTGCGTCAGGAGGGATAACGATATTTGCCCGTTGAAAGAGCATATCGTCAACTCGACGTAAACTGATCAGGCGTAAGTAAGGTGGCGATTGCGGGGCAAACCCCACTCCCTCGACCAGACCAGGCCGAGGGGCAAGTGGCGGCGATGGATTGCCAACAATAATTGGGCTGATGGTCAGGAAGACTTCGTCGATCAGATGATTTGCCAGCAGTGTTCCATACGTGCGACCACCACCTTCGCTGAGCAACGTGCGAATCCCGTAATCGTGACGCAACTGTGCCAGGGCTGCACTCAGATCAAGTTGCCCATCAGCACCGGTCAGACAAATCAGATGGGGATAGCGCTGCCGGGCACGTTCGGCACCTTCAGCGGTTGTCAGCAGGAAGAGTGTTCGTGGCAGTTCAAGGGCAACGGCTGCCGGCAACTCGCCGCTGGCCGAGAGGATGACCAGCGCCGGTAACGCAGGCCGCCCTTCGGCTGCGCGCAAGGCAGCAAACTCCGGCCAGGCAAACACCTCTCCCGGTGCCCAGCGATGGCGACGGGCTGCGCGCAGGGTGGCATTGCCGACCAGAATCGCGTCGGCGCGAGCGCGCACCAGTTCCATCAGCCAGTGGTCGTGACGACTCCCGCGGCTAATCGCGTTACCGCCGTTCCAACCCGGCTGATTGAAGGCAATTCGTCCATCGTGTGAAACAACGAAATTAGTCCAGACGAGCGGACGATGAGCAGGTAGCGGAGGAAGGCGCCAATCCCCGTTGTACACAGCCCGCATTGCTTCCGGCAACCCTGGACCGGGGTTTGGCTCTTCTTCAAATAAGAGGGTAAACGGTGCGATCATGCAACCTGGTCAGGCGACCACTGCTCCTAATCGGCTCCGCCCGGCCAGTATTCGATTACCGGGTGCCACAAGCGGATCGAGGACATCACGTTGCACATAGAGATCAACCTGGCCACCAAACCGCACACTGGCGATCCGGGTACCGGGGTTCAGTGTTGCACCCAGAGACGTTTCGCAGCGCAACCAGCGCCCCAGCGGTGCGGCAACGATAGCGATCAGCATCGGCCCCCAGGTTGTCTCCAGGCCGATATACAGCCGTTGGTTGCGCTCAGCCGCCTGGGGATCACGTAACGGACGATGATCGCCGGTCAGTTGTTCAAGATAGGCAACACGACCGGCGAGGGGAGCACGACAGATTGGTACATCGAGCGGACCGATAATCGTCGTCAGCCGCAGACAGTCACTGTGGACGAAGCGGTGCTCGTAGACTTCACGTACCCCTTGCACGTGCCCATCGGCCACGGCAAAAATGGTACGTGGTTCATCGGGTGGAATACGCCGCGGATTGCGGAAGAGTGCCGCTGCCAGCGCCGTCAGAGCCAGCGTGGCCGGTGCCAGTCGCGGTCGCAGACCAAGCGCAAGACCGGTGAGGCCCAGGCCGATCCCGACAACAGTCGTTGCCTCGACATCAAGACCAGGTAGTGCAGGTTGACGCTGATTAGTTGTCGGCTCTGACATACGTTCACCCGACAGAACAAAATGAATGTAGACGAACTGTAGCATGATTCTAGCATGAATGAGCGACCCGCGCAAACCTCACGGCGACTAGAAGGCCCCTGTTTTCGGTTCAAATACGACCGTAGCAGTTGGTTGCATTGAGGGCATACATGCTATCGGAGAAAGGCATTAACCACACAATGTGTACTGACGTGGCAGGACAGGCCCTACAGATGTGCTTCTCCTTCATTATGCCGGGTCAACCGTAGATGTCATCGCCTGTGGATGGTGGTTGATCACTACAACAGTGTTGTGACTGCGGTTGATATGATGCAAGATACCTGAAGAAGATATATATTGACGCGCCGTGTCAGATTGATTACACTAAAGAAATCACCGGATCAATCTGAACCGCAATTCGTGAAAGGGAGGTGCCATGGATCGAACAGTTGGCGAGGTGATGCATGTTGGTGTGTTGACCTGCCGCCGTGAGACGCCAATTCAGGATGTGGCCCGTCAAATGTCGGAACAAGATGTAAGTGCTCTGGTGGTCGTTGACGATGAGGGGTACATGGTTGGATTGGTTTCGCGTACCGATCTGGTCAATGCGCGCCTGTACGAGCAATACTGGAAGCACTGGCGCGGCCTGACGGCAGGGCACATTATGATCACCGATGTTGTGTCGGTCACGCCACAGGATACACTCCAGCATGCCAGCCGCCTGATGATGGAACGCCGTATCCACCGGGTGATCGTGGTCGAGCCGGGGGAAAAGGGATTGCGTCCGATTGGGGTGCTGTCGGTGACCGATGTCGTGCGCGATATTGCCAATGAGTAGGAGCGTTTTTGTTGCGCGTCGGGGATTCTGAGACTGACCGTGAAGAGATGCAATCGGTTCAGAATGCAGGCAAACTGGGTAGAGATTCTGTCCGGTTGTCTGTTACCAAATACCACACGAGTGCAGAGCGCAAGGAGTTTTTCGTTCGATGTTGCCTGAAGCTGTACCCAGCGCTTAGACAGAAGCGGAGAAGGTACAACTATCCGGCAAGGATGACATCTGGCGTCCCTGTTATCATGCTGTGAAGAAACGTGGCGATCAGGTGTAGAGGCTGTTGCACAAACGGGGAGGGGTGACGTATACGTCGCCCCTCCGGCATCTCGCCTCAAGTTGCGAGATGAGACAGGTGTCTGGCAATCAGTGGCTGTTTCGTACAAGTATCGTAATCCAAGTTACCCCCTTACGTCACCACAGCGGTGCGGGGCGTTGAGCGCGACGGGGTGAGGGGTGGAACACGGATGGACGCGGGTGAGGCGGATGAACGCGGATAGATCGTTACCCAAGGTGCTCCCTATATATCCCCACAGAGACACGGCGGATGGGCATACCAGATGTGCGTGACGTAGTGCGTCTACGGAACTGGCTGCTATCCAAACGATGCATACCGTTCAGGTACGCTGCACAATGTGGTGCGCAGCGTCGTGCTGTTCATCCTGGCAGTCAGTCTCACATGGCCTGCTCACAGTATAATGTGGCAACTTGGGTTACTTACTAACAGACTCCATGATCGTGCCGAGAATACACAGCATCCCCGTGAACGGCGTAGCACGCGCCTGGCACGAAGCACGACTGGCGCGGCAGCATGGCTGCCGCACTCCAAACGATGCGACACGCGCATGAAGAGCGGCCAAAGTAATCAATCCGGCGAGTGATTGCAATGGAGATGCTCATCAGCACCCTCGCTTCCATACCGGCGTGCCGGGAGCAGGATGGGTCGTCTTTGGTGATTGGCAAGCGTGCATGCGCCTGTGCGATGGTTGGATACCAGGTAGGGGCGGGTTCTGAACCCACCCCTACGGAATGTGGCGAACAAGGGGTAGCGAAAGGCTACGGCTTGGTTCGCGTGCCATACATTTAACCCCAGAATGGTGCCTATCTGCGAGCAAGTGTTGACGTAATCCATCGATGGCGAGCGCAATCCCGGCAGGTAGGTTCAGTTGGATGCCTCAATGCAAGTAATCGCGGATCTGCGCAACCCATAACCATACCCCTTGCCCGACGATGGTCACCATCCCCACCGTAGCCAACCATTGCCCCCAAACGGAGCGAGTGGCGAGCCGATCCAGGGCAATACCGGCTGAAATGCAGAGTGCCGGATAGAGAAATAATCCCCAGCGTAAGCCCTGATCGGCGACGAGCAGCAAGACCAGGCCGGTCAAGGTGCCGGCCCACCATGCGCCGATCAACCAGCGTAAACGCGACGCTTCAACCGACGCTGAGCGCCAGAGAAGCCATAATCCGAATAGATTGGCGAGCGCCAGACCGAATGGCAACACCAGGCTGCGCCGGTGTGGTGGTTGCAAACCGACAAGTGCCAGCACTGTATCGCTCAGAATCTGCATCGGCGCGAGACCGCCACTGGCCCCCTGTCCACTTCGCTGGACGATCAGGTCGAGATACGTGGGGGCGGTGTAGACGACCATTAGCGCCAATCCCAGCCCGCCAGCAGCAGCAGCGAATAATCGCAACGGCGTGGTCACGGTTGATGGCTGTTGCCATGCCAGCACCCATGCCCACCCGATCAACAGCCCAAATCCCAGGGTCACCCCAGAATGGGCGAGTAAACCGGCACAGATCGCCAGCATTAAGCCTATCAGCGCTAACCAACCGCTCTGGCGAGCGGAAGCACCGCTGAACAATCCGATGAGTGCCGGAAGCATAAGGGCCTGTCCACCAACATTAGCCAGCTCACCGATAGACAGGGCTTCAAAGGCTTGGGTTGCGCCGATGTAACAGGCAGCGCCGAACAATGCTGCCCGCAGGCCGAAGCCGGCCTGTTTGATCCACCACCAGATCGCCAGGCAGAAGAAGCTGTCAAGGGCAGCCGCGACTACTGTGACCAGGACGAGACGGGAGGCAAAATCATCGCCGACCAGCAATTGCAATGGCAAGGCCAACAAATAAAAGCCGACCGGATAGGGGGCAATCCCACCACCAGCATCCGCCGGCAATCCAGCAGTTAAAAAGACCTGACCCAGGCCGAGGCGGAGCAGATTATTGGCGTGAAAACCGGCATCACTGCTGATCGCATGTGGATGCAACAATCCGGCCAGGCGGACAATCAGGGCGACCTGAGTCAGGGCAATGGCCTGCCGCCAGGCCAGGTGTTGCGGCCAGCGCCAGGCCAGGCCAACGCTGACAATAGTGGCAAACAGGATCAAACCGGCCAGAAGAGGGTTTACAAGTGCGAACGCGAGGCGAAACAGAGCAAATGCCGCCACTATGATGATGCCGCTCCCGCTTAGCAGCGCAATGATCCAGTGGGAGCGCAGTTCAATGCTCTGACCCCAAACCCACAGTGCTGTCAGGATCAACCCTACCCAGGCTAGTTGAACCCAATCAGGCATTTGCCATGTATCAATCGACTCTACCCACACATCGCGCAAGACGAAACCAAGCGCACGCGGATCGCCATCGACCTGAAGGGGGGCACTCCGAAACGTAAGTTGCAAGGTACCGTTTGCAGGTACCAGCAGCGTGTAACGGCGTGCGGGTGCTGCCGGTAACGAAAGAACCAGCGGATGTTCGCTACCAACCTGCCACTCAGACGATGTCGGTGTACCGTTCGGTCGCCCACCCTGAGCACGCACCGTAACCAGCCACCGACCACCACCAATGCCGGGTAACAGCAGGCTACTCTCTGGTTGCGTCCAGCGATACGGGTCATCTGCACCGGGTAATTGCCACCACTCGGCCACGGCAGGTACTGCCGGTTCAGCGGCGTGCATCATGTGAAGAAACGGCGCATCGTCTTCGCGACGCTGAGTACGGGGATCACCACCTACTGCCAGATGAACATGCAGCGGTGCCTGATAGGCCAGCACACTGCCTAAAGCGACCAGAGCCAGCACCATTGCCAGCGATAGCACACGATGGCGCATTGTGGTCACCAATTGCCGAACCGCCTCTGGCATCGCAGGGATCACGATTTACCACTGCTCCAGGTAATGACAATGACACCGATAACGATAATGAGTGCACCAATCAGACGAACCGGCGACACCGCCTCGTTGAGGAGGATGCGCGAAGGGATCAAAATGATCACATAATTGAGTGCCAGCAAAGGGTAGGCAAACGAAAGATCGACGCGCGAGATGACACCGAGCCAGAAAATAGCCCCACCGAAGACGAGGGCAAACCCTAGAATAACACGCCAATCGGTAAAGGTGGCCCAGAGCACCCGCGGATCAAGCGAAAAAGCACCAACCTGAGAGGTCACGTGATTGATACCGATCTTCAGCAGCACCTCGCCAGTAACGGTCAGCGCACTGGCGGTGATCAAGAGTGAGAGCACCAGTAGCATAGAACGAAACTTCTGTGAATAAGCGAATAACGGTTTCATGGTCGTCGGCGTAGCACATAAACAGCGTAATCGCAAATCCCCGAACGAAGCGGATAATGACGTACCACATCGAAGCCATCGCCGAACATTGCCTGATAATCGGCATCGTGGCGAATATACCCACCCCGATCCAGGGCGTGCATCAAGTGGCCAAGCGGGTTCTGACCGGGTGGTGGTGGCGTATCCTCCATCACCAGAATAGTGGCTCCTGGTCGCATCACCCGATACACCTCGTGCATCACCAGCCGGGCCGTTGTATCGGGAAGGTGGTGGAGGACACCGAGGATCAAACCGGCATCGAACGTCTGATCGGCAAACGGTAAGGCTTCACCACCGGCAGCAACATAGGAACCCGGTCGGCGGCGAACAGCAAACCGCAAATAGGTGAGTGACGGATCAACGCCAATATAACGATGGGCTGGAAAATCAGCGGCAAACTCACCGGTACCGCATCCCAAATCGAGAAAACGGCGGTGATCGCCGTGCCACGGACGTAATTCGCGAGCGATGGCCAGATGTTCACCGGTGAAACCAGCTTCAACCAGCCAGCGTAAGCGATTCCAGAGTTCTGGCGTAGTGCTTAATCGGTTGAGGAGAAGATCGAACATCATAACGAACCATTTCGTTAATCAGACAGCTTTGCGAGCAAGAGACACGATTGAGAGACCAAAAGGAAACCGACCACCGCGTGCAAGGTATGCCGCCTCGACCATCATCGGCAGGCGGAGCAGTGTATTGAGCGGCTTTGATGGCATGACCATCGCTGAATCGGTGTGTTGCTGTTGGGCAGGCAGGACACGTTCGAGCAGGCGTACCGCTGCCGACAGGGGAAAGAGGATGGTCAGGGCATAGGTCAGGTGCTCAATCACAAATCCATTTGTTTCCAGCAGACGCCGTACCTCACCGGCAGTGTAACGATGACGAGTGTGTACCTGCCGGTCATGCGAAGAGCGCAACCATTCGTATGCCGGCAACCGGATGAGAATACGACCATTTGAGCGTAACACACGCCACATCTCGCGCAGCGCGTGTTGCTCATCGATCACGGCACGATGATACAGCACATCGAACGACGTGACCAGATCAAAGCTCTGGTCGGCAAACGGCAACTGTACGACCGAACCACGAACCAGACAACCAGGCAGCCGCTGACGAGCGAGAGCTAACGCTTCAGCGGCCAGATCAAGCCCAACCACCATGCCATAGCGACGCAGAAAAAGGGCATCCCCACCGGTGCCACAACCGGCATCGAGAATCTGAAGATTGCGGTGAGGAGGCAAGAATCGTTCGAGCAAGGCGGCATTGATGGCTCGCATACCACCATACCACCAGTGTTGCAGCTCAACGGCTGCCATTGTTGTGTACTCATTCTTTTCCATAATCGGGCGGACTATACCAGATAGCAAAAAGAATGGCAAGCTGGCATATGTACGTCATCAATAATCACTACCGGCGAACCATCCAACCGGCGAACGAAGCTGGCCCAGTTCCGGACATTCGATGATCACCTCATCACCATCACGAAGCCATGGCCCACTATCACCCTGAATGTCGAGCAGGCATCCTCCGGCAGCCACGCCACTGAGGATAATCTCGCCTGGTTGCAACCACGTATCCTGGCTGGCAAAGGCAATCAGTTCGGCAAACGAAAACCGCATCCGTCCGGTATGATAGCGACTCACTTCCTGGCCATTGATCAGCAGACGCAACGTCAAGAGCAAACGGCCATCGTCGTCACGGTAATACTCCAGCTCATCAGCAGTGACCAGCCAGGGGCCGAGCGATGTGGCAACATCACGCGGGCGCAGAGCTGCCAGGAGAGGGTCGCGGATTGTCCAGGCATTTGCCAGCAGATAGCCGGCGATATACGCATCGGCTTCGGCGGGTGAAATATCGCGCCCGGTCTGCCCAATCACACATCCCAGGGCCATCCCACAATCGAGGGGGGCAGAGGCCGGTAATTCGACTGACTCATCAGGGCCGTAAATCGCGGTATGAGCGGCAAAACGGAAGGCGGGGTGCCGGCGATCACCGATCCAGTAGCCTGCTGCCTGGCGCAGAGCCGCTGCTTGATCATCGACAAAGGCATCAAATTCACGCAGTGACACCACTCGCGGTAACGGTGACACCAGACGTACCTGCGACACCGGTACAACTAATGCATCCTCACCAATGACGAGACCATCATGCCAGGAAAAGCTGGTTGAGGGTTCGTTCATCGGTTCCTCGCTACCCATCAAACTCACCACCGCCTGCACAATATCGGCGGCTGTAGCCAGGGTAACATCAGGATGGCTACCGCTGAGCAACGTGAGCATATCCCAGGGCGCATCAACAATATCCTCACTAACCAAAGGTGCAGCCGTAGCCAGATCAATGATCGTATCACCCAGTAATACGCCACTACGAACATCGCCTCCGGCAGGAGGAATAAAACTCACAAGACGCACAATCATCCCCTTCTCTGGTTGCATGGTGTGCACACCGGCGTAAACACCGTATACTGACCAGACTGCTCATATCATACCGGATCATGGCAGCAGGCATGTTCGTGACATCGCTAAAAATGCACACATTTACGACACAATTTGTTCACTTCTCCTCTAGGCAAAGTAGCTGGATTATGGTAGTATATTGCATATAAACAACTCTTATTTCTTTCAATCAAAAACAAAACGAGGTACTATTTTTATGGAGTACGAACTGACCAACCAACGCACTCTGAGCCGCCTTGATCAGTACATTTTGTTCTACTGGCTCATCTCGTTGTTGATCGGGATTCCGATCCTGGGGGATTGGCTCAGAAGCTGGAACGTTCCGGCAACGCTGGCCAATCCCTGGTTTGTGATATTCTTACTGGTCAGCTTTGCCCTCAGTCAGGTGTTATACGTGCTGGTCGCCCGTCACGATGGGCGACCATTTCTGTGGGGGCCAACGATCATTTTCAGCATCGGCAATGGCGTCATCGAAACATTTGCCTTTGCGACCGTATACCGGCTAGGCGAATGGATCGGCAATGGGTTAGCCGGTCAGTTCTGGCCGACGCTGGTTGGCCCGCTGGGCTTTGCTGTCGGCTTCACCGCCTTTGTCATTTATGGTGGTGTTATCCATGGACTATTCTGGTTGCCGTACCTCCCGCCTCACCTTGACGACTCGCCGCAATCGATGCGGATTCGCAAGTTGCGCCCCCTCGCTGAAATGGCGCTTGTGTTGGGTTGGAGCCTCTGCCTCTACCTGTATCAGGACATCTGGACGGTTATTTTTATTCACATCCTCGTTGATCTCGGCTTGATGTTACGGGTGCGACCGCCGGTCTTTCTGGGTGTGAGCCGACAAGGGGTGGTCGAATAGCGGCTGAGATACTTGTGCACGAGACAAGCGCAAACGTACCGAGGTGCCAAGCCAGATGTCATTGTTGTCCACAGGTACGGGGGTATGTGGTCGTAGCCGCTGCCGTACCGGCCCGCTAAAAACACCTGAAGGGCTGGCCAGATCGACAATATGGACAGTGGTTTCACTCACCATCAGGTGCGCATGACGTAGTGCAATGTCTGCGCTAAGAACGATCAGATGGCAGGCTGGATCACTGCCGATAGAGAAGAGACCGGGGGGCAGCGATATCGTTCGCTCACCCTGATCATCGTGGAGATACACACTCCATGCTGGCATCGGCGCCGGAGCCGACGGTCGGGCCGGTTTTGGTCGTCTTCGCCACATCAACCACATCCCACACGCACCTGCCCCTGCCAGACCGATCCCTACGATCCATTCTGATGGCGACACTATCGTCGGATAGGCAACGACGAATGCTGCTTGTTGCCCACAACCATACAGTGTTGCCATCTCTGGCAACGCACCGGCGAATTGGGCCTGCCAGCGCGCCTCTGCCAATCGAATGAGTGCTTTTGGACGTTGAATTGTCGAGTTACCGGTCCACACATACAGATCGTAAGGAGGATAGGGGCAGTGCAACAGCACCGCCCACGCCGTTGGTGAGATACGTTCGACGCCGAGAATAAGGGGTAGTGGTGGCGAAGCGGGAGCGGGAGGGGTCGTTGTAGCTGCAACGAGTGTTCCCCACATAGAGATAAGTGCTAGTGCCACGATGATTGGATGGCAGCGACGCATATAGCCCTCCTCATACGATGATACGCTCTGTATATAAACCGGTTGAGGAGGGCAAAGGTTACGCACATTGTTGAAAGAAATTGAGCAAAGGCATTTGTACTTCGTTATTCTGTGTTAGAACCTGTTTCAAAAATATCTAACCCAGTTTGCTCCCTTTGTCACCACAGAGACACAGAGGATGGATATAACCCGGGTTGCTACTGTGAGTCGTGACGAAGCACGTCCATGAGAACTGGCTACTACCCACATCCATGCGGTTATGCCATACGATGTTGAGTGCAACGTCGTACTGTTTATTCTGACAGTCGGCCTCCATGGCCTGCTCACAGCATTGGTAATAACTTGAGTTATCCACCAAAAGTTATATCGGTCATTACTGACCGAGTTCCATGGTGGTGTCAACAGCGTGACACACGCTGGATCGTGAGCATGGCTGCCGCACTCCAAACGCTGCGACACGCGCATGACGAGCAGGCAAGGCACCCCATCTAGCGCGTGATGGCACAACCGGAACTGCGCTCTGCTGACGGGCCAGGAGCAGGGTAGGCTAGAACCTATTTCAAAAAACCGTCCGTGACCGGTAGGGTCAACGGCGTGCCACGTGCCGGAACGTGAGCACGACTGGCGCGGCAGCATGGCTGCCGCACTCCAAACCGTGCGACACGCGCATAACGAGCGGGTAAGTCAATCCATCCAGCACGTGATAGCACGGCTGGAGCTGCGCACTGCCACCGAGCCAGTTGCCCACAACAGCACCCATGGCGATCATACCCGCTCACACACCCGTGGTTGACACCAGTTGTGGGTAATGCATTGCCCCACGTCTGATCGTGAGCACGGTTGACGCACTCCACACAATACGCCACGGGCGCCGCTGTCTGGCAACGGGATTCGCTCCGGGTGCCTCGTGGGGATCATCGGAGCCTCATTTATTGAGAACCGGTCTCAAAAACAACTACGCGCCAAAATTCAACCAAAAAATCTCAAAAATTCCGCGCACCGTTTTGGCATGTTTCACGGTTCTATATGTGTACACGTTTTTTCGCGATGAGGTGTTGCATGCGAATCGTCCAGCTACTTGTTCTGCTCGTTCTACTGACTGCCTGTACGCTATCGCCGGGGGCAACCACACCTGCAAGTAAACCACCATCGGTTTCGCAGGCTATTTCTACTGGGAAGCTGGCAAGTCCGCTTGAACCACGCCTCTGGTTGGTCACCGATCCGGCTGCGGTGCTGGCGAGTGTTCCTGACAATCCCGTCCCTGAAGACATTCCAACTGCGCCACCGTCTGGCTTTGTCAACAAGTTTGTTGTCAGTTGGGTAAAAATTGCTATTGGCTACATCGCCCGTGATGGGTTACCGCCAACGCGGGCAGCACGCGGACTGATGCTAATCTCGGTGGCATTGAATGATGCGCTCATTATTAGCAATGAAGCTGCTCAGGAAGGCGCCATCAACGAGACTGCCGTACTGGCCGGTGCAGCCTGGCCGGTGCTGCGCTACCTGCACCCGCAACACAGTGCCGAGATTGATCAAGATGTTCACGATGCGCGCTGGTACGGGTTATGGCAGCGTGATCCGATGTCGCCGGTGGAGCTTGAACATAGTTTTCAGATCGGGCGAGCGGTCGGGGAACAGATCGTGGCGTGGGCACAACAAGATGGGAGCGATGCAGCGGTCGAGATTGCTTTGCCGGCAGCAGGTGGATGGGCGACCGCTCAATTGCCGCTGGACGCTCACTGGGGATCGGTCAAAACGGTTGCCCTACCGGATGGCAGTGCTGTAACGCTACCTGCCCCTCCGGCCTGGGACAGCAGCGCCATGGAACAGGAGCGTACAACCTTTCGAGCTGCGCAGCAAGTGCTGACCGAGGAGCATCGTTCGCTGGCGTGGCAATGGCATGCCGATGTGGGTACGCCAACCGTACCCGGCATCTGGTTTGAGACAGCGATTACAACGGCTGTGGTTCAGAATCTCGATGAATTACAGACTGCTTCACTCCTGGCACACCTCGGTGTCGCTATGCACGATACAGCGGTCGCCTGCTGGTACAACAAGTATCTTTATGGGTTTGCCCGCCCTGAGCAGTGGATGAACATTGTCGAACCGGGCTGGCAGCCAGTGTTGCCCACCCCACCGCACCCTTCATACCCCTCCGGTCATGCGGCGTTCAGCTCGGCTGCTGCCAATCTGTTGATGGTTGCTTTTCCTCAACACAAAGAGCTGTTCATCAAAGAAGTAGCAGATGCAACCCGTTCACGCATCATTGGGGGGATACATTGGGTCATGGATGGGAAGCAGGGAATGGCGTTAGGGAGTGAAGTTGCCCGTTATGTACTGAGCCGCTAATTGAAGAGGAGTTACAACGATGTTTCTCAGCAATCATCGTCACTCGCTATGGATCACCTGCTGGGGATTGGTGTGGATACTATTGTTGCTTTCGCAGCCGACTGCTGCTCAATCAACGCAGCCCCAGATGCAGGTAGGTGATCACATCACGATCACGGGCCGGATTGAAGTGACATTTACCGGGTTGCCCTCGACCATAGACAAAATACGCTGGAGTTGGAACCAGGAACCTACCGATGAGGTAAGCTGGCGATGGATCGAGGTTGAGGATGGCAACGCCACCAAATGGGTCAATCCACCTCCCGATTACAACAATTACGATCCTGAAGCACCGCCGATACTCTATGTGCAATTGCTTGATCTTGATGGGACAATCATCTCACTGAATGCACCGTTCATCAGAGCACGACCGATTGAGGTAACAATGGAATTACTACCACCTGAACGGGCTATGAGCGGTTATACCAATCAGAACCATGTGAATGTTCGTCTCGTTAACATCTTCGGGGGTAAACAAGGATATGTGGCAATCCCGCACCCAGATGAACTTGTCATCCACGATTTTTTCTTCAACGATCAGCCAGCTCTCCAACCGGAGTATCCGTTGCCGGCATTAGAGGGAGAAATCTTAATTTATGTTGCAGTATGGGGAGAAGAGACTGCAAACTCGAAAAGTGACTGGTTTTCCCTGATTCGCGACATCACTCCGCCGACGTTAACGCACACTCAGGCCGACGTAGATACGGCTGGAACACCTGCCCGATTGGTGATGAGTGGACGGTTTACCGACAAATACGCTCCCTTACCGCACGCTATTGAGTGGCAATTTGTTGCCTCAGATGGATCGACCATTGGGAGTCCGGTGTTTCATGTATTGAGTGAGACTGAGGTTGGGGCAATAACTACGGCTGTTCTTAGCACAGAAGGCACACCGTATCAACTGCAGGTTACCTTAGACACCATTCCTGTGGAAGCGCGTATGCTTCAAGTCAGGCTATTTGATCGGGCTGGTAATTCGCAAGCTATAGAACCAATTCAACTACCTAATACCTCACACACCGTACACATTCCTTTCGTCGGACGATAGGTATTTCCCTGACAGGAGAACAGGCACTCATCGGGTGACGCTAGAGGCGTCGCCTTGGGTGAGTGCATGTCCGAAAACAAGGTAAGGAGACGCAGCATGGGTTTTCGTGCGCCTGTACCCGTACTCTCACGTTGGCTGGCAGTATTGATAATCCTCAGTATCCTCCTGATCGGGCTATCTGTTCTGGTACCAATTCCGGCAGTAGCACAGAGTGGGTCATACGGTTTTGCCAGTGCTGTTCCATGTCTCAACGGTGATCTTTCGCTGGCAACTACCTGTTTTGCCGACACGATGTATAAGCCAGTTGCTGCTGACGATCCGGCCCTGGTGCGCGTGACCATCAGCAGCACAAAGCAGATGCTGGCACCTATTGGCACAACCAGTGGTGGTTATCGGCAGCGAATGGCCAGTAACAGTGGCATCGGTTCTGTCTATGGTCTGGCTTACGATGATGGAGCAATTAGTGGTATTCGTCGTTTATTCGCAGGCGCATTTACCCGCCGCTTCACCAGTTTTGGCCCACTCGGTTCCGGCGGTGTGTATGAATATCGTTTCGACAACGGACAATGGCGGCCATCGTTTACCGTGCCTAACGCCGGTTCAGATCGTTTGTCCAATGATCCAGACGATACGGCAATTCTTGATGCGGTGGGTAAAACTGGTCTTGGAGACATGGAGATCAGCCCCGATGGCACGACGCTCTACATCGTTAACCTGCACACTCGCCAGCTGGAACGATACGATATTACAAAGGAAACCCCTCAACGCCTGGTACCAGTTACCGTTCCACTACACCTCATCAGTCAACATCAGCAGACACTGGCGAATTTGCGGCCTTTTGCGCTGGAATTTGCGCCGAATGCCGACTCAACAGATGGCAGTCCGCGTTTGATGGTTGGCGTTACGGATACAGCCGTACCCAATGGTGAACCGCAGGTGTTCGTACTGGAATGGAACGTTAATTCGGATAGCTGGCAGGTTGTTTTACATCAGCCACTGGTGAACGATGTCTTCAATGTTCGGTTTGTTGGTTCAACGTACTTCCATGAACTTAGAAATCTGAGTCCTAATGGCTCAGTGGTTGGATGGAATGCCTGGAATGAAACTTTGCACAGACTGAAAATTTATCGAAAAAACAATGTCATCTTTGATGCCCAGCCATTTTTGACCGATATTGAATTTAGTCCTGATGGTCAGTTTATGCGTCTTGGGTTACGAGATCGAATTGGCGACTTAACGTTCTTTGGTGTTCCACCACAAGGGCACTATACAGCAACTGCTCAAGGCGATAGCCTTAATTATCGATTTAGTGATGGTAAATGGGTGCTGGAATTATCTCCTGTTAGTCGCACTGATCAGGTGCATATTCATGACTCAAGTACAAGAGTTCTGGCAAATCGGGCCGACTGGCTGAATGACAACTTGCATAAATATCCTGGTACTGATCCGGCGCATGTTGAAAATCACATGGGTAGCTTACTGGCTATCCCAAACCCTGATGGAACCGAGACGATTGTGGCAACATCGTTGCTGGGTGACAATGCATCGGGGCTGATGTTGTATACCTCGAATCAACCGCATCCATTCCGTGCGATAACCCTGATTCCGCCTAACAGTAATAAACTGGCAACGCTCGGCGATCTTGAACTCCTCTGCACATATGCATTTATCAGTGGCCAACTCTGGCATGACCTTAACGGGAATGGCGTCCGTGAAGCGGGTGAACCACCATTGGGTGGTATACGGCTTGAGGTTTTTGAACCCGGTCAATCGGTGCCACTTGGTCACGTGGTAACGGCTACTGACGGCAGCTATACCGTTGCAGTGCCACCCAACCGGGCGTTACATATGCGTGTGGCTCCGCATCAATTCCTGAGCGGTCAGCCGCTGAACGGGATGACCTACTCGCCACAACGTGTCGGTCCTGCAAACCTTGACAGCGATGCTCATCCCATCTTCGGTGTCGTTGAGTTTGCCGGTCGTCACGCCGGGAACGGTATGACCGGCAATGCACTGATGATACCGGTGCGTGGTGAACGGATTCAGCATGTCGATATTGGGCTTACCCGGCAATTTCGTCCGGCTACCATCGGTGATCGGGTCTGGCACGATGTCAATCGTAATGGCATACAAGACGCCAATGAACCTGGACTTGGCGGCGTGATGATCCGGCTGGAACGTCTGCCCGGTTCTTCGCCTGCTGTGAATAGCTATCCTCGCACAACTTCCAGTGATGCGCAGGGCCGCTATACATTCACCAATCTTGAACCAGGCCAGTATCGCTTGTTCGTGACTTTGCCTGGAGGTTATACCTTTGCGCCGGCAGGTCGCGGTGGAAACACACAGCTCGACAGTGATATTGATGAGCGTAGTGGTTTCAGTCAAGCGATAGCTCTCAATCACAGTGCAACACAAACAGATATTGATGTTGGTCTGATGGCCCTGCAGGCGGCGATGGATCTCAGCGTAGAGCTGAATGCACCGGCTGAAGTAGTGGTCGGCGATGAATTGCGCTACACCATCTCTTATCGGCATACCGGTTTGGCCCCAGCGACAAATGTGACGATTCAGATGTCAGTGCCAACCGGAGCACAGTTGATTAGTGCCAGTATGCCGGTTCGACAGCAGGGAACAACGTTGAGCTGGCAGATTGGACAACTGAATCCGAATAGTAACGGCAGGATTGAGGTGCGGGTGCGTGCCCCAACAACGATTGGCAGTAATCTGAGCCAGACCGTTGCTACTACTGCTGTCATTAGTTCCAGACCATCTGACACAAACACAACAAACAATAGCTCAACGCAGTTTACCCGCCTGACGCGCGCCGAGGTTAGCATTTCTAAAACAGCACCGGCAACAGTGCTTAGTGGGGACATGCTCCTCTACACCCTGCGGGTCGTGAATCGCGGTAGTGCAACGGCGTCGCAGGTAACAATTGCCGATCCGTTACCAGATCAGGTTGATTTCGTCAGTTTGTTGCAGGCTCCTGCCGGTGCCTGTCGCTATGCGGGAGCAGAGCGGACACTTCGCTGTACGATGAGCAGCCTGGCGTCGCAGCAGGAAGCAATCATCAGCTTTCAGGCTCGCCCGCGACCAGACGCAGCCAGCCGACTTGATAACCGGGCGACGGTAACGACAACAACGGCGGGTGACTCTCCAACCGATAATTCGGCGATGGCAAGTACTGCTTACCTACGGCCAAATCCGACAATTCGCTTGACCTTCGTACCAGCTCCGGCAGCAGCCGGTGAATCAGTCCGGTTATTGGTCGGCTATCAGAATCACGGCACAGGTGTGGCACGTCAGACAACGATTACTGTACTCTTGCCGGCATCTGTGACGCTCTCCACGCTACCGACCGGATGCCAGCAGCAAGGAAATCAATTGCTCTGTGCGCTCGGTGATCTGGTGCCTGCGGCCAGTGGTGAGCTGCGGCTGGATATGTATGTACCGGCCACGCCAACCATTGATCAGTTGAATGTGCAGGCATCGATTAGCACGATAACCCCGGAACGGATTGTTGATCAGCAGGATAATCAGGCCAGTGCTACTGTAGCTGTTGTCCGCCCAAATCCGTTTGTCCTGCTCCGTGCGCCAACCAGCATTGTCGGTCAGGGCAGTGTGTTTGCTTACACAATTGATTATGGCAACCTCTACCGACGCCGTCCAACGCAAACGCGACCGGCAGCCAACACCGTGCTTGAATTTGAGTTGCCGTCCGATGTGCAATTGGTCGGTGCCAGTCGTACACCCACAACTCAACAAGGGCGCTTGCTGCGATGGGAGCTGGGAACGCTGGATGGGCAAACTGCGGCGAGGATTGAGGTCGTCGTGCAGACCCGTGTTCCGGCTGGCACAGTCTTGCCGGCGACAGCTCGGATTTCTACGCTGACGCCTGCCGATGATCCGGTTGACAATCTGGCTTCGTTGAACATCAACGTTGTCCCACCACCGACTACTATCGGTACTGCAACCGGCGATCTGCGGCTTGCCATTCGCTCGACCCTGGACCCGGCAGCACGCGATGGCAGTCAGACCAACGGTGTTTACCTCTCTGAAGGTACTGCTATTGCCTGGCCGACCGGCGAAGTGATCGATTTAACACCACAATTGACCAATCTGCAATTCAGTGATGAACCATTACCGTGGCCCTACGCCTATCAGGTGCGGGTGGTCGGCTGGAGTCTGACTGAAGTTGAAGTGGGTGGTCAGCGCTTCGATCCACGAGCCGCCGATAGCCGTGGCATCACCGGTTGCCGTCCGGGGACGCGACCGCTACTGACACCAAAACTGCTCAGTGGCTGCTTGTATCGCTATCTCGGTGGGGAAAGTCGGGATCAACTTGGTGCAGCCATCATTCGCGAACGCGATCTCGATGATCAGGTACATCTCTACTGGAGCAGGCCTCCAGTACCGCCCATGCGCTCTGATGTCTATCTGTACGCCACCGACCAGATAAACCGGGCGCGGCTGACGATCCAGGTTGAACTTGAGGTGCAGATTATCAATCAGGCACCGGGCAGTATCGGTGGCGTACCGCTGCCTCCCATTCCGGTGGCACCATTGCCTGATCCGGCACGCCAGATCGTATCCGGGCAGATTGACATCACCCTGCTGGCGCCGCGATCACTGGTTGGGCCGGGGAGTTAAGCGATGAGTTCTGGTCAGGATATACATCTGGCGAAACCAAAGGCGTCTGGCAGGTACAGCCGTTCGCCACCGGTAGAGATATGTCATCAGATCACAAAGCCTAGCCAGTCGAGCTGGTGGGTTAAGCAATGAGTTCCAGGGAGTATGTGCGTCCGGCGAAACAAAGGGCGTCTGTCAGGTACAGCCGTTCGCCACCGGTAGGGATGCGTCATCAGCTCACCAAGTCCAGCCGGTCGGGCCAGGAGGTTAAGCGATGCGCCAAGGGCAGGATATACGTCCGGCAAAACTGGAGGAGTCTGGCAGCCATAGCCGTTCGCCACCGGTAGGGAGGTGTCATCAGATCACAAAGCCTAGCCGGTCGAGCTGGTGGGTTAAGCAATGAGTTCCAGGGAGTATGCGCGTTCGGCGAAACCAAATGCGTCTGACAAGTACAGCCGTTCGCCACCGGTGAGGGTGTCATCAGATGAACAAAGCTCAGCAGGACAGACAGTTAGCACAGGCTGGTTCCAGGTCACAAAACAAATCGTTTCACAGCCTGCAACCGGTTGAGAAAAGGAGCACGCGATGAAACGCTATCGTCCGCCGGGACAGACACTGATCGAGATGGCACTGGCCCTCCCGATCTTGCTCACCCTGGTTATAGGTCTTTTTACGGTGGGGCAAATTCTGCTTATTCATTATGCCGTCAATCAGGCGGTTCGTGCGGCAGTGCATCAGGCTGCGCTGACCGGAGGTGATCGTGCCGCAACTGAACTCGCAGCCCGGCAGGCACTGCATGGAAGCCTCGGTATTGACGTAGCGGCAAGTGAGGTTGTCATTTCGTGTCCGCGCCGACCATGCCGGCGCTACGACCCGATCACGGTTGAGGTGCGCTACCGGGCCTCACTCTGGGCAACAACGGCACTGCTTCCTTTTAGCGAGGACCTGGTGGTACGAGCCAGTGCCACACGGGCTGCCGAGCGCGATCAACAGTAGGAGAGGCGTATGTGGCATCGTCATCACGGGCAGGCATTACCAATCCTGGCGCTGATGTTGCCAGCGCTGACACTCTTCATCCTGGTGGTGATTGAGGTGGCTAACCTCTGGCTGGACGTAGCACTGCTTGAAGATGCACTTCAGCAGGCAACGCGCTCGGCTGTACAACACCTCGATTACGCGATGCTGGCCCGTAACACGCAATCGCTACGCGGTAGCCGCACCTGTCAGGCAGTAACTGTCACGAATCCCGGTCATTGCGCGGCGATTGTCAACGTAGCACATCAATTTCTGCTCGTCAACCTGCGGACTGCGCGGCTAGACGGTCATGATCCAGACAAGCTGGCTGCGGCTGTGCGCTGGACAGTGTTACCACAAGGAGGGACATGTGCGTATGTGACCAGCTCTACTCCACTACTCTGTGCTGAAGTGCAACCAACCCTGCACGGTCTGTTTGGTTTAGGAGAGATTCGCCCGCGTATTCGGGCCGCCGACACGATTGATCGCCTGAGTCGGCCATAACCTTGCAATGAAAGGAGCACTCGCATGTCTGCAATTGGTACGCTTCATCAGGCACTGAGCCGCCGACGCAGCAATCCCCTGCCGGCGATCCTCATCGGTTTGGGTTTGCTGATCACGGCTGTCTTTACCGTGATTGCCTTTCTGGAAGCAAGCCGTAGCGAGCCGGTGGTGATTCTGGCGCGGGATGTACCGTATGGACAGCAAATCAGTGCCGATGATCTTGCAGTTGTTCTGCTTCCCCGTCATCGTCCGGTGCAACTGACCGGTATTAGCTCACCGGCATTGGCCGTCGGGCAGTATGCAGCCCGCCATCTTGCGGCGAACGATCTGCTCCAGCCCTCGATGCTGATGGAGCACGCACCAACCCAACCGGTCTACCCGAACGGTGAGGCGTTGACGCCGGGGATGGTTGCGGTGCCGTTCAGTACCGAGACGATTGGCCCGCTCACCCATCGTGATCGGGTCAATATCGGCTTCAGCGATCCGAATGGGTCGCCTGATGTCTGTGATCAGGCACGACAGGCAGCCGCAGGGCGCGAGCCAACCGTGAATCCGCCAGACTCGCCGTTGCAGCCACGACCATATGCATGTCGTTTGCTCAGCGGTGCGCGAGTGCTCTACGTGGATGGAGAGGCAGGTATTGCCTACCTGGAACTGACGCCGTACCAGTCACACGTGATCCAGGCCGTACAGGCTGCCGGTCTGCCGTTGTGGGGCGAACGCTACGGCAGTGACTCCCCGATCTTGCCGGCGTTGGATCGGCTGGACATTGGTCAGATCACGGTCGAGGAATTAGTTGCGCCGGCACCAGCAGTAGACGACGTACAACCGTGAACGGTTTCAGGGGTGTACAGAACGTGAGGTTGTAGACGGGGGATAGGGCATGGAGATGCGTTAAACGCTCTCACCCCCGGCCCCTCTCCCGCACGACGGGAGAGGGGAGACTAGAAACAGGCTTTGGGTCGTCCTGATGAGGTAGGAAGGGGAGTGCATGCAGGTGGCCGTGGGCAAGGGGATGTTGAAGACCGGTGCCAGGGCATCCGGCTGCGGCAGGAGGGGGTAAGTGCCGTCGCCGCTCCTGAAGCAGTGGGCAAGGGGAGAAGGAATTAGTTGCGCCGGTACCAGCGGTAGACGACGTACAACCGTGAACGGTTTCGGGGGCGTACAGAACGTGAGGTTGTAGACGGGGGATAGGGCATGGAGATGCGTTAAACGCCCTCACCCCCGGCCCCTCTCCCGCACGGCGGGAGAGGGGAGACTAGAAACAGGCTTTGGGTCGTCCTGATGAGGTAGGAGATGGTGCAGATGGCCGATCCTGAACCAGCGGGTGCGAGGCGGCTGAAGAGCTGTGCCAGGGTGGCCTGATGCGGCAGGAGAGGGGTGAGCACAGGTGCTGCTCCTGAACCGGTGGGCAAGGGGATGTTGAAGACCGGTGCCAGGGTATCCGGCTGCGGCAGGAGGGGGTGAGCACAGTGGCCGATCCTGAACCGGTGGGTGAGAGGCGACTAAAGAGCTGTGCCGGGGTGTCCTGATGCGGTAGGAGGGAGGTGAGCACCAGTGCCGATCCTGAACCGGTGGGTGAGAGGAGGCCGGAAACCTGTGTCAGGGCGTCCTGATGCGGTAGGAGATGGCGCGGATGGCCGCTCCTGAACCGGCGGGTGAGAGGCGACTAAAGAGCTGCGCCGGGGCATCCGGCTGCGGCAGGAGGGGGGCAGGTGCCGCTCCTGTATCAGCGGAAGAGAGGTGCTGAAGACCGGTGCCAGGGCATCCGGCTGCGGCAGGAGGGGGGCAGGTGCCGCTCCTGAACCGATGGGTGCGAGGCGGCTGAAGAGCTGTGCCAGGGCATCCGGCTGCGACAGGAAAGGGGTGAGCGCCGGTGCCGCTCCTAAGCCGGTGGGCGAGAGGAGGCTGGAAACCTGTACCAGGGCGTCCGGCTGCGGCAGGAGGGGGTGAGCGCAGGTGGCTGCTCCTGAACCGGTGGGCAAGGGGATATTGAAGACCAGTGCCAGGGCATCCGGCTGCGACAGGAAAGGGGTGAGCGCCGGTGCCGCTCCTAAGCCGGTGGGCGAGAGGATATTGAAGACCAGTGCCAGGGCATCCGGCTGCGGCAGGAGGGGGGCAGGTGCCGCTCCTGAACCGATGGGTGCGAGGCGGCTGAAGAGCTGTGCCAGGTCGTCCTGATGCGGTAGGAGAGGTGGTGAGCGCCGGTGCCGCTCCTGAACCGGTGGGTGAGAGGAGACTAAAGAGCTGTGCCGGGGCATCCGGCTGTGGCAGGAGGGGGTAAGTGCCGTCGCCGCTCCTGAACCGGCGGGCAGGGGGCTGAAGACCCGGGTCAGGGCGTCCTGATGCGGTAGGAGAGGTGGTGAGCACAGTGGCCGCTCCTGAACCGATGGGTGCGAGGCAGTTGAAGAGCTGTGCCAGGGTGGACTGATGCGGTAGGGGAAGGCACAGATGGCCGCTCCTGAACCGGTGGATGCGAGGCGGCTGAAGAGCTGTGCCAGGGCATTCCGCTGCGACAGGAAAGGGGTGAACACAGTGGCCGCTCCTGAACCGATGGGTACGAGGCGGCTGAAGAGCTGTGCCAGGGTGGCCTGATGCGGTAGGAGGGGGTGAGCACAGTGGCCGATCCTGAACCGGTGGAGAGAGGCGACCAGAAGCAGGCTTTGGGGCGTTCCGATGCAGTGGAAGTTGCGTTGACCTATACGTTTACGTTCTGTTCGTCCATAAACGTGAACGGTTGTAGGGGTGAGAGCGGTTGAAACCCTCTTGTGATTGGCAGAGCATTGTTGACGATACCCAGGCCGGCTACAAGCGCAGCGATGCTGTCGTCGGTCTGAAATGACATCAATAACCATTACCATCACAGTCCAGTGGAGGGGACGTGGCATGTACGCGAATTGGGATATTCCCGGTCAATCGGTACTCGGCGGGGAGGATGGGGCGACAGTTGCCGAGGAGCTGCGTATGTTGCTCCGCAGTGGTCGCTTGCGGGATTGCTGGCACGTTCCGCCTGAAGAAGCCTTTGCCCAACTTGGTCTGGGGAAGACGATCTGCTGGCGGCAGGTGGGCTGGTATGGCCCGCTGGAAATCTGGCGCGACCCGGAGCACGCGGTGTCGGACATTCTCTTTAATGGCCCTGCCGACTCGCCCTTCTTTGTGGTGCAGCGGGGGATGATGGTCAATACCGGGGTGATGGTTCATCCGGCCTGGATTGATTGGACACAGCGGCAGCTTGTCTGGCGTAGTCAGGGTATTGCGCCTGATCAGCCACTACCGCCGTTCGTGCAGGGTGTCGTTGATGGGTTGCGTTACGCGATTACCAGTCGTAGTGCTTCCCCAGCCGGGCCGAGCCTTTCGATCCGGTTGCTCCCTGAACGATGGGCAACGCTTGATGATCTGGTTCAAGGCCAGGTGATCACCCGTGAGGCGAGTGATCTTTTGTTAGCTGCGTTGAACGGTGGGGCATCGCTGCTGATTGCCGGGCCAACGGGGAGTGGTAAAACGACGCTGGCGGCTGCGCTGACCCAGGCGATTGGCAGGCATATGCGGCTGGTGGTGATCGAAGATGGCGGCGAATTACCGCGGAGCGCCAATAGTCTGCATATCGAAGCTCCGCCGGAGCCGGGTGGTTTCGGTCGGGCAGTGACGTTTGCGCTGCGGCAGAAACCCAACTACATCATTGTCGGCGAAGTGCGTGGTGGTGAAGCAATGGCGATGTTACAGGCCGCTGCCACCGGCCACCCTGGCCTGGGCACCATTCACGCCGCTACCGTGCAAGGGGCGCTGCGCAATCTGGAGCGGATGGCCTTGATTGGTCTGGCTCAGGAAACGACCGGGGCCGGCCAGGCGGCTGCGCAGATTGTACGCGGTCTGATTACGTCGGATGTTGTGAATTTGCTGGTTGTGCAGATTGGGCGAACGCCAACCGGTAAACGTGGGGTGGTTGCGATTGAGGAGGTGCTTCCCCAGGGTGCGCAGGGCCAGAGTGGCGATCCATTTCCGACCAATCCGCTCTTCCGTTACGAACGCAGCAGTGACCGTCTGATGCGGGCCGGGTATGTCAATGCCGGTTGGGGGCTTGGGCGAATGTGATGGGGTTGCTTCAGATAGCCCTGGAGCGTTATCCGTTGCGGGTTTCCGGTGTATCAATGTGAACGGAGCTGTGCTATGGAACTGATCATCTTTAGTGCGATTGAAGGGTTGCAGGCCGAAGTTGAGCAATTGCGCGATGTTGCAGTGCTGGCACCATCGCGGATTGATCAGGTACAACGCCTCTTGAGCGGATCGCGCCCGCCAGATGCCCTCTACCTCGATGATAGTCGGGGTACGCCCCTGGCCGATCTCTGGGATTTAACGGCGCGTGCGCAGCAGGTGGGTGTGCGGGTCATGCTGGGGTTGACCGGCCCGGCACGGGCGGCTCTCGCCGATGCGCAGGCGGCAGGGTTGCCGGCTACGGCTGAACGCAATCCGGTCGCGCTGGCCGACTGGATCGGGGCGCAGATTGGCCGACGACGTGGTCACGGGACGCAGCGCTTGCCGGTGATCGCGATTGGGGCGGCGAAGGGTGGTATCGGCAAGACATTCGCAACCTGTGTGTTGGCCGAAGGATTGCGTCGGCGTGGTCTCGATGTTTTGGTGTGGGACAGCGACATCTCAAACCCCGGTCTGGTGCCGGCGTTCCGCATTCCGGCCAGCGCTCCTTCGTACCTCCACCTGGTGCAGCGCGGCCCATCGCACTGGAATCCGACCGGTATTCAGCCCTTTATTTTCCAGCCTGAGCATACCCGTGCCAATCAGCAGGGCTGGGGGCGGATCGATCTGCTGATCGGATCGCATGCTGTGGCCAGGGCCGAAAACGATTTACGCTTACCCGACTGGCAAGGGTTGTACCAGGGCATTCTTGCCCTTGAAGGGTACGATGTGGTGTTAATTGATACTCCTCCCGACTATCTGCGTCGTCCGTATGCTACGCACGTGTTGCAGGCGGGTGGCAGTGTTGTGCTGCCGACGCCTCCCGGTGCTCGCGAGCGGATGGGAGTGGGGCATATGCTCGAACACTTTAGCGAGTTGGCGCCGGAGCGGCTCGAACGCTGTTCACTGCTCTTTATGGAGCCAGAACGCGGTGTGACGGTGACGGTTGGGATGGTGGCTGAACTCTTCGCCCGCCGCTACCCGCGTGTTGGTAGTTTGGGCACGCTGCCACGCGAACCTCGGTTAGCCAGCCTCGCCGATGAACACGATGGCTACATCTCGATGCTCGATCTCGGCCCGCACAGTCGTTTCGCCCGCGCCACGCATCAGGTAGTTGAGGCTCTGTGCGCACAAGCTGGTTTGCAGCCGCGCCTGCCAATGCCGCAAACCGCCTGGTGGCACCGCTTTGCCGAGCTGTTTACACACCGTGCTCCGGTACCGGCAATGTCGTCATAAGGAGGAGACCATGCATCCTGCCTACCGACCATTAACCGTTCTCGAAGAGGGAGGACTGGCCGATCTCTTGCCGGCGTCGCATCAGGCGACCGATCCAACGGCGACAGCCTTACAAGCCGCACGCGACATCCTGCTCGCCGAGCTGCATCCCGATCTGCTCGATCCGGTGGCTCCCGCTGCGGAACGCGATCCGGCGGTGCTGCGGGTGTTGCGTGCCGCTATCGGCTCGCACACCGAACGTGGTGGGCCGCTGGCCGGTCTGCCGACTGATGATGCCAGTCTGCTGCGCCTCTTTCACGACACTATCGGCTGGGGGCCGGCGCAGCCGTATCTGGACGATGAGCGTGTCCAGGAGGTGAAGATTATCGGCGACCGCATCATGGTGCAAGAGGAGGGTGCTGATTTTACGCTCGCGCCTGAACGATTCAGTTCGCCGCGCCAGGCGCTGGATCGGGCACTGGTTTTGGCCTCGCGGCTGGCGGTTCCCCTCGACCGTAGCCGGCCCCAAGACACCCTGCCGCTGGCGCATGGCACACGTATGCACGTTACCATTCCGCCCTGTACTCCTGATGATACGGCGTTGATTTGTATTCGCCGCGGGCGGCGCACCGCGTGGACATTGGACGACATTCTGAGGCGGGGAGCCTGTGATGAAGCGCTGTTTGCGCTCTTGCGATTGCTAGTGCGCGCCCGTTGCTCGTTTCTGATCGCCGGGGAAACCGGTTGCGGAAAGACAGCTTTGCTGGAAGCGATTGTCAATTCGTGGCCGGGAGAACCACACGTTATCACTATCGAGGACAATACCCTGGAGATCAATGTTCGCCATGCGGCGTGGACGCGGGAACTGGTGCAGACCAGCCTCGATCCACACGCTTTTGGGCGGGCAGCCCGTGAAGTTTTGCGCCAGACGCCATCACTGGTCGCGCCGGGCGAAACCCGTGCCGCCGAAGCAGGTGCCATTCTGGCCGTTGCGGTCAGCGGTCATGCCGTTGTCACCACAATCCACGCCCGCAATGCGCTGCGTGCGGTCAGCCGGTTGGCCGACTGTGCGGCGATGCCTGGAGCATACCTCTACGAGGGACGGCGCACGAATGCTCTTGAAGACATTTGCGACAACTTCCACGTCGTGATCCATCTGAGTCGCAACAACGGACGACGCTACATTGATGAAGTGGTGCTGCTTGACGGTTGTGATGAAACGACTACCGGCTTGCGTCCGCGGATCGTTCCCCTGGCCCGGGCAGAAGTTGACAGCAGCGGTCTGCGCTGGTATTGCGCGGCACAAGCGGAGGGCGATGCCTTGATATGGGATGGAGCCGACCAGACGCCTGACATGCTCAAACAACGGCTGCGCCTGCTCAAGATGAGCGAGCGGCCGCGGGCCGTCGCCAGCAGTCGGACAATCGTAGAAGAGGCATTGAGTCAGGCCGCGCTCGCTCGCCAGGCCAGTGCTCCTGAACGGGCACTGGCGATCCTGCGGCGGGCATGGGAAGAGCGCCAGGATGAACGGCTGGCCCAGGCGGCACGTCAGGCCCTGACCATGCTGCCAGAACGATCACAGCAGGCGACTCAGGCAGCACGCGAAGCCTGCGAACAGATTTTGGCTGCGCTGTCCAGTCGACGCTGGGAGCGTGCGGCAAGTCTGTATGCCGACCTCAACGCCGATCTCGAACGCTACGCAGCCTTTGCTCCTCCCGGCGGATGGCCTGCGCTGGCCGGGGAGATTGCAGCCGGACAGCGAGCCGATCAAGAGGCGCAGCAAGCAATAACCAGGGCAGATCAGGCATTGCGCCAGGGTCGGGCCCGCGATGCGCTCGATCTGCTAATCAAGCTCGATCCAGCTCGCTTGAGTGACGAGACGGCACTGGCGCTATTGCGAACGCGCTACAGCGCACTGAATATGCTGGTGGCGAGTGGTGAAATCAGTTCAGCGGCGCTCACGCCGGTGGCGGCTGCCCTGCGTATGCGCGAAGCGTTGGTAACTGCTCAGGGAAGCAGTTGTGCGTGATGAGGCTCTGTACTGCCGAGAAAGGATAATGATATGCCTGGCATTGACTCGCTCACCCATCCCGAAACGGCCTGGCTGGTACGTGCGGTGCCGGCTTTGCTGGCTGCATTGATTACCATGACCGCTACCTTTATCTTCCGGCAACCCCTCATGCAGTTCCTTGCCCGGTTTGATCGCTCGCGTTCGCCAGCGGTCTGCGATCCGGCGCTAGTCTGGCGGCCAGCGCTGTTGGGAACGAATACGGCCTTGCTGCTGGCCGGCGGAGCGGCGACGTTGAGTAGTCTGGTATTGGGATGGATTGGCTCAATCTGGTTTGCGCTGGTGGCTGCGCCGGTGGTGGCAGCGCTGGTTGTGCGTATCGGTTTTGCCGTTAGCCAATCACGTTATAATCGGCACCTGGAACGGGAACTGACTCCGGCCATTGGTCGCCTCAGTGCTTTGCTCAGTGGCGGTTTAGGTCTTCGTACTGCCCTGGAGCGTGTCCTGACCGATATGGGTGATGGGCCACTACGCGACGAGTGGCGGTGGTTACTTCGACAACAGGGGACACCGCTCGCCGACGGGAGCATTGCAACACTTCGTCAGGTTATTGCAGCATTGGCCGCCCAAACCTCAGCGTCGCGCCACGCAACCCTGCTCAACCACCTGGCGGTTGCCGCCGATCAGCCGCAAGACTTGCAGGCCCGGCGCTGCGCTGCGGCTTACGCCGCGCTTCAGGTGTCGGAACGACGGCGGGAAGAGGCACTGACCGAACTGGCCCAGATGCGCTACAGCGGTCTGGCCGTCGGTGGGGCAGGGTGTCTGATGGCCCTATACCTGATCGCGACCCAATGGGAGCGGGTACGGATCGCGTATAGCACTCCGCTGGGGATGGTTTTTGCCGTCATCGTGACCCTGGCTTTGCTGGCACCGATGATCGGTGGCTTCCTGTTCTCACAGGTCGAGGATGTTGATTATTAGGTATCGAGGTACTCATCGTTACTCAGGAGCTGCATATGCCTCATCTACTCACAACACCTGCGGCACCGGCGTTGCTGGCAGCGTTTTGTGGCACCTTGCTGGCCGCACTTGGGGTAGCACTTCGTCAGCAACCGCTGGTGACGAGACCGTTGAATGAACGACAACGTCTGATCATTGGTCAGAGTAGTGGACTGCTGATCGCTCTCCTCTGTTTTGGTGCTGCTCTCAGCGGGGGGATTATCTGGGTGGGATTAGGGTTGGCGGCCTATCTGGCGCTTGGTCTGAAGTGGGCACGCCAGCCCCAGCGCGATCAGCAGCGGCTGAGCCAGGAATTACGACGCCTCACGCCGGGGTTGATCGGTTTTATTCGGGTTGCGTTGGGCAGCTTTGAAGCCCCCAGTCTGCTGTTGCGACGCTACTGCGCGCAGGCAACACCCCGCCAGGCGCCAATGCGGAGCCTCGTCGCCGAGGCGTTGGCGCTCAGCGAAGAGCAGCGGATGCGCCCCTTTGCGGCACTGGCCGAAGTTGCCCGTCGCTCCAATTGTCGTGAACTGATCGATGCTACGGCAGCGCTCGCTCAGGCAGAAGCTGAAGGGACACCGGTTGAGATGGTGCTCGCTGCGCAGCAGCAGACTCTGGAAGCGTTGTTACAGGGTGAATTTCGCCGGTTGATTCGCCGGCGCACAGTTTATCTGCTGTTGTTGACTGCGATCAGTCTGGTCGTGGGGATTTTGTTAAACCTGCTCTTCGTGATGGTGGTGGGTAGTGAGGTGTTTGCGGTGTTTTAGGAGATAGGAGAGAGGAGATAGGAAATAGGAAATAGGAGAGAGGAGATAGGAAATAGCTGGGGTAGGGGCGGTGATTCCAGGCTTTAGAAGATAGGAGAGAGGAGATAGGAAATAGCTGCGGTAGGGGCGGTGTACTGGTTTGATGCGTCTACGATCAGGGGGTGGGGGTGGGTGTGGCTGGGGCGTGGTGCGCAGTGGTGTTCGGCGACACGCCCCCACTCCAGCCCGCCACCGCTATGCATTACCCACACGTCACGCTGCGTCAGGTAGACTGCACGCGCTCCCCGTGGCGCGGGCTTCCAGCCCGCGTGCAGGCATCATCGCCATCGCAGGCAGGTGCTGGCCCCGCTGGCCGGCTGGAAGCCTGCCCCACGGTTTGATACACCGTCTACCGCCGCCACCACTGCTCCCATCCACTTCCCGTTCGTGACGTGAGACCCACGCGACAGCAGTGTAACGCGAATAGTGCCCAGGATCGCGCACGATGAGGTAGACGCTGCGAGTGAGCGAAGAAGTTGACAAAATAGTTATGGGTAATGTATAGGGGGGAGGTGGAACAAGGGCCAAAATCCAGAGGGCACGGCATGCCGTGTCCCTACAGGTGTCCAGCGGTGCATCATTCAGTAGGGGCGACGCATGCGTCGCCCCTACGCATGTGTCGGCCAACGTCGCTCCCTGGAGTTGGGGCGGATGCACAACCCGTCCCGGGTTCAGAACCGGCCCCTCCATGCATTATCCACACGTCACGCCGCGTCAGGCAGACTGCACGCGCTCCCCGTGGCGCGGGCTTCCAGTCTGCGTGCAGGCATCATCGCCATCGCAGGCAGGTGCTGGCCGTGGCTGCTGGTGCGCAAGCACGAATTTCGTGCAACATAACCGTCTACGCGCAGGTATCGCATACATGCCTGATCGACTCGATGATTGGCACGAGCACATTCAGCACCTCCGTGACCAGGATGGGGAACGGTATGCCACGCGCCGGATCGTGAGCGCGGCTGCTGCGGCAGCCTGGCTGCCGCACGCCACATGTCGTGACACGGGTAACTCCGCTGGACAACCGTATTCACCCCGGCGGGTGCAGCGGAAATGCCGTTCGCCGGGTCTGTGATCACGACCAGCGTGATCGGGTGATGTCCCTCATTCACCGCATCCCGTGGATGGTCAGGTGAATGGCACAGGCACCGTCCGTAGGGGCGGGGGGCGGGTTCTAAACCCGCCCCTACGGAACCTGCCTCGACACACCATCGGCACCAGCACGCTGTGGGCAGGCTGCCGGTCTGCGTTCAGCCATCCCCATCATCAGGGTCGCGTAGGCGACAGGCGCACGGTAGCACAGCGTGATGACATCAGCTCAAGCACCCTGCCCCACGGTTTGACACGACGTTTCCCGCTGCAATCATTCCGCGTTCCGTTCCTGATGCGCACCGCTCACGGTACGACTATTCCCTGGCATGTTGCTCACGATAGCACATGGTTGACACCATGTGTATAGTTGTGGGTAATGCATAGGCTGGGGTCGGGTGTTGACGCTTTGGCGAGCCGGAGGCTCGCGCGCCCAGACGGAGAGCGGTTGTTACATGCCCTGTGTTTCACGCCCCGTTTCTAAGCTACTACGTTATAATAAACAGTAGTTAAGCAACGTACACGAGGAGGTTATTGCGTGAAATCACTGGTGCAGGCCCGCTGGATAACGCCCATACTGGTTGCAATTATCGCCGTCGCGCTGGATCAGGCGTCAAAACGCTGGATCGTTGCAACCCTTGGCCCTGAACCAATGACGAAATTTATTCCGTTGATTGGTGAAGATATTCGGTTGGCCTATTCGCATAATACTGGGATTGCGTTCAGCCTGTTTCAAGGCAAGTCGGATATTTTGACCATCGTTGCTCTGGTCATTATTACCGGCGCCATCTATCTCTACATCACTCAATTACCAAACCGACGGCGATTGATTCAGATCGCGATGGGTCTCATTCTTGGTGGTGCGCTGGGAAATGTCATTGATCGTATCCGGCTTGGTTATGTGGTCGATTTTATTCAAGTTGGCTGGTTTCCGATCTTCAATCTTGCCGATAGTGCGATCACGGTGGGGGCAGCCCTCTTGATGTTGCAGTATGCACTTGATGAGATTGCATTGCGCCGGGTTCGACAGGCGATGATGTCACAATGATGATACTACGCTCGCGCTGGATGCTGCTGGTATTGGTGGCGATACCGGTTTTTGTGATCGATCAGTTGAGTAAGGTCTGGCTCAGTGATGTGCTCTTGCGCTACAACCGACCCATTCCCTTGCTGTTTGATTGGGTGCAACTGGCGTATCACGAAAATACCGGTGTCGCTTTTGGCCTGTTTCCCGATCAGGGAGGGGTTCTTTCGGTCGGGGCCGGTCTGGTGCTCTTGTTGCTTGCGCTCACATACCAGTATATCCTTCCAGCCGACTCGCGTTGGATAACGGTAGCGGTTGGGATGATCTTTGGCGGTGGTTTGTCCAATCTGGTAGATCGGATTCGCCAGGGCTACGTGGTCGATTTTATTCAATTTGGCTGGTGGCCGGTCTTTAACCTTGCCGACAGCGCAATTACCATCGGGGTCGCCGCATTGGCTTTTCATATTATCTTTATCGGTGAAGAGCCGGCGCCAACCGAACCAGAACCGATTGACGATGAACTCCTCAGTGAGTTGTTGAGTCGCGATCCCTCGCCCCCCGCAGCAACCGATGCGCGTACTTCCAGTTCGGAGTCGCTATCATGAGCGGAGAAGGTGAGATTGAATTGCTCGAAGCGGAGGAGCGGGTGGTAGTTGTACCGCCAACCCAGACCGCTGAGCGTATTGATCGCTTTCTTGCCGGTGCTATGCCCGATCTTTCGCGGGCACAAGTGCAACGCCTGATTGAGCAGGGCTTTGTGCTCTACGATGGTCGTTCACCGCGAGCCAGTCAACCGGTGCGCCCTGGCGCGGTCATTCAGCTTACCATCCCGCCACCGATACCTACTGAACTGGTTGCCGAACCAATCCCGCTTGATGTTGTGTATGAAGATGCCGATATTGCTGTAATCAACAAACCGGCAGGAATGGTCGTGCATCCGGCACCCGGCCATCCTCGCGGCACGCTGGTCAATGCCCTGCTGGCCCGGTATCCCGATCTGGCGATTGGCGGTGAGCTACGTCCGGGTATTGTCCATCGCCTTGACCGTGATACGTCAGGGCTGTTGGTGATTGCCCGCCACGATCAGGCAATGCGCTCGTTAGTCGATCAACAGCAGGCCCGTCGGATGCGCAAAATCTACCAGGCGTTGGTGATTGGCCGACCACCAGAGACCGGTACGATTGATGCACCGATTGGCCGTGATCCGCGTGACCGGCTCCGTATGGCGGTTGTACCCGATGGTCGTCCGGCGCGTACTCACTACCGCTTGCTGGACACGTTCGGAGATTACAGTCTGTTAGAAGTGCAACTGGAGACCGGGCGCACGCATCAAATTCGGGTGCATCTACGCCATCTGGGCTATCCGATTGTCGGTGATCCGGTGTATGGGCCACGCCGTTCACACCTTCACCTATCGCGTCAGTTTTTGCACGCCGCTTACCTGGGTCTGGTTCACCCGCGCAGTGGTCGATGGCAAGAGTTCACAGCGCCTCTACCCGCTGACTTACAGATAGTACTGCGCCAGTTGCAGGATCGGGCATCGTACCATTGAGACTGCGATATGCTACAATGCGCAGGGATGAGTACGACACCGTTCGTCGCATTCCATAGCTGGCGCCGCTTAGAGGAGGAGACAGTTATGCGCAAGAAGATTAGTATTATCGGGGCAGGATTTGTCGGTTCGACGACAGCTCACTGGCTGGCCGCTAAAGAATTAGGTGACATTGTTCTGCTTGATATTGTCGAGGGTGTGCCTCAAGGCAAGGCTCTCGATCTCTACGAGGCATCACCAATTGAAGGGTTTGATGTTCGGGTGACCGGCACGAACAACTACGCCGATACTGCCAACTCGGATGTCATCGTTGTTACGTCAGGTGCTCCGCGCAAGCCGGGCATGAGCCGTGAGGATTTGATCAAGGTCAACGCCGACATCACCCGTGCCTGTATCAGTCAGGCTGCCCCGCTCTCGCCGAATGCCGTGATTATCATGGTCAATAATCCTCTGGATGCGATGACCTATCTGGCGGCGGAGGTTAGTGGCTTCCCCAAAGAGCGTGTCATTGGTCAGGCCGGCGTCCTCGATGCGGCCCGCTATCGCACCTTCATTGCCATGGAGGCGGGTGTTTCGGTTGAAGATGTTCAGGCGATGCTGATGGGTGGTCACGGCGATGAGATGGTACCGCTGCCCCGGTTTTCAACCATTAGCGGTATTCCGGTGAGCGAGTTCATTGCGCCTGATCGTCTGGCTCAGATTGTTGAGCGCACCCGGAAGGGTGGTGGCGAGATTGTGAATCTGCTGAAGACCGGCAGTGCGTATTATGCTCCCGCCGCCGCCACAGCGCAGATGGTCGAAGCGGTGCTCAAAGACAAGAAGCGGGTCATGCCGGTGGCAGCCTACCTGACCGGTCAGTACGGCCTGAATGATATTTACTTTGGTGTACCGGTGATCCTCGGTGCCGGTGGAGTAGAGAAAATTCTCGAATTGCCGCTCAACGAAGAGGAGATGGCACTGCTGAACGCATCGGCGAAAGCGGTACGTGCCACCCTCGACACGCTGAAGTCTCTCTAAAAATACCAGAGCGACGGGCGTCGTAGGGGCGCCGTCGCTCTGTTCACTACGGGTAACGAGTATGACCAGTCCGGCAAAATCATCAACCGCTGCTTCTTCGTCATCGCAACGATCACTGTCTGCCTGGAGTCCGCTGGGTGGTGAGCGTTTCTATGCTGCTGCCCGCTGGGTGTTGATCATATTGCTCGGTGTCGTAACCCAATTTTTGACCAATGGCGGTTTGTGGCCTGTTACCGATGAGATTGGCCCGTTAGAGGGCATTTTCTGGCTGTACGTCGGCTTCGCGCTGGTTTTCACCGTTCTGGCCTTTTTACAGTTTGCCGCCGGTCTGGTGAGTATTTCATACCTGTTTGATATCGCATTCATTTCGCTAATGACCTTTTTCGGTGGCGAGCGGATCGTCATCTTTTTCCCCTTGTACCTGGTACCGCTTACCTATGCTGCGATCCGTCAGTCGCGCTCGGTGAGCCTCCTTTCTGGCTTATTAGCTGCGGTGGCATACATGGCTGCCTTCATCGCATGGCGGCGGCTGATCGCGCCTGAAGCGTTGATGACGTTACTCGACTACGTGGCATTGGCTTTGCGTGGAACGACGCTGGCGATTGTGCCGTGGGTGACCGGCAATCTGGCGGAGCGGCAGAGCGAGTTCAATCGGGAACGGGTGACTCAGGCTCAACGCGATGCTGAGCAGGCGCTCAGCGAAGCCCGTGCCTATCGCGATCAGATGCGTTCGTTGTACCGGGTAGCGTTGACGCTGGGCAGTACTGCCAATTATCGACAGGTGTTAGATACGCTGCTGCAAGAGAGTCAGAAAATTGTGCCGTACCGGGCCGGGATCGTTCTGCTCTCTTCGGGCCAACCGAATGAATTGTATGTCGCTTTTGGTTCAAATCTGGCCCCAGGCGATTTGAATCGGTCGTTAAAAATGGATACCGGCCTGGCTGCGGCCCTCCGTGCCAATACCGCTCAAGTTATTACATCGTTTACACAATTTCCCTCGTTGCAACAACTTGGATCGCTGCGCACCTGTAAAGCGGCTGCCTTGCTGCCGTTGCAGGCTGGTATGCGGGTGTATGGATTGTTTGTCGTTGCGACTGATCAGACGCTCACTACCGACCAGGTTGAGATGTTGATGGCGCTGGCCAATTATGCGATTGTGGCCTTGCATAACGCACAGCTCATCTATGATCTGAAAGAAGAACGCGAAAAGTTGCTCTCGCATGAAGAAGAGGTTCGCCATCAATTGGCCCGTGATCTGCACGATGGCCCGGCCCAGGCTATGGCAGTGATTACGATGAAAGCTGAGTTTATCAAGCGGCTGCTTGAACGCGACCCGGCGCAGGCGCTGGCTGAACTCGATGAGCTGAGCAGTATTGCCAAGCGTACCAATTACGAGGTGCGCACGATGCTGTTTGAATTGCGTCCGTTGATGCTGGAAACGCAGGGCTTGAAAGTTACCCTCGAACAGTACCTCGACCGCCTGCGGGCCAAAGCCGGCAATACGGCAATTGTGCTTGAAGGAACCGATATTGATAAAGTTCGCCTCGGTTCAAAAGTTGAAGGTGCGCTCTTTAATATGATCCAGGAATCGGTAACCAATGCCATCAAACATGCGAAAGCAAACCACATTTGGGTTCGCTTACGACGCTTGAACGATCAAATGCTTGAAGTGGTGATTCAAGATGATGGGGTTGGTTTTGACAAGGCGGCGGTACTTAAATCGTATGAACGGCGCGGTAGCTTTGGCCTGCTGAATATCGATGAGCGTGCCCGTCTGGTGGGTGGCCGGGCTGAGATTGATTCGACCCCTGGCAAAGGCACACAGATTACCATTTTTGTTCCGATTGAGTCGTGAATCCATATCTGAATCCACAACGCATTCGTGCTGCCCTGCGGGCGCTCAATCTGCGCCCGACCCGTGGCATGGGGCAGAACTTTCTCCTCGATGGTCAGGTACTGGCAACGATTGTGGATGAGGCGAAACTCAATGCTTCTGATGCTGTCGTCGAAGTCGGGCCGGGCCTCGGTGTGTTGACGTGGGAGCTGGTGCAGCGTGCCGGGCGGGTGATCTGTGTTGAACTGGATCGCCGGCTTGCCGACCGGCTGGCCGCTGAGTTCCGCGATCAGTCTCATCTCTATCTGATCCAGGGTGATGTTTTGAAGGTTGCGCCTTCCGATCTGCTGGCGCGGGCTGCTGCTACGCCACCGTACAAACTGGTTGCGAATATCCCATACGCCATCACCGCCCCGCTGCTGCGCCATTTTCTTGAGGCGACCACCCCACCCGACCTGAGCATCTTGCTGGTGCAGTGGGAGGTTGCCGAACGTATCTGCGCCGGCCCCGGCGATTACAGCGTCCTGGCGCACGCGGTGCAACTGTACGCCGAACCGACGATTGTGGCCCGCGTTCCGGCTGCCAGCTTTTTCCCGGCACCGGCGGTCGACTCGGCAATCCTGCGCCTCGTTCGCCGTCCGCAACTGGCGGTGGCAGTAGACGATGTGAATGCGCTGTTCCGGCTGATCAAAGCCGGGTTTCTTCATGCCCGCAAGCAGTTAGGGAATGCCCTGCCCGGTGGTCTGGCCGCACTTGGGGTAACGGTTAGCCGTGAACACGTCGTGCAGGCGCTTCACGCCGCCGGTATCGATCCGCAACGCCGTGCCGAAACGGTAACCCTGGCGGAATGGGCAAAATTGCTCGCTGTGTTGTCCGAATCGGGGGTATAGTTATAAAGAGAGACCTTTCTGATCTGATCGTGACAACAGCAGCGGAGGCACGTGTGGCTGAGCAAACAGTACCATATTTCGCAAATCTTTACCGGCACGAGTACGCAAATTTAATCACGTTCCGTAAAAACGGCCAGCCGGTGGTGACGCCGGTCTGGTTTGCGGAACGAAACGGCAAAATCTACGTGATGACGACCGCCAGTGCAGGCAAGGTCAAGCGCATCCGCAACAACCCCCAGGTCGAGATTGGCCCGTCCGACCGGGCCGGGAAGCCGCTCGGCCCAACCGTGCCGGCACGGGCACGCATCCTGCCTCCCGACGAGGCCCGCATCGCTCGGGATGCGCTTGATGATAAATACGGTCTGATGAAGGCGATGTTTGATTTCTTTATGAACATACGAGGGGTTGAACGGGCCTGGATCGAGATCGCGCCGCTGGTAGATACGGTGGTTGAATAAAAGCCCGCTTCGGTTCTGTTGTGAGATGGTTTGGGCGCTTTAGATCAGAAGCTGTACGGAGAGTCCCCCCACCCCGCCCCGCCCCCGCTGGGGGCGGGAGAAGTCCCTCACCCCTGGCCCCTCTCCCGCAGCGCGGGAGAGGGGAACACAGTGAGCGGCTTTGTGGCTTTCTAATGCACTAGATGGCGGGTTTGTTCTTGCGTTCTGTCCACTCCTCCCCCCAGCGGGGGGAGGTTGGGAGGGGGGCGGGAAATGCCTCCCCCTAGCGGCTATGCATTACCCATACCTCGCATACTGCATTGCCTGCGTGCCGAAGCGAGTCGGGGGCGTGATGACGGGCGTGCTCCCCAGCCGGGAGCTGGGAGCGCGCGCCTCCGGCGCGCATGGTGCCGGTATCAGTGCTGGAGGGAGAAGCCAGGCGCAAGCTTCCGCCCCTGGCGGCATTCACAAACGGCCAGGACAGATGAACGAACACAACGTCTACCCTATCAGGAAGCTCTGGATCACACGTCTGCCCTCCCCTCACCCGCCCCCGCTATGCATTACCCATACCTGGTATCAACCACGTGTGTACAGCAGGGATGATCGCTATGGGTGCTGTTGTGGGTGACTGGCCCGATGGCAGCGCGCCGCTCCAGCCGTGGTATCACGTGCTGAATGGGTTGCCTTACGCACGCATCATGTGCGTGTCGCGTGGTTTGGAGTGCGGCAGCCATGCTGCCGCGCCAGCCGTACACACGATCCGGCGCTTGGCACACCGTTCCCCATGCTGGTCACGGAGAAGCTGGATGTGATCGTTTCGATCATCGAGTCGGTCCGACATGAATGCGCTACCTGTGCGTAAATGTCTGGTCATACCAGGTTCGTGCCTGCGCACCAGCGGCCACGGCCAGCACCTGACGGCGGTGGCGAGGATGCCTGCACGCAGGCTGGAAGCCTGCGCCACGGAAAGCATGCGCCACGGAAAGCATGCGCCACGGGGAGCGCTTGCAGCCCGGCCTAACGCAACGCGGGAGAGGGGAGAGTAGAGGGATGAGGTCATATCTGAACACACCCAATGCACGACATACGATTCAGACATTCTCGTCTCTCGTTCACCGCATTCATTGTATGGTAGGGTGAACGGGTACAGGGTAGGGGGGCGGGTTCTAAACCCGCCCCTACAGATCCGCCCCTACGGAACCCGCCTCTACACACCACCACCAGCACACTGTGGGGCAGGCTGCCGGCCTGCGTTCAGCCATCCCCGTCAGCAGGGTTATGTACCGGCACGGGAGTCCGTTGCAATCCGCACCGGATCGCAAGCACGGCTGGCGCGGCAGCCATGCTACCGCACTCCAAACCCTGCGCCACGGGTAACTTCACCGGAAAACCGTATCCACTCCGGCGGGTGCAGCGGAAATGCCGTTCGCCGGGTCTGTGATCACTCCTGGCGTGATCGGGTGATGTCCCTCATTCACCGCCTCCCGTGGATGGTAGGGTGAACGGCACAGGCACCGTCCGTAGGTGCGGGTTGAGAACCCGCCCCTACAGAACCGCCCCTGCCGAATCCACCCCTGCGCACCACCACCAGCATGCTGTGGGGCAGGCTGCCGGTCTGAGTTCAGCCATCCTCATCATCAGGGGCACGCAGGCAACAGGCGCACGATAGCACAGCTATAACACACGTTCGCGCACCCTGCTCCACGGTTCGGCATGACGTCTCCCGCCGCCCCCCGATGCCAAACCATGGTTACAATTGCCATGCAACACGCGCTCGATTATCATTTATCATGGACGTATTGCTCGCCTCCGACTCAACACACCAATAAACATTCATGCGTATGAGAGGACATCCTGCCGGCATACTCTTCGCCTGTGCTCTACCGGTTGTACTGTTGTTCGGCGCACTCAACCCGGTTGTGGCGCAGCAGCCCGCGCCGACGACGACACCGCCGCCTGTCACTGCGGTGCCGACCGTGGCGCTGCCGACATCAACGGTGGTGTTGCCTACGTCCACTGCTGTGCTATCCACGTCCACCGCTACGCCGCCCACGCCTGAGCCGACGCTCACTGTGCCGGAGGCCATTGACCGGATCATCAGTGGCGAGAAGCCGGTTGAAACCCTCGTTACCCTGATCGCCCAGCGTCCGCCGCTGCTGATCGCCGGGCTGTTTGTGCTCGCCCTGTTCATCGCCGCTGTCGCCGCCGCTGTCAAGCCCTGGCGCGAGCGTTTCTTCCGCTGGGTTGATCGGAGGATGGGTGGCCAGCGGATTGACATTGAGGATGAAGTGCAGCGCGAAGAGGATAAGAAGGATATCGAAGCCAAGCGGCGAGAGAGACAATTCCGGGCGGCGTTGCCGACCGGCATCGCAAACTATCTTGAATGGCTCCAGGCAGAATACGGCTCCACGCAGCCGCTCGGTATTGCCACCGAGCAGGTGCAACTCAGGCTTGAAGCTGTTCACGTGCCGCTGCGGGTCGTCGAGCGCGATGCGATTGAGTCCTACCGCAGGCGTATGCGTGGTGAAGATCGGCAGATGTTAGAGAGAGTGTTGTCCGACACGGAGAACAGCAGTGGCTATGTGTTTGAGCTGCTGAGCGATCCGGATCTGCTGGCGGCACGTCGGGCGTCTTCGAGCGACCGGCGGCGACAACAGGTGAATCGCGGCACGCCAACCGATGATGCGCCTCCGCCACCTGTGACCACAACGCGCTTGTTGCTGCTCGGCGATGCGGGAAGCGGTAAAACAACGACCTTGCGCTATGCCGCACTCCGCCTTGCTGAGGCGTATCTTAAGGGTGATGCCTCACTGCTGGCAGACGCCGATACCGGTCTGCGCCTCCATCTCCGGCAGACGCCACTGCCAATCTATGTTCGGCTGACGCTCTTTGCCGCAACCATTCCACCAGATCTGCAAGAACTGTCGCCGCAAGAGCGGCAAAACTATGCCGGTGCGCCGCCCGACCTCTTCCTCAACTGGCTGGATCGCGAGATGGCGAAGTATTGTGAGATGCCGGAACGCATGCTTTCGTCACTGATCAAGAAGAACGACGGGGGTGTTCTGCTCCTACTCGATGGGCTGGATGAGGCGGGCGATGATCAGCGCCGCGCGTATCTCGCGCAGGTGATCGACAATCTCGCACACCGGTATGCGAAGTTGCGCTATGTCGTTGCAAGTCGAACCGCAGGCTATGGCGGGCGAGTCTACCTCTCCGATTTCCTTGAACGGCACCTCAGTCCGCTGAATGAGCGGGAGGCTCAAGCGCTGATCCACAAGTGGTTCGCTGCCGTTTATGCGCGCCTGGCAGAGATCGGGCGCCGTCGCCAGGACGCTGCCGCAGATCAGGCCGCCCGGCTCTGGAGTGCCATCGAGCGTAATGATCGCCTCTTAGAAATGGCGACGAACCCGCTCCTGCTGACGGTGATGGCGCTGCTCCAGTTCAATAACGTGAAGCTGCCCGACCAGCGTGCGAAGCTGTACGAGAAGCTGATCGAGCTGCTCCTCGACCTCTGGCGTAAGCAGAATGTTGCCAACGACACGCTGGTGATGAGCATTGCGCAACTGGCAACCGAGCAACGCCGTCTGGAGGCGCTTGCCCTCTCGATGCAGCAACAGGCGCAGCAGGTACGCGAGGTGACGCTCAGTCAGGCGCAGGAATGGCTCAGTCCACTCTATGTCGAACGACTGAAGATCGACCGCGAGGCTGCCGATGAGCGGGTGCGCGATCTGCTCCACCGCCTTGCCGTAGACAGCGGCATCATCCAGCGCCGCGATGACATGTACTCCTTCTCGCACTACACGTTTCAGGAGTACCTGGCGGCGCGGGCGCTCGACAGCCTCGACAACCGTGCCGGGGCACCGGATAGTGTGGCATTTCTCCTGGATCGTAGTGGCGATCCGCGCTGGCGCGAGACCCTGCTGCTGGCTGCCGGCTCCTGGAGCAATGGTCAGCAGATCGCCAAGACGGAGCGGCTTCTGCGCGGGCTGCTCGATATGCACGATCCTGAAAACCTACTGCTTGCTGCCGCCGTGTTTGTCGATATCGGGGTGGTCGAGGAGCTGACCACCCTGCGTGATGAGACCACCACCCGCCTCCGCGCCCTCGCTGCGCTCACCGATGACTGGCGGAGGGTCGCCCACCCCGATCCGGTGCTGCGCAACCGCGCCGCGACCACGCTCGACCGGCTCGATGCCGATAGCGACCGCCCCGGCCTCGACCTGACGAAGGCCGATTACTGGGCGACCCGCATCGAGCCGGGTACGTTCAGTATGGGTGATGACAATGGATGGCTCGACGAAAAGCCGCAGTTCGACTACACCATCCGCCGGCCCTACGCCCTGGCCCGCTTCCCGGTGACCAACCGCCAGTACCTGCTGTTTATCGAGGCGCTGGCCGGGCGCGGCACGCCTGAGGCCGTTGCCGCGGCGCGGAAGCTCTTGCAGTTGATGGAGATGCATAAGCAAAAGCCGGAGGATTTTCGCCCGCACTTCTGGCCAGGCGCACGTTACCGGGCCGGCGAGGGCAACCACCCGGTGGTTGGCATCACCTGGTACGCCGCCACCGCCTTCGCCTGGTGGGTCAACGAATGGCTGCACGAGATCGGTGTGCTGACGGCAGGCGAGGAGGTGCGTCTGCCCACCGAGGCCGAATGGGAGCGGGCCGCAGCCTACCCGCCGGTCCTGCCGGGTGGCAACACGCGCGCCGGACGGCGCGAGTACCCCTGGGGCGATTGGGATGAGCTTCACCCTGGCATTCCGGCCAATACATCCGAGAGCAAGATCGGCGGCACCTCGGTGGTGGGCATCTTCCCCCACGGTGCGGCGGCCTGCGGAGCCGAGGAGCTGGCCGGCAACGTCTTTGAGTGGTGCAGCACACCGCTGGTGCGTTATCCATTCTCAGGTGAGGTGGTGAGCGCAGAAAGTCTTTACACAGGGAACAAACGTACTATTAGAACATACGTGCTGCGCGGCGGCTCTTGGTACGACGGTCGTGTCAACGCCCGTTGCGCTTCCCGCCGCGACCGCTATCCCGACCGGCCTCGTCAATTGGGGTGTGCGTCTTGCCCGTCTATTCTCCTTTCCTTCGTCTTAATGTCTTTTTGACTTCTTGTCTTTTTGACATTGTAAAGTATTTTGTATGGCCTGCGGGCTGCGCTGCCGGTGCTGGGGGTGCAGGGGGGCGCAGCATCCCCCTGCCCGCGCCGCAGGCGCGGATCGCGGTATTTTTACCACAGAGACACGGCGGACATAGCGGATAGGTATAAGCCGGGTTATTACCGTGAGGCGTGACGGAGCACGTCCATAGGGACTGGCTGCGCCCCACAGCAGGCGTGCAGTTGCGCGATACGGTGCTGAGGGCAACGTCGGGCTGTTCATCCTGACGGTCAGTCGTCAGGGCCTGCTCACAGCAGACGTGGCAACGTGAGTTTTTATCACCCGGACTCACGTTATCCCACCTTGAACTCCACATAAACAGCGATCATCATGTATTACCCGCAGGTACAGGTTACAGTGTCCTGCGAAGGTTCTGAACGTATCGCCGGTACTTGACAGTTTCCGGCCTGGGGTGGTATAAGCTACCCATGACTGTTAGCAACCAAACCTGGTGCCCCGTTGCACCATTCAGGGAGAGATAGCGTGAACTATCCGAAACGCGCTTTGCTTGCGTTGTTGCCCGTGCTGGCAATGTTTCTATTGGTGGGATTGATGGCTGCCACTCCACCGGTACCGCCGCCGCCGAGTCTGAAGGTTGCTGAACTATCACCGCTCGAAACGGCAACTATCCCGCCCACTGCAACCGCAACCCCCTCACCACTGCCATCACCAACGCTCACGCCAACCCTGGCCCGCCGCGAGTTTATCGAGTCGTATGAGGCGAAGGTTGCCCCAACCAGCTTTCTCCCCGGTCGTGGCCCGGTGTTGCCGGGGGAGTTCGTCTACGCCGGACGCCGCCTCGATTTTTATGTTGGTCGCGGCACCTTTAGCGCCGACCAGGTGCGCGATCTGGCAGTGAAAGCTGAATATGCCCTGGGCTATTTGCAACGGCGGTTCGATGTTGAGCTGACAGAACGGGTCTCGGTGGGGTTTTATAATCCGGCGCTGGCACCCACCAGCGATACACGCGGGATCGCGTATACCTACGACCGCACCAATATCCGTATCTTCTACCGTCCCAATGAAGACACCTACCAGGCGCTGGTGATTCTGACCCACGAACTGGCCCATGCGTTGCAGGCCGAAGCCTACGGTCGCGAAGCCCAGGCCCAGGCCGATCTGGTGTTGCTTGAAGGGCTGGCAACCTGGATATCGGGTGAATACTGGCTCAGTCTCTACGATGCGCCGTCTTTTCAGGCCCGTGCCCGTGAACTGTACAATGCCGGGTACCGGGGCAATCTGGCGGTGTTTGCAAACAGTGCCAATTCGATGGCCGCCTACGAGATGTGGGCCGGCTTCGTTGAGTATCTGGCCCGCACCTATGGCTGGGATAAGTTTAACGAACTGTACGCTAATGGTCGCGGGCGAGCGCCCGGTTCGGCCAACTACCGCGGCATCTATGGCAAGAGTTTTCAAGAGCTGTATACCGAATGGTATGCCACGCTGCGGTGATGTCGGCGCAATAACGGACAGACATCCATCCGCTACCCAACAGGAAACCGGTATCAGCGCACGCTACTCTGTTTCAAGCGCCGATACTCTTCCGGCGATTGCCCAACCTCCTTGCGGAAGACACGACTGAAATAGCTACTACTCGAAAAGCCTACTTCCAGGGCGATATTGGTGATACTCTTGTCGCTCTCGGCAAGCAGGTGGCGGGCCTGCAAGACCCGATACCGGTTGAGATACTCTACCGGGGTGGTGCCGAGTTCCTGCCGAAAACAGTGGGTCAGGTAGTCTTCACTCATGCCAACATAATGGGCAATATCTTGCCGGGTCAGTGGATGGGTATAATGGCTATGGATATACGCCATTGCCTTTCGTACCAGCATCTGCGCCTGATCGCTCAGCCGGCGTCGGCGCTCAAGCGCGGCCTGCAAATGGGCGAGAGTTTCATCGGCGCTGAAAATGCCTTTGCTGAGGATAGTTGTGACGCCCTGGTTCAGGAGTGCCATATCTTCTTCACTCAGCATCCGACCGGTAATCACAATGACCGGGATTTCGCGTAATCGTTGATCCTCGCGCATCATTTGCAGCAGGGTAAAGCCATTCATTTCCGGCATCATTAAATCCAGCAATACCAGATCAACCGGCTGCTGTTGAAGGATGGTGAGCGCTTCACGGCCCGAACGAGCGCGTAGTACCCGATGACCGGCGCTGTATGATTGAATGATCCGGGCGTGGAGTTCAAGCGTGTCGGGGTCATCATCGACCACCAGAATGGTATGGCCTGCCGATACAGGATCACTCTTGAGCCAGTATTGATCGAGGACGCGGGCCAGATCGGCCAGTTCAACCGGCTTGGTCAGGTAGTTAAACTCAAGCACTGTACCGTGTTGTTCGGTCATCGCACAACACAACAATGGCAGATCACGAGTCGCCGAATTCGCCTTGAGCACCCGAATTGCCTGCCACCATGCCTGATCGCCTTGCACCGCGTTCAGCACTACAGCGCTATAGCTTTTGTTTAAGAGTTCACTCACCCAGGCTGCACTATCATCTATCGGGAGTGAGGTGACGGCAAAACCACGTTTCTCTAAATGATGCTGAAGCCGCTCGTCGGTACCGGTTGAGAGTAGCAGCACACGTGATCGGGTGGTAACCGGTTGCGATTTACGGCGTTGTTTGACTGTAGGGGCAGCAATCGTGGGCAGGCGAAAGAAAAAGGCCGATCCCTCACCTTCAACGCCACTTGAGTGTACGCCGATAGTGCCGCCGTGCAACGCAACCAGCCGTTTGCAGATCGCCAGCCCCAGGCCGATGCCGCTGTAACCGCGTTCAATGCTGCGCTCTGTGCGCTGGAATTCACCAAAAATGCGCGCCTGTTCTTCCGGTGATAAGCCGATCCCGGTATCGCGCACGGTGACCGTCACTGCATCGGCTTCGGTAGTCACTGTCAGACTGACACTGCCGCGATTCGTGAATTTTATCGCATTGACGACCAGATTTAAGGCGATCTGCTGCAAGCGAGTGCGATCTCCCCAAACCCACGGCCCTTCGGCGGGAATGGCGTCGTGCCAGATGAGGTGCTTGTCGGCTGCCATTTGCTGTCCAATATCAGCCACCGCACGCATCACCTGTCCCAGATCAACAACATCGCACACCAAACGCAACTGTCCGGCATCACTACTGGTCAGATCGAGCACATCACCGATCAGCCGGCTAAGATGGCGGGCATTGTCGTAGATACGCTTGAGGTCGTGCCGTACCTGTAGCGGTAAATGTTGCGTCCCCTCGGCACTCTCGCGCAACAGCAGATCGCTCATGCCAACAATCAGGTTGAGCGGTGTTTGCAATTCGTGACTCACCATCGACAGGAAGCGACTCTTGAGTTGATTTGCCTCTTCGGACAGGCGGCGCCCTTCAGTTGCCGCCCGGTAGAGGCGGGCGGCATTCAGTGCGGCACTGATCTGCTGCACAATGGTGCCGTAGAGATCGAGGCGTGAGCAGTCGAAGGTGACAAAACCGGCCTCACTATCGATCCCGGTCAGCGGAATCAGGCTGAGCTGAAATGGCTGGCCCGCTGTCAGCCATTGGGAGGGCGGAAACGAGCGACTACGGATCCGAATAACCGGTTGCTGGGGCATCGTCACCGCTCGTAAGCGACACCAGGCTACCGGATCGTCGCGATCAGCTTCAAAATAGCCAATCCAGAGTAGCGGCAGGTTTAATTCGGGCAGATGTTGGGCCAGAATGTCGTAGATGTCACTTTCAGCCAGCGCATTCAGCAAACGGGCGGTGAGGCGACCGATCCGGTTGTTGGTCTGGTGTTGGGTGTGGCGGTAATGCCAGTGCTGAACTCGCATCGCTGCACTGATGGTCATACGAGCCTCATCGAGGAGGTTCAGCGCGGCAGGGTGGAACGCCGGATCAAGCAGGCGCGGCAAGACATCACGAATGTACGAGATGGCAATCTGCCACTCGTGCGCATCATCACCGACCGATGTCACCTGCTTGAGCATCTGAGCGAGTACGGTACGGAACTGGTCAGGGCTGGCCGCCTGCACACTCTCAAGAAACGCTGTGAGCAGACGCCGGCAAAGCTGATCAATCTCTTCGGGTGTGAAGCCACGCGATTTCTGACTGAGCAGATCTCCCATTGAGCGAATCACCGCATCGCGCAGATCAGTCGTGTCTGAGATGTCGGGATGCAGGGATGTCATCTCCAGGGCATCGGCCAGCACCGCATTCTGGCTACAACCGCACGACTCACGGATGATCAAACGAGTCGGCACCTGTACCAGTTCCGGCAGGGGTACTCGTTCGCGCAAGTGATGAACCATGAGCTTCAGTGCCTGATACCCCATCTTGAACAGGGGAATCTGTACCGAGGTGAGCGCCGGTTCTGCCAGCAAGCCTTCTGGGCGGTCATCAAAGCCGATGATGGCAATATCGTCCGGCACCCGGTACCCTGCTTCCTGTAACGCCGAAATGGCTCCCAACGCCGATTCATCATTGCTTGCCAGTACTGCTGTGAATGGTACGCCTGTAGCCAGCAGTTGGCGCATTGCAGTGTAACCGCCGGTGAACACGTGACGCCCAAAGGCGATCAGGCGTTCATCAACCTCTAACCCGAACCGGGCCATGCTGCTGTGAAATGCCCGCAGTCGGTCACCGGTATCACCTTCCAGGTCGTGTTCACTACCGGCAATAAAAGCAATCTGACGATGGCCGTGTTCGATCAGGTGCTGAAGAGCGAGGTAAATCCCACCTGCATTGTTGGCAACAATGGTCGGCCCCGGCTCGCCGGAACCGACGAAGATCACCGGATGGCCGGCATCGCGAATGGCCTGCACCATCTGCGACCGCTCTGGGCGCTGCAAAGGGTTGATGATAATCAGACCGTGGGTGTTCCATGGCCCAACCGGTACAAAATTGGTACCATCAGCGATGGTGAACCATGCGGGTTGCGAGGGATCGTTGAGCTGGAGCGATGGCCCCATGCCGCACGCTAAGAGCAGATTACATTGCAGGTCTTGGGCTGCCTGTCGGATGCCGAGATAGATCGGGCTGAGGTAGCTCATGGTCAATGCTGTGCCGTAGAATTGCCAGCCGGCAATCACTCCGACAGTTGGCCAACGAGTTCGCTGCGACATTGCTCTGGTATTACGCATAGGCTTTCTGCTGGTTGGCGATTGATACTTTCTATGATACTACCATTTCTGAAGTGTGGATATTGGTCAAGAATATAATGCTGGTCGGGCAAAAGGGGGGCCGTGCCGGGCGATGTTACATACATAATCCAGGTTGCCACCTACGCTGTGAGCAGGCCACGAAAGACTACCTGCTATGATGAACAGCACGACGCTGCGCACAACATCGTGCAGCGTAACTAAACTGTACGAATCGTTTGGGTAGCAGCCAGTTCCGTAGACGCACTACGTCACGCACGTCTGGTATGCCCATCCTCCGTCTCTCTGTGCTAATATAAGGTAGCACCTTGGGTGATGATCTATCCGTGTTCATCCGCCTAACCCGCGTCCATCCGTGTTCCACCCCTCCCCCCGTCGCGCTCAACGACCCGCACCGCTGTAGTGACGTAAGGTAGTACCTTGGATTACATAATGCGCCGCTAATCACACGGCGCGATGACTATCATCGGATACAATACCGTCGGAGGATCGGGTTGTAGTAAAGGATGTCATAATGGAACTTCCCCGTCATATCGTTGACGCCGTGGTCGCGCAGGCGCTGGCCGAAGATGTTGGTGGTGGCGATCTGACCACCTTGACCGCTATTCCGGCGACAGTGCAGAGTTCCGCGCAGGTTGTGGTGCGTGAGGCCGGTGTGGTAGCCGGGCTGCCGGTCGTGATTGCCGTTTTTCGCCAGCTTGATCCTGGCGTCGCCGTGCAATGCCATGTGGCTGAAGGGGCGGCTGTTTCTGCTGGTACGACCCTGGCAACGATTACCGGTTCGGCGCGTAGTATTCTCACCGGTGAACGGGTGGCGCTCAATCTGTTGCAGCGGCTGAGCGGGATTGCCACGCTGACTGCGCAGTACGTTGCCGCAATAGCCGGCACGCAGGCGAAGATTCTCGATACCCGGAAGACAACGCCTGGGCTGCGTGCCCTGGAGAAATACGCTGTACGGGTAGGTGGTGGCTACAATCATCGGTTTGGCCTGTACGATGGGGTGATGTTGAAAGACAACCATCTGGCGATCCTGGCTGCCCAGGGGATCGATCTGGCCGGGGCGATCAGGCACGTGCGCCGGCAGCTTGGGCCAATGGTGCGGCTTGAAGTTGAAGTCGAGAGTGTGGCGGCAGCAATCGTTGCTGCCGAAGCCGGGGCCGATCTGATCTTGCTCGATAACATGCCGCCTGATCAGTTGCGGCTGGCAGTACAGGCTGTTGCTGGGCGCGCCAAAACGGAAGCCAGTGGTGGCGTGACGTTGCAGACCGTGCGCGCGATTGCCGAAACCGGTGTTGATTATATCTCGGTTGGCGCGCTGACCCATTCGGTGCGTGCGCTCGACATCGGTCTCGATATTTGATTTATGGCACACCCAGCAGGGCGACAGCGTCGATCTCGCTCCAGCTTCCATCACGCTGATCGATGGTGATACGCGCACTGACAATTCGGGTCAGGGTTTGTTCAAAGGTGATACTCTGAATAAATGGGCATTCGGGGGCCGGTGCCGGATCGGCCCGGTAGACGACGCGCGCTGTCCCCTGTTCATCAATCACTTCGACTAGCGTGATGTAGCCGGGTTGGTGATTCTGGTGAATGATCAGGCCGGTAGCAAAGACCGGATCGGCGAACGTGACCGTCAACGTCTCACGACTGCCGGGAGTTGCCGGTGCCCAGGCATTGGGGCTGTCCTGACATTCCGTGACATCAGGCGGGCCAACGGCACCGGCTGGATCATAGTCAGGTGCGTAGAAGCTGCTGGCAGTGGCTGCGCTTGCCCACTGCCGGATGATGTCACCGGTTGGGGCGGCTGCTGTCGGTGCCAGGGCCAGCGCGGTTGCCATGGCTGCCTCGTCGGTCTGCAAGCGGAAGGCTGAGATCGCGCTGTATTCGCCACTGTTATCGCTGATCCAGACCACGCCACCCGGTGCAGCAACGATCCCGTTGGGCAGACTGATCTCGCCGGGGTTGGGAATGCTGCCGGGTGTAGCCGGTGCCCCGCCACGGGCCACAATTGTGCCATCGGGAGCCAGCCGGAGAATGGTACCGGCATAGGTGGCAAGGTAGAGATAGCCGGCACGATCAAGGTCGAGAACCGGCCCCGCCAGCAGGGTTGGATCAGCCGGGTCGCCAAAGCGCGCCAGCACACTGCCATCGGGAGCCAGTTTGACAATCGCGCCGGCAAAACTCTCTGCCAGGTACAGCACACCGCTTTGATCAACCACCAGATCGGCGGGCGCCAGATCAGCCGGAAGCGTGATCCGTTCAATCAATCGACCATCAGCACTGAAACGTACAATACTGCTGACGGCCAGTCCATCGGGGCCAGGTCGGGTGTCGATTGCATAGACGCTACCATCACTCCCAACCGCAATGCGTTGCGGTGCCGATAGCCCAAACTGGTCGGGCGCATCGCCATGTCCACCCCAACGCCCGATCAGATCGCCTGTCGCGCTGAAGCGCACGATAGCATTGCGCCCGTAATCGGCGACGTAGAGATCGCCGTTTGGGCTAAGGGCGACATCGTAGGCGTCGAGCAGATCATCGGCGCCGAAAGTGGTGCGTAGCGTGCCGTCAGGTGCGAAGACCCACACACCGCGCCCACTTTCGGCAAGGTAAATCGTGCCATCGGGCGCTGCGGCCAGGCCACGGGCCGCGATAAAGCGGCTATTCGCCGGGCCGCTGCGGCCACCGAGCCGTAACACGAAGCCGGGTGGCCCTGTACGGACGATCTGCGGCTGGGCGGCCAGGGCGAGTGGGGTTGGCGTCGGGATAGCCAGCGGCAAGAGTTCAATACTTGCGAATATCTGATCGATAGTTGCTGCTTCGCGCTCCCACTGATCGCCGGCGGCCTGGGCCAGAATCCGCACGATGCGAGTGTCATCAACCAGCACCAGCAGGCGTCCGCGGCCACTGGTACCACTGACATCGGCCTGCAATCCCTGAGCGTTGCCCAGGCGGATTGGTTGTGTCGGTGCAATCGTATACCCAGACGATTGGATTGCACTGCTGGCCAGCTCGAAGACGGTTTCGGGATTGGCCGTGCCATATTGCGCCGTAAACGCCGGGACTGTTGTGGTGTCGATCAACAACAGCGGGGCGTCAATCACCGTTGCATCGAGGGCGGTTGCCGTCGCGGCAATCCGCAGCGTGTTGGCTTCTAACCGACTCTGCCAGCCTGCCGGCAGGCGTAAACGCAACCCGAATTCGGCAAAGGTTACATCCTGTTCAAGCAGGATCGGCGTTGGGGCCGGCGGAACGGGGGTGGGCGTTGGGGCCGGTGGTGCTGAACAGGCCACCATCATTCCGGTTAGCAAAATAACGGTCACGAGACGAAGAAGCATGCCGGTTCCTCTGTTGATCAGGAAGCGCGATGTCAGTTGTATCATAACCCAGGTTGCTACCTTATATCACCACAGAGGCACAGAGGACACAGAGGATGGGTACAATTCGAGTTACCACCTTTAGGCGTGACGTAGCACGTCGATGGGAACTGGCTGCTACCCACATCGTTCGTGCAGTTACGCCATCCAGTGTTGCGTGCAACGTCGTACTGTTCACCCTGGCAGCTAGTCTCCGTAGCCTGCTCACAGTAACCTGGGTTGTCATAACAAATGGGTAAATATTGCCATCGTGATCTGCCAACAAACCGTTGTGTATGCAAAGATACAGCCTTCACCTACCCGACCAGACTCCGCAGCCTGTCTCAACAATCTGCTAGCCTCATAAGTGTATTTTTCCCAGATTGATATGACAACATTGCAAGCGTATCACCCATTTCATTAACACTAAGGTTATACCTCTTCGTTATACTCAACGTAGATCGCGGTTTCCTTTGCGCTGCGCAGGAACAATCTGAAGATTCGGATCAGGAAACGCTATGAACGGTTCAGCGCTCTACAACATCGGCTTTGTGCTCGAACAGGCCCTGGGGCATGTGACTCACGCCAAAAACTTGCAGGCGAATATCAGCAATGATCCTGATGTCCGACCGCATTGGGCACTCATTCCGTTTGAGACTCATGGTCTGGCAGCGCGTATACCGCTCTACAAAAGTAACTGGACGGTACGTGCCGGTTTGCGGGCGCGCCGCTCATTGCGCCGATTGACCAGACACACGACCCTTGATGCGCTCTTTTTTCATACGCAGGTGCCGGCTGTGCTGGCCGCCGATTGGTTGCAGCGCTACCCCGGCATCGTCTCGCTCGATGCCACTCCGTTACAGTACGATCAGCTCGGCCCGTACTATCAGCATGATCCAGGCCCGCCCTGGCTGGAACGGATTAAATGGCAGCTCAACCGACGTTGCTTTCAACTGGCCCGCCATCTGGTCACCTGGAGCCAGTGGGCGAAAGATGGCCTGATCGAGGGCTACGGTGTGCCGGCAGATAAGATTACCGTCATCCCGCCCGGTGTGAATGTGCATGAATGGCAACGCCCGACGCCGCGTACCCGCCACGAGGGGCCGGTAAAAATTCTGTTTGTGGGAGCCAATCTCGAACGCAAAGGGGGGCTGCTGCTGATCGAAGCCTTCCGGGCACTGCGCCCGCTCGGTGTTGAACTGCATCTGGTGACCAAAGACCAGGTGCCGGACGAGCCGGGGGTGTTTGTCTATCACGGGATGCAGCCGAACAGTGCCCCACTGAAGGCGCTCTACCACCAGGCCGATATTTTTGCCTTGCCAACGTTCGGCGACTGTCTGCCAATGGTGCTTTCGGAAGCGGCGGCAGCCGGTTTGCCGGCGGTGACGACCCGTGTCGCGGCTATTCCCGAAATTGTCCGTGATGGTGAGACAGGCTTATTGATCCCGGCTGGCGATCTGAACGCGCTCACCGAGGCCCTGCGTCGCCTGATCACCCGTCCCGACGAGCGATTGCGGTTCGGCGAGCGGGCAACGATCCACGTGTCACGTATGTATGATGCCCGCCATAATGCCGGGCGACTGTTGGATTTGATCAAGGGTGAGGTCGATCTGGCCCGTATGCAAGAGAGGATTCCGGCGTGAATCAGGTTTTGCTTACCGTTTCAGGCATTATTCCATCTGATCTTGAACAGCAGATTGCTGCCGGTCGGCGCCCGCGCGCCGATTATCTTGAACTGGCCCGTCACTTCGGCGCCGATTTGATTGATTATCGGATTGCACGCGAGACCAGCGGGCCGGTCGGTCGTCTGTTTGAGCGCCTGGGAGGGCCGAATCTGCTGCTGGCCTGGGCCTGTTTTACCCGTCGTCATCGCTATCAGGCGATTGTCACCGACGGCGAACAGGTTGGTTTACCGCTGGCAGCCCTGCTCAAATATTTTACGCCCAACCGGCGGCCCCGCCATCTGATGATTGTCCACGTGTTGTCGGTGCCGAAGAAGATGATCTTTCTTGATCGTTTTGCTGTCCATACTCACATTGACCGTTTTATGGTCTATTCAACGTGGCAGCAGCGATTTATCACCCAACGGTGGGGCTTACCCGTTAAACGAGTGCCGTTTACCCCATTTATGGTTGACGACCGGTTTTTTCATCCCCGTCACGCACCGCCGCGCCAGACCCCACGCCCACAGATTTGCGCAGTTGGGCTGGAAAGGCGTGATTACCCGACTCTCCTGCGTGCTGTTGATGGTCTCGATGCAGACGTGGTCGTGGCTGCTGCCAGCCCGTGGTCAAAACAGAGAGATACCACCCGGAACCAGCCGATTCCACCCAATGTGCGTGTCCAGAAGTTCAGTCAATACGAATTACGCCAGCTCTACAGCGATAGCCGATTTCTGGTGATGCCGCTCGAACCGGTAGAGTTTCAGGCCGGAGTAACGGCTATTCTGGAAGCAATGGCGATGGAGCGGGCCGTTATCTGTACGGCAACACCCGGCCAGACCGATGTTGTCGTTGAGGGGGAAACCGGTCTGTACGTACCACCACGCGATCCGGATGCCTTGCGGAAAGCGATTGAACATCTCCTTGCCGAACCGGAAAAGGCAGCCCGTATGGGCCGCGCCGGGCGCCGGCGGGTTGAAGAGGAGATGAACCTCGATCATTATGCCGTGCGTCTGACCGATTTTCTCTACGATACGCTGACCGAAGTCGGTGTTGAGCCGCTGTCGGGTAAGCATAAGGAGCGACTATGATGTCGTTGATGTGGGGCTTGTTGACGGTGATCTTCTGGGTCAGCGGGATTGTGCTGGCAGGGATGGTGGCTTATCTTCTGCTGCTCACCGGAGCAGCCTTTTTCGCCCGGCGCACAACGACGCTTCGTCCGCATCCCACCACGCGCTTTGTGATCATGATACCGGCGCACAATGAAGAGCGCCTGTTGCCCGATCTGCTGACTAATCTGCAACAACTCGACTATCCGCGTGAACTCTACACTGTACACGTCGTTGCCGATAACTGTTCGGATCAGACTGCCGCAGTTGCTGCCGCGCATGGAGCCATCGTCCACGAACGATTCGATCAGACGCTGCGTGGCAAGGGGTACGCTTTGGAATGGTTGTTGCAGCAAATCTGGTTGCGCCAGGAACCGCACGATGCGGTCGTCATTCTCGATGCCGACACGGTGGTCTCGACCAATTTTCTACGGGTGATGGATGCCCGGCTGGCGCAGGGTGAACGAGTTATCCAGGCTTACTATGCGGTACGTCAACCCGAAGGCGCATGGAGTGCCGGAATCCGTGCGGTGGCCTTGATTGTCCTGCACTACCTCCGCCCTCTGGGCCGCATGGTGCTTGGTGGCTCGACCGGCCTGAAGGGCAATGGGATGGTCTTTGCCGCCGACATTCTACGGCAGCAGCGCTGGACAGCCTCGCTGACGGAAGATATTGAGTACCACATGCGGCTGATTCTGGCGGGTGAGCGCGCCATGTTTGCGCCCGATACCGTGGTATGGGCCGAGATGCCCGATAGTCTGAAGTCTGCCCAAACCCAAAATGAGCGCTGGGAGCGCGGACGGATGGAGATGGTGCGCCATTATGTGCCGCAACTGCTGCGTGAAGGGTTGCGCCGACGAAGCTTTTTGCTGATCGATGCTGCCATCGAGCAACTGATTCCACCCTTTTCGGTGGTTACCGGAGCCAGTGTATTGCTCTTGCTGATCGCCCTCGTCCTGGGTGACCCGGCAGCACTCGCGCTGGCCGGTTTTGTGTTGCTTGGTCAGGTTGTGTACATTCTCAGTGGGCTGATCCTGGTGAAGGCACCGTGGCCGGTTTACCGCTCGTTACTCTTCACCCCGCTCTTTGTAATCTGGAAGCTGTGGCTCTACATCCGGCTGCTACTCGGCATCAAACCGCGTGACTGGATTCGGACGGCCCGGAATCGGGCACCGCATTCGTGATGGTAACAGATACCTGTTTGAAACTGGAAATGACACCTGTGTCAGAAGAGCGCGGGTGTGCGACAGCCGACGCGGGACAATGGTGGCTGACCACCATGCCCGCGTCGCTTACTATAGAGGCTATGTCTTCATCACAACGTCGCGTGGTGTTATATCACATCTAATCTACTGCGTGGCACGTGATCCACGACATACCCTTTCGATACCTCCTCATCCGTCGCATCCCTCGCATGGCGATGAGAACCGACATGGAAGGGGCGGGTTCTAAACCCGCCCCATATCTGATGCCGGGCCGTGATGCACCGGATGGGGCAAGATTTGGTATGCGACCCTGATTCCCTGCGGGCATTTTCGCGTCGTCAGTATGGCCTGAATGTTCGGTGCTCGTCATAACCGCTGACAGCAGGAAGCGCATGCGCGTTGCCGCCTGAATCGCTCTGCTTTTGATCGTGCCCACACCTGACGGACGCTAGCGACGGGCGGAATGAGGCTGTTCCGGCGAGATTGTTGGCAGGCGATCCCATACCAATAAGCCAGGCTGGGCACTGAGGAGCACCCGGTCAGGCGTATACCGTACTGTAAGTCCGCCGGCACTTCCCAACACCCGCCGATTGAGATCGGGGGGGATGGCAGTAATAAAGCCCTCGTCGTCGAAAAAGAGGCGGACGCACGAAAAGGCGAAGGTCAAGTCATGGGGGCTGGCTAGCGTTACTTCAAGTTCGGAATCACCACTGACACCAACCTGTCCACCGAGATCGTTGAGCATCTGCCGTAGCGCATCAATATCGACATTGAGGCGCTGGCCTTTGCTACCGCTCAGGGTGATGGTGATATGACGACTGGTGAGTACCGAGTCGATCAAGAGCAGCTCGTAGGGTGTCTGCTCGAACAGTACTGCCGCTGCCGGATTCGAGCGATCAATAGCACGACCGGCCAATGCCCAGCCCAGTGCGTTCACATCGTAGGCTACACGCATGGCAGTGGGAAATGAGAACGAAACTGTCGCTGCACCCTGGATCGAAGTCGCCAGACTGGCGGCTGGTATGCCGAAGCCGTACAGAAACCCCCGCAGAATATGCAAGCCGAGGTCGAGGCTGATCCGGCGCGAACGCCGACCGCTGATATCGATCAATTGTGATACCGCAGGCTGCACGCTCAATGGACTGGAGTCGGTAAGGAGCGGCAACAACGAACCACGAAACACGCTCCGATTATCCCGATGAATAACGACCGACAATGGGCGAATGCGCGCATCAGGCACCCGCACGGCATTGGCTCCGAACAGGTCGTGTACCAGGGAGACCAGGGGATCATTTGGGCAGAGATGCAGAATCATAAACAACCTCGTCGGTGCAATTTCAAAAAGGGTGGTAGATCGTTACTGGAGATCGTATGCGTGACAGATGCTTTTGGGTTGGCCTGCCCAGAGGAGAGCGACTGACGGAAGGAAGCCACCTCGCTGGCAATGAGCGTTACCCGCACGCGATCCCGGTGCGACGCCAGTGGTGAGGTAGCAACACCGATGACCAGATCGATCTCATTGGCAACCACACGATGGATCTGCTCAATCGCCTGATGGACATCGATCAGACCCAGGTTACTGCCACCGATGATTGAAGCGAAGACACGGCGGGCTTTTTGTAAATTTCCTTCGAGCAAATCACATTTCAGCGCGAGCTGCATCGCACGCTGGGCAGCATCACTTCCTGTTGCACTGCCAATCCCAAGCATCGTTTGTCCGGCCTGACTGAGGGTCTGCCGCACGTGGGAAAAATCGAGCTGCATCAGTGAGGGGAGGGAGAGCTGATCGATCACACCGCTGATTGCAGCAGCTAAAATCGTATTGCTGTACGTCAGCGCAACCGATAGGGTTGTCCGCGGATCGACAAAATTCAAAATCTTTTGATTGGAAACCACAACCACAGCATCAGCCTCTTTGCTCACACTGGCAAGTCCCTGTTCGGCAATCCGGCTCCGCTGTCCCTTTTCGACCTGAAACGGCATCGTAACAAAGGCCAGGGTCAATGCTCCGAGCTGACGGGCAAGCCGGGCGACCACCGGCGCGGCACCGGTACCGGTACCACCACCCATACCGGCGACAATCACAACCAGATCGGCGCCACTCAATGCCTTCGCCAGCATTGGCTCGCTCTCGACAGTTGCGGCTGCCCCGACATCAGGCCGCCCACCCGCTCCCTTTCCGGCGGTCTGCTGTGGGCCGAGCAAGATACGGGTTGGAATAGTGGTACGCCCTGCCAGGTCTTGCAAATCGGTATTGGCAACGACCAGATCCACCTGATCGTTCTGGAGCTTCAGCGTACTGACCAGATTCCCACCACATCCGCCCAGCCCAATCAGCTTGATGTTGATCGGGGCGCGGGCGTGAAACGAAGAAGCTGTTGACTGCATATGATTCCTGTGATGTTGTGATAGGTGGCAGCGAACCGATTGCCGCCTACAAATGCATGGTCATTTCGCCTACGTGTATCCGGTTGCTGCTAATCTGAAAATGTCGGCAGAGTAACTGAATGAGCGCCTTTGCTGCTTTACGAAGTGTCGGCGGGGCGTGGTCAAGTTCACCCTCAACAGCAATGACCAGTGCCCGTTGATCGAGCTGTTCGGCAGGCAGGCCGATACCACGGGCAGCCCGCGCAACATAGCGTTCGTGCCGCAACCGAAAGACGGTGCCGGTATGATCGATGTAGTAGTGCCAGCGCGCAGCCGTATGCGCCTGCGTCAGTGCCAGGCTCGCCGGTCCTGGCGTTGGGATAACGACAATGGTATCAATCGCTCGCCGACGTACCTCACCGTCACCGGCAAAGAGACTGACATCGATGAACGGGCGATCAGGTCGGGGTGATCCCACCAACGGGGTTGCCTGCATCACCGGGAGCGAACGCGGATTGTGCATCCGTGATAATCGGATAACACCGGATACGCCCTGACGGTGTGAGCTGAGCAATGCGGTGAGACGACCGAACGGATTGCCCGGTGGCAGTGGCCGGTCGAGTGGCCAGTCCGGTGCCGGCAGGCGACAGGCCACCACATCGAGGGCAAACGGCATCAACGCGATGGGGATGCCATCAACGACATCTGTTTCGGGTGGGCCAAGCGGTGCGCCCAGATCTTCGTCAAGCGCGTACCGCACGAGCGCCGCCTCAGCCTGATACCGCCGACCGGTACGCAGGGCAAAGAGATCATCAAGCAGGAGATTCGCCAGTTGCCTGGCTCGCTCACGACTCAGACCGGGAAGAATCATCTGGCCTGCCGCAGCACGTCGAATATCACTCAGACGGTAGATTACCTGCCACTGACCAACCGGCGAGCAGAGGCTGTCGAGGGCGAAGTGCTGGCAGGCGACATGCCATCCCGGTGCCAGAGCGAGGCGGTGGTTGTGACTGATTGGCATGCCAAGTTCAGCCTCATGGTCGAGAAAATACTGATGGAATGCCCAGCCCGGTTGAAACCCGTTGATCGGGTCGGCAGCCCGGAAGATAGCGTCGAGGAGCGCCAGACGTTGCGGGCTGGCGGGAACATCACGTAATCGCTGAATTGGCTCATCGGGGCGCAGCGTGTCATCCGGGCCAACGGTTGCAAAGAGCGCATCACGAGCGTAGACCTCCACCAGATAGCGGGTGCCATCGGGAAGTGACAACACTCGTTCCCGATCATTCGGTGATGATGCCGCACGTGATGCCGGTGGACGGGCGATTAACGAGGCCACCGGCATCCCCAGATGAAGGGTACGTGCTGTGGTAGCGAAGGGCCAGCTCGCGGGCAGGCCACTCCCGGCGGCGCGATAGGCGACATCGAGCATCCGTTGGCGCATCTGCTCGGTCGGCGGCATCGTCGGGGCGCCGGGAAGATCGGCAAACACCTCACTGACAAAGCGTTGCCAGGGGAAGCCAGCCGGATCGGTCTTCCGACCGGGGGCAATGTCAAGGTGGCGGACAACCTGGTTTGGCGGAATCTGATACTTCTGCACCAGCTCGCGGGTTAACCAGCGTGCCGCCGCATACTGTTCCGGCGGATACGGATCGCGACCATCGTTCCGGTTCTCTAACTCAATCCCAATCGACACATCGTTACAGCCGTAGACGGTACGTCCGTCCACCTCCCAACGACTGACACCGGCGTGCCAGGCAATATCGTGATCGGCAACCAGTTGCACAATGTGTCCACGTTTATTGATGTAGTAATGCACAGACACTTCACGGCCTGGCGCACCACCCTGACGCAGCCACTTCAGATCACCGGGATAGGTGCCGGCGGTGGCGTGTAACACCACCATACGGATGCGATCAGGGGTGCCGGGCTTGAAATTGTTGCGCGTCATTCCTAGCCATTCAATCTGATACATGACTCACCTGATATATGTTCAACAGCGCCGGCAGATTCCCTTACTGCCGATCTGCTTGCAAACGCTGACGTGCCCATTCCTCTTGAATGCGTAAACGCCGGATATGTGGATGGCGAGGCTGCGATGATAACGATGGGCCAAGCGTAAGAACCGGTGGCTGGTCGGTGGGTGGGCGCAGGTAGATTGGACCGTGGCTGCGACTACGCACATAGAGGGCCGGCACAAACCACGACACCTGATCGGTTTCACCGACATACAGGGCAATGCGGGCAGCTGCCAACGCTTCCTGAACACTCCGTCCCTGGGCCAGACCGGCGTACACAATACTGGCGATGCGGGTAGCGGCGTCGGCCCGAATCGTAAACTGCATCCCAATCACCACCGGCACGCCGGCCATACTCAGTGCCGGTGCGACGCTACTGAGCAGGGTTGCGCCTGGGGTTGCCATAGCGCCCTGACAGGCGTGGAGCACAACCATCTGCACACCGCCAAATGCAGCCGCAAGCGCATCTGGTGGCGTCCATTCCTCGCCACCACGTTCGTGGTCAAGCAGCAGTGCCCCGCTCCCCTGCTCATAGCGACCGTGGCCGTAGTAGTGAATGACATCAGGAGACCATTCGCGGACGACACGTTCCAGCTCCCGGCGGGAAACGGGACTCAGCTCGCGAACCTCGGCCAGATTCCGTTCGAGCAGAGGTTGCAGGGCGTGCATACGCGCACTCCGCTCGATTTGGCGGAGTTCCATCGGAATACCGGCCTGTGGTGAGAGCGCGAGAATCCGCAGCGCACCACGCCCTGGGGTTGGTGCAGGTGGAGGACCGGTATGCTTCAACCGTCGTTCAATCGTCGCCGCCAGGCGACGCTCCGTCAACAGTGGCGTTGGTTCATCAGCCCAGAGCAATTCCCAGGGCAACGCAGCCAGTGCGACATCGGCTGGTGCGTGAGCGTGAAAGTGGCAAGAAATCAGGAGCGGTCGATCAACAGCCAGGGCGTAGGCTCGCACAATCTTCAACGCCTCGGCACCACGCTTATCGTGCGTGAGTGCGCGAAAGAGCCGTCGCCCGACCCGTCGTGGCAAATCAACCGGTGCCCGATTATCTTCATCCCAAAAATTGAGTTCACGGAGCCGATCCTGCTCTGCCTGACTAAACATAAATGCCGTCTCCTGGGCGGCTGTCCAGGGGTGGGGATATGCCGGGTCTTGCAAGACATCGAGTGCGCGCAAAACCAGCGGCACATCGGCTTCGGCAATCGGCATCGGCATCTGGCTCTGCGTAATATCAATCACTTCGTTAGACTCCCAACGCACGAAGAAACCACGTTGGTACGAACTGAAATCGATAGACAGCAGGACGGGCTGGTATGTTGATCGCATAGCGTTTGCCGGTATTGGTTGCAGGGTAAACGAGAGCTGTAGGGTAGAACCGACCTGATCGAACCGCGCAAGCAGTGCCCTTCGCAGGCAACACAACTATTGCGGAATAATACAAACTATCGCCTGGCGAAAGCACGGCACATAATGCTCAGTACTCCTACAAGCCCTCTTACACCATCAGAAAGACATCCTCTAACGTTCACTCGACGAGTGCGGCACCTCGGCCTCGAGTAACCTGCTGAGTAGTTGCTGGTCAGGTTGCCGCTCGGCGATAGCCAGGCGATCACGTTGTAACGTCTGACGTAACCGTTGCCGGGCGATTGCCGCGCTGGCCGTTGGTCGGTGCAATGATGAATGAAGAGTATTGGGATGCGAGCGGGTCATCATTGAAAATCCTCCCTCCTGTGCAAGTATCGTAGACAAACATCACCGGAAAGCGCCGCCTGACGTGGTAACCCGAGCTTCAGTCCTGGCCCTGGGGCGGATCAGACTAGATTGTCATCGGTCCTCCTTTCTACTATGTACTGTAGTAAACATAACCACACAGAAAGCGCCGTCTAAATATGGTCACCCGGCCTTTAGCCTCAACCCTGGAGTGGGCGGATCAGAGCTACATTCTCATTGGTCCTCCTCTCTACTATGTACTGTAGTAAATACGATCACCAGAAAGCGCCGTCTAAATATGGTCACCCGGCCTTCAGCCTCGGCCCTGGAGCGGGCGGATCAGAGCTGCATTCTCATCGGTTCGCCTTTCTACTATGTACTGTAGTAAATACGATCACAAAGAAATACCACCTTCTGCCAGACCGACCACCGTCCAGTCACGACGAGACCAGCGGCCTGCGTTAGCCAGCAGGGTTGCCTGACACTCCTGCCAGCGTTCAGGACTCCACAGCTCCAGATACTGATCCATACCGACCAACACCGCGTGTCGTTCCAGCGTAGCGTAGCGGCGCAACGACTCGCTGAGGGTGATAGTTGCCTGTTCATCAATCGCCAGCACGTGGGCATCGGCAAACAGCAACCGGCGCAGCCAGCGTTCGTCGGCACCACTCAGCGAGAGACTACTCACCCGTCGGGCCAGCCCGCGCCAGAATGGTTCCGGGCACAGATGCAGACAGCGCTCGAACCCACGGGTAACCACGACGCCGGGGAAGAGCAGCGGGCGTAGCGGAATAGGGAGCGTCAGATTGCCGGCTTCATCGAGTGTCACGTCCCATGTACCAAGTAGCATGTCTGCCTCATTGTACAATAACGGGAGCTATTGGGGTTCTTTTCAGGTTGTTGTTGGTATACTGCATATACTATAGCATATAATATTCGAGTCGTCTAGCCCTCTGCCGGGTTCTTCCTGGGGACTTGACTTTACTACAATATGTAGTATTATAACACCAAACCGCACTAATACGCCAAAATATTGATCGAACGATGCAGGAGGAGTTTCATGAGGTAGATTAACTACATCCCAACAAGCACCCAATAACAACCTGACGGCTAGACAAATCGAACGACCTGTGCTAAAATGATGTCCAACAAGAACCCGAAAGGAACCCCGCAATGCAAACAGTGAACAGCGACGCAACCATGAATACTGTGACCAATGCCGATCATCTGGCTGTGCAACTCCCACTTCAGGTTATGGGGCTATCAACTGTCTACGCAGCTACACTCGAGTTGATCGAGCGCCGCTTCCCAACAGTGTTGCCCGATCACCTGTGGGCAGAGGTCGCCGGCGGGGTCGTTCTCTCGCTGGCGCCGGTTGCCCTGGCGGCTCGTCGCCTTGGCAGCCTTGACTGGCGCCGCTATGAAGACCTGGTATGGCGAAGTTTTGTGGCTGCGGGCATTCCTATCATTCTCTGGCAGTTAGGCGAGAATGTCTTGCGTCGCCGCGCAGCCGAAGAGTACTTGCGCCGACCACGAAGGAGCGCGATTAATTATGCCGACGATACCGCGCCGCTGGCCAACCGAACTGGAGACCGAGAGGGTGGAACTGATCCGCGTGGCGGAAGAGGCGGCTCAGGCCATCCTTCAGGCCCGGAGTACGCTGGATGAGGTACGTGCCGAACTCGGTCGTAATGTCCATTTGTGTCGGGTGCTGATTGTCACTGCCGAACGGGCCGTGTACGACGCCCTTGCCGACCTTGAACGTATGCGGCGGCATATGGCTGTCGTGCGTGGCGCCGAGATTAACGGGCGCTGGCCGATGGTTGCTGCCCGTCAGCGTGATGAGAGCGAGCACGCCCTCGAACAGGCACAAACCTGTCTCGAAGAAGCACAAGACCTCTTCGAGACATTACGGCAGAGTTATCTGGCTAATTTTATGCTGGCTGAAGCTGTCCTGGCCGATATGACGCTGGCGCTGGCACGTGCCCGCCGTGCTCTCGAACAGGTTGTGCGTTTACTGACCGAAGCAGCTATTGGCCGCGAGTAGAGCATCATCGGTGATACGCAGGTGACAGATGATGAAGTACTCTGGAACTTCCTGCACTGGCCTCCAGTGTACTTCAAATCACGTATGCCCTGCGTCCCTTGTATATGAAGAGTATGGCGGCTATGGATACCCTACCCTGAAGGGGAAAGTACTGACATGCGTCCGTAGTGAATGAACAGCTCACTACCACCTGCTGGTAGCAGAGAAAGGGTAGGGGCACGGCATGCCGTGCCCCTACCTCATCGTCGCATCAGGTTGCTCTGCATCCACGCCCCTGATGAATCTCCAGTTCCTTGCGAATGGCACGTTTGGAGGCACTCCAACCCAGATATGACACCTGAACGATGCACACTGTTGAGCAAGAGTTGATGCTACGGCGTTGGTGTTACCTGCACTGTACTGGTCGGTGTCGGCGAAACGGCGGGTGGTGTAGCAAGTGGCGTAGGTGTTGTAACATCCTCTGCCGTGTCGCCGGCAATGTCGCTCAGTCGATTCAGAAATCGGATCAAACGTTCACTCCGTAGCTCAACCTCACGAATGCGCTCATTCTGCTGGGCCTGGACGGTTGCAACGACCGCTACCAGGACGCGCTCTTCTGCCAACTGATCTTGCAGGACAACCGCTTCAGCAACCGCTGTTTGCAATGCCCGGCCCAGCGCTACGGCAGTGGCAGCCTGGCCGACCTGGGCTGTTGCCGCTGTCGCCAGCGCATCAGCCTGTACTTCCAGTTCATCGATCCGCTCACGCGCACCGTTCAGATCGCTCAGGGTCTGGGCCTGAGCAGTTTGAAGCTGACCAATACTCTCCGCCTGGCTGGTCGTAAGCGCCTGGAGCGTCTGCACGCCCTCATTGGCCTCGCGAATTTGCTGTGGCGTGGTCAGATCGACACCTGCCCAGTAGAGAATGCCACCTGCGACAACCAGTGCCAGTCCCACCGCTATGGCAATGGTGAATAACCAGCCGATGAATCCGATCAGCCGACTCAGACAACTGCGCGATTGGGTTGGCGGGGGCGCGGTACGTGCTGGTACCTGGGGTAGAGGGTTTTGATTCGGTTCAGGTTGGGTCATGGTCTTCTCGTCTAATCTGCGCGGACACACGCGGTATTGTATCATGCGTAGCAGTCTGATCCACACGTTGAGATGATATGATGGGTTCGTAAGATTGCAGATAGTGTCGTGTGGTTTGAAGCGCAGAAATCGTACTCTTCACATGTACGCTGCCAGGTGCATTACATTCGCCACTTTGCCTGATTTCCCATCAATCTACCGCAAGGCTTTGTGCATAGCGAGGCTGGAGCAGGTTTCCAATCCCTGCCATCGGTAGATAATCGACGCAATAGGTGGCTACACGGTGCGTTGTGTCTGAACAGGGTGATGGAACCCTATCGCTTTCCCGGTGCTCACTCTTGACAGTCCGCAGGGCCATGGCTACAATCGCAGCAGCCAGATTGCTACACCGAGGAGCATATGAGAGTTCCACTGTCGTGGTTGCGAGAATTTGTAACAATTGATCTGCCGGTCGAGGAACTGGCCCGCCGCCTGACCTTTGGCGGTATGGAGGTCGCTCAGATTCATCGTATCGGCGTTGAAGGTGCCCCTTTGCCCTGGGATCCCGAACTGATCGTGGTGGCAAACGTCCTGGAGGTTCGTTCGCATCCGAACGCAGATCGCCTGGTGCTGGCCGACGTTGATTACGGTGCCGCGCAGCCCCATACGGTGGTGACCGGTGCCCCCAATCTGTTTCAGTACCGTGATCAAGGGCGTTTAACTCATCCGCTCAAGGCGGTATTCGCTCGCGAAGGTGCGCAGTTGTACGATGGTCACGCTGAAGGGTGGGTGATTACAAAACTCAAGGGCCGCCCGGTACGTGGCGTGATGAGCGATGCCATGCTCTGTTCCGAGAAAGAGCTGGGGTTGAGTGAGGATCACGAAGGTATTTTGATTTTGCCCGATGACGCACCGGTCGGAATGCCGTTACGCGATTATTTAGGCGAAGTAGTGCTTGAAATTGATCTCACGCCTAATTTCGCTCGTTGTCTCTCTATTGTTGGTGTGGCCCGCGAAGTTGCCGCCCTCACCGGTGCACCACTGCATATCCCCGAACCACAGGTTGAGGCAACCGGCCCTTCGCTGATTGGGCGGGCCGCAGTGACTGTGCTTACCCCCGATCTCTGTCCGCGCTTTATGGTCGGGCTGGCAGAAGGCGTCAAGATCGGTCCGTCACCCTTCTGGATGCAGCGCCGGCTGATCAATGCCGGGATGCGCCCGATTAACAATATTGTTGACATTTCCAACTATGTGATGCTGGAGTGGGGCCAACCAACCCACGCCTTCGACGCCGACCGGGTTGCCAATCGTCATTTGATTGTGCGGCTGGCCCAGCCTGGCGAACGCCTGACCACGCTCGATAACCGTGACCGTGATTTAACCCCTGGTGATGAGAGTGGCTTAACCCATCCGCCCCTGCTGGTTTGCGATGAGACCGGGCCGCTGGCGGTGGCGGGTGTGATGGGTGGTGCAAGTTCAGAGGTAAGCGAGGCAACAACGAATGTCTTGCTGGAAGCGGCGATCTGGGAACCGGTACAGATCCGACGTACCGCCCGTGGCCTGAAGCTGCCTAGTGAGGCATCACGCCGCTTTGAACGCGGGGTAGATTACGAGTTGCCCCCTATCGCGCTGCGTCGCTGTCTCGAACTGATGCGTCTCTACGCCGGTGCCACCATTGCCGCCGATTTCATCGATGTCTACTCGCGTCCGTGGCAGTCGGTGACGATTGATTTACCTCCGTCCGAAGTGCGTCGGCTCCTCGGCATTCACCTCGATAGCCATACCATTGCCGACATGCTCAGCCGTCTTGGCTTTGAGTGTACGGTGGTGGGAAGTGCAACGGTCGGTGATTTTGCCATGCTGGCGGTTGAACCGACAGTGCGCGTGAAGGTGCCTTCATTTCGACAAGATGTGACCATGACGGCTGACCTGTGCGAGGAGATTGCTCGCATCTACGGTTATGACCGCATCCCAGATACCCGACTGGCCGACGAGCTGCCGCCACCGGCGACCCAGCGCGCTATCGAGCTTGAGGAGCAGGTTCGTGATCTGATGGCCGGCGCCGGTCTGACCGAATTGATCACCTATTCGCTGATCGATATGGAGCTGGTTGCCAGGGTCCACCCATCTGAAGCGATAGCTGATCGCTACCTCAAGCTGAGCAATCCCAGCACACCAGAGCATGTCTACCTGCGCCGCTCGCTGCTGCCTTCAATTGCCGCAGCGCTGGCGATGAACCTCCGTGAACGCGAACGCTCGACAGTCTTCGAGATCGGGCGGGTGTATCTCCCACTTGCCCAACCAGGACAGGATGATCGCTGGCTACCCGACGAACCCCGGCGTCTGGCAATCGCTCTCGCCGGTCCTCGCCAGCCAGAGAGCTGGTTGAGCACCGACCGCGACTGGCTCGATTTCTACGATGTCAAAGGGATTGTCGAGCTGCTTGGTGAACGCCTGGGGCTGTCCGACCGGCTGAGCTTTGTGCCGCTCACCGACGACGAGCGCTTCCACCCCGGTCGGTCAGCGACGCTTGTGCTCACCACGCAACGTGACGGGCGTGGACGGGCGGTTGAGCAGCAGGTCGTTGGTGTGCTTGGCGAAGCCCATCCACAGGTACGTGCCCGGCTTGAGGTGACGGTACCGCGCATCGTGCTGGCCGAGATTGATCTGGAAACCCTGTTCGTCCATGCCGGACAGGCGGTCTACCGGCCAATTTCGCGCTTCCCGGCCAGTACGCAGGACCTCTCCATTGTTGCCGACGAAACGGTGACTGAAGCCCAGATTCGGAGCGTCATTCAGCGTAGTGCCGGCGAATACCTGGAGAGCCTGGTCCTCTTCGACCGGTATAGTGGGCCACAAGTTGGTGAAGGCAAGCGGAGTCTTACCTATCACCTGACTTTCCGGGCTCCCGACCGCACCCTTCTCGACGAGACACTGGCGAAGATTCGCAAGAAGATCATTTCCAGTCTCGAACGGGAACTGGGTGCTACAATCCGCAGCTAAGCGATGGCAACGGCACCGGCGAAACTCATCCTCTGTGGCGAGCACGCCGTCGTCTACGGTCGTCCGGCGATTGCTCTGCCACTGGCCGATATTCGCGCCACGGCTACCGTAGCGTCATCTCCTGCCGGGAGTGGGCCGATGATCCATGCCCCTGATCTCGGTGGCAGGTGGCGCGTGGCCGAACAGCCGACCGATCCACTCAGCAGGCTGGTCACCACTGTCGTCGAACGTTTCGGGCTGCCGGCTGATGTCGAGATCACAATTCGCTCTGCCATCCCAATTGCCAGTGGGATGGGCAGTGGCGCCGCAATTGCCACGGCAATTGTGCGAGAGCTGTTGGCCTACGGCGGTCAAACTCTGCCACCGGCAGAGATTTCTGCCATCGTCTACGAGAGTGAACGTGCGTATCACGGCACACCGAGCGGCATTGACAATACCGTTGTTGCGTTTGAACAGCCTATCTGGTTTCAACGCCGTCCTGATCAACCACCACTCATCGAGCCGATTGTCATTGGCACTCCCCTGACTCTGGTGGTCGGTGATACCGGTGTGCGTAGCCCCACACGCTTACCGGTTGGTGCTGTGCGCGAGCGCTGGCAAGCCGATCCTGCTCGCTATGAAGCACTGTTCGACCAGGTAGCAACGCTGGTCGTTGCTGCACGAACTGCCCTTGCCGAAGGGGATGTGGTGACGTTGGGAACGCTACTCAACACCAATCACGAATTGCTCCGCGACATTGGCGTGTCATCGGCAGAACTTGATTGCCTGACCACCGCTGCCCGTTCAGCCGGCGCTCTGGGTGCCAAACTGGCCGGTGCCGGTTGGGGTGGGGTGATGCTGGCACTCACTACCCCCGATCAGGCACCGGTTATTGCGGCGGCATTACAGGCCGCGGGTGCAACAAATACCCTCGTGACCACAATTGCAGCCACCGGCTGAAACCTCTCAGAAATGCCCTCACCCCCGGCCCTTCTTCCGCTACGCGGGAGAGGGGTGACTGGGGTTTGCGCTAGTGCTTCCTGATGCGGCCAAATTTGCGTTAGCCTTTCTGCCCATCCCTGATCTCGCAGAGAGCAGGAGCCTGCTCTCGCTAGAGGCGACGGTGTTGCGGCGCACGACCGAAATTCATTCCTCTGCGCCTTGCCCCTGGTGGGAGCGACACGAGGGCCAGGGGGTGTGGGGGATACGGCAAGAACACGTTCCGCATGCCGGTTGTTTTTAATTCGTTGCCAACAATACTATTGCATAAAAAATTAAATTATGGTATAGTGATACCGGTTTCCACCAATAACTCAAGCGCCAACGAAGTCACATTGCTCAGTTGCACTAGAGAGGTCGTGCCGTGTATCATCGTAGCCAGCGAACACTCCTTGCCCTCCTCATTGTCTTCGGGTTGTTCGTCACCCTGCTACCGCCCCCAGTCCTCGCCGCCGGCGAAGCCGTCAGAGGAAACTTCAGTTCATGGAATCCCCTCCTAATGTCGTCCAGCCTGGGCGGAACCTTTGTGTACGTAAGTAATCCGGTTAATAACAGTAGTCTTTCGCAAGTTGAGTTCAAGTTCTTCAAAGACACCGAACAGTGGTACGGGAAAGATGCGCCGAATACGATTACGTTCGGCACGATCTTCACCGGTCTCAGCACTGGCGGCTATGATGAGCGTAATCTTAGATTTGCCCACACGAATAACAGTGTGTACGTCTTCAAGTGGGACGGTAATACGCGCGGCGTGGTCTTTCAACTCGACGCCGCTCCGGCTACGATCAGCGGGGTGAGCCGTTCGCCGACAGCACCAACTGCCGGTCAGGCGGTGACCGTTACGGCGACGACCAGCGGTACCTCACCGGTTCAACAGTCCTTCTGGCTTCGCTATGCCGTCAATGGTAACTGGAGCGCTTCAACAGTTGTTCAGATGACCGGTAGTGGTAGTTCGTTCAGCGCTACGATTCCGGCCCAAGCTGCCGGTACGACGGTCAGTTATTATGTCTTCAGTTCGGCCAATACGAGCAGTATTGCCGGCGCTGATGCCGATCTCATGACGATAAACGCCGATACCAACGGCGGGAGCAATTATAGTTACACGGTGAGTAGCGGTACGAGCGCTATTGCCCCTGCGCAGAGTCGGGCACTCTGGCTCGATCTGGCAACGATAGCCTGGAACGGTGGTGCAGCCAGCAGTTTTCGCTTGCTGTACGATCCTGACGGCGGGATGACGACGGCTGCCGAAACGACGCTGTGTACGCTACCCACCCCGGCCACACCGTGTTATCTGCCTCTGACAGCTAGCGGGACGGTGAGTGGTTATAGCAAAAATCCGAATGCAACCGGTCTCACCCGCCTGCTGACCGGTCTGACCACCGACGCCGCCTGGCATCTGTTGCGCGGGCAGTTGGTCGTCGCCGCCTACGATGGCAGTGGGAACCGGATTGATGCCACTCGTGTCCAGATTCAGGGGGTGCTTGATGATCTCTATGCCGCCAACGCGACAACTCAAACCCTGGGTGTGAGCTATAGCGGTGCCGTTCCCACGGTTCGGCTGTGGGCACCGACGGCGAAAACGGTTACTCTCCGCCGTTTTGCCAGCTCCACGACGACGACCTACACCGATCACCCGATGACGCTCGATCCGACGAGTGGCGTCTGGAGTGTCACCGGCGATGCGAGTTGGGATCGTCAGTTTTATCTCTTCGCGGTCGAGGTCTATGTTCCGGCACTCGATGCAGTGGTCACGAACCTGGTCACCGACCCCTACGCCGTCAGTCTCTCGCAGGACGGTGCCGCCGCCAATGATGTGCGGAGTCAGTTTGTCAATCTCGACGATGCCGATCTCAAGCCGACCGGTTGGGATACACTGAGCAAGCCGGCCCTGACCAACCCTGAAGACATCGTGATCTACGAGGTGCATATCCGCGATTTCAGCGCCAACGATAGCACTGTCGCTGCCGCTGATCGGGGTACGTATCGGGCGTTTACCTACGATGGCGCCGGCCCTCACCCGAATACAACCCTCTCTGATGGGATGAACCATCTGTTGCAACTGCGGCAGGCCGGTCTGACCCATATTCATCTGTTGCCAACCTTCGATATCGCCTCGGTGATCGAGAATCCTGCTGAGCGCAGCGAACCCACCATCTCGTTCAACCCGGCGACCGACCGGGCTTCGAGCAATCCCCAGGCGGCAGTTGGTGCGACCCGGCAAACCGATAGTTTCAATTGGGGCTATGATCCATACCACTACGGTGTTCCCGAAGGCGCGTACAGTAGCGATCCGGATGGCGTGACGCGCATCCGCGAGTTCCGTGAGCTGGTGCAAACCCTTAACCAGAACGGCCTGCGCGTGGTGATGGATGTGGTCTACAATCACACTGCCGCCAGCGGGCAAGATGATAAATCGGTACTCGATAAGATTGTTCCCGGCTACTACTATCGCTACGATACCAATGGCACGCTTTACCAGTCGTCGTGCTGTGCCGATACGGCCACCGAGTACGCCATGATGGAGAAGCTCATGATCGATACGGTCGTGCGCTTCGCGACTGCGTACAAGATCGATGGCTTCCGCTTCGATCTGATGAACCTGCATACCCGCCAGAACATGCTCAATGTGCGATCAGCAGTGCAGGCACTGAACCTCTCCACCCATGGCGTTGATGGCAGCACGATCTACCTGTACGGCGAAGGCTGGGATTTCGGTTCGGCCAGAGACAAAGGGCTGACCGTTTGCCCGCACTGCTATGCGCACAAGCACAACATGACCGGCAGCGGTATCGGTGTCTTCAACGATGTCATTCGTGATGCCGCGCATGGTGGTTACAGCACCGACCCGGTTGGTATTCGTCGCCAGGGTTTCATCAACGGTCTGAGCTACGATTGGAACGGTTACAACTACCCCAACCGCTTCCAGAGCGATCTGCACGCTACCATGGATACGCTGCGTTCAGCGTTGCGCGGCAGCGGTACCGATTGGAACGGGCAGGGTAATCCCTTCACCGACGATCCGCAAGAAGCGATTAACTACGTTGAAAAACACGATAACGAGACCCTCTTCGACCAGAACGTCTTCAAGTTGCCCAACGGCGACGGTAGCGGCAATCCGGGCTGGATCGGCAGTAGCATTCCCACCACCACAATGAGTGATCGGGTGCGCAGCCAGAATATGGGAGTGAGTCTGATCGGCCTGGCGCAGGGGATTCCCTTCTTCCATATGGGGCAGGACATCCTGCGCTCGAAATCGCTCGACCGCAACAGTTACGATTCGGGCGATTGGTTTAACCGCGTCTACTGGGATCGCAGCGCGAACAACTTCGGACGTGGGCTGCCGCCGGCCTGGGATAACAGTTCGCGCTGGGGCGTCATGACCCCCTTGCTCAACAACACAGCTCTCGATCCCACTACTGCCGATATGAATGCGGCGGCGGCGCATCTGCGCGAGACATTGCGGCTGCGTATGAGTTCGCCGCTCTTCCGCCTGACCAGCGAAGCCGACGTGAATGCCCGTGTTTCGCACTACAACACCGACAACAGTCGCGATGCCTTGCTGGTAATGCGGCTCTCCGATCAGGTCGCGCCCGATCTCGACCCGAATTGGGAGAACATTCTGGTCTTCTTCAACGCCAACAAGGTTGCGCAATCGATCACCATTCCCAATGCGAACGGGTTTGTTCTGCATCCACTGCACACCAACGGTATTGACGACGATCCGGTGATCGCAACCGCGACGTTCAACGACGCGACCGACACCTTTACCATCCCGGCGCGCACGACGGTTGTCTTCGTTTCAACGCAGCCGATGGAGCCGCCGAGCAGCATCGACTGGGTTGGATTGATGTACCCACGCGGCGGTGTCGCCCACGCGATCAATGAGAACAATTTCGCTCCTGCCGGATTCGATGTCTTCGTGCAGGTCTACGAAGCAGGGGTGACGCCAGGGCCGGGCCAGGGTGCGGGGATCGAATGTTACCTGCATTGGGGTCGCTACGGTCAATCGTGGACTGATCTGCCGATGACCTACAATACCGACGTTGGGAATAACGACGAGTATCGGGCGACCATTCCCAAAGCGACGCTGGAGGCGCTGGCACCGGGAACGTATGGCTTTACCACCTACTGCAAGAAGCCGGGCGAAGCGCCGAAGTGGAAAGCGAACAGCTACAACATCAACGGTAATCCTGCCGATGATGACCAGCGCGATGGCCTGATCACGATCATTCCCAGTGCAGATAGTGCAATCGAACCAAATGGTGGTGTCTTCGTCCACCTCTTTGAATGGCGCTGGAGTGATGTGGCAAAAGAATGCACCTTCCTCGGTCAAAAAGGCTACACCGGGGTGCAGGTCTCGCCACCGAACGAGCATATTGTGCCAACCGCTGATCTGGGTGGCAATCCGGCCAATGACTTCCCCTGGTGGGCGCGGTATCAACCGGTCACTCACGACACCACCCGCTTTACCAGCCGCAGCGGTACCTGGGCTGAGTTCCAGCAGATGGTGAACACTTGTAATGCTGCCGGGGTTGCCGTCATTGTCGATGCGGTGATCAACCACATGGCCGACATTCAGGTCGGCACACCACCAACCGGCACTGCCGGTACCACTTACCAGTCGCAACCGGCAGGCTCACGATTTTACGGGACGCAATACCTGCCCGATGATTTTCACGCCGATTGTTTGATTAGCGATTACAGTGATCGCTATCAGGTCCAGTATTGTCAGTTAGCCGGCCTGCCAGACCTCGATACCGGTAAGAGCACTGTGCAGACGAAGCTGCGTGCTTACCTGCAAGCCCTGCTCAATGCCGGTGTCAAAGGCTTCCGCATTGATGCTGCCAAGCACATGGCCGCGCACGAGGTCGGTGCCATTCTCGATGGGCTGACCCTCCCCGGCGGCGGTCGTCCGTACATCTTCAGTGAAGTCATTGACATGGATCCCAATGAGCGGATACGCGATTGGGAATACACGCCTTACGGAGACGTCACCGAGTTTGCCTACAGTATTAGCGTGATCGGGAATACCTTCAATTGTGGTGGATCGCTCAGCAATCTGCAAAACTTCACCACGAACCTACTGCCCTCGCACTTCGCCCAGATTTTCGTTGACAACCACGACAACCAGCGCGGGCACGGTCCCGGTGGTGGCTGTGTCGTTGACCATCGCGACGGTCGGGCACACGTGCTGGCCAATATCTTCACGCTGGCCTACCCCTACGGCCACCCGTCTATCATGTCCAGCTATTACTGGACAACCAACCCCAACAGCAATGCCGGAGATAGTCTTGGTCCGCCGAGTAGCAACGATGGTGGTACAACCTGGGGGCCGGGGCTGGGTGCCGATACACGTCCGGTCTACGGTGCCGGGCAGAGCGCAGGCGATTATCCGGCCAATTGTGCCGGTACGTACCCGAACCCGGTGACCGGTGGTGATCTCGGCAAGTGGGTTTGCGAACACCGCTATCCGGCAATTGCCAATATGGTGCAGTTCCGCCAGACCACGCACGGCGAACCGGTAACGAACTGGCAGAATATTGGGGGAACCCCAACCAACCATATTGCCTTTGGGCGTGGCAACAAGGGCTTTGTCGCCATCAACAACGGATCGGTAGCCGCACCAACGACCTACCAGACCGGCCTGCCTGCCGGCTTCTACTGTGACGTGACGAAGTACGATTTCCAGGGCGGGAAGTGTGTCCTGCCCGGTACCAACACACCGGCGCCGGCCAGTGCATTGATTGAGGTCAATGCCAGCGGTCAGATCGTCAACTATACCCTGGCCGCGCAGGATGCATTCGCCATTCACATTGATGCCCGGCCACAGTACCAGATCACCGTTCAGGCTGACCCAACCGGTAGCGGTGCAGTGATCGGTGGCGGTACCTATCTGCACGGCGCAACCGTCACTGTGAACGCAACCCCGGCCAGCGGCTACACCTTTGTAAACTGGACAGAAGGGGCAACAGTTGTTGCAACAACAGCCAGCTACAGCTTCGTTGCCACGGGTGATCGCGTCCTGACAGCCAATTTCGTGCCGACGGCGACCCCCACGCCATCGGCGACGCCGACCACCCCCACGCCGTCGGTGACGCCGACCACCCCCACGCCGTCGGTGACGCCCACCACCCCTACGCCATCGGTGACGCCCACCACCCCCACGCCGTCGGTGACGCCGACCACCCCTACGCCGTCGGTGACGCCGACCACCCCTACGCCGTCGGTGACGCCGACCACCCCTCCACCGTCGGTTACACCGCCCACCCCCACG